>Ga0302179_10000244_pt1 | contig 39582 bp, 33 predicted proteins | sample I_Palsa_E3_1_FD_198788 | JGI IMG/M metagenome (GOLD analysis project Ga0302179, IMG submission 198788) | Peat permafrost microbial communities from Stordalen Mire near Abisko, Sweden - I_Palsa_E3_1 | ecosystem: Environmental > Terrestrial > Soil > Palsa > Peat permafrost | place: Sweden...
TTCGCATCAACGCCTGCCTGGGCTATGATTTCAATACCGTCGAGCTCGCCATCCGGGACGGCATCCCCTACGCGATCGACTTTTGCAACCCCGCGCCGGATGCGGAAAAAACAAGCGTAGGCGATGACAACTTCAACTGGGTCGTAGAAACCTCCGCAGACTATGCGATCGAGCGCGCCCTCGCCCACCGCGAAGGAGCCGATAACCTTACCTGGGGCGAATACCTCCGCAAAAGCATCCCACCCCTTTAATAACTTTTCCAAAAAAAAATCCTTTTCCCACTTAACTTTACCCCTGCAAAAAAATTCTTCACCCTCCAAAACCTTGTTTTATGTATACCATCTTTGATGAAAAAGAAGGCGGCTATATAGAAGTCGAAGAGCCCGACCACAGCCTCACCTACACCTATGCCGATTACATGAAATGGCAATTCAAGGAAAGGCTCGAGCTGTTCCGCGGCAAGATTTTTAAAATGGGCGCCCCCAACATGAACCACCAGGTCGTCGGCCGCCACCTGTTCAACGAATTCTACAACTACCTTAAAGGAAAGACCTGCGAGGTTTTTATCGCCCCCTTCGACGTCCGCCTGCCGGTAAAGAACCGGAAAAAAGACAACGAGATCACCACAGTCGTCCAGCCGGACATATGTATCTTCTGCGACCCCGCCAAGCTCGACGACCGCGGCGCCTGCGGCGCACCCGACCTCGCCATCGAGACCCTTTCCCCCGGCAACAGAAAAGACGAGCTGCGCGAGAAATACGAAGTCTACGAAGAGGCCAGCGTTAAAGAATACTGGATCGCCGACCCCGTGAAAAAAGCGGTGCTCGTCTTCCTCCTGCAACCGAATGGAAAATTCTCCATCCCCGCCATCTTTACCGGCCACGACACCCTGGAAGCCGCATGCATACCCGGACTCAAAATCAACGTGAACGAAATATTCACTCCATAAACACCCCCATCCAATGGCCGAAATCAATTATGGTAATTTTACCCTGGGCATTGAAGAAGAATACATGGTCATCGACCCCAACAGCCGGGAACTGAAAAGCCATGAACAACGCATCGTCACCGAAGGCCAGAAGGTCATCCGCGACAAGGTCAAAGCCGAAATGCACCAGGCCGTCGTGGAAGTAGGCACCGATATCTGCCGCGATATCCACGAGGCCCGCAAGGACGTCGCCACCCTCCGCAAGACCATCTCCCAGATCGCCGTCGACCTGGGACTTCGCGTCGGAGCCGCCGGCACCCACCCCTTCAGCCACTGGGAAAACCAGCTTATCACCGACCATGCCCGCTACAACGAAATCGTCAACGAACTCCAGGAGGCCGCCCGCAGTAACCTGATCTTTGGCCTGCACGTCCACGTCGGCATGGAAAGCCGCGAAATGGCCAACCATATCGCCAATTCCACCCGCTATTTCCTGCCCCATGTCTATGCCCTCAGCACCAACTCCCCCTTCTGGGAAGGACGACATACCGGCTATAAATCCTACCGCACAAAAGTCTTCGACAAATTTCCCCGTACCGGCATCCCGGAATATTTCGAGAGCATCGAAGCCTACGACAATTTTGTCAAGCTCCTGGTAAAGACCAATTCTATCGACAACGCCAAAAAGATCTGGTGGGACCTCCGCGTTCACCCTTTCTTCAATACGGTGGAGTTCCGCATCTGCGACGTACCGATGACGGTCGACGAGACTATCTGTATCGCCGCCCTTTTCCAGGCCATCTGCGTAAAGATCTATAAGCTGCGCTCACACAACATGAACTATATCCAGTATTCCCGCGCGCTGATCAACGAAAACAAATGGCGCGCCAGCCGCTATGGCATCGACGGACACCTGATCGACTTCGGAAAAGAAGAAGAAGTCAATACCCGCGTACTCATCTACGAACTGCTCGACTTTGTGGACGATGTCATCGACCCGCTCAACAGCCGGGAGGCCACCCATTTCGCAAAAAAAATACTGGAGACCGGCACCGGCGCAGACCGGCAGCTAAAAGTCTACCAGGAAACAGGCAACCTCGTCGATGTAGTGGATTATATCCAGGGCCAGTTCCTCCACGGCATATAAAAAAGAAAAACCCGGCCAGCCGGCCGGGTTCCCTAAATATTATCTTCACCCCTCAATCATACGGGTTATATACCTGGTTCGGAAAGAACTCGTAACAATCCGTATAGGCCGTTTGCGCACCGGCATTCAGCCCGGCCGTAACAAACCCCCTGTTCTGAACCGCAAAGCCGGCAGCACCCGTTCTCGACGTTCCCTTGAAAGGAGCTTTCTCCGTCCAGGTATCCGAAAGGAAATCATATTCCCAGGTAAAATTGATATCCGTATTCGCAGTAGCCCCGCAGGTAACATATCCTTTATCGCCATTGGCCGTTCCAAGTATGACAAAGGCAGCGCCATTTTGCCGGATGATATTGGTGTAGCCGTCATCATAGGTGGCGGGACTTGTATTAAAGATATTCCTCAACCGGACCCAGGTAATAAAGGGGTTCACCGAATTGGGGTTGAATCGCCAGAAGTCGTACGCCAGACCGCCGCTCGCCCACTGGGTGTTCGGCGTATGGCCGGTCAGGAAATAGCCCTGACCGTTATAAACAAAAGTGACGGCGCCCGAACGGTTATTGCCCGGGAAATTCGGCTGCTTCGTCCACTGACCCGTCGCAGGACTGAATTTCCACAGATCGCCCATATAATTGAACCCGTCCGTTCCCGTCAGTACATAGCCGACCGAGTCGAAGCTGAACGACGCCGCATCATAACGGGGATAGCTCCCGTTTGCATCGGAAATCGAATCGACCTCGGTCCAGGTACCCGAACCGGGATTGTAAGAATAAAAGTCCGGGTAAATAGTCACCCCGTCATTACCCAACCCTGTCCCGATATACCCAAGCCCGCCGGCCGCAAAGCCGATGGCATTGCTGCGGGGCGCCCCGGGAAAATTGGCAATCGCCGTCCAGGTGCCCTGCGCGGCCGGGCTGTCGAGCCCGTCAGGGACATTGGCAGGAATGGCGCCAGGCGTATATTCCCACATGGCAGCCAGCTTGCTGGCAGGGAACTGCGGATTCACTCCCGTGCCTACATAAGCGTTATTACCGATAACAAAAGACGCCGCATATCCAACCCCAATGCCATTCGTACTGCCAAACGTAGTGCGGCTGGCCCAGTTGCCGTTTTGCGTATAGTTCAGGTTTGTCCTCGTACAGCTAAACACAATGCTTAACAACAACAGGACGAATAAAGTATAATTAATTCGTTGCATACTTATTTCTTTATGTTAGTAGTATCGTCTGGAAGCTGAACATTCAGCTGGCGCATCTCCTCGATGCTGATGACCGGCATTTGATTCGCTACCAGCCGGTCCTTAACCTTCCCGCCAACCGCCAATGCCTCTTCTTTGGTCCGGAACCCATACTGCCCGGCGATGTCCGGAATTATATTCTGATGAATGTACGGATGACCGTCCGTTAGGATATCGTATCCCCATCCCAGCGGCGTCCGGATAGCCTTCAATTCAACCAGCACATGCCCCTTTTTCCAATTCATCCGCCGGACAACGCCGATCCATACAGCTGCGATAATGGCCGCCAACATCGCCAGCGACAGGCCCCATTTGCGAAAAAAAGCCCCCATCCTAGTCATATTGATTATACACCTGGTTCGGGAAAAATTCTTCACAGTCCGAGAAGGCCGCCGTAGAACCCTGGTTCAGGCCCGTGGCGACAAAGCCCCTTCGGTTTGGCCCGAGAGGGCTCGAAAGAGAGAATCCCACCGCACCGGTTCTGGCCGTCCCCTCATATGGCGTCTTCTCATTCCACAGGTCCTGCGCGAAATTATACTCCCAGGTAAACGTAACATCGCCGCCATTCACCGAACCAAGCGTTATATAAGCACAGTCCCCATTCGTAGTCCCCAATTCCACAAAGCCTACGCCATGCTGACGGATAATATTGGTATACCCGTCATCGAAAGTCGCGGCATTCGTATTGAAGATATCATGCAACCTGTTCCAGGAATTGGTAGCCGTGTCGCTTCCGGGTGCGAAATACCAGAAGTCATAGCAGGAAGTGCCGCTCGCCCATTTTGAACCATTGGTAAACCCCGTCACCAGGTACCCCCTGCCGTTGTACATCCAGGTAATGGCGCCCGAACGCTTGGAACCCGGCATCGCCGGCAGCGCTATCCAGGTGTTGGTCGTAGGACTATACCGGTAGATATCATTGAAAAAATTGTAATTGTCCGTACCGGTCAGCACATACGCCGTCGTATCGTAGCTGAAAGACACCGCATCAAACCGCGGATGGCTCTCGCCATACTGATCGACCAGCGAGTCGATCGCCGACCAGCTATTGGAACCCGGATTGTACGCATAATAATCGGCGAGTGGCGTAAATCCATCGTTGGCCAGACCACCGCCAATATAGCCGGTACTGCCGATCGAAAATCCGACGGCATTGCTGCGCGGCTGCCCGGGGAACGGCGCGATGGACGTCCAGGAACCATAAGCGCTGTCATACCCATAAGGCGTGCCGGGGACGGCTGCAGCAGTATATTGAAACATAGTAACGAGCTTCTGGTTGGGAGTCAGCGGGTCAATACCGGTCCCGACATAGGCGATATTATTGACGACAAAGGAGGCACCCTCGCCGACCGCAATTCCCTGAAAAGTCGCCCGGCTCACCCAATTACCGCTCTGGGTATAGCTTAAGTTAGTTCTGGTGCAGGAAAACAAGATAGCCAGTAACATTATTGCGAACAAAGTAATGTTGATCCGCTTCATATTTTTTGATTAATTTTTCGCTAAAGTATTTGAAGTCATCAAAGAAAAATCGTTAAAATGTATTTTCAGACATATTTAATAGACAATATAGCTTATTTCATATACGAAATAGGAATTCATGTCGCTCCCGGCCCGCGATGGCCGGATGACCCTATCCCGTCACCACCTATTTCCCTGAAAAAGAAGGGCTAACAACGGCTCTAACTCCCCTTCCCGGGCTTAAAAAACGGCCCCAAAGATAATTAGATTTGTATATAAATAATCAGGATTAGTCGTTTTTTTATGCCTATTAATACATACTAACAAAATAGTAACAGTTCAGCCCCCTAATATTGCAAAAATTAGCCTTGGGCATTTCCCGCAAAACGCCTGGCTTTGACTGAACAAGAAAACCAGCATGACTATCATACATCATTACCTGCGAAAAGAACTGCTTATTCTTTTGTCTTTCATAGTGACGTTATTTTTTCTGGCTGGCTGTGAAAAACAGCCCAATCTGGGTCAATTCGGAAATTCCAACGTATCCGATAACGGCAGCGCCAATATAGTAGTGGTGGATTCCAGCACCATCGACCTGTCCACCGTCTATGTCGACTCCACCGCCACCGCCGCGACCGGTTATCTCATGGTAGGTACCTATAACGATGCCTATCTTGGCCAGATCAGCTCCCAGGCTTATCTCCAGGTCAGACCACCCGCCTCCCTACCCCCCCTCGACCCCCAGCTCGATACCTACGACTCTATTGGCATGGTCCTCTACTTTCGGAAAAGCAACCCCTACTACGGAGATACTACGCTGACCCCGACCTTCGTGGTCAACCAGGTCGATACCCTCTACCAACTGCCAAACTATGCGACAGGATGGTTCAGCAACCAGAGCCTGCCGCTGGGGCCCGACCTCGGCTCGACCAGCGTCAGCATCGCCCCGAATCTTCCCTATACCAGCCAGAACGCCGGCGACACGGTCAAGATCCGGATGGATGACGCTCTCGGCCAGCAGTTGTACAACATGATTTACAACAAGTCGGATACCATGACGACGCTCACTACCTTCCTGAACTGGTTCAACGGGTTATGCATCTCGCCCGGCGCAGGCAGCCAGGGCGTCATTTATGGCTTCAAAGACAGCTCGCTGATGCGGATTTATTACCGGTCCAATACCGGCGGCGTCAGTGTGACAAAGACCATCGACTTTACGCTGTATAACCGGGCCTCCCAGTGGAACCATATCACGAATAACAGGGCCGGCAGCCCCCTTGCCAACCTGGCGACACCTGTTTCGGTGACCCAGCCGCCACCCCTCACTCCATCCAACCTGACAGGCAGTGCCTCTTATGTGGATAATATCATCGGCCTGACGACCAAGATGACCTTCCCTTTCCTGAATTCGATCTCCCAGCGACCCGACTATGTCGGCTTGCTTCGGGCACAGCTGACGGTCATCCCGCTGGCGGGAAGCTTTAACACCACCTGGACCCTACCCCCGCAGCTGGGGATCTATAGCTCCGATCTTCACAATACGCTCCTGGCGCCCGTCTTTAGCACCGCATCGTCCGCCGTCCAGACAGGTGGCCTCATCCCTAATTATTTTGCTCCTTTGCTAAATAGCTATAACTATGACGTGACGAATTTTGTCGCCAACCAGATCGTCAATAATACCCAGGGCTCTAACCAGGTAGGGATCATGCTTAGCATACCATCCCCTGCCAACCTTAGCTCCTTCCGACGGCTGGCCATCGCCGATCAAAGCTTTCCAACCCAGCAGCGGGTTATTCTGAGCGTTTATTATATATCACTTTACCCTCATCAATAACTAACTTATATATCATCCGGATGAAAAGATCGATCTTCATAGCTCTGCTCGCCGTTACTTCGCTAAGAATGATGGCCCAGAACAATAATGCCCCTTATTCGCAGCTGGGGCTCGGAGACCTCGAGGATGGCTATTATAACCGTACATCGGGACTAGCCAACACCGGTATCGCTTATCGCTCAAACCGCTTCCTCATCAATAACAACCCGGCCAGCTTCAGCGGCCTGACCGACCAATATTATACCATGGAGATAGGCCTTCGCGGGCAATATATCTCCTATGCCGGCACCCAGGTGAATGTCGGCGCCACCGAATCCGCCGATATTACCTTCCGTAAGCTGGTGCTGGGGATCAAGCTGAGCCATCATTGGGGGTCCAGCGTCGGTCTGCTCCCCTATAGCACCCAGAATTACGAATTCGCCGTCCCCTATAACCTCGTCGGTACCACCGTCCAGATCGCAAACCACTACTACCAGGGCCATGGCAGCGTCAACCGCGCCTATTGGGCAAACTCCTATGAATTCTTTCATCACCTGTCCATCGGCGTCGACGCTTCTTATATTTTCGGTCAGCTGAATCAAAACGATATCATCCAGGCCACCGCCAACGGCGCTACCCTCGTCTCGACCACCAACAACACCAACCTGCAAAACCTGTATTTCACGTACGGAATGCAGCTCTACGGCAGGTTAGGCCGAAACTTGAATTATTCCCTCGGCGCCACCTACAGCATGAAGGCCGCCCTGCTCGCCGCCAGCACCAAGCTGGTCCTGAACAACGACTCCGTCACCCTCCAGAATATTCAAAACGACGAAGGCTATCTTTATCTGCCCCAGGCCCTGGGCCTTGGCTTCGCGCTGACCGACAAACAAAAATATACGTTCGTAGCGGACTATCGCTATCAGAACTGGAACGGCGTAGCCGCCCAGAATAAATATCCGGGCCAGGCTTACAATATTGCCAGCTCGGAAAGAGGATCCATCGGATTCGAAATCTCCAAGAAAAAGACCTTTTACAATACCCGCGTAGAGCTCAGCTACCTGCAGACAGGTCTCTATTATGAAAACAGCTACCTGCAGATCAACGGTAAACAAATCAAAGATTATGGCGTTACCGCCGGCTTTGGCGTCAATTCCCTGAAATCCCCGCTGTCCTATTCCGTTATTTTCCAATATGGCGTCAAAGGAACTACACAAAACGACCTGATCCGCCAGAATTACGCCGATGTCACCTTCGTTCTCAACTTCGGAGCGATCTGGTATACAAAAGGAAAGAAATTTGATTAATTTACAGCATGGCTCCTTCTTCCCCTTCAGGGCTTGACTGGCATCACCCGATGAAAGGCGTTCCTATGATGGGGGTGCTCAACTGTATCGTCGTGGAAGATAACAACAAGCAAAGCGCCCTGCTAAAAGAATATATAGCCAAAATACCCAATCTTTCCTTTTCCGCCCGCTGCGAATCCGCCGCTGATGTCTATCAGCTGGTCACACAATACCGGGCCAATCTCATCTTCTGGGATATCCGGCTGCTGGATAACAAGACCATGATCCGCCTCAAAGAAGCCGGCTACTACCCGATCGTCATCTGCATTGCCGATAAACAGGAACAGGAAGAGAAAGTAACGGAAATGGACGTGTTCAGCTATCTCAACAGACCCCTTTCCTTCGAACGCTTCCTCTCCACCATGAACAAGATCCGCGATTACCTTTCCACCACGATCTATATCCACCACCGGAATAACCGCTTTGTCTTTATCAAATCCGAGTACAAGATCATCAAGGTCAAATTCGAAGACATCCTCTTCTGCGAAGGAATGAAAGACTACACCCAGATCTATACCAAAGGAAGAGCAGAACCGATCCTCACTCTCAGTAACCTGAAGTCTTTCTCCTTTAAGCTGCCTTCTGAAGAATTTATCCGGGTACACCGCTCCTATATCGTCTCCCTCACCCATATCGACTCCATCGCCCGCAACGAGATCTATGTCGGCAAAAAGATCATCCCCATCGGCGACAGCTTCAAGGACGATTTCTACCAGATCATCGAATGGAACTCCTGACCCCCGCACCCTCCACACCCCCCACACCCCCCGCATCCGCTCAGCTATCCCCTGCAACGGCCACCCGTCTCCCCCTCTCGCCGAAAAGTCGTAATTTTGCACCATGTACAGTCTAAAAAGAGTCCGCATCGCCATCCTCGACCTCTATGAAGGGCAACCCAACCAGGGCATGCGTTGCATCCGCGAACTACTGAAGGAATTCGGCCGCACCCATGACCTCACCCTCGAGGCCGACGAATTCGAAGTGCGGCTGGAGAAAAAAGTCCCGGACCTTTCCTACGACATCTATATCTCGAGCGGCGGCCCCGGCAGTCCCCTCGATTCCATGAACAGCGCCTGGGAAGAAGTCTATTTCGACTGGCTGCAAAAAGTAGAACGCTACAACCAGCAAGCCGACCCCGGCGGCCGCAAACAAATCTTATTTATCTGTCACTCCTTCCAGCTTATCTGCCGGCATTACGGTCTCGCCGAAGTCACCCACCGCCGGTCAACCGCATTTGGCGTATTCCCCATCCATCTACTCGAAGGAGCCGACACCGAACCGGTATTCGCCGGCCTGCAAGATCCCTTTTTCGCCGTCGACAGCCGCAGCTACCAGGTGATCCGCCCCGACCACCAACGCATTACCGATATGGGCGGCCGCGTCCTGGCGATTGAAAAAGAAAGACCCCATGTCCCACTGGAAAGAGCCATCATGGCCGTGCGATTTTCCGACTCGATGATCGGTACCCAGTTCCACCCCGAAGCCGATCCCACCGGCATGAGCATGTACCTGCGACGCGACGACCGCAAACAAACCGTCATCGCCGAACACGGCGAAGAAAAATGGAAAAGCATGGTCGACCAGCTCGAAGATCCCGACAAGATCCGCTGGACCTACTCCCATGTCATCCCAAACTTCCTGACCCATGCGCTCCACCTCTCCCACACTCCCACGGAACAACCCGTATAGCCTATCCCCACATCATCATTCTTTTTGTAACTAATTATAATTTTCTACCTTTACAAAAATAAAGGCGGGACTCTTGAGAAGTCCCAACCTTTTTCCATCACTTCAACAATAGTTGAAGAATGGAGATTAACAGCTTCACAATCATCGGAAATTATTATTTGGCCCAGCATCCTGCTGGGCTGGTTTGATGATCAGGCCGAGCGAAATGCTGAGCTTGCTTTTACTGTTACACATAATCGAAAAACGGGGTTTTACAGCCCGTAAAAACATGCATAGGGCCACCGGTGGCCGGTATGCTGTCTTTTTTACATCGATCACGGTAAACAATACCCCAAAGAAAGAACAAAGCTGCTGTGGTAAAGGTAATTCGAATTAAATAATAATACTAAAAAAATTAGCGCTACAGACCCTCAATCCCCCCTGGCAAAACATTCCTGGAAACGCCGTACCTTCCCGCCTCAAAAGTCTATGTCATGGTCCCCTCCTTGCGGAAAGCCTATAACGACGCCTTCACCCGGCAACACTACGCCGATTTCATGGCCGACCTCGACAGCCGATACCCCGGCGCCATCGAATTCCGGATCGCCGAAACACCCGTATTCGTGCCAAAAGACTTTTCCGCCAAACTCACAGATGTCTGCGAACACCTCGTCGACCTCATCCTCGAACCCGGGTTTAAAGAATGGACGAACCGCGCAATCCCCCCCGACGACCGCGTGCCTAACGAAAACGACCACCCGCATTTTATGGCTTTCGACTTTGGTGTCTGCGAAGACGGAAAAGGCGGCTACGAACCCCAACTCATCGAAATGCAGGGCTTCGCCAGCCTCTTCGGCTTCCAGGTCTACTATCCGGAAACCCTCCGCCGCCATTTTGCCATCGACGACCACTATAGCCAGTTCCTGCACGGATACAACAAGGAAGGCTACCTTTCCCTGCTGCGCGAAACCATCCTCGGCGACTGCCCGCCCGAAGAAGTGATCCTGCTGGAGATAAAACCGCATGAACAAAAAACAAGAGTTGATTTCTACTGCACCCGGGACTACCTGGGCATTCAACCGGTATGCCTGACAGAACTGATACAGGAAGGCAGGAAACTATTTTATATCCATCCGGTGACCAAACGTAAAACAAGGGTCAGCCGGATCTACAACCGCGTTATCTTCGACGAACTGCACCGCGCAGCAGCCAACCTGGGACCCCACGTCGATATCCGCCAGGACCTCGACGTCCAATGGATCGCTCATCCCAACTGGTTCTACCGGATCAGCAAATTCACCCTCCCCTTTATCCGCCACCCCTATGCTCCCCCCGCCTTCTTCCTCAATGAGCTCAAACAGCCGCCGGCCGACCTGGAGAATTATGTGCTGAAGCCACTGTTCTCGTTCGCCGGACAGGGTGTCGTGATCGATCCGCAACTGTCCGACCTCGAAGTAAAAGACCCCGAAAACTGGATCCTCCAGCGAAAAGTCAAATATGCAGACCTGATCCCAACCCCCGATACCCCCGCCAAAGCAGAGATCCGGATGATGTACCTGTGGAAAGACGGCGCACCCCGCCCCACACCCGCCGTCAACCTCGCCCGGCTCAGTAAGGGAAAAATGATCGGCGTCAATTTCAACAGGGACAAAGAATGGGTAGGCGGTAGCGTAGGATTTTTCGAGCGGTAGACAGAACGAAAATACCGTTATTTCACCCTTGCCTCCGGATTGGATTTGCTGTATTTTGAGCTCATTAAACCGGGTTCAAATGAAAAATACCTGCGTCCGGCTAGTAGTGACCATTCTTTCTCATTGCTTTATAACCAGCTCCTGGTCGCAACCGATCACCAGAGAGGATTATAACGACGTAAATAGGTATACGATCACGGTCATACCTTCCGATTTTAACCAGAGTTTTCTGAACGGCGATGATAAAAAAGACTTCAGAAGACTGAGAGAATATTTATTTAGTAAGGAGGATCTGCTGCAATCCATCCAATCGGAAAAAAATACTAATCATTCTTATTGGGGGCATACGGTAGATCAAATTTCCGTCAATATAAAATATTACAGAAGCATCGTGGCTGAAATGGAAAAAGACCTGGAATCTGCCAAACACCTTCAGGTCGTTTCAGTAAACAAGATTTGGGTTTATGATGCCAGGACTAATCCTTCACTCACGACCGATCCAAAAGACACGGGTAACGTTCTTTTAAGTTCAAATCAATTGGGGGGATATCTCGCTTTATTTAAAGGCAGCCTGCAAACTTCCTCCGAAGACTCCGTCCACGTCAATAAGCTCGATTCCAATATCCTGAACGTCAAAATGGATATCATCTCGGCCACCAACCAGATCGACCTGACCCTTAGCCCCGAGATCAAGCAACAGGAATTCAGGGCGAATATCACGCTTTACTTTACCGCTCTGCTGGGAGTGCTGCTGATTGCTTATTTCTTCCTGCTGTATAAAAAGACAGGTGACGATCTATCGAAAGAATTAATCGGACCCACCGGACTGCAATTCATCACCCTGTTCGTTTTGATTATTGCGGTGATTTTATTCGGCATATTGGGCATATTGGAAAGGAGTGAGCTTTCTGCTATCCTTTCCGGCATTTCCGGTTATATCCTGGGGAAAGGGATATTGTCGGATAAAACGCCCCCACATCCCTTGACCCCACCTGCACCTCCAAACCCCCAATGAATAGTGGATCAGGCAAATGCAAAGACAAAAAGTGATCCCTCCGATTCGACATAGAGCTTTTTGTCTATCGGATCGAGGGACAGCATTGTACCGCCCTCCGGCGCTGCCAGCGATTGCAGCACCCGGTAACCGTCACGCCCGGACCCGCGGATAACGGTTATCGACCCGGAAACGCTGTAACAATAGACCAACCGCGTAGCCGGTTCGAAGAGAATGGCGTCGACCTCGTCTGTTTCCAGGGTGGAGATGACTAGCCCGCTATATTCATCAACTATTTCCAGGGCCCTAGTCCTATCTGGCCCTCGCCTGAAGAGGAGGCCCTGGTCCGGGTCGGAGACCGCAGGAACCGGCGCCGCGGCGTCCCCGGGTTCCGCAGCCAAAGCATGCCTCACGACAGTGGACAGCAGGCGCCCGCTGATATCCGATGGGAGCGGATGCCTTATCCGTTGCAAATAAATATATTCACGGAATTTAAACTCACGCTCCCGAAAGAACCGGCTGACGACCAGCATCAGCAAGACAAAAACAATTAATATCTGAAGGACCTTTTCCATTTCCGGATCGCAAGATACCCCGTATCTTTAGTACTTCAATCGATCCGCCATGGACCTGCAACTAACCGGCAAAACCGCAATCGTACTCGCTGCCAGCAAAGGATTGGGAAAAGCCTGCGCCGCCGCACTGGCCGCCGAAGGCGTAGATGTGGTCATCGGAGCCCGCAACCCTGCAACCCTAAACGCCGCAGCAGCGGAGATCCGAGCCGCCGGCAAAGGCCGGGTACTGGCCACCCCCGTAGACGTACTGCAGCCACAGGACGCAGCCACCATCGTCGACGCCGCCATCAAAGAATTTGGAAAAATCGATATCCTCGTCAATAACGCCGGCGGCCCCCCCTTCGGGAAATTCGAGTCCTTTGATGAAGCCACCTGGCATTCGGCCTTCGAACTCACCCTGCTCAGCGCCGTCCGGTTCAGCCGCCTCGTGATCCCCCACATGCGAAAGACCGGCAGCGGCAGGATCATCAATATTACCAGCCTGTCCGTAAAAACATTCCTGGAAAACTCCGTCCTTTCCACCAGCCTGCGGATGGGCGTGACCGGTATGGCCAAGATACTGTCCGACGAATTGGGACCGGATAACATCACCGTCAACAACGTTGCCCCCGGACTGACCCTTACAGACCGGGTGAAAGACACCCTCCACCCCCGGCCCGGCGTGAGCCAAGAAGAGCTCCTCGCCGAACGCACCAAATCGATCCCGCTGCGCCGGATCGGCCGGCCCGAAGAATTGGCCGCACTGGTGACCTTCCTCGCCTCACCGCTGGCCGCCTATATTACCGGCGTCACCATCCCCGTAGACGGCGGCGCCACCAGAAGTCCTCTTTAATTGTCCTTCTTCTCCCCACCTCATCTTCCCCTTTCTAATTATCCGTCTTTCCCCCCACCTCATCATCCGGCCTCTTGCTGACAATATTGATATTGACCGCCCAATCAGCCAGCTGATAAACCAACTCCAGCTCCACTTTCACGTCCTTATACCGCTGGTCCGAAGTCCGGATCCGCAACGTACTGGTAGTAAAAGAAGCCCCTTCCCTGGCAGGTTCCCACACCCCCACCAGGTTAAAGATACTCCCGTCGATCAGCCTGACATAACAAGTCTGCAGCTGACGATACAATTGCTCATACTTCCGGGCAGCCTCGCCATATTCGCTGCCGCTAAACATCCTTGCCTGCCAGCTGGCGGTCGTATCTTCCGTGGAATGATAGCGGGTGATGATACAATTCTCCGCATCCGGCACCCCTACGATGGAAGCATAGTTGTCGATCTCTCCCTCCGCCATCACCAGCTCACCGGTAATATGACGAAGATTATAGGGGACATCCCCCAGAACGGCGTCAATCGCCTCCGGGAAAGGCAGCACCCGCATTCGGGCACGCAAAAACGAGTCGACACGCGCCAGCGAATCAACCCGGGCCAGCGAGTCCGGACGCGTCACGGAATCCGCCCGCACCAGCGAGCCAATCTCGGACGGCACAGCCTGGCCAAAACAGGAAAAGCAGACCACTACGGCCATGGTCAGGGTCATTACAGGTTTCATTTGATTCGAATTTTGAATCGCGGCGAAAAATTCACTGGACTCCGTCCAGTTCAACAAGACTAATACAAAACTCCCGGCCCTGCCAGCGAAGATTATCCACTTATCCACAGGACAGCGCTTTTTTTGTACCTTCGGCTCAAAATAAGTCATGGAGTATCTTGACGATATCCCTGCAAGGGAAATAAGGCCGGGCTTTTGGGGGAAAATGATCCACGGCGACAGCAGTACCCTCGCCTATTGGGAGATCAAAAAAGGCAGCCGCCTGCCCGAGCATAGCCACCTGCACGAACAGATCACCCTGATCCTGGATGGCGAGCTCGAAATGGTCATCGGCGGAGAAAAATACCTTCTCACCGCCGGCGCCACCCACGCTATCCCCTCACACCTCCCCCATTCCGCCTTTGCCGTCACAGACTGCAAAGTGATCGACTCCTTCGCACCCGCAAGAGATGACTACCGATAAAAACGTACATATGGAACACGTACACGACCTCAAAAACAAAGACGAACACAGCCACAGCCACGACGACCACCACGACCATAGCAAAGTCGACCACGACCACAGCCACGACGACCACGACCACTCCCATTCTCATGGCTTTGGCCACCACCATCACCCGGTCAACCTCAAACAGGTCAACCGCGCCTTTGTCATCGGCATCATCCTGAACTTCCTCTTCGTCCTGATAGAAGTCATCGTCGGTCTCAGCATCCACTCCCTGTCCCTGCTCTCCGACGCGGGACATAACCTCGCAGATGTAGCCAGCCTCGCCATGGCCCTGGTCGCCATCCGCCTGCTCCGCGTCAAAGCCAATGACAGATATACCTACGGTTATAAAAAGACCACCATCCTCGTGGCCCTGCTAAACGCCGCCATCCTCCTGCTTTCCATCGGCGCTATCGGCTACGAAGCCCTGCATCGCTTAATGGACCCACACCCGCTACATCTCCCGGGAAAGGTCATTTCGATCGTCGCCGCCATCGGTATCGGCATCAACGCACTGACAGCCCTGCTGTTCTTCCGCAATAAGGACAGCGACCTCAACGTCCGCGGAGCCTTTCTCCACCTGCTGTCGGATGCCATCGTATCGGCAGGACTGGTCATCGGCGGCCTGATCATCTTTTATAACGGACTGTCCTGGATCGACGCCGCCCTCAGCCTCGCCGTAGCCGTCATCATCCTCTTCAGCACCTGGCAACTGCTGCGGGATAGCCTGCGCCTCTCGCTGGACGGCGTCCCGGCCGGCATCGAAATCAAAAAGATCAGGGAATCGATCGCCCGCATAAAAGACGTCAAAGACTTTCACCATATCCATATCTGGGCCATCAGCACCACAGAAAATGCCCTGACCGCCCATCTCGTCGTCGACAATAACTGTACAATGGATGCCATCGAAAAACTCAAGCACAAGATCAAGCACGAGCTGCTCCACCAGAACATCCAGCACGCCACCCTCGAAATCGAATTGGACAACGCCCCCTGCGACGAACCGGATTGCTAGCACCCGCCCGCCATCTCTAATCTCTTTTTTGTTCTTTGGAGGAATTTTCCTTAACCCGATAAGGTTGTGAAGCAATCACCTGGCTGCTATCAACGCCAGGAAGTTGGAACACCACGACCGTCTCTGCATTTGAATCCACCTGGCAAGGATGACTACTTGCTAGTTCGTCAGATTAAAGTTGCTTATCAGCCTTTGGAACAACGCTGCTACATCGATATTGCCAAGTCCCATGGCTTTGAAAATCTCATTCTCCGGCAGATGATGCCCAACAGTTTGTACGAAGGCCTGCATATCTGCCTTGATCGAAGCAGGTAACTCAAATTGATCCCCTTCCGCGAGTAACACCAACAATCGGAATACGTCTGACTTATGTTTACTGATGTTCTTACTATCTATTTGCTGGCCCTGCTCTTTGCGATCCGACAATTCCAAAAATGCTTTGGCTTTTAAGCAAATTAGGGCACTGGGGTTCGCCAAATGCAAACCGTTTTTCATCATGCTCTGTTCAAGCACATAGGTGTAGTAGTCACTGTTTAATAGAATTGCCGATAGACTAGACACATCATCATCGATGGGTATTGGGGTTAAGTGGGCTGGTTCCTGTAGTATGACCGCGTCTGGCACACGACAAAACAATTCCACTTGAGTGGGAAAGTCTTTATTTTGCGGTTTCAGGAACCGGTAATACTTCCTTCCATCCTCGCTTTTTTCCTGACGTTCATATTGGCCTTCCTGCACAAATGCCCAGAATTGTTCGACAAAGGCTACGGACATTGCTTCCACCACCAAGATCATATCGATATCTTTTTTACTCTTGGCGTTAAGCCTGCTTCATCGATGAGGATATCACAGGCAGTCCCGCCTATAATTATATAATTTTCAGGAAACTCTTTAAAATAAGCATTAAATATTACCAGTCCTTTTACCATATATATTTATCTATAATTTGTTCCATGGCCATTTCTATTCGCTCATCCGGGTTGTCTTTCAGGGTCAGGTATAAGGAAAGCGGATCTACGACTGAGTCATCGTTGTACAATTCCTCGACCAATAGCAGAGGATCATATTTCCACACTTCCAGGCAATATTCACCTTCTTCATCATTTAGATTGGCAAATTGATTTTCTTCCAATAACTGGTAAAATCTCTTTTTCTCGATCGCCCGAAATTGCTGCCGCGACGGGTTCATATCGGTATATTCCGGCAACGCCGATTCATTGGAACAAAGCAGAAAGAGACCAGCCGGAATCTTATCTACATATATCCTCTTTAAGACAGGATCGACTAAGAATGGTGAAGCATCATGCCAAAGGGCTGATATTTCCTTATCAAATTGCAGGTATTTGTCTTTGGTGCCAATAATTTTGCACAACTCCGCCAGCCTTAGGTTTTCTGTGGCTTTCGTAATACCCATTTGTGTATATTGAAATTTCTCTGCAAGCTCCTTAAAGTTTCGCTTGTCCCAAAAGTTCTTTTGATTACGGTGCAAAAGGTAGTAAAGCAAAAGGAACTGAGCGGAAGGTAGCAGCTTTTCTTTTGGTATGTTCCGGATCGGGAACGATTCACGCAGATCAAGCAAGAAGGAAGGTAAAAAAAGTTGCTTGCCCAGGCTAATAAAATTGATCCCCCGTTGCATAAGCCGCTGTCGTTCTAAGGCTGTCAACTGGACGTAGGCTAACACTACTTTTTTATCGAACATGGTTTCTATGACGCGGCTCCATTTTTCTACTTGCTCAATCGTGGGTTTCACCTCGGATTTTAGCGCTGCCACGATAAAATTCTGATTGAACAAATTGGCCCAATATAAATGGAAGGTCGATCCGATATATAACGGAAGTTTCTCAATATTCTCCGCCCTCATTATTTTCAGATCAGGATCTTGCCGAAGGACTCTTTTAATATAATCAGAAATTGCATTCACTATTAGTATAATAAATTAAAAGATAACAATAAACTTGTAAACTTTATTATACAAATTTAAGTTTATTATTTTGAATATCAATTGAATATAAAAAAAATCAATAGACTGATTATCAAGCGAATAGTTGGAGTAGCCTGCCGGTTCTGTCACTAATTGATAAACCCCCAGATAAACCCAAACCGTATCACCATCCCCGGAGAAGGATAGTCCGGCGCCACGAAGTTATTGTTGTAAAACCCAAAGCCTCTGGGACTGAACGCAATCGCATTGAGCCCCTCGAGCCGAAGGTAAGAAGTAAAGCTGCGGACACGAAAATGCAGATAAAAAGAAAGATCCGGTAAATGCTGGCGAACGGTCGAATCGCCCTGCGAAAAAAACTGCCCCGTCAACGGCGAATACCCATCCGCTTTATAGGCGCTGATATAACGGACTTCTACCCCAAAGCTGGCAAACAGGTTCTTGAACCCAAAATTTCCATCATACCCCACCTGGTTGAACGAAACCAGCAGGGGCACATGCACCGGCGCAGATCCTGCTACCTGCTGGATGATCGTATTGGTCCGCCATTTCCAATGCCGGTATAGCGTAAATTGTTTCTTCAGATTGATCTCCAGCAAATTGAACAAAGCCGACGCCTGCCGCACCTGGTAATAATTGGCGATATAGGTGTAATTGCTCATCAGGTAATACGATGCCGTAAGGTTTAGATCATGCTGCGGCTGGTCCAGCGAGGCAAAAATATGCGTCGTATTTTCCTTATTCAAGGTACCGCGCGTCGTATCGTAATAGAGGCTGCTGGCCCGGTTAAAGACAAACGCCGGCGTCCGGTCGACATTCTCAAAGCCCCCCCGGAAATAACCGATACTCCGGCTGATCAGCCTTCGTAAAGAAATATAAGCATTATAATCGCCTACATCGACCCCCTCCAGATACAGCCTCCCATATGCTTCGATATCCCATTTCTGATTGCGGGTCTTGTTACGGTATTCCGCATGGCCAAACACATTGTTTCCGCTGTTGCTTCCCTTTTGATAGATCAGACTGCCATCAAAGAGACTGGAACTGTCGAATTTGCCATTCAGCAGCTCCAGCGTCGCCCCCAGTTTGATAAACTGCTGCGGATTACGTGCATCCGGGAACTGATATACGGAAAAATCATTCGAGACCACATGCCAGATGTCCTGCCGGTGAAATGTATCCGCAACCACCCCCACCCCGATCTGCGGCTGCCCCACATAGCCCAGCCCATAATTAGCATAATAGGCCGAATTCAGGGAATACCCCGGCAGACTATCGTCATTGAACTGGTAATTATAGGAGGTGTAAGCAAACGTATGCTCCATCCGCACCCGCGGATAGAACAGCGGGATCACCGACGTGTCCGTGACGATCGAATCCTTCTCTCCCAGATCGTACTGCTGCCGGAACAGGATCGTCGACGTCGTATACTTGGTGCCGGTAGTGATCGAAGTGGCAAAAGGGTTGCCGGTCGACGCCAGGAGATTGTTCCCTAACTTGACCGGCAGCGTCTGTTGGTTGCCGTACGCCGCCGAATCCAGGTCGGTCGGATTCTGCAAACCGCCATTCTCAGAAGACTCCAGCTTGTTGCTCACAAATACAAAAAAATTCTGATAGCGCTTATTATGCGACTGATACCAGGAGGTTATCCGGATAGCTCTGTCGTTAGTATTCTGGTTCTGGAAAGTCCCCGGCGCATTGATCAGCCGGTACTGAAAGACAAAATTCCAGTTGGGCCGGATATTCTGCGTATGAAAAACACTGATAAACTGCTCGGCCTTGCTCGCCAGCAAATATCCCAATTCCGTATACGGTTTGGTCGTATTGAAAAATTTAGACTGGTCGACGGTGAAGGCATACACGTCATAGGAATGGAAACCCGGATCAAAACCCGATTGCATCCGCGGAGAAAAAGCCAGATCACGGGCCGCCGTTCCCAGGTTACCCAGGTTGATCCAGTTATCCGGTCGCGGTATCTTCGTCCCAAAGTCCAGCACACCCGAGTCCAGATTGTTAAACCGGCTTGAATCCAGATAGCGATAGTGAATAGTAATGGTATCGGTCTTCCGGTGGGCCAGCGTATCCGCCCCCTTTGCACCCCCCGCCCCGCCCCCGCCAAAGCGTTGCAATGGGTTCTGCGCCAGCAGATCTCTCCCCGAAAGGAGCAGGATCATCAATACACCGGCTGTTATGATTCGGCGTCCCTTCACTGCTGAGAAAATTCCGGACAAGTTACTCATTAAGTGGCCATCGGTGGTTATAAGAAACGTTAATGTTACCCAAGCTCCCCTATCAGCGCCTTGAAAATCGCCGCCAGCTTTGGCTCTGCCGCCGACGCCGCCTGCAACACATCTTCATGCGTGATCAGGTTGTCATCCTCCCGGATACCCAGGTCCGTGATCACGCTCATCGCAAATACAGCCATCCCGAGATGCCGCGCAGCAATAACTTCCTGTACCGTACTCATACCAACCGCATCCCCGCCCACAATATGAAGCAATTTATATTCGGCACGCGTCTCAAAGCTGGGCCCGGTGACACCCGCATAAACACCCTCATGTACCGGGATGCTCAGCCGCGCGGCAACGCCCTTTGCCTTTCCGATCAGCTCCTTATTGTAGGGCTCGCTCATATCCGGAAACCGCGTTCCCAGCCCGGGCTCATTTTTGCCCAGCAAAGGGTTAACGGTAAAAAGACTGATATGATCGCGGATGATCATCAGATCGCCCACCCGGAACGACGCATTCATCCCACCCGCCGCATTCGATAATAACAGGGTTTCCACGCCCAGGAATTTCAACACCCGGATCGGGTATACCACCTGCTGCGGCGTATATCCTTCGTAAAAATGAAAACGTCCGGACAACACTACCACCACCTGCCCACCCAAGGTTCCAAAGATCAGCTTGCCCCGATGCCCCTCCACCGTTGAAACCGGAAAATGAGGGATCGACTCATAAGCAATTTCCTGCTCTACCATAATGTCCCGGGAAAGATTGCCAAGGCCGCTGCCCAGCACGATGCCGACCCGGGGCTTCAAAGCGCAGCTGGACCGGATGGCGCGAACGGTTTCTTCAATCTGTTGTAAGATGGTCACATCCATATCAGGATACGGCTTTATTGACAAGGGCCGCCGCTTCGCTCAGCAGGATAGCAGACTGCACCTTGAGACCGCTTTGTTTGATCAGCTGCCCGGCCTCCTCGGCATTCGTACCCTGCAACCGCACAATGATAGGAACTTTTATATCGCCAATAGATTTATACGCATCGATAACCCCCTGCGCCACCCGGTCGCAACGAACGATACCACCAAAGATATTGATCAGGATCGCCTTTACCTTCGGGTCTTTTAAAATGATGCGGAACCCCGCCTCCACCGTCTGCGCATTCGCCGTGCCACCCACATCCAGGAAATTGGCAGGCTCGCCGCCGCTCAGCTTGATCATATCCATCGAAGCCATGGCCAGGCCGGCGCCATTGACCATACACCCGACATTGCCGTCCAGTTTGACAAAATTCAGATTGTACCTGCCGGCTTCCACTTCCGTAGGATCTTCCTCACTGATATCCCGCATCGCTTCCAGATCGGGATGACGCATCAGGGAATTGTCATCCAGGTTCATCTTACAGTCCACGGCAATGATCTTGTCATCGCTGGTTTTGAACAGCGGATTGATCTCCAGCATGGAACAATCCAGCCCCAGGTAAGCATTGTAGATATTCGTGACAAAACGGACACAATTTTTAAAGGCTTCCCCGCTCAACCCCAGGTTAAAGGCAATCTTCCTTGCCTGGAAAGGCTGCAACGCCCCACCCGGATACACCCACTCCTTAAAGATCTTTTCCGGCGTATGATGAGCCACTTCTTCGATATCCATGCCCCCTTCCGTACTATACATGATGACATTCTGCCCCCTGGCCCTGTCCAGCAGCACAGAAAGATAAAACTCCTTGACCGGGTTGGCGCCGGGATAATAGACATCCTGCGCCACCAATACCTTATTGACCTTCTTCCCCGCCGGCCCCGTCTGGATCGTCACCAGGGTCCCCCCAAGAATATTGCTCGCAATCTGCTTGATCTCCTCCGCGCTCTTTCCAACCGCTACACCCCGCTGCTCCGTCCCCACAATATTCCCTTTACCACGACCACCCGCATGTATCTGGGCCTTCACTACCGCAAATTTGTTCCCGTACTGGACCCTCAGATTCTTATACGCCTCTTCCGCGGCTCCCGCATTGTCCACCGGGATGCCTTCCTGTACGGGTACCTGATACTTCTTTAGTAGTTCTTTCGCCTGGTATTCATGCAAATTCATGGATCAAAAATTTAGGTGTAAAAATAAGGCAGAATGCGGGAACAGAAAAAGAATAAAAAACCGCCCGCCGGCGGATCAACCCATCAGCAGAATCAAATCGATTCTCGCACGATCAGGTCCGGGATAAGCTTCATCGGCTCCGTTACAGGGAATCCTTCAGCACCCGTATATTTCAATCTTTCAATCAGCGCGAACATCGCCTGCTGACCGATGGATTCGATCGGCTGACGCACAACCGAGATGGTCGGTGTATATAGCCGGAAGATATCGTTATCGTCAAAACAAAGCACCGCCAGCTCTTCGGGTATCCTGATCTTTAGTTTCTTGATCACCTCTATTCCCAATACACCGAGATAATTGGTCAGAAAGAACACGGCGTCTGCAGAGGAGTGCGGCCCTTTCAGAAAGTCCTCGATCTGCTCCAGGGATTTTTCATGGCCGGCGCCATAAGGCACGATCCGCACCCACTGCTCATCGACCGGGATGTCATGACGGCGCAATACATCGTAATAGGCGGTAAGCCGGTCATTCATATGCGCCATCTCCGTCTCGATCGTAACCAATCCTATTTTGTGATACCCCTTACTGATCAGATACTCCGTTCCCTTTGTAACGCCTTCATAATTATCCACCAGTACGGCAGGTATTTCCTGGTGCTCGCGGAAATAACGGTCGATCAACACCACCGGCTTGCTCTCGCCCTGCAATTTCCGGATCTCATCCGCCAACTGCGGCGTAGGAACAATGATATATCCATCCACTTGTCGCTGCGATAACATATTGATAAGGTCGCGGGCCTTTACTTCGTCATTATCCGTACTGCAGTACACTACCTTATAATCGTATTTTTTTGCTTCATCCTCGATCGTCTTTGCCAGTGTCGCAAAAAAAGCATTCGAGATGTTCTCCACGATCAACCCGATCGTCTTCGTCTTGCCCGTCCGCAACCCCCGCGCCAGCTGATTTGGCCGATAACCCATTTCCCTGGCCACATTCTCCACTTTCTCTATAACTTCGCGGCTGATCCTCATCTTGACCGCCTTATCGTTCATCACAAACGAAACCGTCGAGACAGAGACTCCGGCTTTACGGGCGATATCACTGATAGACACTTTCTTCATTTAAGAGGTATTGGAAACTAAAGATAAGAACTAAATCGTTTTAGCGCATAATTCTTTTTTTCTTTTTGTATTATTAGATACCAAACAATCGCCGATGAGAAAGCTGCTGCTGATCGCGTTGCTCCTGCCCTGCGCAGGTCCAACCGGCCTGGCCCGCCAGGCTTCGGCCCGGCAAGCTTTCCTCCTTACCGCACAAGCCCCGGCCACCCCCGCGCTTCTCCGCATCCTCCAAAACCCGGCCCTCTACGATACCACCCCCGCTCTTCTCACCACCCTCGTCCCCCCGCCCAAAACAGCTGAACTTCGGCCGGGCGTCGTTCCTCGCCCGTCCTCTTTCGGAACCTTCGCTCCGCTCGGTTCCCCCGGCCTCACCCACCCGATCCCTGCCAGCCCTGTCCCCCCACTGCCCAAACCGATCACACTCCGCGTCTTCAATCCCTCCGATACGGCACAGCTTAATAATATCATCCTGGAATGGGCACTACAAATAAATGGCGCCATCGTCCAGCAAGGGAAAACCGGCAAGCTCCGGATCGGCCCAAAACAATCAATCCCCGTTCACCTTTCCCTGCGACTCCCGGACGACAACAACGCCGAAACCTTTTTACAGCTTTTGTACCGATTACAACCCGCATCCCCCATCCTCGCCAAACAACAACTACTGCTCCAACCGGCAATCGGTCACCTCCACGTAGACCCCGCCGGCGAACTAACCCTGTCCGATATCAACGACACCTTCAGCATCCGCTCACCCGATATTCATCTCGCCTTTCACAAACAAAAAGGCTGGCTCATCCACTACGAAGTAAAAGGCGCTATCCTGCTTGACGATTCGCTCGGACTAAAATCCAACTTCTGGTGGCCCGGCTATAACGATTCAGCAAACTCATCTCCCGATTCCGGCTGGCTCGCCGCCACCCGCGATCCCCACCTTCAACTTTTTGCCACGACCATCAGCGCCGGTCTTATCATCATCCGAACCGAATACACCCTGCCCGCCACTTCCTGCAAATTGCATATCAGCTATACCATCAATGCCACTGGAGAAATGCTGGTTGAACAACAGGTGGAACCAGATACAATGCAATCGAATGCAACGGAATGGCCGCTGCCTTGCTTTGGGATGCAATGGATTCTTCCCGCCGGCTATGACTCGATTACTTATTATGGACCAGGCGAACCGGCAGCACCGCGCGAACAGGCCGTACCGAGCGAACAGACCATACCCGGCAAACTCGGCGCCCCCAGCAAACCCGGCATACCCGGCAAACCCGGCGAACCCGGCAGCCCCGGCAAACCCGGCATCCCCGGCTGGATTGGCCTCTATCACGAGCAGGCCTCATCCCCCGCTACGGGTATCCATTTACGCGACGCGGCAACCAGGACCGGCATCCGTTGGTGGAAGATCACCGGCCGGGACGGCAGCGGGTTGCTGATCACCGCAGACAGCTCCTTGCTGGACTTCAGCGCCCTCCACGCTTTCGATAGCGATGCCACGACAACCACAATCCCACAACCGGTCCGCCCACAAACACAGCTCAGCATCGATTGTAACAACCCCCGGCCCATCGTCATGCCCTATCGCAGCTATCAATACATATACAAAGTGACACCCACTCCACCAACTCATTCCATCATTACGCTATCGTATCATTAAGATTCTTTGCGTTTGCGTAAGTAATACGCAGTCGTATACCTGAAATTTATTTTTTTCTCGCAAAAAAAAATCGTTTTGTTACGGCACTAATTCTTTTTTTAGTATCTTTACTAAACGGCAGATTGCATCTTACCTAATCTGTTTTCCCTACCGAAGATTGCTTGCATAAGAGAAGTGTTATCGAACGCAATTCATCATTTTTTTAACACCTCAGTAGATGAAGCCCAGTATCGTCCCAGCTAAAAAAACCACAAGCGCCTCTTCGACGCTGACAGTTTTGCCGACTGCCAAAATAGTCAGGCATCCCCAGTCAAGAATGCAGGAAGAAGATCCCACAGTAGACCCACCGGATGAAGAAACGTTAAAACGGCTCAATGCAATGGCTAAACAACACCCATTCTGCATTTTGCATCGGGGCAATCATCACAATCGGTTATTGTAGATCCACCCTCCCTAAAAGTTCTACCCACCGCTTCGGCGGACCCTGTCTCACCCAATCCTACCCACCCCAAACCCTCTGCTCCGCCGGATCAGCTTTTTATCCGCCGGACCGGTCAACCACCCCCCGCCACAAAGTCACCCTTCGCTTACCTTCGAATTCAAAATAACCACCAGCTGACAACCCTTCCCCGGAGCCGACTCGATCTCCACCTTCCCATTGTACAGCTCCGCACGGCTGATAATATTGGAAATGCCAACCCCCTTCCGCCGGATACGGGGATCGAAACCCTTCCCATCGTCGATCAGCCGAAGCCGTATCTGCTCATTCACCTTATTCAATTCGATCAGGACAGTGCCCGCCTGCGCATGCTTTAGTATATTGTTAAGCTGTTCCTGGATGATCCGGTAAATATTGATCTTCTGCTCCGGCTGGAGCGCTTCCTCATCCAAACCGGATGTATTCAGCCTGATCTTCATCTTCCCCACCGACTGAATACCCCGGATCAATTCCTTGATCGACTGGGTCAGACCCAGATCATTCAGACTCGGCGTGATCAGCTCCTTTGACAATTTGCGGATCTCCTCGATCGCCACCGAGATGTTTTTCCGGCTCTTGGCCAGGAGCTCGATCCGAGGCTCCTTCTCCTCGATGGCCACATCCAGGTACAATTTTGAGGTTGCCAGGATCTGGTTGATATTGTCGTGCAGCTCCTGTCCCAACTCAAACCGCTCCCTTTCCTGCGCCCCCAGCACTACCTCCGTGATCTGCTGCTGCTTTAGCTTCTGCTGCAAAGCCAGCTCCTTTTCAAGCCGGATCCGCTCGGTCACGTCATTGATGATCACCTGTATGCAGGGCTTGCCAAAATAGTCCATTGGATGGGACGTGATCTCCACCATCATAATCCCGCCCTGCTTATTGGAATGATGCCACAGCTTTGGCGTAGCCGGAGATGGAACACCCGCTTCCCGCTTCAGGCTCTCCATAAATTGCTCCGCCTCCCCCGGCGAATGAAGATCCCGCATCGTCAGCCGGTTGAATTCCTCCCGGCTAAACCCATATTTTTCCTGCGCCGCATCATTCACCTCCACCATCTGAAGACTCTCCGGATCGAAGATCCAGGTGGGAAAAGGATTCTTATAAAAGATCTGCCGGTACCGCTCCTCCGAAGCCAGAATGATCTCTTCCGAACGCTTCCGAACCGTAATATCCTGAATGGCCCCGATCATCCGGACCGGCCGCTGCTCGGCGGAATGGATGATATACCCCCTGTCATGCACAAAAGCATATTCCCCACAAGGCTTCCGGAGCCGGTATTCATCCTCCCATTTATTACTCATCCCCTCCCTGATCACCCGGTATAGCTTGAACAACACCCGCTCCTTATCCTCCGGATGTATCACCCGCTCCCATACTTCCTGCGGCGAACCCACGCCCGCCATATCATAACCATACAACTGCTGATAGGTCTCTCCTACCATAAACATCTTACCCTCTATAATATCCCAATCCCAGATCGCATCGTTTGTTGCCTTGACGACCGTATTGAACCGCTCATTGCTCTCCCGGAGATACTCCAGGTTGCGTTTCCGTTCCAGACTGTACTGTATCGTTTTAGCAAGAAGACCTTCCGTCAGCTCATTCTTGACCATATAGTCCTGCGCCCCTTCCTTGATCGCCTCCAGCGCAACATTCGTATCCGACAAACCCGTCAGAATGATCACCGGGATCTTCTGAACGACAGCCTTCAGCCGGAGAAAAGACTGTATGCCCCAGCTATCCGGTAGGTTCAGATCCAGCAATACCAGGTGGATCTCCTTTTCCCGAAGAAAGGTATAAGCTTCGCTGATCAGATCAGTGGAGTGCAATTGTCGAATTTCCAGACCGGATGACCGCAGCATATGCTCTAAAAGAAACAGATCACTGGGGTTATCTTCGACAGTCAGAATGACAAGGCCGCTATTCATTTTTTGCATCAGGCTCACGTTTGGGGAATCCAAATTGTTTGTACTAATCAGTCAGCCTGTAACCAGCGATAAATTGCGCAAGAATGCTGTAAAATAGAAAAAAACACCCAAACCAACGACCCTTGCTAAAATAAAAAATCCCCGCCCCGCGGGCCGGAGGCGCGCAAAAAAACTCCGCCTCGCGGACCGAAGGTCCACAAAAAATCCCCGCTTAAGGCGGGGACGCACTAATCAAATACCATAACCATTAAACCTTATCCTATTAGGATATGAATGTAATTCATTTTCCGTTCATACGCAAAAATCTTCTGCGGTCATTTTTAAAGAAATAGCAGGAAGTTTAAGTACTAACACTTATCAATCATGTAGTTGGAATTCTCTCTATTTTGTAGATTTTTTATTAGTCACCTATCGTCCCCTTTCCTGCCAATATGGGAAATACAGGCCCCGCGGCGCCAAAACGGTCCAACCAGGCCACATACCTTTCCTGTCTTCCCGGGGCTAAGCCGCGGTCAGCCTGAACCCAAACCGGCTGCCTTCGCCCACCTGGCTGCTGACCCAGATATGCCCGCCCTGCGCCTCGATAAACTCCTTTGAAATAGACAACCCCAGCCCCGTCCCATTGCGGTCATGCGTACCCGGAACTTTAAAATAACGCTCGAAGATCCGCGGTAAATATTTTTCATCGATACCCTTCCCATGATCGGTGACCAGGAACTCCACCTTGTCCTCACTGCGATAAACCGCTACCTCGACACCCGACTGATCCGGCGAATACTTGATGGCATTGGTCAGGAAATTGATCAGCACCCAGGACGTTTTCTCCACATCCGCCTGGATCAGCGGAAGATCGTCCGCCACCGCCGCATGGATCCGGATCCCCTTTTGCTGCGCCTGGAACAGCACCGCCTGCACCGCCTGGTCAACAATCGTCGCCGGATCGGCCGGCTGCAGCTTTAGCTGGATATTCCCCGTCTCCACCTGCGACATATTCAACAGCTCCCCCGTGATCTTCAGCAGCCGGTCCGCATCATCGGTGATACTCCGGATCAACTCCTGCTGCTCGCCATTCAGCTGCCCTACCCGCAGATCCGTCAGAAGGCGAGCGCTCATTTTGATCGAAGAGATCGGCGTCTTAAGCTCGTGGGACACCGTAGCGATAAAGTTTGTCTTGGCTTCATTCAGCTCGTGGAAAGGCGTGATATTCCGCAGCACGATCACCTGCCCGATGATCTCGGTATTGTTCGTCACCTCGAGCACATCCTTGCTGAAGTAGCTCTCCTTATTATCGGCATAGATCTTCAGATCTTTTTTTTCAGGGTCGTCCCGCAACAAAGTCCGCATCAGGTCATTCTTCAGCGCAATATCCGGCGCATACTGCCCGCTGATCTCCGTCTCCTTCAGCCCCAGCAGCTTCTCCGACACCGCATTCAGAAAAAGAATGTTCCGCTTCTCATCCAGCCCGATGATCCCATCCCGCATCTGGTTGATGATCGTCTCGATCCGGCTCTTCTCGAATTTGATCTTCGCCAGGTTACTGCTCTCGTACTCATCCAGCTTCCCGGCCATGATATTAAAGGCATTCGCCAGATCTCCGAACTCATCCCCCTGCCGCAGATAGATCCTTTTCTTGTAGTTCTTGCCCGCAATAGCCAGGATGCCTTCCGACAAACTGCTGATCGGCCCCGAAATAATACCCGGCAGATTAAAAATAAAAGTAAAGGAGACCAGGGTAAGTATGGTGAACACGATCGTCAGCACATTCGTCGCACTCTCCGCCGTCCGCTGCGCGATCGCATTCTTCCGCAGGATCGCCAGCTCATTCAGATCCTGGATCTTATAGATGGACCGGCGGATATCGATATAATTGCTCGAGTCCGTCGGATCGATCAGCATCTCGTTGAAATTCTTCGCCAGCTCGTCGGTCGCCTCTCTTTCCCCGATTTCCGTGATATTCCCCTGCTGCTTCTTCAGGTTGTCCTGAAAAACATCCAGGGCATTCTTTTCCGTCCGCAGCTCCTCCAGCGACTGCAACATACGGTTGCAATACAACAGCGACTCCTGGTTGTTCTTCAGCACCTGCCGCCCCTCTTCGCTGAGCCGGTTGATATAAAACAACCCCGATACGCCAAACAACACGATCACGATAAACAAAAAGATCAGCCCCAAAGACAATTTGGTTTTTAGTCGCATGCTCATGTCAGGATAATATTACTACGTCGATATCCGATGCCGCCAGCTTCGTCAGCAGCTGATTGAATACCGCCGTGCTCATGATCACGTTATACAGGTTAAGATGCGGCTTCCCGATACAGATCGTCGTGATCTGGTGACGCGCCGCTACCTCCATAATACCCTTGGCAATATTACTTTGTTTTTCCCGGATCACTTCCGCCCCCAGTTCCGTTGCCAGCTTAAAGTTATTGATTAAATGCCGTTGCGCCGCCAGACCGATCTTATCGCCATCCTCCTTTGGCGTCTGCACATACAGCAGCACCCACCGGGAATGATAATAGCTGGCCAGCCTTGCCGTCTTCCGGATCACCTTTTTAGCCACCTCGTGATTGCTGCTGATACAGGCCAGGAAGCGTTCCGCAGGCAAATGCGTCCCCCGCGGCAGCTCCGTCTCGATCTTTCTTTCCACCTGGCTGGCCACCTCCTTCAACGCCAGTTCCCGCAACTGCAGTATCTTTTCCGGCTGGAAAAAATTTTGCAACGCGATCCCTATCTTGTCAGCCGCGTAGATCTTTCCCTCCTTTAGCCGCGCCACCAACTCGTCGGCCGTCAGGTCGATATTCACCACCTCATCCGCCTCCTTGAGCACGCTATCCGGCACCCGCTCCGCCACTTCGATCCCCGTAATATTCCGGATCTCCTCATAAAGGCTCTCGATATGCTGAATATTGACCGCACTAATGACATTGATCCCCGCACCCAGGATATCCATGACGTCCTGCCAGCGCTTGTCATTCTTGCTGCCCTCGATATTCGTGTGCGCCAGCTCGTCGATGATTACCACCTCCGGATGAAGATTGATCACTGCCTGCACATCCAGCTCATCCAGCTCCTTGCCTTTATAAAACAGCTTCCGCCGCGGCAGCACCGGCAACCCCTGCAATTGCGCTTCCGTCTCCTTCCGGCCATGCGTCTCTATATAGCCGATCTTTACATCCACCCCGTTCCGCAACAGCGTCTGCGCCTCCTGCAGCATCCGGTAGGTCTTCCCGACCCCGGCGCTCATCCCGATATACACCTTGAACTTGCCCCGTCTCGACTGACGGATCAACTCCAGAAAATGCTGTACATTTTGATCCTTTTCAGGCATAATATTATCACCGTTTTCAATTCGCACCCCCATTTTCCAGCGCGATATTCAGTTTCAGCACGTTCACCTTCGCCGGCCCAAAGATACCCAATAAAGGCCGCTGCGTATATCGATCCACCAGCACATTGAGCTTGTCTTCTGACAAATGACGCACCGCCGCCACCCTTTTCACCTGTATCTTCGCCCCCGCCGGAGACAGATCGGGGTCCAGGCCGCTGCCCGAATAAGTGACCAGCTCCGCCGGGATCTCCTCTTTCTTAACCCCCGGATTGTGCACGAGGAAGCTATCGATATGCGCCTCTACATCCTTCAGATAATCCGGATTACCCGGCCCTTTATTGCTGCCGGTACTTCCCGCCGCATTGTATCCCGCCGCCGAAGGCCGGCTCCAAAAATACTTGTCGTCGGAAAAACGCTGCCCGATATTCGCATAACCCACTACTTTCCCGTTAAACACCAGCACCTCGCCACCGCCCCTGCCTGGCGTCAGCCAGCCAACCGCCGCAATCAGCAACGGATACAAAATGCTGCACAATACGATAAGAACCGCTGTCAGCTTTAGAGAAGGTAAGATATATTTACGCATAACAATTGATTTTATTTCATGAACAAAGCCAGTACCAGGTCGATCGCCTTGATACCGATAAAAGGAACGATGATGCCGCCAATCCCATAGATCAGCAAGTTGCGTCTCAAGAGTGCGCTGGCGCCAATCGGTTTATACGCCACTCCCCGAAGCGCCAGCGGAATCAGGATCGGAATAATCAGCGCATTGAAGATCACCGCCGACAAAATAGCGCTCTCCGGGCTCTTCAGGTGCATCACATTCAACGCCTGCAAGGCCGGGATGGAGGTAATAAACAGCGCCGGTACGATCGCAAAATATTTCGCCACATCATTGGCAATCGAAAAAGTGGTCAGCGTACCCCGGGTCATCAGCAATTGCTTGCCGATCTCCACGATCTCGATCAGCTTGGTCGGATCATTATCCAGGTCCACCATATTACCGGCTTCCTTTGCCGCCTGTGTCCCGCTGTTCATCGCCACGCCCACATCAGCCTGTGCCAGGGCCGGCGCATCATTGGTGCCGTCGCCCATCATCGCCACCAGCTTGCCGCTCTGCTGCTCCTTTTTGATATAATTCATTTTGTCTTCCGGCTTGGCCTCCGCAATAAAGTCGTCTACCCCCGCCTTCTCCGCAATATATTTTGCCGTCAGCGGGTTGTCGCCCGTGACCATCACCGTCTTGACCCCCATTTTGCGAAGCCGCTCAAACCGTTCCTGTATCCCCGGCTTGATGATATCCTGCAGCTCGATCACCCCAAGCGCAACCCCATTCTGGCTCACCGCCAGCGGAGTGCCGCCATTGGAGGCGATCTCTTTGATCTTCGTCTCCGTCGCCATGGGAAAGCTGTTGCCGGCCCGGATCACCAGCGTACGAATGGCGTCGAAAGCCCCTTTACGGATCTTGAGCCCTTCCGTCACCAATGGTAAATCCCCTTTGCTGTTATTCTTTCCCGGGAGATCGATCCCGCTGCAGCGGGTCTCCGCCGTAAACTTGACGAATTTAGCTCCGCTGGTCTGAAAGCCAGACGGGCTCGCACCCGCCAGCTCAACGATCGATTTACCTTCCGGCGTCTCATCGGCCAGGGATGCCAGCACACAGGCATCCATAAAGACCTTCTCCTCTATACCCGGCGCCGGCCAGAAATGAGTCGCCTTGCGGTTGCCAATCGTAATCGTCCCCGTCTTATCCAGCAACAGCGTGTCCAGGTCCCCCGCCGTCTCCACCGCTTTCCCGCTCTTGGTGATGACATTGGCCTGCAGGGCCCTGTCCATCCCTGCAATGCCAATCGCGCTCAGCAGCCCACCGATCGTCGTCGGTATCAGGCAGACAAACAGCGAAACAAAGGCCGCCACCGTGATCGGGGTATTGGCATAGTCGGCGAAAGGTTTCAGCGTAACGCACACGATGAGAAAAATGAGGGTAAAGCCTGCCAGCAGGATCGTCAACGCGATCTCGTTCGGCGTCTTCTGGCGGGAAGCGCCTTCCACCAGCGCGATCATCTTGTCCAGGAAGCTCTCCCCCGGCTCCGTCGTCACCCGCACCTTGATCTTATCGCTCAACACTTTTGTTCCGCCCGTGACGCTGGATTTGTCGCCGCCGGCTTCCCGGATGACCGGGGCGCTTTCCCCGGTGATAGCACTTTCGTCGATCGTGGCCAGCCCTTCAATGATCTCTCCGTCCATGGGAATGGTATCCCCCGTCTCGCACAGGAATACATCGCCTTTCCGCAATTGAGAAGAAGGAACGATCTTGACCTCGCCGACAAAGATCTCTCCTACAGCAAACACCTTTTTTGCCGGCGTATCCTCCCGCGTCTTGCGAAGACTGTTTGCCTGCGCTTTGCCCCGCGCCTCCGCGATGGCTTCCGCAAAATTGGCGAACAATACGGTAATGAAGAGGACGAAAAAGATAACGATATTATAGGCCAGACCACCCTGGGAATGTTCGCCGCCCATAATCCATAAGCAAACAAAGAACATGACGATCGTCACGATATAGACCGTGAACATCACGGGGTTGCGGAACATAGCCGAAGGCTGCAATTTAACAAAGGACTGCTTCAGCGCTTCCGCAACGATCTCTCTTGGAAATAAAGAATTATTTTGCTTCATAAAAAACTATTCTTTTTTGGCCCGCCCGGGGCGGCCCCAATTATCTCATACTAAAATATTCTGCGATCGGACCCAGCGCCAGCGGCGGGAAATAAGACAGCGCCGTAATGATGATGATTACGACAAAGGTCATTATCCCGAACGTCATGGAATCCACTTTCAGTGTTCCGGCCGACTCCGGGATATATTTTTTATTGGCCAGCAAGCCGGCAATCGCAATAGGGCCGATAATTGGCAGGAACCTGCCAAGGGCCATCCAAAGACCCGTCATGACATTCCAGAAGATATTATTCCCGTTCAGACCCGACATGGCGCTGCCATTATTGGCGTTGGCGGAAGTCGTCTGGTAGAGCATTTCCGAGAACCCATGATAGCTGGGATTACTCAGCCAGCCAGTCGGCTTAAAGGCCCAGTCTACATTGGGATGATGCACCAGGATATAGGCGGCAAGGGCCGTACCCCCCTTGATGAGAAAGGCGGAAAGCAACGTCACCAGGGCAGCGATCTTTACTTCACGCGCCTCCACTTTATGCCCCATGAATTCAGGCGTTCGCCCCACCATCAGCCCGGAAATGAATACGGCAATGATGATATAAATAAAATAGTTTAGGATACCTACCCCGCATCCCCCGTAAAAAGCATTCACCATCATACCCAGCAATTGCATGAGATTCGAAAGGGGCATCGAACTGTCGTGCACAGAATTCACCGAGCCGGTGGATATAACGGTAGTCAATATGCTCCAGTAACCGGAACTCGCCGGCCCAAACCGCACCTCCTTGCCTTCCATGGCCCCGGTAGGCTGGGCAACGCCCAGTTTCGCGATGGCCGGACTACCGTTGACCTCCGACACGATGGTCGGCACCAGCAGGCATAGCATGCCCAGCGTCATGACAGCAAAGGTCACCAGGGCAAATTTCCTGCGGTTGATATAGAAGCCCAGGGCGAAGATCATCGCCATCGGGATGAGTACCTGCACGACCAGTTCCAGCATATTGGTGAAATAATCAGGGTTTTCCAGCGGGTGGGCAGAATTGGCGCCAAACCAGCCGCCTCCGTTGGTGCCCAGGTGCTTAATCGCGATCATCGCAGCGGCCGGGCCCCTGGACACCTGCACCGTATCACCCTGCATCGTAATGACCGTGTCCTTGCCGTCAAAACTGGTAGGCGAGCCGTGAAAGGCCAGCAGGATCGCGATGATAATGCAGATTGGCAAAAATATCCGGGTGACCGCCTTGGTAAAGATCAGCCAGAAATTGCCCAGGTTATTGGTGGTCTTCTCTTTCAGCGCATTGAAAAGGGCCACCAGGCAGGCGATGCCTGTCGCCGCGCTGACAAATTGCAGGAAAGTGATCACGAAGACCTGGGTCAGATAGGTAACGCCCGTCTCGCCCGAATAGTCCTGGAGATTCGTATTGGTAATGAAACTGATCGCGCTGTTGAACCCCAGGTCAGGCGTCATACTGGGATTGCCGTCCGGGTTCAGCGGCAGCCTGCCTTGGAAAATGAACATAAAAAAGGCATACACAAACCACAATGAATTGATAGTCAGCATGGCCTTCAAAAACTCCTTCCAGTTCATTTTTTTTGTCGGGTCGATCCCGCAAATGCGGAATATCCACTTCTCGACGGGATTCATAAAGTCCATGATGGTTCTTTCCCCTTTAAATACTTTGGCGATATACCTTCCCAACGGGAAAGCCAGCACAACGGTCACCAGAAAAGTGATCACTACTCCGATTAATTCCGTATTCATGGTTGAATGGGTTTTGAATTAAAATTTCTCCGGTTTCAGCAATACGTATAGGAGGTACACGAACACTCCGATCGATAAGATAAACAGTGCTGTCATCATAGCTTTTAGCATTAGATTTTTTCAAAAAAGTCGATGGATTTGAAGAAAAGGCCAAAACAGACAAGTCCGGCCAGTAAAAGGATCACTGTCAGCATAACTATAGTTTCCCATCCACCGCCAAAAGGGATGCCTATCCTCCCGGTACACGGCAGATACAGGACAGGCCAGCCTTTCGGGATTTTTACCCCCGTCATAACCTACCCGGCGCCATGCCAAAATGAAAAGAAGACACGCCGAAATGGAAAGTGCTGCCAAGCCCCCGGCCCCATCAGGCCTCGTAGCTCAGCTTATATTCTTCGATTTTGCGGTAAAGCGTCGTCAGCCCGATATTCAGCAAGCGCGCCGCTTCCGTCTTATTGCCGCGGGTATGATTCAGCACCCGCTGGATGTGGAGTTTTTCAACGCTGGCCAGATCGAACGCCGACAACGGCCCTACCACATGGAGTCCCGTCCCCTGCAATTCGGAGGGCAGGTTATCGACCGTCAGCTGCGGCCCATCCGAGAGGATAACGGCCCGTTCAATGATATTCTTGAGCTCCCGGATATTCCCCTTCCATTCGTGCTGCTGCAGATGATCCAGGAAGTCCTTACTCATGCCATCGATACGCTTATTGCTTTTACGGTTAAAAAACCGGAGATAATATTCCGCGATCGCCGGGATATCTTTTTTCCGGTCGCGAAGCGATGGAAGCGAGATCGTAAAAACATTCAAGCGGTAAAACAAATCTTCCCTGAATCCCCCTTCCAGGACTTCCTGTTGCAGGTCACGATTCGTCGCCGCGATGATGCGGACATCTACCCGGCTGGATTTTGTATCGCCTACTTTGATAAATTCGCTGGTTTCCAGCACACGCAGCAGCTTCGCCTGCAGGTCGATATGCATCTCGCCGATCTCGTCGAGGAACAGCGTGCCCTGGTTGGCCTCTTCGATCAGCCCACGCTTGTCTTTCGAAGCGCCGGTAAAGGCCCCTGCCTTGTGACCAAACAGCTCGCTCTCCAGCAACTCCTTGCCAAAAGCGCTGCAATTGAGCGCCATAAACGGCTTATTCGCCCTTTTGCTCCCGTGGTGGATCGCCTGCGCGAAGACTTCCTTGCCCGTCCCCGTCTCGCCCAGCAGCAGCACCGTCGCATCCGTAGGCGCCACCTTGCGCGCCATCGCCACCGCCGCAGCCGTCAACGGGGAATTTCCCAGGATGGCGTCAAAGGTATAACGCTTACCCACCTGCTTTTCCAACTGTGCTACCCGTTTTTGCAGTTGCACTTTTTCCATCGCCCGGGCCAGCAAGGGAATGATTTTATCGTTATCATCTCCCTTGGTAATGTAGTCGAAAGCCCCGTTCTTCATGGCCGCCACCCCATCCGCAATATTCCCATAGGCCGTCAGCAGGATCGTTTCCACCGCCGGGTATTTGACTTTGACGTCTTTTACAAATCCGACCCCGTTGCCATCCGGCAGCTTCACGTCGCACAGCACCACGTCGATATCTTCCTTCTCCAGCTGCCGGCTCCCCGCCTTCAGCGTCTCCGCTTCCAGCACCGTCAATCCTTCCAGCCGGATAATCCTCGCCAGCAGCGCCCTCAGCTTCTCCTCGTCGTCAATGATCAAAACAATACCTGTAGACATTCCAAACCCGATTAGGGGCCAAAACTATCTTTTTTCCGCCAATCCGGCACATTTACCCCCTCCACTCCGCCAATTCTCTCCCCTGCCCGGCCTTTCTCACCCCGGATAACCTTACTTACCAATAATTCACCCACCCGCCCCCGGAAATTCCCCCAAAATCTTTACTTTTGCTCCCCCGCGGCCCCATCCGCGGCAACCGTTCCGGAGAGGTGGCAGAGCGGTCGATTGTGGCGGTCTCGAAAACCGTTGTGCGGGAAACCGCACCGAGGGTTCGAATCCCTCCCTCTCCGCTGAAAATTTGGATCGATTTGAACTCATTTGGGCTCGAAAGAATACAATCATTCGGCCCATTCGAATTTTATGAGCCATCCGCAACCAAAAACGTCCAAATCATTCCGCTTTGCGGGCCCTATCACCGGCCACTTCCAATTTCCAACTAATTATTTTATCTTTGCGTAAATGATTTCCAATGAAGTCAGAGAGCAACTTCAACATATCGTTCGAGGAGCTGGCCTCCAGAGGTCAACAGATCGTAGCTCAACGATCAGAAGTCTCCTTGTCGGAAGCTTTGGAGCAGATCCAACTGTTAAAGGCCAATTCGAAAGTCGAGCAATCGTCAAAGAAAGGCAGAACGAGTTCCTGAAGTCTTACGCTGTGCAGTCCGAAATATGGCTTGCTTCGCTGCCGTCCGACAGCCAGTATTTGACCAGAGGGGGAGAATCAAAGGTTTTCATGGATTTAGACAACCGTAATGTCATCAAGGTCAATGACGGCGTCTATTATGCGACCTGGACGGAATATCTCACCAGTCTCGTACTTCATAATCTGTTTTTCCCTAACACGGCATATTCGCTGGTAGGGTTTGTCGAGGATGGGGGAAATTTAAATGCAGTCCTTAGACAGCCCTTCATCAAAGGCCAACAAGCGAAAATGGAAGATATAAGAGCAATCTTAACCTTCAATGGATTTGCAAATACAAAGCGCCAGGACTATTTCAATAAGGAGTTTGGTCTCGTACTGGAAGATATGCACGATGAAAATGTCATTTCTCGGCAAGGCGTGCTGTTTTTTATTGATACCGTATTTTATGTGATCTAAATTCAATACCTTATTATCATGTCTACCCACAATGACAAAACCCTCCAATCTGCTTTGGAAAAAAAGGCGTTGATAAGAACCAACTTTGAATATTTGGTAAGCTTGTACGGCTTTGACGAAGATATAAATGTTACTTCAGACCCCATTTACTCCGAAGTTCGATACACCAAAACTGGTTGGACCATTTCAATTTTGACAATTGCACATGGGACGAAAATCTCATTGCGCTTGGAGTCTCCGCAAGGCACACCTGGATTCCTAAGCCACCTCTTCCAAATTTTCGACAACCACTATGCCAAAAGCTCCGAAAATACTAATGACTTACTTGCCAGTATTTGCCTCGAATCAGCCTGCTTATCCCAATTCGGCAAGCCAATCCTTGAAGGAAATCCGATAGAAATGAAAAAAATACATGACACATTAATCGATGAGCAAAAAAAATGGCTAAAAAAAGCTGGGATTCTGTAAGAACATTAGCAATTCAAAATCCGGCAGCCATAACTAGGAAATAATTTTCAATTTTCGTCAAGATATTTCGTTCCAGGCTAAATGAATTTCACTACATTTGACACCAATCGTCACCAAATCATGCGGTGGAAAATTTGGTGCACCGACCCCGTCTCCCGAGTCCAACTAATTGAAAATAAACGCGGAAAGCTACCAGGTTCCTTCCCCTCCCTCTCCGCATCTTGTTTATCAAATTTTGCTTAAAGCCTGTTACACTTAGTGTTGACGGGCTTTTTGCTTTTTGGGGTTTATCGCGTTTAAGGTCATTTTACCTCATTTTGCGCCTTTTGCCAGTGAGCAATTCGTACCTATCCTCCCGAATCCAAAAAACGCTCACTGGACGCACGCAACCAAAAGCCGAAAAGCCCGATCAGGGTTGACTTACGCAGAATTAGCCTAAGTCAAGAACGTATGCAATTGCTAATTTACTCACAGTCAAAAAGCATTTGTGTATGATCCCGAAGAGTTTTGGTTTGCTTTTTTACCTCAAAAAGCAGCACGGTGACAAGAAAGTCAACCGTCCAATTTACCTCCGCATAACTGTGGACGGAGTATTGAAAGAAATGTCGATCAAGCGAAGTTGGGACCCAGCCCGGTGGAATTCCAAGATCGGCAGAGCCATTGTTTCTAAGCTCACAGCTGGTCTTCTATCAGCATCCAAACAAAAGCAACCGCCGACTCCGGATGATGAAGCACAGGCCTTGAATGCCTACCTCGACACTTTGCAGGCCAAGGTCCATGAGGCTCGTCATCAGTTGCTCATGGGCGGCAAATCGATCACTGCCGAAGCCGTGGGCAAAATCGTTCAGGGCAAGGAATCCAACGGTGGACCCCCGCATTTGCTGCTGGAAATCTTCCAATACCATAACGATCAGGTGAAGACCCTTATTGGAAAAGAGTACTCCAAAGGCACCTTGACCAAGTTCAATACCGTGTTAAAACACACCCGGTCTTTCCTGCAATGGAAGTATAAATTGGACGATATCGATATCCAAAAACTGGATTACGAATTCGCTGCCGAGCTGGAATTCTGGTACAAAAGCGTGCAGCATTGCGACCATAATACGACCATGAAATACATCGCCTGCGTGAAGAAAATGGCAATCCGGGCACTACGAAACGGGTGGTTGCAGCGCGATCCGTTCATAGGATTCA
>Ga0302179_10000247_pt1 | contig 39414 bp, 37 predicted proteins | sample I_Palsa_E3_1_FD_198788 | JGI IMG/M metagenome (GOLD analysis project Ga0302179, IMG submission 198788) | Peat permafrost microbial communities from Stordalen Mire near Abisko, Sweden - I_Palsa_E3_1 | ecosystem: Environmental > Terrestrial > Soil > Palsa > Peat permafrost | place: Sweden...
CGTCACAACTTTTACGACATCAACGCTGGCAACCGGCACGCACTCGATCACCGCGGTCTACGGCGGCGATACCAATGACAGCACGAGCACGTCTGCCGTTGTTTCACAAGTTGTGAATCTGAATTCGACCACAACGGCTTTGACTTCTAGCGTCAATCCGTCGCTCTTCGGGCAGTCAGTAACGTTCACCGCCACGGTGGCGGTAGTTGCACCAGGCACCGGCACTCCCACGGGCACGGTAACGTTCAAGGATGGCGCCACTACGCTCGGCACCGGAACACTGGCGGCAGGTGTGGCGACGTTCTCGACGGCCACGTTGACCGCCGGTGCGCATTCGATCACCGCGGTTTATGGCGGCGATACCAACGATGCGACGAGCACCTCGGCCGTCTTGACCCAGACGGTCAATCAGACCGGCACGAGCACGACGCTGACCTCCAGCATCAATCCGTCGCTATCCGGCCAGTCGGTCACGTTCACGGCCACCGTGTTGTCTTCGGGCTCGGTGACGCCAACTGGGACGGTAACGTTCAAAGACGGCGCGACGACCATCGGCTCCGGCACGTTGAACGGCTCGGGCGTCGCCACGTTTGCAACTACGACGCTCACCGTTGCCCAACATTCCATCACCGCAGTCTATGGCGGCGATGGGAACAACACCGGCAGCACCTCGACGGCTCTCACGCAGACAGTCCAGCAGAATACGACCACAACGCTGACGTCGAGCCTGAATCCTTCACCGGCGGGGACGTCGGTCACCTTTACGGCGACGGTTGCCGGTACGGTCAATGGAGCGCCCACGCCTACCGGAACGGTCACGTTCAAGGACGGCGCGACGGCAATTGGCACCGGCACTTTGAATGGCTCCGGCGTTGCGACATTCTCAACCGTGAGTCTGACTCCGGGTGCGCACTCGATCACTGCGGTCTACGGCGGCGCGACGCTCGACATCACCAGCACGTCAGCCGTCTTGACGCAGAACGTGATACAGACCACGACCACGACTTTGACTTCCAATGCGAATCCGGCGACGTTCGGCTCACCGGTTACCTTCACGGCGGCCGTCACGGCCGGTTCGGGAACACCCACCGGCACCGTGACGTTTAAAGACGGCGCGACAACTCTCGGTACCGGCCCATTGAACGGCTCGGGCTTGGCAACGTTCACAACCAGCTCCCTCGCTGTCGGCGCACATTCGATAACGGCTGTGTACGGCGGCGACGCGAATAACTCTGCAAGCACTTCCGCGGTCCTGACGGAGACGATTCAGGAGTCCTCAACCACCACGTTGACCTCGAGCGTGAATCCGTCGCTCTCCGGCGCGCCGGTGACGTTCACTGCAACCGTCACGGGCAGTTCGGGCACGCCGACGGGCACGGTCACATTTAAGGACGGAGGCGCCACTATTGGCACCGCCACACTCAATGGCTCCGGCGTCGCGACGTTGACGACAGCGGCGTTGGCCGTCGGCTCGCATATGATCACCGCGGCATACGGCGGAGACGCGAACAATCTTTCGAGTACCTCGGCGGTGCTGACGCAGGTCGTGCAGCAGAACACAACCACGGCGCTCACATCCAGCAAGAACCCGGCATACTCTGGCGGATCCGTCACATTCACAGCGGTCGTGAAGGGTCTCGTCTCCGGCACGCCGACCGGCACCGTAACATTCAAGGACGGCACCACGTCGCTCGGCACCGGCACTCTGAGCTCGGGCACGGCGACGTTCACCACAACCTCACTCAGCGTCGGTTCTCATTCGATCACGGCTGTGTACGGCGGCGACACGCTCGACGTCGGCAGCACATCACTGGCTGTATCTGAGACGATCAACCCCGCGGACTTCACCGTCACGGCCAGTCCAACGACCGCGACGATCACTCCAGGCCAGACGGCCACTTACACGTTCACAATTACGCCGCTTGGTTCCTACACCAGCCCGATCAACTTCAGCTGCGCCGGATTGCCGGCTTTCTCAAGCTGCAGCTTCAGCATCAACCCGGTAACGCCGGACGCACAGACGGTCACCACCACGCTTACCATAACAACGATGGGACCGAACTCTGCGATCACGATACCTGCGTCACGCGGCGGCCACGGCAATACCCCGGCCTACGCGCTAGGGACTTCGGCAGTACTGATGTCGATTCTTGGCATGATGCTGCTCGGCGGCGGCATGAAGAGGAAGCGTGAACTCTGCAAGGGTCTCTTGATCGCAAGCGCCATGCTGGTGGTGATGGGCGCGATGTCCGCCTGCGCCAGCAATCCGGGAGGCAATAAAAACGTGACTCCTGCAGGCACCAGCACGGTGACGGTTACCGCGGCTGGCGGCGGCACGACGTCTCACAACGTTACCGTCACGCTCGTCGTCCAGTAGTCAGGAGTAGCTGAACTCGAAGAACGAGTCATCACGCGACACACTTGGCCGGGTAAATGTGGCCGGTGGATGGAGAGACCCTCTCGATCCCCTGACACAAATGCCCGGCCAAATCATTTTCGGCGCCACCATAGCTTGCGATTCTGCGACTCGCCTCTTTTGTTCGCCGCAACTGGGGGTGCGTTTTGCTAACACACGTGCCGCTATGATCGGCTGCCGATCGGCTCTCGTTGTAACATTCAAATCGCTAGTGATCTCGGAAGCAAAAGAATGAAAGCCCGCGAAATAGCGATCGTAATCCGCAACCTGATTCTTGGCGCAAACCTCGAATCTCTCGGGTCATTGAATCATCCTCGAATGGTCGCCAATTTCGCCACGGAATGCAGGTTTTTGTATCACTCGCTGTTTCCCAATGGCGGGCTGCCGCAGAAACCCGTCTGGGAGGCCTTGGGATCCGAACAAGCCTCGGTGACTCTCTACGGCAAGGCGTCCGAAGACTGGTTCCGGCCAGTGGCTTCGTACGCTACCGACCTGGTTTCGATGTGCATGCTATGCCAGCTCCTCAAGCCGAAAATCATATTCGAAATAGGCACGTACCACGGTTCTGGCGCACTGCACTGGGCAGGCAACGCCCCGGGGGCGGAACTATACACGTTGGATCTGCCCGCTTCTGTGTCTGCCTCGCTCTCCGTCACTGCGATGGACACGCAACACATCGTGGAGCACGCTCGTGAGGGCCCAATGCAATTTGTGGGAACGCCCGAAGCCGCCAGAATTCATTGTCTCTACGGGGATACAGCCGTTTTTGACTTTTCACCCTTCAAAGGAAAGGTCGATCTCTTCTTCATTGATGGCGCGCATAGCTACGGATATGTGCGTAACGACACTCTTCGCGCCTTCGACTGCTGCAAACCTGGGTCAGTCATCGCCTGGCATGACTACGGGAAAATGGGGTTTAACGGAGTTTCGCGATGGCTTCATGAACTCGCTCGCGAGGGAAAAAAGATCTATCGCGTCCCAGGCGGCTCTCTGGCCTACATGCTGGTTTAATCTTGCCTTCAGCTTCAGCGCGATAACTGCACTTCCCGGCATCGAAAATAATCTGGTCCACGAGTAATTGCGCGCTCATCCTCAAAAAATTATTTCTGTTCTCTCAAGCCCAATAGGTGCGGTCGAGCGTCCGGTATTGAATCGCTTCTCCGATGTGACGCGGCTCGATGTCTTCGGCGGAATCAAGATCGGCAATCGTCCGTGCAACTTTAAGGATGCGGTCGTGAGCGCGCGCTGATAGGCCAAGCCGTTGAATCGCATTCTCCAGCGGCTTTTCTCCCTCCGCGCCAATCTCGCAATGCTTCCGAATGAGCTTGGGCGGCATTTGAGAATTCGCGTATACGCCTTTTTCGCCCGCATAGCGCCGTAGCTGGATTTCGCGCGCTCGGATCACCCTCTCTCTCACGGCCTCCGACGGTTCGACGTGCCCATTTCCACGAAGCTCCTTATATTTCACGGCTGGAACTTCGATGTGGATGTCGATGCGGTCGAGGAGCGGCCCGGAAATTTTCGAGACGTAACGTTGGATCTGCATCGGCGTGCAGTGGCACTCTCGCGTCGGATCGCCGAAGAATCCGCACGGGCACGGATTCATCGCTGCGGCGAGCATGAAGCGCGAAGGGAAGCAAACCGAGAGCGCCGCGCGCGAAATCGTCACTTGGCCATCCTCAAGCGGCTGGCGCATCACCTCGAGAACGTTGCGCTGGAACTCGGGAAGCTCGTCGAGAAATAGCACGCCGTTATGGCCGAGTGAAACTTCGCCCGGCCGCGGCACCGCGCCCCCGCCAATGAGCCCCGCGTCGCTGATGGTGTGGTGCGGCGAGCGGAACGGCCTCGCTCCCACCAGCCCGCGCGAACTATCGAGAACGCCCGCGACGCTGTGAATTCGCGTCGTCTCGATGGCTTCATCAAGCGACATAGGCGGCAGGATTGTGGGAATGCGCTTCGCGAGCATCGTTTTGCCCGCGCCCGGCGGCCCGATCAACAGAATGTTGTGGCTCCCCGCGCACGCAATTTCCACCGCGCGCTTCGCCGCCATCTGCCCGCGGACATCGCGCATATCCACGGAGTATCCCGCCGATTCCGCGAGCATCTGCGCCGTGTCCACGCGGATTGGCTTGAAAGATTCCGGCGCGTTGACGAGGTCGGCCGCCTCGATGAGCGATTTCACCGCAAACACATCTATGCCCTCGACCACGGCGGCTTCCCGCGCATTCATTTCGGGCACAACGACGCATTTCACCCCGCGCTGCCTCGCCGCGATCGCCGCGGAGAGCGCGCCGCGCACCGACCGCACGCTGCCATCAAGCGATAGCTCCCCGAGAAACACGTGCGAATCCGGAACCTTGCCATGGAATAAGCCCTGGCAGCCCAAAAGGCCCAGCGCCATGGGCAGATCGAATGCGCAGCCTTCCTTGCGAATATCGGCGGGCGCGAGATTTACGGTGACGCTTTGAGGCGACGGAAAATCGAAGCCGCAATTCTTCAGCGCGGACTTAATCCGCTCGCGGCTTTCCTTGACGGCCACATCGGGCAGGCCGACCACATAGAATTGGCCCATCTCTCCCGCGCCGATGTCGACTTCCACCTCGACGGGATAAGCATCAATTCCAAACACTGCCGCGCTGAGCGTTTTGAATAACATTTTGTAAGGCTCGCGTCCCCGCGGCGCACACGAGGAGCGTCAGTAGTGAATGGAAGCCTAACTCAAAACGCCCACTCAAAAGCGGTACTACGTATTCATTCACGGCGTCCTGGTAGTGCTGCTCCAGTGCCGTCTGAGTACGCACTTTTCCACCGAACAATCTCAAATCGCGGCTATCGGCATGTACGCCCATCCGGCACTTGTAACGCCCCGCTTCACAGGTTGCAGAAAAAAGCAGAAAGCTGTCATCCCGAACGAAGTGAGGGATCTGCGGTTGGTATGGAGGCTTTATCACGTTTCCATACTGGCGAGCTCGCCCTCCGGCACCTGTAGCGCCCAGCATCAGACTCGCCCGCAGCCGAGACCCCCCGGAGCTTTACACTTCCCCCCACAAAACGTATTCTTGGCCGCGACAGTTCGTGCATCGGTTTGCCCGTCCAACTGACCCAGCGGAGGAAGTTATGATTTACGCAGCGCTTGCGGTTGTCGTTTTTCTCGTCTTCATCATCGTCGGTATGTACAACAGCCTCGTCGGACTGCGCGTGCAGGCGGACAACGCGTGGGCTGACATTGACGTTCAACTGAAGCGGCGCTACGACCTGATTCCCAACCTCGTGGAAACAGTGAAGGGTTACGCCTCGCATGAGAAAGGTACGCTTGAAGGCGTCGTCGCCGCGCGAAATAGCGCCATGAGTTCACAGGGCCCGGCCGCCAAGGCCGAGACTGAAGGCGTCCTCACGCAGGCGTTGCGCCAGGTCTTCGCGCTCGCGGAGGCCTATCCTCAATTGCGCGCTGTCGAGAGCTTTAACCAGCTACAGCAAACGCTCAATCAAATCGAAGATACCGTCCAGAACGCTCGCCGCTATTACAACGCCGTGGTTCGCGATCTGAACACGAAAATCCAGCAATTCCCGACCAACATCATCGCCGGCATGTTCGACTTCAAGCCGCGCGAATTCTTCGAGATTACAGCTCCGGCGGAACGCGAAGTCCCGAAAGTAAGCTTCGGCGCAGGGGCCGCGCAATAATTTCGTACCGGGATCAACAAGCCGCCATGAAAACTCTGCATCGCGGAACCGCCCTGCTGCTGGTCACGCTCGTAATCGCGTGCCTCGCGGCGCTTCCCGCATTCGCGCGCTCGCTCGCGATTCAGAAGTTCGATTCCGTCGTCATCGTCAACGCCGATGGAACGCTCGACGTTTCCGAAACGATTCTCGTTCACTTCACCGGCGAATGGCACGGAATCTACCGCACCATCCCCGTCAACTACTCCACCGCGCAGGGGTTCAATTACTCGCTCATGATCGACCAGGTCGCCGCTACCGACGACACCGGCACGCGCCTGAAATGCGAAGTGAGCCGCCAGGGCGACTACAAGCAATTCAAGATCTACGTCCCGGACGCGGTCGATGCCACGCGAACCGTAATCCTTCACTATCGCGTCCTTGACGGTCTTCGATTTTTCGCGGATCACGATGAGCTCTACTGGAACATCACCGGCGACCGTTGGGATGAGCCGCTGCCCGAGGTGAGCGCCGAAATCGATCTGCCCGCCGGCACAGCAGGAATTCATTCTCTCGCCTTCACCGGCTCCTACGGCTCAACCGCTCAGGACGCGACCGTCAGTGTCTCGGAAAATAAAGTCATCATCGAAACTAGACACTCGCTCGGCTTTCATCAAGGCCTGACAGTCGTCGTCGGCTGGGACAAAGGTTTCGTCCACGAGCCCACCGCATTCGACAAGACGATTCTCTTCCTGCGCAGCAATTTAATTCTCTTCGTTCCGTTGATCGCCTTCGGTGTAATGTTTTGGCTGTGGTGGTCGTTCGGACGCGACCCGCGCCGCCAGCCGATCGCCGTGCAGTACGAACCGCCCGACAAGCTGACGCCGGGCGAAGCCGGCACTCTCGTGGATAATGCAGCCGCCATGCGCGACATCACGGCAACGCTTGTGGACCTCGCGGTGAAAGGCTACTTGACCATCGCGCAGAGCGAAGAGAGCCAGATGCTCGGCCTGATGCACCATAAGGATTACACCTTCCAAATGAAGAAGCCCGCGACTTCGTGGACAGACGCGCGGCCTCATGAGGTAGAGATGCTAACGGGGCTGTTCGATGGCGGGCAGAGGGATTCCGTGAAGCTCTCCGAATTGCGAAATAGCTTTTACGTCAATCTGCCGGTGATTCGCGAGCGAATTTTCGACGCGCTGATCGGCGACGGCTACTACCTGCATCGCCCCGACGTGGTTCGCAATGGGTTCGTGGTCGGCGGAATTATCATTGGCATCTTCGTTGCGGTACTCGGTGCGAGGTTATTGAGCGACGCGACTGGCGCAAGCGCGATCGTGAGCGGCGTGGCCACGGCCGCAATCATTGTTGGCTTCGGTTGGTTCATGCCTGCCCGCACCATCACCGGCGCGCGCGCATACGAGAAAGTTCTCGGCTTCGAGGATTTTCTGCGCCACACCGAAAGCGACCAGATCGCGCGCATCGTGAAAACGCCGGAAATGTTCGAGAAGTTTCTTCCCTACGCGATGGCTTTGCATGTCGAGAGCAATTGGGCAAAAGCGTTTTCCGGCATCGCCATGCAGCCGCCGCAGTGGTATCAAGGCTCCTACGCAACAGGCTACTACCCGTATTTGCTCGTCAACGACCTGAACTTCATGTCCATGAGCGCCGCGTCTTCATTCGCGTCCGGCCCCCGGAGCTCCGGCGGAGGTTTCGCGGGAGGCTCAGGCTTCGGTGGTGGTGGCTTCTCAGGCGGCGGTTTCGGTGGCGGTGGCGGCGGTGGCTTCTAGGCGAGACGTTCTAGCGTCGCATCTCGCCGTAGGGGGGTCTCAGACCCGCCCGGCCTTCCACCAAATAATCCCGCACAAATATCTTCAGAGCCCGGAGGCTCCCGCCTCCAGGTCACCTCAACAATCCCACGGTCAAATGTCGATTCACGCGTTGAAAATGCGTTTCGTGCTACCTCGCGCTGTCCGAATCCGATTTGCGAGCCCGCTGTGGCGCGCTCGAGCGCGATCCATTGTGCGAAATAAATTGCTCGAGCGCGCGAAGCAACTTCCGCCCGGCCGTTCGCAATTCATCGCGGTGCGGCAAAGACACGCGCCTCAGCTTGCGCTCGCCCGACGGCGTAAGCTGCACGAGCACCTGCCGCCGATCTACCCTGCTCCGGGCGCGCCGAACCAGCCCGCGTTTCTCCAGGCGATCCATCAACTCGACGGCGCTGTGATGCTGAATTTGCAGGCGCTCCGCAAGAACGCCGACGGTGGCTTTCTGTGAGAGCGGGACACCTTTGATGGCAAGTAACGCTTGGTACTGCTGCGGCTCAAGCCCCGCCGCGCGTGCGTTGCGTTCGCTGAAGTTCAGGTACCGGCGAATCGCATATCGAAAATCCGCCAGCGCCTCGAAATTGAAGCGTTCTCTGCTGGGCTTGGACATATCCAAGCACGATTATATCGTATTCCGATGTAAATTGTCTCTTTCGGCCAACTCGTGCCGCTGACAACAACACGCGCGGAAGTGAGAGAGAACGCCGCAAGCAATATTTCTTCGCAAACACTGTAACTTCAAAGCCCCGAGGCTCCCGCCTCCGAGTCCGCAGAATCAATACGCGGAATTCGTGCGCTTCATTCCTGAAGGATCTTTCGAAAAGCCTTCTGCGTCTTAACGTGCTTATACCCGAGCCTCTCGTAGAACGCATGCGCGCGTTCTCGAATCACATTCGACCGCAGCGAAACGATCTTGCATCCATGCTCCCGCGCCCAAATTTCTGCTCGCTCCATCAGCAGCGTGCCAACGCCATGAGATCGCTGTGCCGCATCCACCACAAGCCCGCCAATTTCAGCGCGCGGATCCGATTCCATAGTTCGAATGACAAACACATGAAGAAATCCTGCGAGTCGCCCGTCAGGCATCTCCGCAACGAACAAGCCGTGATCCGCCGCCGCATCGATTCCGCCGAATCTCGCGCGAACTTCTTCCTCACTCGACGGATAACCAAGTTGATTGCACAGCTCAGGAAGCTGCGGAATATCTTCCTGCGTCGCGCGCCGCACTCGAATCATAAGATCAGCCAACTGTAGCGCCGCACCGATCTTCGTGCGGCATTTTGTAGAGAAAATTGACGGACAAAACCCGTCTGATTTTCGCTGGCATTGCCATAGCCCGCGTCTCTCCCGTTTCAAAAAAGCTTGTCGGAGTCCAGCAGAATCGTCACCGGCCCGTCATTCACCAACTCCACCTTCATGTGCGCCTGAAAAATGCCCGTCTCCACATGAATGCCGAGCGATTCCACCGCGTGCACAAATTCCTCGTACATCGCCTTCCCTTTTTCGGCCGGCGCCGCGGAAATAAAGCTCGGCCGGCGCCCGCCGCGCGCATCGCCATAGAGCGTGAATTGCGAAACCGCCAGCATCGCACCGCCTGTATCTTTCAGCGAGCGATTCATCTTCCCGTTTTCATCGCTAAAGATCCGCAGATGAATGATTTTCTCGGCAAAGGCAGCAGCAACGCCGTCCGCATCATTCGCGCCGACGCCGAGCAACACGACAAGCCCTGCGCCAATTTCTCCAGTCGTGCGGCCCTCAACCTCAACACTCGCCCGGCTAACCCGCTGCACCACAGCTCTCATTTCATCACCACCCGGCGACCGCGCTCAACCTTCGACGAAAGCCTTAAGCCTCCCGAGCGCCTGATCCCACTCCTCCCCCACGAGCTCGAGGTACGTCTTTACTTCTTCGATCGGCGTCGGATCGAATTCAAAAACGCTCTCTCGGCCAATGCGAACGCTGTGCACGATGTCTGCCCTCTCCAAAACTCTCAGATGCTTGGTAATCGCCTGCCGCGTGAGCCTCGAGCCTTTCGTGAGCTGAGAGATCGAACGCGGCCGTCCGCCGCAAAGCTTCGCCACCAGCGACAGCCGCGTCTCGTCGCCCAGCGCGGCAAAGACGGGCGCGCGTTTCGCCGCTACGCTGCTACGGTTTCTGCGCGACATAGATCTCAATATTCTTCATTTGCGCTGTCCAACCACTGTCGTTCTTGCGGAACGCTTCGAGCCGCCGGTCGCTCGGCACTTTGTCGAAACCGGACTCGGTAAGCACAAGCAACGTGCCGCTGGGGATCTTCTCCAGCCGAAATTCGACGAGCGTAGGCGTCTCCTTCGAGTAATCGATCTTGGAATCAACGGAATATGGATGCCAGGTGAAAGAAAACAGCCGCTCGGGCTCCATCTTCACCACGACGGCCTCCCATTTCACATGCTCGTATCCAGGGTGCGTGATATGACCTCGTGAGACTTGACCCGGAACGAACGGGCCATCCAATTTCACGCGAAACCACTCGCCGAATTCACGGTAATCCGTCAGCGCCCGCCACACCCGCGACACCGGCGCCTTCAATTCAATTCGCTTCTCAATTCGATTCTCCATTGTCAGGCAACCTCCAGGTTGCATATTAACCAAAGTCCGCATTAAAACGCAACTCTTCAGTTGCGCTTCAAAGCGGCCTCCTGCACTCGGGTTCCATACGCGCCTGCGTATTGACTTTGCCACACAATATCTCTATTTTGAATTCCAGCGCGAAGGGCGCATCCAGTCCGCGGAAAGGGCCGTGCCCACCTTCAGTAACACAATTTGACGAATCTTCTTTCGAGCCTGAATCGAGCGGACTCCAGGCAAATTACGAAAGGAGTTTCGTATGCCAGATAGAGAATTACCCGCCCGTCCGAACCTCGATCAATACAAAAAGCAGGCCAAAGATCTCGTAAGGGATTGCGATCTCGGAATTCCCGATGCGCTCACTCGCATCAGGCGGCACCATCCGCACTTTCACAAACTGCCTGAGTCCGAAATGTGGAGCGCGCGGGTCGCCCTCACCGATGCGCAGCTCGTCATCGCGCGCGAGCACGGATTCGAAAGTTGGCCGCGGTTTGCAAAGCACATCGACACGCTCAATTTAATTCGTTCCGTCGCTTCTTTCGCCGATCCGGTTGCCGCATTCGTCGAAGTGGCTTGCGTGCCCCGCCACTCCTCTCACGCCTCTGGCACGCTCGAGCACGCCGAGATGATTCTGTCGCGATATCCGCAGGTTGCCGCCAACAACATCTACACAGCGTCGATTCTCGCGGATGATCCCTCTGTCCGCGCATTTCTGTCGCGCGAACCGAAAAGCGCTACAACAAAAGGCGGCCCGCACGATTGGGATGCGCTCACCTATCTTTGCTTTTCGCGTTACCTCCGGCTCGACAAGGCGCGCTCGGACGCATTCGTACGCACCGCTCGGATTCTGCTCGATGCCGGAGCCAGCGCGAACACCGGCTGGTTCGAATTGATCGATCACCCGACCCCTCGTCCGATCTGGGAAAGCGCGATCTATGGCTCGGCGGCCATTGCGCAGAATCCCGGTCTGACCCGGCTGCTGCTCGAACGCGGAGCCGATCCCAACGACGAAGAAACTCCGTATCACCTGCCCGAGGGCTACGACAACACAGTGATGAAAATCGTATTGGAAAGCGGCAAGCTGAATGCCGTCAGCCTGTCGTGGATGCTCTTGCGCAAGACCGACACGCATGACGATGAGGGGCTGCGGCTCGTTCTCGACCATGGCGCCGACCCAAATGCTCCGACAAAGTTCGGCGATAACGCACTGCATCATGCGTTGCGTCGTGACAACGCGCTGAGCATCATCGAACTGTTACTCGATCGTGGTGCCAATCCTGCCTTGCAGAATACACGTGACGCCAGATCCGCCACCGCGATGGCCGCGCGCAGAGGACGCGGCGATGTGCTTGCCGTATTCGAAAAGCGCGGCATTCCACTCGACCTTCATGGCGTCGACCGTCTAATCGCCGCATGCGCGAAGGGCGATCGCGATGCCATCAGTTTACTCGTCGCAAGCAATCCGCAACTCTCTCAGGAACTCATTGCAGAAGGCGGAACACTCTTAGCCGAATTCGCCAGCAACGGAAATGTCGAAGGTCTCCGATGCCTGCTCGGCCTCGGCGTGAGTGCGACCGCTCTTTACGCGCAAGGCGATCCTTACTTCGACATCGCCAAAAACAGCACAGCATTGCACGTGGCAGCCTGGCGGGCATGGCCATTCGCCGTGATGGAATTGATTGCACGCGGATCGCCCGTGAACGCTCTGGACGGCAAAGGCCGCACGCCGCTATCTCTCGCCGTCAAGGCGTACGTTGACTCTTACTGGGCCAATCGGCGTTCGCCCGATTCGGTGGAGGCTCTGCTCAAAGCCGGCGCTTCGGTCTCCGGCATCGATATTCCCTCGGGCTACGAAGAGATCGACAAACTGCTGCTTCAATGCATACGATGACATGTTATCGGCGCAATGAATAAAATCTGTCCTGTCCCCGAGCTCATGCGAGAAAATATCAGCATCTAAATCATTCGACTTCAAACGGAAGGCACGAATGAATAAGAATCACCAAAGTTTTCCCGTGGCCATCAGCAAAGCCCTCCTGCTTGCTTTATTGCTTTCCATGCAGGTGCCCCTCATTGTGGCCGCGGTTGATTCAGCCGAAGCCGATGTAGATGTAAAAGAATTCCGCCTTGAAGAATTAGAAGCAAAACTCCTCACCATGCAACCCGGCCCCGAACACGACTATTTCGCCGGAGTGCTGGCGAACAGATCAAGCCACCTTGAGGAATCGATCCGCTTGCTGAACAGCGCGCTCCCCGGCATTCGGACTTCGCGTCCGGATCGCGCAGCCATCGCACTGAAATCGCTGGCGGATGACTACAATAAGACCTTCCGCTACGACGATGCCGCTCACGCCTACGATGACTTGCTCGCTAATTTCGCCAGCCAACTGGCTGGCTCGCAATTGCAGGACACCAAGGACGATTCCGGCTTGGCGCACATCTTGCGGGAAGCGCCGCCGCAAACGATCACCTGGGACGGACCCACCCGATTGAAAACAGAGCGCAATCCTTTGGGTTCGATAAACTCAGAATTGACAGTAAACGGAGTTCGAGAGCAGTGGCTGCTCGATACGGGCGCAAATCTCTCTGTTGCCACCCGGAGCTTTGCGAATCGCCTCGGGCTCAAGTTTCTTCCGGGAGTTGCGCAGACGACGTCTGGGATTACCGGAATTGAAAATCCGATCCAGGTGGCCTTGCTTCCAACCCTTCAAATGGGAGGTGCCACTCTACACCATGTAGTGATCATGGTTATGGACGATACGAATCTCAAGGTTGGCTTAGGCGGCAAAGAGTCATACCAGATCAACGGAATCATCGGATATCCGGTCTATCAGGCGATGGGAACTGTCACATTTTTGCAAAGCGGCGAATTCGTGGCCGGAGATAAGACTCGAAGCGGTCAGGCAGGCGCACGAATGTATATGGAGCAACTGACGCCGGTAATCGTGTGCGCTGTGCAAGGCAAGAATCTGCCCTTCACTCTCGATACGGGCGCATCTGAGACAGACTTATCGGTGCGTTACTACGACCGATTCCGAAACGATTCTGCGAAATGGAAAAAAGTGAGGACCAAGAGTTTCGGAGCAGGCGGAATCGTGAAAAGAAAAGCATATCTTCAGCCGGAACTTAGTCTCGGCATCGGCAACAAGACGGCAACTTTGCAAAAGGTATTCATATTCCCTACGAAGATGGGAGCAGGCATCGATAACCTCTTCGGAAACCTTGGTCAGGATGTATGGGCCAAGTTCGACAGCTTCACACTCGATTTTTCGACAATGACCTTCAGCCTGGGCGATCCGTTACCTCCACCCGCGAGGCACTAGGTGCAGCCCAGAGTGGAATGACAGTTCGGTCACTCAGTCTCAATTGCTTCAGCATACTTTTTCTTGCAAACACGCCCGCCAGCACTTGTAGCGGCGGGCGTTCAGCCCGGCACGCTGCTCGCAGAGAATATGCAACCCGGAGTGCAATGTTAGTTCGCAGAATTAAACCGAAAACTGTGTTAGAAGAAGAGCGGACGTTCACTCAAGCTCCCGAGGCGCTTTACATTGAAACTCGCACTGATCGGCACTCACGGCGTTGGCAAGACCACGCTGGCATACGAAACCTGCTCGCTATTGAAGAAGGCCCACTACAACGTTGAGCTCGTGACCGAAGTGGCGCGGCAATCGCCGTTCCCGGTGAACGCAGCGACGACGCTCGAAGGCCAGCTCTGGATTTTGCACGCGCAAATCGCCGCGGAATTGAATGCTTCGCGCCGCGCGCCCCATATCATCTGCGATCGCTCCGTCCTCGATAATTATTGTTATCTCGTCAACAAGTTCGGCCGCCAGCGGCAGCTCGAAGCCTGGCTCGAATGGTGGATGGAATCCTACGCGCTGCTCGTGGGAGTTCCCAGCGCCTTCGATGAAATCACTCCCGATGGATTCCGCTCCGAAGACCGCATCTTCCAGCGCCGCATTCACGATTTGCTCAACGAACTTCTTTCCGCACCGCCATTTTCCCGCATCCGACAAAATGTAATTTGGCTCGAAGCGGGCGATCGCCATGCTTGGGGCGAGCGCATTTTCGCCGCAGCCTTGCCTCTGCTCGAAGCGAACGCACCGCTGCAAAAGAGTGCTACGCGTTAGGCAATCTTGCTGTGAACGACCCTCAAGCCTCCGTCGCGTCATCTCCGAATTCGAAGTGGCTCACACGCGGAGTTCTCGGCATCGGCCTCGCGAGTCTTTTTTCAGATTGGGGACACGAAGCCGCAACGTCGCTCCTGCCGGCGTTTCTCGCCAGTCTCGGCGCGCCGGCTCTCGCGCTCGGCATCATCGAAGGCGTTGCCGACGGATGTTCGAGCTTCGCGAAACTTGCAGGCGGCTGGATTGCCGACCGTCCCCATCTGCGCAAACCCACCGCCGTGATTGGTTACTTCGCCACGGGTATCTCGACGTTTGGCTATGCGTTCGCGCAAACTTGGCCCGCCGTTCTTGCGCTGCGCGCGTTCGGATGGATGGGACGCGGCAGCCGCGGCCCATCGCGCGACGCCCTCCTTGCGGATTCCGTCGCGCCATCGAAAATTGGAAGCGCATTCGGATTTGAGCGTGCGATGGATACCGTGGGCGCGGTGCTCGGCCCGCTTTGCGCGTCGCTGCTGGTCGCCGCGTGGGGCGTGCGCGGCGTCCTTCGCGCCACGGTGATTCCTGGCTTGTTCGCGGCGCTCGCGTTTGCCGTGCTTGTTCCAGCGTTCAAAAAAGCCGGCGCGCGCCGCGCGCCGAGTTTCGTTTCGAGCATCCGGCAATTGCCAAATCGCTATTGGAAATATCTCGCAGGCGTCTTCGCGCACGGTCTCGGCGATTTCGCGCCGACGCTGCTCATTCTTCGCGCGACGCAAATCCTCACGCCGCGTTACGGCGGTATGCGCGCGGCCGCAATTGCGATCGCGCTCTACACGTTTCACAACTTCATTGACGTTGTCACGGCCTATCCTGCCGGGGCGCTCGGAGACAAAATCAGCAAGCGCGCTCTCCTCGCCGGCGGGTACGCGCTCGCTGCCGTCGTCGCGGCTGGATTTATTTTCGCGCCGCCGACGATTCCGGGTCTCGCCGTTCTCTTCGGCCTCGCGGGAGTTCACGTAGCTTTTCAGCAATCACTCGAAAAGGCGCTCGCAGCGGAAATCTTGCCTGCGGAATCGCGGGGCTCCGGATTCGGCGTGCTCGCCACCGTGAACGGCATCGGCGATTTGGTGTCAAGCATCGCGGTGGGGGCGCTTTGGTCCGGCGTTTCGCCTTCTGCCGGATTTATTTATTCCGGAGTTTTGGTTTTAACCGGCGCAGTCTTAATTCTTCGGTCCACCTGACGGCGTGGCGCCTTCTTCCGCAACTTGCGTGTGCGCGGCGCGCGCTGGCACTGCGGGCAAAAATGGCTGCTTCGTCCCGCCACGATGATCCGGCGAATCTTTGTTCCGCAGCGAGAGCACTTTTTTCCTTCACGCTGGTAGACGCGATGGCGCAGTTGAAATTCGCCGTTCTGTCCTTCCGAATCCACATAATCAGAAACCGATGACCCGCGCAGCCTTATCGCTTCGTTGAGAACGTGCTGCACAGCGATGTGCAGCTTCGCGATCTCAGCCGTTGTCAGATTCGCGCCCAGTCGCGACGGATGAATGTGCGCACGCCAAAGACTTTCGTCCGTATAGATGTTGCCCATGCCTCGGAGGACGTGCTGATCCATCAGCAGCGCTTTGATTCGCGCGCGGCGATTCGCAATCTGCTCGCGAAATTGCTCCGCCGACGCTTCGAGCGGATCGAGCCCGAGTTTGCCCAGCAATTCTTCGCGCCGCGATTCGGAAACAAACTGCACGCGGCCGAATCGTCGAGGGTCGCGAAAGCGCAATTCACGGCCGTCATCGAGCGTGAAGAAAATGTGTGTGTGCGGCGCAATCGGTTCATCCGAGGCGCCGACGGTCAGTTGGCCGGTCATGCCGAGGTGAATCAAAATATAGAGCTGCGCCTTCTCGCTCGCGCGAGGCTTGAGTTCGATATGCAGGAATTTTCCGTAGCGGCGAACGGCGACGAGCCGGCTTCCCGGAATCTGATCGCCGAGCAGCGCCAGATCTTTTATCACATTGATTTTCCCCGAGCGAAACTCGACGATTCGCCGCCCGGGCAAAACGCTTTGCAAGCCGCGCACAACAGTTTCGACTTCAGGAAGTTCAGGCATAAGAACCTTCTCGAAAAAATAGCACAAGCGAACGAAAACAAATTTTCTGATTTCAATTCAGGCGAAACGAAATGCGAATCGAAATGGACTTCAAAACGCGAATTCGAATTACGAATTCGAACTAAAAAATTAAGGCAGCGGAATTCCCGGCGACGCAACGATTCCAGCGCTGCGCAGAATTTCGGTGTACTCTTCGTCGCTCAGCGGGCAAATTGTCATGCGCGTATTTTTCAGAAATTTAATTTTTCGCAGCGCGCGATTTTCCCGCAATTCCGCAAGCATGATTTGCCGCGGCAAGCGCTCCACCGCGCGCAGATCGATCACCATTTTTTTTGTTTCAGGATGATGCGGATCCGGATAAGGTTCGCGGCTCACTTCCGCGAGCGCGTAGAGCGCGTGATCCGGCTTGCCGTGATAGAGCAGCGCGCGGTCGCCCTTGTGAATCTGCTTGAGCTGGCGCAACGCATCCGGCCGGTTGCCGGCATGGCGCCACATTTCTTTCCCTTTAACGAAGAGCGTATCCCAGTGATAGACGCGCGGGTCAACGGATAGAAGCCAGCGACGGGGTTTCGGAGCGGCTGGTATCATCAGTGATTTGTATCGCGCGCACTATACACGGATGTGGCGAAAATTTGGAGAAATTGTGATGGGAAATTGGCTGAAATGCGCGAGCGAATCGGCAGCCCGGCACGCCTAGCCGACCTCGACGAACACATCATCTCCTTTAATATCAATGGGATAGCAGGTGACTCCGACTGCGGGATTCATCGTTGTCTTTCCCGTAGTCACGTCGTAGGTCCAGCCGTGCCAAGGGCACGTGACGATCTTGCCGTTCAGTTCGCCCTCGCCGAGCGGGCCGCCGCGATGCAGGCAAGTGTTGTTGATGGCATAGAGGTTGCCATCCACGTTGGCGATCGCGACCGTGGTGCCGTTGAGTTGAAACTCGCGAATCGTTCCGGGCGGAATTTCGTCTTTCTTTGCTGCTCGCAAAAGCGCCATTCATCGCTCCTGAATTTTGTTAGTTAGCGCGGGGAGGGCGACTGCGCCACCATCACGCCCTGCGTGAAGTCCGTAACCATTTCCGGCTTCAGCCGAACTTCCGTCGGCCGCTTGGCCAGCGACATCTGATCGATTTTGTCCTGCAGTTTCAGCAGCGCGTAGAAGAGGCCTTCCGGGCGCGGCGGGCAGCCGATCACGTAAACATCTACCGGCACGATGCGATCCACGCCTTGCAGCACGGAGTAGACGTTGAACGGACCGCCAACACTTGAGCACGCGCCCATCGAAATGCACCATTTCGGATCGGGCATCTGTTCCCACACGCGCTTCAACACTGGCGACATTTTCAGCGTGACCGTGCCCGCGACGATCATCAAGTCGGCCTGGCGCGGCGACGGGCGAAAAACTTCGGCGCCGAATCGCGCGATATCGAAGCGCGAAGTGGTGGACGCAATCATTTCGATCGCGCAGCATGCGAGGCCGAACGTCAGCGGCCAGATCGCGCTTTTGCGCGCCCAATTGAAAACGTAGTCCACGGTCGAGAGAACGTAGCTGCGCTCAAAGCGATTATCGAGAACTCCCATGCCCCTATTTTACCTCCGAAAGAACGGACACTATAGCATGGCCCACGTTCCTGCCGGCTGCGCCTATGTAGCTCACCTCTTCAGAGGTGAGGCTGTTCGGCCCATTCGTTTTTTCAGCCGTTACGTCTTTCATTTTCGCCGAAAATTCAAAAGCCTCGAGTCTGAACCCTTCGTGGCTCAGGGCCTGCGGGACCTGAGCTAAATGTGATTTCACCCCTCTCATCAAGTCCGAAGACCCCCCTCAATTTTCATACGATTAGAAATGACCTCGATTGTTTGTTTTGTTCGGGTTACGGCCGTTTTTAATCGTTTTGGACTGTCGATTAGAATTGGCATTATTGCCGCCCCGACCGCCCTCGCCACCGCTCCGTATTTTCGTCGTTGTTCCATAGCTCCGCAACGACCCTAGCAGATGGGAATCGACTGCGCAAATGTCAACTTTGTAAGGGTTATAGTACGAGAGCCTCATCGTGGCCGGGGCTGAAAGCCCGTCGGGGGCGGGGTTTTCGTTCGCTGGACTGAAGTCCAGCTCCCCCTGCTGAAGCAGGGGGCTCCCACCTGGAGGCGCGAGGGGATGGCTTCACGATGGTGGGTAGTTATTTAATCTCGCGGGAGTACTTTGAGTGTCGCGGAGCGGGCGCGTGCGTTGATCATCGGGCTGAGATACTCGCTGCTTTTGTATTTCGTCTTGTAGGCAGCGTCTATAAGTTCATTGATCGAGCCGTTGACCGGCTCGAACGAAACTTCTTTGGTGATGCCGGCGGCCGTGACTCGTCCCGCCTTCTCGCGCATCGCGGCTTGATGCCAGCGAGACTTTGTGCCGTAGAACGCGCGCACATAGAGTGCGCCATCGACGGCGACGGACCAAATCGTTGTAGGAGCGCTGTACGTCTTGCCATCAGCGCGTAAGACTGAGATATGAATTTCGTCCGAGCCTGCAATCTTGCTCAGTTCGTCTTTCGACCATGTGCTCATAGTTTGGCGACCGAGAAGCTTCACGTGGAAGGCGGGTATTTCCGCGTTGGGCGCTTCTCCGTATTTGCGTTGCTGTGGCGGAGGTCCGGAATAACCTAGCAGACGGGAATCGAGCGAGCAAATGGCCATCGTGCAAGGATTTTGAAACGACGCGATAGGCTGGCTGCGTGGCACGCAGGCCTCCCGGTTATGCTGGTATACTCCTCGCGCAATTCTAGGCGGCCCGTCTGGTTTCGAAAAGGTTCTAATTGGAATTTTCGAGATCGGGGTGATACAGCGTGCGTTTTTACGTGGCGGTCACGGACTCTGACTGGTTCGGCTATCTCTCCAGTAGCGGTCCTCATGATGAAGTAAACTTCTGGCAACCCAGTGCTGGCCGGCAATTTCGCGCGCTAACACCGGGCGAATTGTTTCTTTTCAAGCTGCACAGTCCTCGGAATTACATAGTTGGCGGTGGCTTTTTTCTCCGTTACACAGTCCTGCCAGTTAGCTTTGCGTGGGACACGTTTACGACAAATAACGGGGCACGAAGCCGGCAAGACATGCGGACGAGAATTGCTCGGTATCGTCGAATTCCAGCTAGCCCAGCTGAGGATTACGAGATCGGCTGCATCTTGCTTCAGTCGCCTTTTTTCTTCCCCGAAGAATTTTGGATACCGGCGTCGGACTGGAGTCCCAACATCGTTCAGGGGCGCACTTACGACACTTCGGAGCCTCACGACAAATCGTTGTGGCAGCAAGTCGAAGAGCATCTTCGCTTAGTAGCAGTGGATTCGATGCCTGAACTCATGATTGCAGAAAACTCGCAGAGGGTTGGCTTGCCTCAGATCGTGTTCCCGCGCTTGGGTCAAGGCTCTTTCCGCGTGCTGGTGGCGGATGCTTACAAGCGACGTTGCGTCTTTACCGATTCGCCGGTTCTGCACGTGCTGGATGCGGCCCACATCCGGCCATTCATGCAAGAAGGTCCTCACGACATTCGGAATGGGATTCTCTTGCGCCAGGACGTTCACACATTATTCGACCGCGGCTACATTACGGTGACACCCGAGCATCGAATTGAGGTTAGTCATCTAATCAAAGAGGAATTTGAGAACGGGCACGAGTATTACTCTGCTCACGGTAGGCAAATCCGATTACCGCAGGATAGCGAGCAGTGGCCAGCCAAAAACTTCCTTGGCTGGCACAATGAACATGTTTACCTGGGCTAGTTGCCGGCCCAAGCATTTAATTAGCGGTTTACCCTTCAGCACAACTTTCGAGACCGAAACCAAGTGTTTCTCAGAAAGACGCTATCTGTTCAAGAAACTGGTACGGTTAACCGCCGCCACTGCAAAAATCTACACAATGAGCACTCTCGATAGCTATGCCCGAGGCGCGCGCCAAAATACTAGGAGAAGACCGTGAAAATCGATTTGGTATGGGACAAACCTATGCGTCTTAAAGACGGATCACGCGTCAACCAGATCTATCACTGTCGCGGTCTTGATCGCTATTCGGGCAAATCGGGTGTCTATGTATTTGCGAGAAAGTTCGGCAATACTGTCGCCCCACTATACATTGGCCAAGCATCGCGGTTAAGGCCGCGCTTGGAAGGGCAATTCAATAATCTCCGCCTGATGATGGCAATCAAAAAGGCACACGCAGGGCGTCGCATTCTACTCGTTGCTCGCCTAAAGCTAAAACGTGGCCAGCGGATGAGCAAGGTCCTCGACGTGGTCGAGTCGGCACTAATCAAGCACTCGCTTGCTCAAGGCCACGATCTTCTCAACCAGCAAGGTACGAAAACGAGGGTGCACGCCATCAGATCGAAGGGCAACAATTCGTCGCGACAGATTGCTCCCCTCACGATGCTCGCTGAAAAGAAATAGAACGTAGAAACGCCGAACGAGTGGCGCTCCTACGTCCGAACGGCATGAGGGAAGAAAGGCGCTGAGAAGAGCGGTTCCCATTTATGACGATATTGAGCCGAGACGAAGTGCTTGCTCCGTTCGCCGCACTAATGAGTAATTGCCAAAATAATGTGCTAATAGGGCTACGACTTGCTGAGCGGGCGGAAAAATTTCCCGAACCAACCCCTGAGGAGCTCAAAATTCTGCAGGTCACCTTTGGTGAAAATCTCATCAGTTTCGACGAAAGTAAGGCACTGTTTCGGAAATGGTTGCTATTGAACGGGTTTGAAGAGATTCATAAGTGTCTGAGAACGACGCTCGAAGCCCTGTACGTGTTTAAGCGAATCGAGCACGAAGCCGCCTCCAATCCCGCACTCGATGAGCATAAGCGAGTAAAACAATTGCGGTCTCAGGCGCGATCATTTAAGCATCCTCAACTGGTCGCCCAGATAAATCTCGTTTTTCGGGAACCATTGGAGTTTCAGACTGAAATAAATTCGTTCAACAGTGCCCGGAACTGCCTTGTGCATGCGAATGGCGTCGTCGCACGTCAGTACTGTAACAACGAGGGAAAAAACAAACTCATAATCTACGGTCGCAGGATGAAGCTCTTTTTCAAGAAGGGCGAGTTGGAGGTACCGGCGGAAATTGGCGCAACTGGTCCAGAAAACGCTGCACTGCTGCTCGGAGCGGAGGACTTTCAGATCGAATTCGTTGAAGGACAAGCGCTTGATATTTCGCTGAAGCAATTCAGAGAAATCTTGAGTACATGTGTTTTCATACATGTCCACCTAGCCATAAGGCTGTCTAAGAAGGTGAAATGAAGCCAAGAGTGTAATGCGAAGCTGCGGCGGACGATTCGAAATGCGCCACGCCGACGTTCGGTGCCTGAGTCTAGGGGATTCTGTGCCTATCGCGCGGGAGGGGCGCCGTGTTCGCCGAGGAGCCAGCGGCGCCAGGTTTTGGGCAACATTGGGAGGCTACCGAAGGCGGCGGCGCTGGCGGCTTGTGAGCCGGCCCAGAGTAGGCGGAAGGCGACGAGGCCCAGGACGATGAGGACGGTTGTGGCCGAGGCGATTAGTTCGGATTTGTTCATGGCGCACCTGAGGGGAATGTAGCATTGGGGAGGGCGGGGGGCAATGGGGATGGAGGTGAAGAAGATAAGGGCAAGGGCACACGCTGATTCCTCGTTCGATCCTCGTCGGATCGGCCTCGGTCCCGCTGAATCGGGATGTAAGAAACGCAAATGACAGCAATGAATGGCGAGCAGACGAACGCCGAAGTCAAAGACGCCGGCAGGATGCCAGCGCGACGAGGAGAACGGGCGAACGGAGAAAAACGGGCGCAGTCCGCCGCGGCGGACGCCCCTACGAACGAACATACAGAGGGCACCCGGCCTTCGGAATGACATCCAAATTAAATGCCGGGCGGGTCTGAGACCCGCCCCTACAACTGCTCACGCCAACGATCTCTCGACACGCTGTAGAGGACTACGGGGATGCCGCGGTGGATGTGGTTGCGCTCGTAGGCCATGCCTAGTTTTTGCATGATGCGGAGCGAGGCGGTGTTTTCCTTTTGCGCGATGGCGACGAGGCGATCGAGGCCGACGCGCTCGAAGGCGTCGCGAGCGGCGGCGCGGGCGGCTTCTGTGGCGATGCCGTGGCCCCAGTGGCGCTGAGCTAGCCAGTAACCGATCTCGATTTCGTTGGTTTCGACGAGCGGCTGGATGCCGCAGAGACCGTCTACTGTTTCGTCAGACTGCGCATCTGCGCTTTTGACGATGAGTTTCCAGAGGCAGTAGTTGCGCTCGGAGAAATGGCGGAGTTGGCGGGCGACGAATTCCTGGGTTTGAGTTTCGTTCCAGGGCGCGCCGTTGGTGATGTAGCGCATCACTTCGGGCTCGGAGGCGATGGCGTGGAGGGCGCGCCAGTCGTCGGGTTGCCAGGGTTCGAGGCGGACGCGGGGGGTTTCTATCGGTGGAGTCATGAGATTGAGAGCGAAGAGTGTCCTCAGGGGCTAAAGCCCATTTTACATTCGAGCGATTTTTCGCTGGACTAAAGTCCAGCTCCCCCTGCTAAAGCAGGGGGCTCCCACCGAAGTGCAAAAGAGTTCACTCCGCATTGGCGGGGCTCCCACCGAGAGGCATAATACTTCGCTCAGAATTCTTCGATGGGGAGAAATTGTTCGTAATTGGAGTCGGGTGTGAGGTAGACGGTTATCAGGAGCGACTTTTTTTCGAATTCCACGCGGTACACGCGAAATGTCATTCCGCCGCGGAGGGATTGGCGGGTGCGTTTTACGTCCTTTACGACGCCTAAAGCCGATAGCGACGATTGGATGTCTTGCAGGGCTTCGTCGTTGAAATAAAAATTGCAATTGCTGGTGAACAGCGACCTTTCGATTTTTCCTTGCTGCAATCCTTCGACGATGCTGCGCACTTGCTGGAGTTCTTCGGGCGTGCCGGTGTCGGGTGCGGCGCGCGTGTCAGGCTCGAGAAGGTAGCGCGAGATTTCACGTGAGACAGGGCCGATGAGGCTGATGTCGTCCTGATTCGAAAGCACGGTGACGGCTGCGCCGCGCGTGGGATAGACGGTGTTCGTCGCGAGGAATCCGGAAACTTCGCCGCCGTGGCTGAGCGACGGGATGTTGTCGAGCTCGCCGAGCGAGATTCCCAGCGCGTAGTGCGTGTGATTTCCATTTTTCAGAATAACTTCGCGTGTAAATTCCTCGTAGGATGCCGGCTTCAGAATCCGTTTGTTCAGAAACGCGATGTTCCAACGAGCCAGATCCGCCGGCGTCATGCATAGCTCTCCGGCTGCGAAATACCATCCCGGGGCTTCGCGCAAAGCGGGACGCGCGGGGCCGAGGCCGTAACGCGTGTAGGCGACTGCGTCATCCGGAGTTTTATCCACGCTGCAATCGCCAGCCGTGGACATTTTGAGAGGCGCGAAAATTCTTTGTTGCAGGAATTTCATCAGATCCATGCCGGAAGCTTTTTCTGCGATGCGGCCGGCTAGGACGTAGTTCGTGTTGCTGTATTGCCATTTTGTGCCGGGATCGAAATCGAGCGGCTTCTTTGCCCATTTATCGAGAACGGCATCGGGCGTGGTGGGCTGCAGCCATTCCGGAATCATGTAGTCTTGCGGCGCGAAATCTTCGTAGCCGGAGGTGTGCGAGAGAAGTTGGCGGATGGTGATTTCGTTGGCGCGCGTATACTGCGGGAAATATTTGGAGACGGTGTCGTCGAGAGAGAGTTTTCGCTCCTCGGCCAGGAGCAGAATTGCGGCCGCTGTGAATTGCTTGCTGATGGAGCCGATGGCGTAGCGCGTTTGGGGATTGGCGGCGCGTTCGGGCGAAAGCGACGCCTGGCCGAAAGCTTTTGCGTAGACCGTCTTGCCATTTTCTTCGACGATCGAGATCGAAATGCTGGGCACGCCGCTGGCGGCAAGCATTTTGGAGATTTTGGATTCTTCCTGAGCGTCGAGCGGGCCGGCGGATGATTGTGCGGCGAGTGAGGCTGAGTTCGCCAGCGCGGCGAAAATGATTGCGGCAATGATGAGGGCGAATTTATTTGCGCGCCTGCGTGGACTGATTTTTGTTCGCGGCATTGAGTCGATTCCTTTCAATTATGCGGGCAACGCTCGCGCCGAGATTTGTGGCGAGCCGCAAATGTTATAGCACAGCTGCGAGCGCCGCGATTCTAGATGACCGCGAACGAAGGCTGAACCGCGGAGCTGTGAGGCTTGGCGCCATGAACCAGCAGGGCGCCCATTGCGCGGAAGGCGCGGAGTTGGGCGGCGTCGCGGAACCAGCGGCCGTTGTAGACGTCGGGCGTGGGCGTGGGATCGGGGATGAGCTTGTGCGCGACTTCGCTGAAGCCTGCGTCGCGAAACATTTTTTTCCATTCTTCGGCGGAGAGCAGGTGGACGGGGACTTCGAGTTTTTCCGCCCATTGATGGCAATCGGGGTTGTCGCGGTAGTAGTTGATGAGAATCCACGCGGAGCCGCCTTCGGCGAGGACGCGATAAATTTCGCGAATGCCGCGCGCGGGATCGGGCCAGTAGTAGGACGATTCGACGGAAATCACGCGCTGAAAGAAATTCGGCTCCCAGGGAATTTCGTCCACGCCGCCGACTACGAAGACGAGATTATCGAAGTCGAGGCTTTTCTGACGCGCGTGGCGAACCATTTCGTCGGAAATGTCCATGCCGATGACGCGGCCTTGCGGCGCGCGTTGCGCGAGGATGCGCGAGAGCCAGCCTGCGCCGCAACCGGCATCGAGAATGTTGTCCTCCGGCGTGATTTGCATGAACTCGAGCGCGGGCTTGGTGATGGGCCAGTGATCGTGCTCCATCGTTTCGCCCTTGCCGGCTTCGGCCCAGCGATTGAATTCCTGGCGGAGAATTTGATCGGATTGGGAATCAGGCATGCGGATTTTCCGGGGCGAGCGGCATTAGGACGGACTGCCGCACACGCTGCAAAATCGCGCGGAGGGAAAGCGAATGTTGCCGCAACGTGAACAGTAATTTCCGGGGCCGTCGGGTACGGCCAAAACATGTGAGTAAACGACTGGCGCGGCGACTGGAACGGGCACGTCTGAGGCGCAGGCCCAGAGCAGCGCGACGATCCAGCCGATGAACGTCCAGCCGAGGAAAAAATTGAGGAGAAAGATTCCGGCGGCGCTGCGCTTGTTGTGGCCGATGATTGACGGCAAGAAATAAGCGAGGATGGCTAGAAGTATGAATGTTGTCATTGCGCACCTCCCACGCGCGGCGGCGTGGCGGCCGGCTGCGCGGCGCGATCGTGTTTGTACATCATCTCGCCAGCCTCGATGCGCACGCGCAGGCGATTCTGCGGCGGCGGCAGCGGGCAGGTCGTATATGGGTTATACGCGCAGGGCGGGTTATAAGCTTCATTGAAATCGAGGGTGACGACGCCGTCTTTCGGCGGGTCAGTATCGAGAAAACGCGACGCGCCGTAGGTTTCCTTGCCGCTAGTCAAATCGCGAAAGACGAATTCCAAGCCTTTGGCGTTCGATTGGGTCGGTTCGAGGCGATATTCCGCGCCGCGCAACGTGAAAACGGCGTAGCCGGGCGCCCACATTTTCACCGTGTCGCCCATGATGTTCTGAATGTCCACTTCCTTGGGCTGATCGTAGGCGATGAATTTTGCGGCGATGCGATAGGACTCATCTACGCCGAACCAGCGCGTGCCGGCGAAATCGCGAAGGAGCTTGCTGTTTTTGTCGGTGAGACGAATGGAGTAGCGCTCGCCGCTTTTGTGGACGAAAAGCTTTATGTTGCCGAGGACGAGGCGATCTTCGGAGTCGGGGCGAAGCTCGGCTTCCTGCACGGGTTTGGCGTTCATGTAAATGGTGACGCCGGGATTTACGTGGACGATTGTTTTTCCGGAGTGGAAGTCAAAGTAGCCGATGTCGGCGGGCGCGGAGCCTTCGGGGAGAATGATGTCGTTGAGCGGATCGGCGCCGAATTTATTTTCACCTTCGTGCAGCCAGAAAAGGCCGGCGACCGTCAGCCAACCATCTTCGGATTCGAGGCCGGCTTCGTATTTGTGGCGCCATTGTTCGACGGATGCTTTGTAGGCGCTATCCTGAGCGGCGGCGAGTGGGGCAAAGGCGCAGACGAGCGCGCTCGCGATTGCGCTGACAACGAAGATGCGTGGGACTTTACGCCGAATGAAATTTTGACCGAGGTGCATGACCATGAGCCGGCTGTTCTATTTCTCGACTTTGGCAAGCAGTTCGACGAATTTTTGTTTGCGATCTTCCTGCGTTTGACCGGCGTAGGCTTCGGCGATTTGCGTGGTGTTCATGGAGCAGAATTTCGGGCCGCACATGGAGCAGAACTTGGCGTCCTTGTAAAAATCGTCGGGCAAAGTTTCGTCGTGCATGGCGCGAGCGGTGTCGGGATCGAGCGAAAGCTCGAACTGTTTGTTCCAATCGAAGAGGAAGCGGGCGTAGCTGAGTGCGTCGTCGCGATCGCGCGCGCCGGGGCGATGGCGCGCGATATCCGCCGCGTGCGCAGCGATTTTGTAGGCGATCACGCCCTGGCGAACGTCGTCGGCGTTCGGCAGGCCGAGATGCTCTTTCGGCGTGACGTAGCAGAGCATCGAAGCGCCGTGCCAGCCGATCATGGCCGCGCCGATGGCGCTGGTGATGTGATCGTAGCCGGGCGCGATATCGGTGACGAGCGGGCCGAGCGTGTAGAACGGCGCTTCGTAGCACAGCTCGTTTTCCTTTTTTACCTGCAATTCGATTTGGTCCATCGGAATGTGGCCGGGACCTTCGATCATTGTTTGAACGTCGTATTCCCAAGCTTTTTTGGTCAGTTCACCGAGGATTTTCAGTTCGGCGAATTGCGCTTCATCGCTCGCGTCGGCGAGGCAGCCGGGGCGCAGTCCGTCGCCGAGCGAGAAGCTGACATCGTGCTTCTGGAAAATCTTGCAAATGGCTTCGAAATTCTCGTAGAGAAAATTTTGTTTCTTGTGGAAACTCATCCATTGCGCGAGGAGCGCACCGCCGCGGCTGACGATTCCCGTGATGCGATTGCGGACTAGCGGCAACGATTCGCGCAGGACGCCTGCGTGTATGGTCATGTAATCGACGCCCTGTTCGGCTTGCTCTTCGATCACTTCGAGCATCAGCTCGATGGTCAAATCTTCTGGGCGGCGAACGCGCGAGATGGCTTCGTAAATCGGGACGGTGCCGATGGGCACGGGCGAGGCGTTGATGATTTCTTTGCGAATCGCGGGAATGTCGCCGCCGGTGGAGAGGTCCATCACGGTATCCGAGCCGTAGTGAACGGCGCGATGCAGCTTTTCGAGTTCTTCGCTGACATTTGAGGTGGTGGCGGAATTGCCGATGTTGGCGTTGATTTTGCAGCGGAAGGCGACGCCGATGCCCATCGGCTCGAGATTGCGGTGATGAATGTTGGCGGGAATGATGGCGCGGCCGCGCGCGACTTCGCTGCGCACCAGCTCGGGCTGGAGCTTTTCGCGCCCCGCGACGAATTCCATTTCCTCGGTGATGACGCCGCGGCGCGCGTAATGCATCTGCGAGAAATTTCGCTCGCCGCCGTTCATCGCGGCGGTTCGCTTCTCAATCCAAGCGTCTCTCAATCCCATCGTGACCCCCTGCGCCGAATTCGCGGCGAACTGTGATTACACCACGGGGCGGGCGCGAAGTTCCAAGTGAATCGACATTATCGCACCGGGCAGGAAGGCCAGCAACCCGGGCGAAGGGCCGTTAACGAATCAGTTTGATTTGATTCGAGACGGCCGGCAAAGCGATGCTAGGATATTCAGCGAAATCCAGCACGACGAGGAGTGAGCCATGGGCAATCGAGACAAGCGAGGCCGGGAAGCAAAGAAGCCGAAAAAGACGGCGATCAAGCAGGCGCCTGGGAGACCGCGGTACGAACCACCTCCGGCGAAACCTGCAGCTCCAACTACGCCGCCGGCGCCGCAGACCGTGCCGCAAAGCTGATCGCGAGCACCGGATTCAGCGTTTTTTGCCGAGCAATTGGGAGATTCGTGCGGGGGATTTCTGGCCCTTCTTTCCCGCTTCAAGTTCGGCAAGGCGCTCGAGAGCCTTGGCATGGGTGGGATTGATTTCGAGCAGCTTGGAATAGACGGCGTGTGTGAGATCTGGAAGTTCCATTTTCTCGCATAGTTCGGCGAACTGAACGTAGACCGGCTCCCGCCACGGATCGAGCTCGATCGCCTTTCGGAAGTGTCCGATCGCCTCGGCGCCGTATTGGGGCAAGGTCCCGAGGCTGCGCGCCAGCATGGCACGATACACAGCGTGCTCCGGCGCCGCTTCAACGCATTTGCGCAGCCAGACAATCGAGCCTACGAAGTTTTTCGCGCGCAGACATTCGTTAGCGCGCTTGAACCATTCTTCGACGGATTCCGCGGCGCGCGCCTTTCCTCGGTGCATGGTAAAAGCGCCCGAGGCGGCCAGGCGTTTGTCATAGGCGGCGCGTCTCTCCTGGTTTTCGAGCGTCTTGTAAGCTTCCGTGATGACGGCCATCAGCTCTTTGAGCGATGCAATCAAATCGCGCTTACCCATATGATTGTCGGGATGGAATCGGCGGGCCAGCGAGTGGTAGCTTTTCTTGACCTGACTAACCGGAGAGTCGGCTGTGACTCCGAGAAGCTGATAGTAGGTGCTCTTTCCGGTCAGCTCAATCAGGCGACTGAGTTCCTGCTCAAATTGAAATTGTGCCGCCTCCTCGCGCCGGTACCAAATGGCTAGCTGAGAATTTGCCAGCCGCGACTTCGGAGCTGAAGCGGCGGCGACAGCTTTTTGAGAGTTCTCCTGCAGCGACAAATACTGAGTCAGCTTCGCCCGGTCCTGCGGTTTCATCTGGGTAAACTGAACGCCCATGCCTTTACCCGAAGTCAAGTTGCGCACGACGGCGCGTGCGCGAATTTGTCCGGTGGGCAATTCAAGAATCAATTCGATGGGAGAACCTTCGCCCGGAGGATTATCGGCGTGCAGATAGATGCCTCCGAGGCTCATCGTGCCCACGTGGGAAGTGCACGTTTGGCCGACCGATTTCCAGCCGACCAACATCCCTTTAGACCCGCGGACGCGCGGGTACTTTCGACGGTTTGATTGTTCCTCTGCCATGTTCAGGGCGTACCGATTGCCATGTGGAAAGTTTATTCGTTGCGAGCCCAGCGCGGACATTTTCGGCGAAGATTCGCATCAATGAGTAACGGAAGGAACGCTGGAATTCCAGGGCTGGGAGCTAGCCCGGCGCTAGCCATCAGCCGGGATTTACAACGCGGTCGCTCACGTTGAGAGCGTTTTGTCGCGGATAGCAGGCGCGCTCAGCTGGACCATCCGCTCCCGCGGAGGTCCCTCCACGGACCGCCATCAGCGTAGCGCTCAGGATAGAGAGCCTTCGAGCGCGGGTCTTCCGCGGTGTCGAGCTGAAGGACCATCCACTTCGGATAGGGAACGCCCGGATCCGACGCCGCGTCCAGAAGCCGGACATCTTCGCCGGAAAGCTGAAGGTCCACGGCAGCGATGTTGTCTTGCAGTTGCTCCGCTTTGCGGGCAGCGACGATCACACTGCTGACGGCGGGCCGCGCCAATAACCACGCGAGCGCTACACGGGCTGGGCTTGCGTTATTGCGGCTGGCCACTTGCTTCAGAACGTCCACGACGCGGTAGCCCATCTCTTTGTCGAAGGGCACGAACGCACCTGCCTCTGCGAATCGCGTGCCGGCAGGAGCAGGGTTGGCGCGGCTGTATTTGCCGGAGAGGAAGCCGCCGGCTAGCGGACTCCAAACCAAGATACCGATGTTGTAGTATTCGGCGAACGACTGGAATTCATATTCGAGACCCCGACCCACGAGGCTGTAGTACATCTGGGCCGTAACGTATTTTTCCAACCCAAGCCGCTCCTGCAGCATAACTGCGGTGGCCGCCTGCCATGACATGAGGTTGGATAGCCCGATATAGCGGACCTTGCCCTGGCGCACAAGATCGTCGAGTGTTCGCAGCGTCTCTTCGAGCGGAGTGTTGCTGTCCCACCCATGCACCTGGTAAAGATCTATGTAATCGGTCTGCAGCCGCTGGAGACTGCCCTCCACTTCGCGCATGATGTTGACGCGGGTCGCGCCGCTTCGATTGAGATTTTCGCTCATGGGGAGGCGGACTTTGGTGGCCAGGACGATTTCTTTCCTCACACCCTTTAAGGCATTACCGACCAAAGTCTCGCTCTCGCCAAGGCTGTACACGTCCGCGGTATCGATGAAGTTGATGCCCTTATCCAGAGCTAACTTCACCATGCGCGTTGTGTCCTCCTGGCCGAGGTTGCCCATGTTCATCTTGCCGCCGAATTGCATGGTGCCAAGCGCCAGCTCGCTTACGATGAGTCCGGTGTTGCCCAATTTTCTATACTTCATCTTTCGTACTCCTTCCGCTGCAAATGAAAATTGCGCTGGCGGACCGCGAATTTGTCCCAATGCAAACAGAATTTTCGAAGCGCGGGCAGCGTCACAAGCGAGCGAGATTATAACCCCAAGGCAGCGCAATGCGATGCGGCGAGAGTTAGACCGGGAGGCGGGGGCCTCCCGGCTCTGAATGAACGATCATGATGGATCTACAAAATCGAGTATTCGGCACTGTCCGATTGCCCGGCTTGTCGGGAGTGATGCTGTCGTCATTCGTTCGGAGCTGTCGATACTTCCGATGAAAGTTGTTATAAACAAACAGGTGGTATGCCCAAGGAGCGAGACATGCGCGCATTCGCCGTCGGGAGCTTCGGTGAAGCTCCAGCAATCCACGATCTGCCGATTCCCGCCGCGGACGGCGCGTTCCTAATACGCGTGAAGTGTGCGGGAGTTAATCCGATCGACTACAAACTGGTCGAAAGACTGACCGCCGCGTCTACCTATCCTTTCGTCATGGGCGCAGACTTCGCAGGTGTGGTCGAACGCGTTCCGGCCGGAGAACGCGATTTTCGCGCCGGCGACCGTATCTTCGGCATGGCACGGACGCACGGCGCGTATGCCGAGTACACCGCCGTCGCACCGGGAGTGAAGACGGAACCGCTGGCGCGTATCCCCGACGGAGTCACTGACGAACAGGCCGCCGCGCTGCCCATCGCGGCCATCACTGCGCTTAGGGCGCTCGATATGCTCGGCGTCGCATCGGGCCAGCGCGTCGTTGTGATGGGCGCGACCGGCGGAGTCGGCGGCTACGCGGTGCAGATGGCGCGAGCCCGCGGCGCACACGTCATCGCGACGGTTCGCGGCGACGCCGACGAAGCCCGGCGCCTCGGTGCCGAAGAAGTCTACGACACCAAAGCTGGTGACGCGGTCAGCGCACTGCACGCGGCTCACCCGGAAGGGGTCGACGCGGTCCTCGATCTCGTTAACGGCGCCGACGCAATTCGCCGCGACGCTGAGATTCTCAAGTCCGGAGGCAGCCTGGTCTCGACGATCTACGCGGCCGACGAGAAGTGGTTCGCAGAGCGCAAAATCACGGCGCAAAACGTTGCCGGGAACACGAATCCATTGTCATCGCCGCAAGGGCTGAACGAGGTTGCGCACATGCTCAAGGAGGGGAAGATCACTGCGCGAATCCGCTCGACGGTTGAACTGGACGGCACGGCGCAGCTACTCGAAAAGCTGCGCAACGGCGGCCTCCGCGGCAAGGCCGTCATCCGACTATAGAACGCACGTTTTTGGCATTCCGGGTGGAAACGAGGCACCCATCCCGCCGCCCAACTTCTCAACGATGCGATAGTGAGAGATGGCCCGGCCGATGATCGGCTGGGACTTTGGCATTTGCAGCGAGTCTTCCTCTGCGCCCACAAGCAAGTCAACAGAAGCGGACTACTTACGCACGCTGACCGTATCTACTCCGAATGAATCCGGCTCAGCAATCCCCGCCTCAAACGGCATGGGGGTACACTCGCTATGTGGCCCCTTCCTTGGATGAATGACGCATGGCTTTCGATAAAATCAAGAAATTTTTCTACGACTCAAAGACGCGCGCCAAACGCGCCCTGTGGCACTCCAAAGATCGCTGGCGCCGGCTGACTGCCGGGATGGAGCTTGAGGAACTTTGGACGCAGTTCAAATCGGAAGCCCAGGAAAGCTCGCGCCTCTACAGACAGGACCTCGATAAACGCTCAGATTTAGATAAGGACGATCGATCCTGGAAGCAGCCGTTTAAGCTCTTCGGCTCTTTGTTTTGGAGTGTCTTGAGGAAGCTTTCGCCGCCACGGCGGCTGTTTTTGCTTTTCACGATGTTCCTAGCGTTACTCTCGCTGGTTGATTTTCACTTTCTATTTGTTACCCGGGAACTGGAAGCCATGCTGGCATTCGGCGGCCTGCTTATTTTGCTGATCCTGGTGATCGCCGACCACATTTCGATGAAGCGAGATATCGAGATCGCCCGGGAAATCCAGCGATGGTTGGTGCCTCGCAGAGCGCCCGATGTGCCGGGAGTGGATATTGCTTTTGCTACACGCCCCGCCAAAACAATCGGCGGAGATTATTACGACGCATTTCTACGAGCCACCGATGGCCCGCTATTGATCGCCGTGGCGGATGTTTCAGGGAAGAGCGTTCCGGCGGCGATGCTGATGGCCACATTCCAAGGGAGTTTGCGAGCTCTCGCCGGCGGCAGCGGCACGCTTTCTGAGCTTGCCGTAGGCCTGAATCGCCAGGTCTGTGCCAATAGTCAACATGGCCGGTTCACGACTGCTTTCATTGCCGAACTGGACCCTGCGACGGGAGATCTTCGTTTCCTTAGCGCTGGTCACAGCCCGCCGATTCTCAAACGCGAGGATGGGAGAATCGAGCGGCTGGAATCGGAAAATATTCCCCTGGGCATCGAGCTGAAGGAAATCTACAAGACAGGAATTACGCGGCTCGAAGCTGGAGATTTGTTGGTGATCTACACCGACGGCGTCACGGAGGCGAGAAACGATGACGAGGAGCAATTCGGAGAAGCGCGCCTGTTGTCGCTGCTCCAGGCGGTTGGTCAAGAAGGATCGGCGCTCACACTCGCGCACATCATGCATGTCCTCGACGACTTCGTCGGAGGGGCCGCGCAGCACGACGACATCACGTGCTTGATTGTTCGCCGGAGCTGAATCCGCTTTTGGTTCGCCGTTTGGTAGAGCGGCATCCTCAAGTAACGCCCGCATTTCAACGGTTCAAGTAACGCACCAATGAAAATACTGGCATCTGCCGACTGCGCCGGCCTTGTGTGATCGCTATAAGGGTATTTGCGTAAAAGGCTGGAATATGACAAAGACTGGCGAGATAGACATAAAAGACCCGGGCATTTCGGGACCCGAGCAGCGAGGGCCGCAGCCGCCACAACCTGAGCAACCCGCGCCCCTACCGCCGCAGCCGGAGATTCCGCCTCAAGGCCCAGAGGAACCGCACCTTCCTTCTCCCGGCCCAGAGCCGCTGCCCACTCCCGTGCCGGGACCGACGGATCCGGGACTGCCGCGACCGATCAGCTATAAGCACTGAGGCAGCATGCGTGCAGAGTGTTCCGAGCGAAGTGTCTTGCCAAGTTTTCCCGTTCATTGTGATTCTCTCAAGCGAATGCGGGCGATGGTTTCCCGGAGGCGGGAGCCTCCGGGCTCTGATGAAGTAGGTAGATGACGCTACACGGAGAGACACCACTAAGAATGAATCAAGAGTTAGTTCCCTCGTTGCACGACCATCTTAGTCGGGAATTTACACTCGCTTTGCGACGATTAGGACAATGATAATCAGCAGAATCAAACCGAGGCCGCCGCTCGGGTAATATCCCCAGCCAGAGCTATAAGGCCAGGTGGGCAAAACGGCTAATAGAAGTATCACCAAGATGACAGCCAGAAGAACCCTGGGCATTTTTTTCTCCTCATGGGCGATAGCTTAGTTCGCCAGCCATCACAGCCATCCTGTGTATATGAGCAAATTTTAGACTAAAGGTGACACTCGAGTTTCCCCCGAAGCGTGGGCCTGCGGGCTCTGAATGAAATCCTAGGATTAAGAAGTTGGAATGATCGCCGACGGACGAGCGGCTAATGCGGAGATGTCTAGGGCGTTGCTGTGCCTGCGGCAGCTGCCGTGATTGCATCCGCGCGGGTCAGGATCGTGGTGAGCTGAGCGGGATCCGTGACCGGCGGATGGCAAGTCGTTTCGACGCAGACCAGCGCTTGCACGTCGTTGGCATTCAAATGTGGAATTGTCTCTTGTAGCGCGGGCGCGAGAGCTGATTTTGCGCCGCGTTCAGGCGTAACGCGCAGGACTGATTTGCCGAAGCGATAAACGCCGTTCGCGGCGCGTTCGAGTTCCGCAGCCGAGCGATCGTTGGCCGCGCCCGTCACCACCACCTGCAACGAATGCCGCGCGTGGAGAATCGAGGCGAGCGCGTAGGATGCGGCGAACAAGCCGAGCTGCGGCGCGATTTTTGCGAACGCTTCGAGAGTTTTCTCCGCCCAGTCGTGATAGAGGCGGTTGCCGGAAAGGCCGTACATCCGGTCGCACAAAATTGCCGCCATCGAATTCGTTCCCGGCGTCGGCGAATCCTGGAATGGCTTCCGCCGAACGTCAAGGCCGCCGATTGCCGCGGCGTCGCGCGAGCGATCGAAGAAGCCGCCGCCTTCCGGATCTGCATATTTTTCGATAGCCAGCTGAAGAGTCTTTTCGGCAGCGTCGTAGCAGCGGCGGTCGAGAGTTGTTTCGTAGGCGTCGAGGAGCGCCAGCCCGGCGAAAATTTGATCGTCGAGCATTCCGGAAATTGGCGCGCCGCCCACGCGATGCAAAAATCCCTCGGCGGGATTCCATGCTTCCGAAAGAAGGCGATCGAGTGTCTTCAGCGCAAAATCGCGGCAGTCATCGCGGCCGAGAACACGAGCGGCCTCTAGATACGCCGACACAAACATCGCGCTCCAGCTCGTGTAGACCGTCGTATCCACTGCCGGCGCCGCCCGGCCGAGACGCGCGTCTGCCATTTTGCCCTGGGCGCGGGCGATGAGAAGCCGCGCGTCGGATTCGCCGATTCCCAGTTGCTTCCCGACTTCATCGGCGCCGCGCGCGACCCAAAGGACATTTTTCGCGGGATTGTGATGCATTTCGCCGTGCGCTTCTACGTCGTAGTAAAGCTCCATCGCGCGCGCTTCTTCCGCGCTGAGAACTTCGCGCAGCTCGTCGAGCGTCCACGTGAAATAGTCGCCGTCGTCATCGAGCGTCTGATCGGCGTCCTGGCTCGAGTAAAATCCGCCGCGTTCGCGATCCGACAAGACTTCATCCACCCAGTGAATAATTCCTACGGCGATTTCACGGAAGAGCGGCCGTCCCGTCACTTGAAACCCGTGGAGATAATTTTTCAGAAGCTCGGAATTGTCGTACGACATTTTCTCAAAGTGGGGCACCAGCCAGCGCTCATCAACCGAGTAGCGATGGAATCCGCCGGCGAGCTGGTCGTACACTCCGCCGAGCGCCATGTTCACGAGCGTCTTCTCGGCGACGGCAAGCAACATCGGCTCACGCGATGTCTGATAACGCTCGAGAAGCAAATCAACGGCTGCGGCGTGGGGGAATTTTGGCGCTTGGCCGAAGCCGCCGTTGCGCGGATCGAACATCGAAGTGATGGAATCGACCATCGCGGTCGCGGCGCCGGGATCGAAATTTGCCTTCGCGCCCTGAAATGCCTCCGCTTTCGAGACGGCCTCTTCGAGGACTTTGACGGTTTTGTCCACTTCGTCGCGGCGAGTGCGAAACGCCTCGGCAACGCTCAAGAGAATTCGGCGGAAGCCGGGGCGATTCATCGCATCTTCGGGAGGAAAATATGTGCCGCCGAAAAATGGCTTTCCGTCGGGCGTGAGGAATGCAGTGAGCGGCCAGCCGCCCTGGCCCGTCATCGCGCTGACAGCTGCCTGATAACGCGAGTCCACATCGGGCCGCTCGTCGCGATCCACTTTCACGGGGACATAATTTGCGTTGATGATCTCGGCCAGTTGCGGATTTTCGTAGCTCTCGCGGTCAATCACGTGGCACCAGTGGCACCAGACCGCGCCGATATCGAGAAGTATCGGTTTGCCTTCGGCACGCGCGTGAGCGAACGCTTCTTCGCCCCATTCGTGCCAGTCCACCGGCTGATGCGCGGCAGAACGGAGATACGGGCTCACGGAATTTTTCAGGCGGTTCGCGCGTTCATCGCTCACTCAAATTCCTCTCGGCACACTTTGATTCTTAGCGCCACGTGCAAAATACGGCAAGAATCGGCGCGGTGAACGCGCCGCAATTCCAGTTTCACGCCATCGGAGTAGCATTTCACTGAATGGGGCTGCTGTAGCCTTGATCGCGAGGATCGATCGGCTTGCGCGACGCAAAACCTTCGTCCTGACAATGATAGAAGCGAATCCGATCCTCGCCGAGGCGCCAGCAGAGATAGACGTTCTGATTATCCATGCGAGCGGGGAAATCGAGCAGGCCCACGTCGAGGTCCTTGACGACGCAGCCGGTGGAATGGATGCGGTCAATGGCGTCTTGCAAAGATGCGGCCACGCGGTCGCGCTCGAGCCGCGTTGCTGCGGCCTTTTCGTATGGGATCGAAACGCCGCCCATGCGCACGATTCGTTCGGTGAGCGCGAGGATCGTCGCCTCGAGGTCGGCCATTTTGCGGCGCGATTCCATGGCTTCGATCAGGCTCGGTTCGATCTCGGCGCGAGTTTCTTCCGCTTCGCTGAGTGTAAACAATCTGGATTCAGGGTCATTCATTCGATTATGTCGATCCTGCGCTGGCTGGCGGTTCTTCAAGGCCGGGCGGGTCTTAGACCCGCCCCTACGAACGAGATGCGTTAGAGCGATTTATCCGACATCTCCGCGTTCAGCCACCAATAAATACCATCGTCCGCGAGGGCGGGCGGAAATCCGGCTCGTTGATGCGATGGCCTTCTTCTTTTTCGGCGACGATGGCGCGGATTTCGCAGGCGATTTCATCATCGCTCGAGCCGCCACGCAATAAATATCTCAAGTCGTGATCGTCTTTACTGAAGAGGCAGGTGCGCAGCTTTCCGTCAGCCGTCAATCGAATGCGCGAGCAATGGCCGCAGAACGGCTGCGATACCGGCGCCACGAGACCAATCTCGCCGCGCCCGTCCACGAATTTATACTTGCGCGCGGTCTCGCTCGGTTCGTGCGCGATGGGAACGAGCGGCCAGCGCGCTTCGATGCGCCGCTTCACCTCAGCCGCCGTAACCACGAGATCGCGCGACCAATTCCGATCCGCGTCGAGCGGCATGTATTCGATAAATCGCATGATCAAATCGCGGTCGCGCGCAAATTCGGCGAACGCTTCCACTTCGCCGTCATTCAATCCGCGCACGAGAACGGCATTCACTTTTACCGGGCGCAGCCGCGATGCTTGAGCCGCGTCAATCCCCGCCATCACTTTGCCGAATGATTTCGTACGCGTCACGTGCTCGAAGCGCGCGGGATCGAGCGAATCGAGGCTGATATTGATTCGATCGAGGCCCGCAACGACGAGACGTTCGCAGCGCTCCGCGAGCAGATGGCCATTCGTCGTCATCGAAAGATCGGCGACGCCGATTTCCTTCAAGCGCGCGATGAAATCTTCGACGCCCTCGCGCACAAGCGGCTCGCCGCCCGTCACGCGCACCTTGCGAATTCCCATGCCAACGAGGATGCGCGCGAGACGCTCGAACTCATCCCATCGCAGCAACTCGTGGCCCGCCACGTGATTTTCAGGATCAGCCGAGCGGCAATAGACGCAGCGGAAATTACAACGGTCAGTAACCGAAATCCGCAGGTCGGTGATTTGGCGGCCGAATTTGTCGGTTAGTGGCATGCGCAAAATCGAATCCAAAATTAAGGCTGCCGGGCTGAAGCCCGGCGCTACAAGTGCCTCTAGGAACAAGTGCCTCTAGGGACGAGTGACCCTAGAAACTATGATGCCCGAGTTCGTGTTTGGACTCGGGCGAGACCGCTACCCTCGCTACAGTTGCAATTGCAACGAAGGGCGCTGCCGGTCTCCTTTCCAAACAAGGGAGGCCAGGGCGTTTCCACCCGGACCGTCATCCCGCGATGCTGCGGGATTCGCCACCTATTCCTTAGGTTGTCTCTCCCGTAGGAACGGTGGTCGGAGAACCTCATTGTAGCTCACTCGCGGGTGCGGGACCTGTTAATCCGCCGGCACCCCCGCCCGGGGGTGCGCGATCAATTCGTGCACGCCAGTCAATCCGGCTGTCGATGCGCGTTAAGGTTGCGCGTAGTATCCCTGCCGAGTGCGGGCCGTCAGTTCAGGCTTATCAATCTTAATTTCCAAATGGTGATATTCATCCCGCTGCGCAGACGCAGGCGCCAGAAACGAAATCTCATAATAAGGCGCGCTATCGGCCAGGCATTCTGTCAACGCCCCAGCGATATCGTTGCTCAAGCTGAGAGAAAGCCCGCCGCTCTGAACCGCGAGCACCTGCAGTCCGAGATTTCCAATCAAAACCTGGCTAGGCTTGCTGACGCCTTTCAAGAAATCCTTGTAATACGATTCCTGAGTGAGAGATTCGTTGGTGCCCAAAGGATTGATGCTATAGAGGGTGACGCGCGCCTGCTCAAGCTGATTCGAGAAACTCACAATATCCGCGAAGATCTGTTGCTGCTCCTTCGAGTCGAGCATGGTGTTCGGACCAGAGAGCAGCGGCCAGCCCGGAGAAATCCAGAGCATGATCTTGCGCTTGGGC
>Ga0302179_10000248_pt1 | contig 39310 bp, 36 predicted proteins | sample I_Palsa_E3_1_FD_198788 | JGI IMG/M metagenome (GOLD analysis project Ga0302179, IMG submission 198788) | Peat permafrost microbial communities from Stordalen Mire near Abisko, Sweden - I_Palsa_E3_1 | ecosystem: Environmental > Terrestrial > Soil > Palsa > Peat permafrost | place: Sweden...
AGTTGCGCGCATCGAAAGCGTCGTTGCGGTCGAACTCCCAGGCAGAAGCGTGAAACTGTTTGGTTCCGGACTTGACCACGGTGGTGATGGTTGCGGCACCGGCGAGTCCATACTCGGCACTATAGTTGGAAGTCAAGTCGCGGAACTCAGCGAGGGCATCCAAGGAAGGCATGACGCTGCCGCTGCTGCCGCCGCGGTCGAGGTTTTCACCGCCATCCAGGAGTTGAAGGTTGTGGCCCGCTCGTTGGCCGTTGATGCTGACGTTGCTGTCGCCGCTGACCGGGGTGGGAACTATGAAATCCCCCTGGATGCTGGAGGCACCAGGCGTCAGGGCGAACAGCGCGTACAAGCTGCGCCCGTTGGTGGCGAGTTGCGTAACCTGTTGCCCGTCGATTACAGTGCTGACCTCGCTCGAATCCGATTGCACCTGGACGGCGTTGGCCTCAACCGTGACGTTCTCCTGGGTTACGCCCACCTTCAGGACAAAATCCACACGAGCCCGGTCGTTGACGTCCACGACAAGACCCTTCCGCTCGGCGGGACCAAATCCAGGAGCTTTGGCGCCGACGTTGTAGTGACCGATCGGCAGACCGGGCGCGACGTACTGGCCGGTATCGTTTGTGATGCTGGTGCGTGCTTCGCCGGTTTCGACGTGGGTCACGGTAATGGCGACGTTCGGGACCACCGATCCCGACGGATCAGTCACGGTTCCGAGAATCGTCGCCTCTTGGCCGAATGCGAACGGCAAACCAGCCAGCAGCAGGCAAAGAATCATGAAATACCGTGCGCGACAGTGTTTCAGCGCGTTGACCACACTACCAGCCCAAGCATTCGACGAGGAATGATTCATTGCTAGCCTCCGGCGTTTTGATAAGGTTGCCCAGCCCTGCGTTGTTACATAAACAATTTTGCGCCTTGCGTGAACGTACACGAATCGGACCCGACGAGGGTTTTATCTCTATTGATGGAACCTTGTCAAGCAAATTCGTGATTCGTGAATGGGGTTACCTGATTTTCAAATAGCGCCTTGGAAGCTCGAGCCGCAACGGGAGGTCTACTGGCTGGGGCTTCCAACGGCAGCGGGCCCGGCCTATATGAACGGATTCTTTCGCAACTCGCGGCCAACCGGCAGGAGCCAATTATCAAGCGAGCCCTTTTCACGCCCTTGACGCAATTCGCACGCCCAGAGCGGAATCGTCGAACTTAGCGTCGGCGCGTCTGATTTCGCGAAAGAGGTGCAAATTGGAGGACATCACCACCCCGGGACTTAGATGGACAATCGGCGGGAGAGGTATTTTGCTCGTGAGGTTGTCTGCCATAAGCCGAACTGCAGTCTGGCCTTGGCGGTGCGGCTGCTGGTAGATGGAAGCTGTGATGATCCCTTTTTGGAAGTAAGGAGACATTTCCGCGAAGAGGTCCGTGGTTATCAACTTTATTTTTCCGGCCAGGCCGCGTGCGCCCAGGGCGCGGCATACGGGAAGGCAATTGACCGTATTCACATACAGTCCGGCCAGCGCCGGAACCCGCCCCAGAAGGTCAAATGTCTTTTGGAAACTCTCGTCTTCGTCTTCGTGACCTTCGATTACGTTGACGATCTTCCCGCCAGGACAGTACCGTGGAAATGCTTCGGAAAAGCCATCCGTTTTCTTGCGATGGTCTTCGGCACTCAGCATGCCCGCAACGACAGCCACTTTGGAACCCTGCGGAACAAACTTCGCCATCAGTTCCCCGGCAAGACAGCCATTTAGCCGCGGTTCCACGCAGACGATACTTGAGCGCCGGCTTTCGGGAGCATCGGTGGATACACAAACCACTGGGATGCCCTTTTCTTCCGCGTCGTCGATGAGAGGCTTGAGGCCTTCGGGGTTTCCCGCAGTGAGAATGATTCCGTTGACGCCGTCCTGTACAAGTTCTTTGAAAGCTTCGGTGTCCTGCGCTCCAAGGGTCTCGACCGGGCGGTATACCAATTGAACGCCTAGCTGTGCAACGCGGCGAGCTTCGTCCAAGACCCCGCTCCAGAGCTGGTCATAGAAGAAATGAATTTCTCGCGGGATGCACACTCCAATGCGAGCGCTGGACTTGGAGACCGACAAAGCACGCGCCGCCAGATTCGGCGTATAAGATATTTGCCGCGCGATCTGCAGAATCCGCTGCCGGGTCGATTCGTTGATACCCGCGCGCCCATGCAGGGCACGGTCTACCGTCCCAATCGAAACGTCTGCCAGCTCCGCGATCAGGTGGATGCCCCGATTATTTTTCTTCATCCCTGGCCCACACTCGTTGGTCGTGCCCCAACATTCTAGCCTGACCCGCAAGTCGATCTGCCCCGGAAGTCCAAACCCGGGTGCTCACCGTTGATCATCTTACGCCCTGGCAACTAAAGAACACTGGGCAGGGGAAGCTCAGCCATTCGGGATTTGATTTTCCGTGTACGTTGACGATGCTATACTTCATCGGCCTTCTACCTTGGCCACCGGCGTTTCGAACAGCGCCGCCATAAAGGAGCCTTCGCCTCATGCCCGAGCGTCGTTTTCGCATGTTCACGTTGCCGATCGTTGTCCTGTTTGTCGCGGTAATCAGTGCGGCGGCGCAAACCACCGAGCCTTCGAGCGCCCTGCCTTATCTGAATCCCGCGCTGCCAACGAATGAACGGGTTGACGACCTTGTGAGCCGCATGACGCTGGAGGAGAAAGCGTCCCAACTGGTGAACCAGGCACGAGCCATTCCGCGCCTGCAGGTGCCCGCGTACGACTGGTGGAGCGAAGCGCTGCATGGCGTCGCCAACGCTGGGACGGCGACTGTGTTTCCCGAGCCGATTGGACTCGCGGCAACTTTCGATGTTCCTTTGATTCATGACATGGCGGTGGTGATCAGCACAGAAGCGCGCGCAAAGCATAACCAGGCGGTACGCGCGGGCCGGCGCGACATCATGGAGGGCCTGGACTTCTGGTCGCCAAACATCAATATCTTTCGCGATCCGCGCTGGGGACGCGGACAGGAAACCTACGGCGAGGATCCGTTTCTTACCGGACGGATGGGAGTCGCGTTCGTTACAGGGATGCAAGGCGATGACCCGAAGTATTTTCGAGTGATCTCTACGCCCAAGCATTTTGCTGTGCATAGTGGACCGGAGCCGTCGCGGCACATGATCGACGTTCAAGTGTCGAAGCACGACGAAGAAGACACGTACCTACCAGCCTTCCGCGCCGCCATTACTGAGGGCAAGGCCGAGTCGATCATGTGCGCGTATAACCGGATCAACGGCGAACCCGCCTGCGCAAACACCTTTCTGCTTAAAGATCAGTTGCGGGGCGCGTGGAAATTTGACGGGTATGTCGTATCCGATTGCGATGCAATCGCCGACGTCTTCAACGGCCACCATTTCACCAGGAGCATGGCCGAGGCCGGCGCAGTTTCGTTGAAGATGGGCATGGACAACGAATGCGCGGACTTCTTCACCAAAGCCACGGACAACTCCGACTACGTAAAGTTTCTGGATGCCGTGAAGCAGGGCCTGCTCACGGAGAAAGACATCGACGTTGCGCTGAAGCGCCTGTTCACCGCCCGCTTCCGGCTCGGGATGTTCGATCCGGCCGAAATGGTGCCGTATGCCCTCACGCCGGAGTCGGAGATCGATAGCGAGCCGCACCGCGCGCTCGCGCTGAAGACCGCGCGGGAATCGATTGTGCTACTCAAGAATAATGGCGCTCTTCCGTTGAACCCGGATGTGAAAAAGATCGCAGTCGTTGGCCCGCTCGCAGAATCCGTCCGCGTGCTGCACGGCAATTACAGTGGCACGGCATCCCGCGCAACGTCCGCACTGGACGGCATTCGCGGGCAATTCCCTTCGGCCCAGGTAACGTACACGCCCGGGATGAATTTTCTAAGGCCGGAGGAACTCATTCCGGCAACTGCGCTCTCCACCGCAGACGGGCAGCCCGGCCTGACCGGAGAATATTTTCCCAACACGGATTTCGAAGGCACACCGCAAGTTGTACGCGTGGATGAAGCCATCGACCTGCAGCGCTTCCATCCCGAACGGTCCTCCATCGCTCCGCCTCCGGGAATGGGAGATTTCTCCGTACGCTGGACTGGATTTCTGACCCCCGACGAGGCGGGAGACTATCGAATCGGCAACGTGGGCTCGATGAACCGGCTTTGGCTGGACGGGAAGCTGATTGTCGATGACTTCCTCTTGCACGATCCCAAGCCGACAAATGCGACCATCCGGTTAGAGAAGGGACATCGCTACCCCATCAAGCTGGAATATGGCAGGGGAGGCACGGGCTTAAGGCTGGTTTGGCTTCGCCTCGTCGCTGATCCGATCCCCACTGCGGTCGCTCTGACGAAGGACGCGGACGTTATCGTTGCCGTTGTCGGCATCACTTCCCAGCTCGAAGGCGAAGAGATGAAAGTGGATGTGCCCGGCTTCCAGGGAGGCGACCGCACCAGCCTCGATCTGCCGAAAGAAGAAGAAGATCTTCTGGAAGCGCTGAAGGTTACGGGCAAGCCGCTCGTCGTGGTGCTCATGAACGGCAGCGCCCTGTCGGTGAACTGGGCGAGTGAACAAGCCGATGCAATTCTCGACGCCTGGTACTCGGGTGAAGAGGGTGGGACGGCCATTGCGCAGACGCTGGCGGGCGTGAATAATCCGGCTGGCCGGCTGGCAGTTACGTTTTACAAAAGTGTCGAGCAGTTGCCCGCGTTCGAAGACTACGCGATGAAAAATCGCACGTACCGGTATTTTGGCGGCCAGCCTCTTTATTCCTTCGGCTATGGACTCAGCTATTCGAAATTCGAATACGGCAATTTGACGCTCTCTACCGCGAAACTGAAAGCTGGCGACTCACTCAGCGTGGATGCGGACGTAAAAAACGCGAGTCAGCGCGAAGGCGACGAAGTCGTGGAGCTATACTTAAGTTTCCCGAAGTCTCCGGACGCCCCGATTCGTGCCCTTCGCGGGTTCACGCGGGTGAGTTTGGCAGCCGGCGAAACCAAGCGTGTCCACTTCACGCTGGACGCGCGCGACTTGAGCGAAGTGAATGCGAAGGGAGATCGAATTGTCGCCAAGGGTACCTACCACATCAGCGTGGGAGGGGGACAGCCAGGAACGGTCGCTCCGCAGGTGGAAGCGAAGTTTAACGTCAAGGGCAAGCAAGAGCTGCCGGAATAACCGTACAATCACTTCGCCGGCGGCCAGTTGGTGACGCCATTCATTCGAAAACGCTGGACCGCCGGCTGTTGCGCTCTGAGTCTTGCAGCATTCCACATCGCGGTTCTATTGGCGATTTCGCCTCTGCCCCTCTCCGCCAACAGTCAGCAGAAGCCGCAACCCTCCTCAGGGATGGGCGTTTCAACCGGCGTCCCACATGCCGCAGTTAAGGACTCCCATCATCGCCCGATCACCGCGGGCGGATTTGTGGACAAGGCCCCCGTCGTATTCACCGACGTCACAAAAGAAGCCGGTCTCGATAAGTTTCATCATCGCTCCGGAACGCCGGGCAAGGCAACGATTATTGAGACCGTGGGCTCCGGTGTGGCTTTACTCGATTACGATAACGACGGTTGGCTCGACATTTTTCTGTTGAACGGCTCCACGATCGCGGCGCTGCATGGAAAAGAATCCCCGCCCCGGGCAATGCTTTTGCACAACAACCACGATGGAACGTTCACCGACGTTACCGACAAAGCGGGCGTTTCCAACGAGCGCTGGGGATTCGGCGTGGCCGTCGGCGACTACGACAATGACGGCTGGCCGGACATCTACGTCGCGAACTACGGAAAGAACCGCCTCTATCACAACAACCACGACGGCACCTTCACCGATGTCGCCGAGAAGGCCGGGGTAACCCTCGGCGGTTGGTCGACCGGGCCTACGTGGGGCGATTATGACCATGACGGCCGGCTCGATCTGTTCGTTCCAGGTTATGTGAAGTTTGATCAAGACAATCCTCCGATCGCAGGACAAGGCGGTGTTCCGGCGAATTCCTGCCAATTCCGCGGAGTCGCGGTTATGTGCGGGCCTCGCGGTTTGCCTGGGGAGCGCGATCATCTATTCCATAACAACGGCGACGGCACCTTTACTGACGTGAGTGTGAAAGCGGGTGTTTTCGATCCCAGCGGCTATTACGGTTTGGCGGCCGTGTTCGTCGATGTCGATGACGATGGATGGGTGGACTTGGTGGTGGCGAACGATTCAACGCCAAACTATCTCTACCATAACCGGCACGATGGCACGTTTGAAGATGACAGTTATGCATCGGGATTCGCGCTGAGCGACGATGGACGGGAGCAGGCGTCCATGGGAATCGCCGTAGGCGACTACAACCGCGACGGAAGAGTCGATCTCTTCACTACAACTTTTTCCGATGACTACAAGACGCTCTATCGCAACGACGGCGGCGGCAATTTTACCGACGTAACCTACCGGTCCGGCCTCGGCGATGCCACCATCCCTTTTTTGTCTTGGGGCACGGGCTTCCTTGATTTCGACAATGATGGCTTGCTCGACCTCTTTATCGCCAACGGACACGTCTACCCGGAAGTAGACGGGCAGGACTGGGGTACGACGTGGGCAGAACGTCCACAATTGTTTCGCAATCTAAACGGTTCCAAGTTCCAGGAGGTCCCACCCGCAACCGGCAGTGGTCTGGCGGATGTGATCCCCGCTCGGGGCGCGGCCTTTGGCGACCTCTTCAACGATGGCCACATCGATGTGGTCCTCAACAACATCGACTCCGCTCCCACCCTGCTTCGAAACGTGGTCAAGAATGGCAATCATTGGTTGACCTTGAGACTGGTGGGTGGGCCCGATAGTCCGCGAGATGCAATCGGGTCAAAGGTCTTTCTGACCGCAGGTGGAGTGCGGCAACGGGCAGACGTATTCAGCGGGGGAAGCTACGGATCCAGCTCCGACCAGCGCGTCCATTTTGGCCTGGGCGCTGCCGTCAAGGTGGATCGCGTGGAGATTCTGTGGCCCAGCGGATCAAAGCAGGAAGTCAATATCTCAAGCGTGGATCGTATTCTTACCGTGGAAGAAGGAAAGGCCGCAATCGAGAAATAAACTTAACTCTCTCGATCATCCACGCCGATCAAATCAATCTCTGCTCGGTTTCCGTGACGATCCGCACCCCGATGCGGGAAGGCTCCTGGCCCTGGTGCTGGCGGCGGACATGACGAGCGAAGGCTTCGATCAGGTCTTTCGCGAGACCCTCGTTTCCAAACTCCTGTTTGCAAACGGAACAGCGAGGGTGACCTCGCTTCGAGGCATCGATTCGTAACATGGGTTCGATTTTCGGCATGACCCATCATGCCACAGATTTGTCTTTTCGTGAACGTTAACGGTTTTCCGGATAATCGCGGGGTGATCCCGGCGCGCTCTTACACAGTCATTCAGTCGTCAGTGTAGGAGGCTGACGGTGGCTTCCTTAGCGGGCAGACAAGCGGTAAACGGTCACCGTGTGATAGCGTTCACCGGGCTTCAATTCGGTGGTGGGGAACGCCGGATGATTCGGGGAGTCTGGAAAGTGCTGTGTCTCCAGGCACAGTGCGGAGCGCTGCTCTTCCGGTTTCCCGCCTTTGCCTTTGACTGAGCCGTCGAGAAAATTTCCGGTGTAGAACTGGATTCCCGGCTGATCGGTCAGAACCGTCAGCACTCGTCCGCTGCTGGGATCGTAAACCTCCGCGGCTTCCGCCAATTTTGCGCCGCCGCTATCGAGCACCCAGTTGTGGTCGTAGCCGTGACCAAGATGAATCTGCGCATCGTCCGCGTCGATGCGCGCTCCCACCGCGGTCGCCTTGCGGAAATCAAACGGAGTCGATTCCACTGGCTTCAGCTCACCCGTTGGAATCAGCCCGGAATCCACGGGAGTGAATCGTGACGCATGCAGAGTAAGTTGATAGTTAAGAACGTCGCCTTTTCCGGCGAGATTGAAATAGGAGTGATTCGTCAGATTGATCACGGTGTCCTTGTCCGTGGTGGCCGAATACTCGATGTGCAAATCGCCGTTGACCAAGGTATAGCGCACCACAGCCGTCAGGTTTCCGGGAAATCCCGATTCACCGTCTTTGCTGAGATATGTGAGTTCCACGCCGTTGGCCACCGGCTTAGCCTTCCACACAACGTTATTGAAGCCGTGCGGCCCGCTGTGCAGCGTGTGGTCGCCGTTGTTTTGAGGCAGGGAGTATTTCTTGCCATCGAGCGTGAAGCTGGCGTGCGCGATGCGATTGGCGTAACGCCCAATGATGGCTCCGAAGAAGGCGTTGGAAGGCCCGTTGAAGTTGGCCACGTAGCCCTCGAGATCGTCGAATCCAAGCACCACGTCCGCGATTTTGCCGTTGCGGTCGGGAGCCTTCAGCGCAACCACAATGCCGCCGTAGGTTGCGATGCGAGCCTCGTACGGGCCGTCGCTCAGCGTGAAAATCTCCACCGCCGTTCCATCCGGCATCTTCCCAAAGGGTTGGCTCGTCACTTTCGTCTTAGCCTCCATGGTCATGGTAAACAGTGCCAGCCAGAACCCGCCGATCGCTATGCTTCGCAGAACTTTCTGAACGTTCATTGCTGCTCCTCGCTTCTCTACTCCACTGCGTGGCCCGCCGCGGACTCTGCCACCGCGATTAATGCCGGCAGAATGTCTCCCAAGCCGTCGCGGCCTCGCTGCCCCAAACTAAAATATAACCTGTTATACAACAGATACAGGCCGTCGTAAGTGGGTTGCGCCGCGCGATTTGGCGAGAACATCCGGTGGGCTGGGCAAATTTTATCTTGGGCTTCCTCGATGTTCCTGAAGGTTCCCGCCGCCAGAAAAGCAAAAATTGCGGAGCCCAGGCTGACCACGCTCGCACCCGGAACCAGCACGGGACGCCCGAGCACGTCGGCATAGACCTGGTTCAGCACATCGTTCTTCTGAGGAATGCCGCCGGCATTGATCACACGTTTGATGTGGACGCCGTGTCCGGCCATCCGGTCTAGGATTACACGGGTGTGAAATGCCGTGCCTTCGATCGCGGCGAAGAGTTCATCCTGGGCCGTGCTCTGCAGATTCCAGCCCAGCGTAACGCCGCGCAGGTTGGGATTAATCAGCACGGTACGGTCGCCGTTGTCCCAGGTCATGCGCAGCAGACCGGTCTGGCCCGCGCGGTAACTTTCGAGGCCGGCACTCAACGTCTTTACATCGGTTGCGGCGCGCGAAGCGATCGCATTGAAGATGTCGCCCACGGCGGAGAGTCCGGCTTCGATTCCCGTGCGCAGTGGATGCACACTGCCTTGCACGACGCCGCAAACTCCGGGCACAAGATTCACCGACGGAGTGATTCCAATCATACAGGTGGATGTGCCGATAACGTTCACCATGTCGCCGGTGCGGCACCCTGCGCCAATTGCGTCCCAGTGCGCATCAAAGGCGCCTACCGGAATCGGAATGCCTGCCTTAAGTCCGAGTCTTTCAGCCCAGAGCGGAGAGAGCCTGCCGGCGATTTGGTCGGACGTTGCGTACTCTCCATCCAGTTTGTCGCGGACGCCCTGCAGCAGAGGATCCACCTTCACTAGAAAACTCTCCTGCGGAAGACCGCCGAGCTGCGCGTTCCACAGCCACTTGTGTCCCATGGCGCAGACGCTGCGCTTTACTTTCTTCGCATCGGTGATGCCGCACAGCGTGGCAGCGACCATGTCGCAGTGCTCGAAGGCGGAGACAAACTCCGACCGCTTCTCCGGGTTGTGCCGCAGCCAGTGCAGCAGCTTGGAAAATCCCCACTCCGACGAGTAGACCCCGCCGCACCACTGGATCGCTTGCAGACCCTCCCGCTGTGCCGCTGCGGTGATTTCGGCAGCTTCGCCTTTGGCGCGGTGATCGCACCACAGGTAATACTCGCCGAGCGGCCGAAGATCTTTGCCGACTGGAATCACCGACGATCCCGTGGTATCGAGCGCGATGGCCTGCACTTGATCTCCCGCAACGCCGGCATTCTTCAGGACTTCGCGGGTCGCGGAAGCCAGTGCCCGCATGTGATCGTCATGCGATTGCGTGGCGTATTCCGGGTCTTCGCGCTTGCGGTGCAGCGGATACTCGGCGCTGGCGGATGCGATCATCCCCCGTTCGCTGTCGACCAGAGACACCCGAACGCTCAACGTGCCGAAGTCGACTCCCGCCACAATCGCCATCAGCAAGCTCCGTTGTCGCGGCCGTGATAATACATGTCCCAACCAAGATAGCGGGTGGTGGCTTCCTGCACCGCCGAGGCGACTGTGGAGAGGTTCGCGGCTACGTGGTGCTCGAAGCCTCGCTCGCAAATGAAGTGCAGCAACTTCTGCATCTGCGGGATCTCGACTACGCCCGCGCCGCCAAAGGTGTTCAGCGGATCGTCGGTGAATCGTCCTTCGCCCACGTAGCCGCGCATCTTGCCGGAGGTGTCGTCGGTCGAGAAACGGGCGAAGCTCATTTTCTCCGGTTTGATAAGCCCGACGCAGGTGCCGAATGTGTTCTCCTTGCCGACCGTGCCGGCAATGATCTCTTGAAAATCCATCTTCACTGAGCGGAAAAAATGCCTGGGCAGATTCGAGCAGTGGAAGCAGACCGCCTTGTTCGGGTCCGCTCCATAGTTATTGTTCCAATCGAGCAGAGCCGAGGGCGTGCCGGAGGCGAGTTGCAGCGCGTGCATTCCCAGCACGCCACAAATATCCACTTCGCAAGCGCTGGAGAGCAGTTCGTTGCTCATCATGCTCATCACCGTGCAGGGAACCACGCCCAGATTTTCTTCAATCGAAGTCCAGCACTGAACCGCGCTGATGGTGACCTCGGTCGCCGCCATCCATTGGTCCACAACCGCGCCGAGCTTCGCCATCTTCAGTAGGGCGGCCGCTGGAACTCCGCTTGCATCCACGTACTTGTTGATCGCTCCCAGCTTGGCCTGCGCCTGATCGTCATTGTCTTTCATGCGCTCGATGCGCCCTAGCACTTCGGAGAGATCGAGCGTCTCGATCGAGATGCCCTGCGATTCCAGGATCTTCTCGCTATAACGCACCGTATTGAACGCCGTCGGACGCGCGCCAATCGCGCCCACCCGCAGGTTGCGAAAGCCCTTAGCTACCCGGCATACACCGGCGAACCACTCCAGGTCTCTGGCAAACTCAGGCGAGTCGGGACTTTCCGTGTGCAGCGTAGTGATCGAATAAGGAATGCCGTACTGGCGAAGATTGTTGCAAGCCGACATCTTCCCGCAGAAGCTGTCGCGGCGAAAAGCGATGGTCATCTTCTTCGGATCGTCGGGTGTGGCTTGAATCAACACCGGCACGCCGAGATTGGCCAGCCGCAACGTGTCGGCAATCGCGCGCTCTTCCCCAAAGTTCGGCAGGGTGACGACGATTCCGTCGATCCGCTCGCGATGGCGCTTGAACAGCTCGGCGCAGCGCCGCGATTCTTCCCGCGTCTCCACCGCGCCGTGCTTGCTCTCTTCCGGCGTGAGCGCCACGATCTCGATGCCCGCTGCCTGCAGTACGCCGAGCATCTCTTCGCGTCCGCTCTTGGCTAAGTGATCGGGGAAAAATCCGCGATTGCCCACGATCACGCCCATCGTCATTTTTCTCTCGGCCATAAAACTTCCCGCTCCCGACTGCCAGGAAATCTAAGCACGCTTGCTGGGCGCAAACTTGAAACAATAGAGCAGGCCGATCGCCAGCAACACCGCGCCCCACCACACATTGGCGTGCAAGTGAAAAAGAACTACGCCGGGATTCAGCGGAGGATTCACCAGTTGGTAAATTCCCGCGGCGAGAATCAGCGCGCCATTCACCGCCAGCGAAATGCCGATGAAAAACCAGATTGAAACCATAGTGCCACGCTCCGTTACCGGAAAGTCCGCTTACCTGACAATCCCGCTACCAGAAAATAATGTTCAGTGCGATGAAAACCACCGTCACCACGCCCGCCCAGAAGAGAGGCTTCTGGTAAAGAGGCACGTCCCCGACCGAGGGAATTTGCGTCATGCCGTAGACCAGACCAGTTAATTCGCTATCCGGCACGGGTTTGGTCGCCAGACTGACGGCCACGGTGACGACCACGCACACCAGAAAAGACCAGAGCGCCTGATACATATCCTGGGCGAGCGCTTTGGCGTCGGGCGAGAGCGCCACATAACGCAGCGCGGTCGGATCGACTTTAACCCACGCCCACATGCCGATCGAGGAAAGCGTCCCGCACAGCAATCCCCAGAACCCGCCGGAGCCGGTTGCCCGCTTCCACAGCATCCCGAGTACGACCGTACCGAACAAGGGAGCGATGAAAAAGCTGAATAACGCCTGCACATAATCCATGATACTGGCGAACTGCATCACCAGATACGCGGTGCCTACGCTGATCAGCACACCGACGATGGTGGTCCCACGCCCCATGTTCACGTAATGATGATCGCTGCCCTTGCTATTGATGAGGGGACGATAGATGTCATAGGTCCAGACGGTGGTGAAGGCGCTCACATTCCCCGCCATGCCAGACATGAAGCCGGCAATCAGAGCCGTAACTCCAAGACCGAGAAGGCCGGGGCCGCAATAGCGGGCCAGCATGAGCGGGAGAACATCGTTGTAGCTATGGCCTCCAGTTACCGCGGCCACCGACTCCGGAACCAGTTTCTCCGGCAGCAACCCCAGGCCGAGCAGACCGGGCAGGATCACGATGATGGGTACGAACATCTTGAATCCGGCGCCGATAATAGGCGCCATTTCCGCGCTCCGGATATCCTTCGCGGCCAGAATGCGCTGTACCACCAGGAAGTCGGTGGTCCAGTAGCCCATCGAGATCACCGCGCCCAGCCCGAACACGATGCCGACCCAGTTGATCCCCATGGGATTGTTGCTGAACGAACCCAACCCGGACCAGAGATGCACGTATTGTTCCGACGCTCTATGCGCAATCTGCAGTTTCAGGTTGCCCCATCCGCCGGCTTCGTATAAGCCAAGGATCGGAATCAGCAGAGCGCCCGCCCAGATGAGGAAGAACTGCAACACTTCATTGAAGATTGCCGAGCGCAGCCCACCCAGCGTTACATAAATGGCCACCGTCAAAGACGACACCCAGATGCTGAAATTGATGTCCCACCCCAGCACGATCTGCATGACCTTGGCCATGGCGAACATATTGACGCCGCTCATGAGCACGGTCATGAAGGCGAAAGACACCGCCGATAACGCGCGGCTGGGTTCGCCGAAACGCAGTTTCAAATATCCCGGCACCGAGTGCGTCCTGGAAATGTAGTAGAACGGCATCATCACCAGCGCCAGGAACAGCATGGCCGGAATGGCGCCGACCCAATACCAGTGCGTCGCCAGAATGCCGTATTGGTAGGCCGAACCCGCCCAGCCCATTAATTCGAGCGCACCCAGGTTCGCCGAGAGAAAACTCAGACCAGCCACCCACGCCGTCATCTCCCGGCCCGCCATGAAGAAATCTTCCCCGGTGTTGGCCCGCCCCTTCAGGTACCAACCGATGGAGAGCACCAGCGCAAAATAAAACACCACAATGACCACATCGATGGAGGAAAGATGTACCAGCCGGGTTGGCACAGCGGCCGCTAGCAGTGGCATCATTGCTCGTCCTTGGCTTGCCCGTAATATGCGCTCTTGCCGTGTTTTCTGAGGTAATGCTTGTCGTGCAGCGTGGTTCCGACTGCCTGTGCCGCTGCGTTGATCCCGAGGGTGAAGTAAGCCATCCGGGCGATAGCCTCCAGAATAACGGCGTTATGAGCCGCGGCTCCGGCATCCTCGCCCCAGGCGAAAGGTCCGTGATTGGCTACCAGTACGCCCGGAGTCGCCGACGGATTCGTCTGCCGCAGGCTGCGCACAATGGCGTGGCCGGTGTTGTTCTCGTACTCTTCGGCAATCTCTGAATCGGGCATTTCCGAAGTCACCGGAACGGAACTGCGAAAGTAGTCCGCATGGGTCGTGCCGAAACATGGGACAGGCTTGCGAGCCTGCGCCCAAGCGGTGGCATATTCCGAGTGAGTATGAGCGACCCCGCCGATTTCGGCAAACTGGTTATACAGCACCAGATGAGTGGGCAGATCGGAAGAGGGTCGCAACTTCCCTTCCACGATCTTGCCCGCCAGGTCCGTCACCACCAGGTGTTCGGGTTTCATCTCCGCATAAGGGACACCACTGGGCTTGATAACCACCAGACCCTCGCCGCGCGAGATTCCGCTGGCATTGCCAAACGTGTAAAGCACCAGGTTTCTTCGGACCAATTCCAGGTTCGCTTCCAGGACTTGTTCGCGCAAATGCGGTAGCAACATGGCTTTTGTTTTATCACGCCGACCGTTGCAGCAAATGGAGCGATCGTTTACTCGGAATTAGCGCTCGGACGCAGTGCATCTTACCATGCAGTTTCGGAAACTGTCTTTTGGTTGGCCGCAAACGCTTTCCCGGGCTTCTCACAAACCGGCACAGCGAGTGCGATCCAAACCGCACGTCGCAGATCGAAGATATGGTGCGGCGGCTGCCGCTTGATCAGGCCGTCTCTGCGGCGGTCCCTTCAACTACGTGGATTTAGAGCAGGATGTTATCGATGAGCCGCGTCGGGCCTACGAATGCGGCGACCGCCACCAGCGCGCCCTTGGCAATGTTTTCGACTGGATCCAGGTTGTCGGGATCGACAATCTCGAAGTAATCGAGGCGAACCGATTTTTCTTGGGCAAATTCTTCTTCAGCGAGAGCGATTAGCTTGACCGCATCGCGTTCGCCATCCTCCCAGATCTTCTTCACACGCAGCAACGAACGATGCAACACCAGCGCCTGTTTTCTCCGCTCGGGATCGAGATAAGCGTTGCGCGAACTCATGGCCAGCCCATCCCACTCACGCACGATCGGGCAGGCAATGATCTCCACGGGAAAGTTCAGGTCGTGCACCATGCGGCGAATGATCGCAACCTGCGCCGCGTCCTTCTGCCCGAAGAAGGCCTGCGCCGGTTCGACGATGTGCAACAGTTTGGCCACCACCGTCGTAACCCCGCGAAAATGGCCGGGCCGAGAACGCGCGTCCAGCCTGTTACTCAGCCCTTCCACCGTCACCCAGGTCACGGCGCCGGCTGGATACATTTCCTCGACGGATGGCGCGAACAGCAGATCGACGCTTTCTTTTTCCAGCAATTCGAGGTCGCGCTCGAAGGTCCGCGGATATTTCTCCAGGTCTTCGTGAGGCCCAAATTGCGTTGGATTCACAAAAATCGACGCCACCACAATATCGCAGGAAGCCTTCGCCGCCCGCACCAGCGACAAATGCCCTTCATGCAGAGCTCCCATGGTGGGCGCGAATCCCAATCGTTTGCCACCGCGCCGCGCGGCGCGGCACGCGGCACGCATATCTTCGATTGTGTTGCAAATTCTCATTGTGATGGGATGGTCCGCCCCGCAGATTTCGCTTTCAGGATGTGGGTATCCAGTTGATGGCAACTTGCGCGCCCTGCAATTCACCCGCGACGATGCCACGGTTGCGGCGAAGCGCGATCTTATCCTTTTCGGAACTCGTTGGCTGCTCGTCGACCAGGATCGCGACAGCGCGTCCGTAAGGCCAAGCCGATGCGGGCAACTGCGCCAGCGCATTCAAGACTTCTTCCGGTTTCAGGATCTGCTCTTCGTTGGCGGCGACGCCGGTGAGCAACCCAATGGCGTCAGGTCGAATGACGAGATACGGATTGCCCCAGTGCCTGGTCTCCCGCAGTGTTGGATATTTCGCTGGATCGGCGGTTGCGATGGCCCGCAGAAGAGTAGCCGCGTCCGGCGCGGACTGTGTGTCTTGCCGCGAACAGGCCGTGAGGGAGCAACTCATCAACAAGACAGATGCGAGGACGGATACGGCACGAAACCGCGGGCAACCGCGGGGAACGACGAACAACCTCACCGCACCACCATCGGAACGTCCGTCTTGACCGCCCAGACCAAAGCGACAATCCATCCGATCATCGTCCAGCCCAGAAAAAAGTTCAGCAGCACAATCGCGGCGATGTCCCGCTTGCTCCGGACGACAGCAATGATCGAAGGCAGAAAATACATCACGAAGCCAAATCCGAAGATGGGGAAGAAGAATGCGGCTAGCACCATAGCTTCCGCCTCCTGTCGCCGAGTAGATTAGCACCGTCACGTCGGATTGCAAATCGCGTCGGAGAACCACCGAGGCACGGAGGCACGCGAAACAAATCTCAAAGTCGCCTTTTCTCTTTGTCTCTTTGCCTCCGTTGATGAAAAGATTCTTTACCGCCGCATGGCCCGCTTCCGCGCTAACACGGTGTCCAGCCCGGCTTTTGTTTCTTTCGGCAGATGGTAGGACTCCTCATCCGACGGATACTGCTGCGACTTCACATCCGCGCGAAACGCCTGAACAGCTCTCGTGATCAGCGCAGCCGCGTCGCCGTAACGGCGCACGAACTTCGCCGGCGGCGCAAACGTCAGGTTTAGAAGGTCATGGATTACCAGCACCTGTCCATCGCACTCCGGACCAGCGCCAATACCGATGGTCGGCGTGCCCACTTCCGCCGTAATCATCGCCGCCACTTCCCGCGGCATGCCTTCCAGCACGATGCAGGCTACGCCCGCGCGGTCCAGTGCCACGGCGTCGCGCATAAGTTGTTCGATGCCGTTAAGGTTCTTGCCTTGCACCTTGTAGCCGCCCATCACGTTGACCGACTGCGGCGTCAGTCCGATGTGGCCCGCCACGGGAATCTCGGCGTCAATGATGCGGCGGATCAGGTCTGCCCGCTTTTCGCCGCCTTCGATCTTCACCACTTCCGCGCCGCCTTCCTTCACAAAGCGCATGGCGTTGCGCAGCGCTTCGCCGGTATCAACCTGATAAGACCCGTAAGGCATATCAGCCAGCAGCAGCGCTCGTTTCACCCCCCGGCGCACGGCCTTCACGTGGTGCAGCATCTCGTCCATTGTGATCGAGAGCGTGTTTTCGTAACCGAGCATGGCCTGGGCGAGCGAGTCGCCCACCAGAATCATCTCGATGCCGGCCTCGTCCACGAGACGCGCCGTGGCGTAATCGTAGGCGGTGAGGCAAGTGATGGGTTCGTGACGGAGTTTTTGTTGCCGCAGAGAAGCGGTGGTAACTTTCTGGCGGAGCTCGTCGTTCCCGGGAAAGCCGGGATGCCCGCTGATCGGGGTGAGACTCATCGTATCCTCCAGTGCCCCTCCGGCTCGGCCGGATAGAGCCTGTTAAGCATCTTCGTGGATGCTAGGGGTATTGTAGCGGGAAAAAACGTCGTTCGTCGATGATTCTCGCCCGACATTACTCCCTCAGTACGCCCCAATCCTGGTGATTCTGCGTCCGTGTTCCCACTCCCAAGCCGGCTGAAAGCGTAAGTCATTGCAACCAAGCACTTTGCGAAACTCTTGAGCCTCGAAATTTTTTTATATGAAGTTGGCCAAAAGTCAGTATTAGGCCTTTAGAGGAGGGTGGTTATGTCAGCTTTAGATTTCGTCAGTGGCTTCGTATTGAGCTTCAGATCCCCATTTTGGATTTGCTCTGGATCGCCGAGCTCCTATTGCGAACAGGCTTTCGCAGCTTGCGGCGACGCTCTCGCAGCTAAACGTACCGCCGGTTTGCCTTCCTCATACGCGCGCTACTCGCAGACCGCTACGCCCCCACTGCCTCCTGCCCACCCAGCGGCAAAAAGTATTGCGTGCCCTTGATAGGCTCAGTGACCTTGCGCAGCAGTTCCTGCAAGTCTTCGTTGCGCTCGACGAAATCGATATCGGACGTATTGACGATCAGCAGATCGGACGACGTGTAGTGAAAAAAGAAGTGCTCGTAGGCTTTGACCACTTCCTCCAGATACTCGTCGCTGACGGCGCGTTCACCCGGCGCATTCTTTTTCTTCAGCCGCTTTTTCAGCACTTCGGGCGTGGCCTGCAGGTAGATGACAAGGTCCGGCGTGGGCAACTGCTCGCGGAAGTGGTTGTAGTAGCGGTTGTAGGTGTCGAGTTCCTGGTCGGTAAGGTTGAGGCAGGCGAAGAGTTTGTCTTTTTCGAAGATATAGTCCGCAACCACGGTCTTCTGCGAACGTGGGCCCAGGTCGAGCGCCTGCAACTGCTCGAATCGCCGCACCAGAAACGCGAATTGTGCCTGAAACGCCGCGCCGCGTTCGCCCTCGTAAAAAGCGCCAAGAAAGGGATTCGATTCCGTTTCCATCACGCGCTGCGCGTTCAGCCGCTCGGCAAGGATGCCCGCCAGCGTGCTTTTGCCGACTCGGATCGGACCTTCCACTGCAATGTATCGGGGCAGCTCGAAAAGATTCGCCATGGGATCGGAACAGTTGCGAATTGGCAGGATAGCTCGGATAGCGCCCAGTGGCAATTGCGGGAAGAGTTAACAGAGGAAATTGGGCAATTGAAATTCTGTAATTGGGTAATTTAACTCCCGTCGTACGCGGTTCACTTTCTAAATTGCTCCAATTACACAATTACTCAATTCAGCCATTTACAATCCCCTCATGCTCGCCCTCGCCCTGACCGCTGTCTCCGCCGCAGCCGCCGCAGCCGCGGGTTACCAATCCATGGCGCCGAACGGGCAATGGTATGGCCGAACCTTCACCGGACTGCCGCGCGGATCGCGCCAGATCGCACTCACTTACGACGACGGCCCCAACGACGCGCACACCCTGCGCTTGCTCGAAGTCCTCGCCCGGCACGGCGTTCCTGCGACCTTTTTTCTGATCGGCCGCTACGCGCGGCAGCGTCCTGAACTCGCTCGCGAAGTCGTCTCCGCCGGCCACGTCGTCGGCAACCACACCTTCACACATCCGCTGTTGACGTTAAGGAGCAAAGTTGAAATCCGCCATGAACTCGTCGAATGCCGCTCGGCGTTGCAAGATGCCGTCGGCGGCACCTCCAATCTATTCCGTCCTCCCTTCGGCGGACGCCGCCCCGCCGTGCTCCGCGTGGCTCGCGAACTTGGCCTCGCACCGGTCATGTGGAGTGTCACGGGTTACGACTGGAACGCGCCGCCCGCAGAGATCATCGAGCGCAAGGTCACCAGGCAGATTCGTGGCGGCGACGTGATTCTGCTGCACGATGGTGGACATCTCGCCCTGGGCGCAGACCGCTCGCAAACCGTAATCGCGACCGATCGCCTGATTGCGCGCTATAAAGCCGAAGGCTATGAATTCGTGACCGTCCCGGAAATGATGGCGAAGCCAGCCTTGGCCGCCCGATAAGGCGCAACAACATTAAATCACTCTGTCAGGTTATAGATAAGCCCATTTGGATCTTGGACGTAACATCTTGGGAAATCGGGCTCATCCTTGATTACCCGGCAGCGCTTTTTCTTGAGATTCGCTTTGGCTTTCTCAACGCTCTTTACAGTAACCTCCAAAACCGGCCCAAGCGCCGGGCCGCGCTCAATAAACAAATTGATATTTTCTCCGTGGAAGCTGACTAAGTTTCGATTTCTTATCCGTAATCTCAAAGCCCAATTCCTTGACATAGAAGTTAGCGGCCTTCATCGGGTTTTTCGCTTGAATCAGAATATCGGCACCAAACGTATTTGCCACAAGCCCCCTCCGAATCCTTCGTTAGCCAACGTGCCGAATCGGCTGTTTGTGCTCCGTATGCCCGTCCAGCAAGTTGAGCGCGTGAGGAACCAAGTCCACAACTGCCTCCAGCGATTCCACCGCACCGCTGGGACTGCCCGGCAGATTCAGAATCAGAGTCTTGCCCCGCACTCCGCACACTCCTCGGCTCAACGCCGCGAACGGAGTCTTCTTCGCGCCCTCCAGCCTCATGCGCTCACCCACACCGTCGATCACGCGATCGCAAATCGCTTCGGTCGCTTCCGGAGTCACATCGCGCTCCGCAATGCCGGTCCCGCCCGTAGTCACGATAAATCGCACTTCCAGCGCCAGATGAACCAGGGCATTCTGAATCTGCATGGAATCGTCTTGCACGGTTCGTTTCGCAACCACGTGAAAGCCTAGCTTCTTCAGGACCTCGGCAACCGCCGGCCCTGAAACGTCCACGCGTTCTCCGTGCGCACAGGAATCGCTGACCGTGATCACCGCGGCCGTGAAACCCGCGGACGCAGTCACCTCAATTGTCGAGGAGGACATCTTCCTCCTCTTCCGTCCGGCCCCCACTGGCCTCGCCGCTTGCACCTGTGCCGCTCACGCTGGCGCCACTACCGCCGCCCGCACTAGCGCTGGCGCCGATGTCCTCCGCCGCATCCGATCCCCCATCGCGCTGCGATTCGTCCAGCAGCCGCAGCCCTTCCATGAGCAGGCCCTGCGTATTGAGCTGCGTGGTTTCCTGATCGGTCTTGCCCTCAAAGTTGAGTTCGAAATTCCCGCCCGTCCAGCGCAGAACCTTGAAGACGGCCTGATCGCCAAGCAAGGATCCATACGTCGCGTGCTTCACCTGCCCCTCAACGAAGAAGACCTCGCACTTCTCGCCCTCGTTGTTCAGTTTGAGCTGGCAGCTCTTGCGGCCCATTTCCAGCGACTGCATCAAGTCGATCACATTCATCTGCGCCAGGTGTCCGCGAACCACGCCGTCGGAAGGCGCCGTCTTCGCCATCTTTTCCAGAGCGATGCGGTCCACCGTGCGCTTGATGCGGCGCGTGGCTTCCTTCAGGAAGAACGGTTTGGTGATGTAATCGTCGGCCACATCCTGCGGCGAAAGCCGTTCGTCAATGTCGGCCCGGCTCGCCATCAACACCACGGAAAAATTCGCCGTCGCCGGACGGCTCTTCAGCTTCTCCACCAGCTGCCGGCCATCCATCCCAGGCATGCGATAGTCGCAGACCAGCAAGTCCGGCGGGTCGTCCACTGCCTTCAGCAGCGCATCCGCCGAATCGCCCGCCGCGACCACCTGCGCGAACGGCGTCAGCGCATGCTGCAGCATCCCCAACACCATGGGATTGTCATCCACCAACAGCAGCTTGACGTCGTTCGCCATCGCTTTCACTTCGCCCGCCGGTACTCCCCGCTCTTTCCTCCGGACTTTCGCTCCAACACAATCTCCCGAATCTCAATCCCTTTGTCGAGAGCCTTCGCCATGTCATAAATTGTCAGGGCGGAAATGCTCGCAGCCATGAGGGCTTCCATCTCAACTCCAGTTACGGCTGTGGTCACGACTTTTGTGGTAATCGCGACGCCATTTTCGCACAGCCTCATCTGGACATCAACGAGCGAGAGAGGCAGTGCGTGGCACATCGGGATGAGTTCCGCAGTCCGCTTGGCGGCCATGATTCCGGCGATGCGCGCCACTTCCAGCGGATCTCCCTTGGGATTCTTCGGCAACGCTTGCAGTACGGACGGATCCATGCGCACAAAGGCGCTGGCCTCGGCTTCGCGTCTGGTCGCCGCTTTACCGGAAACATCGACCATTCGCGCACTGCCCGAATCGTCGTAGTGTGAAAGCCTCTTCGCCATGCGGAAGCTCTATCTTACATGGGATGCCACAGGGTGGAGTGCTCCATGGCAAGCTCCAGTTTTTGGGTAGCGCATCTGGCTTTTGGGTGGCGCAGCGCTTCAGAATCTGCGTGAGTACTACATTTCGGACGATGCAGTGGAACGAGACCGAGAGATTCTTGCCCCGGAGGGGCAGCCGATAATAGCCCGGCGCGTTCAGCGCCGAGAAAAGTGGTAAATCGATCCGCGTCCCGGAGGGACGCCTGAAGTTCTCACGCACACTCTTCAGCGCTGAGATAAAAGCTGCAAAATCAAAGCGGCTTAGAGCCGCCGCGGCTTCTGAGACCCACATCGCCGTCGCCGGCGAGAATGCTGCTCACCGCAGCATCACCGCGACCCAATCGCCTGCGGGGATGCGTTCCCGATCGGGCGGAATTACGATGTAGCAATTCGAGCGGGATCGAGCTGCGATGTCGCCCGATCCCTGCCAAGGAACAAGTTCTACCTGCGCCTCTTCATATTCGCCAGAAAGAATCGCGGGGAGAAATCGCTTCAATCCGGTCTTGACCCGGATCTCGGACTTCAGCCGCGCATGCAAAAATGCGAGTGGAAGTGGCGACATCCCAGCCAGCGCCTCGATCATCGGCCGGGCGAACAGTTCGAAGGTCACCATGGTCGAGACTGGATTGCCCGGAAGTCCGAAGAAATATTTGTGCGCGTCGAATGTAGGCCCATACGGCACGCGGCCGAATACCACCGGACGTCCCGGCTGGATTTTTGCTCCAGTGAAGAAGAACTCGGCTTGCAGCTCGGCTAGCACTTGCTCGACTAAGTCGTAGCGTCCCATGGAAACGCCGCCGGTCATGATCAGCAAGTCCGATTGCAGTCCTTGCTCCATTAGTTCGCGCAGCCTGCGCGGTTCGTCGGGGGCGATCGGCATAAGCACTGGTTCGCCTCCGGCTCTCTGGATCTGCACCGCCAGTGAATAGCTGTTCGAGTTACGAATCTGCGTGTCGCCGATTTCCGCATCGACTTCTACGATCTCATCGCCCGTGGTCAACACCGCCACGCGCGGGCGTACAAACACCTGCAGCCGCGATTTGCCCACCGAGGCCGCGAGTGCGATGGCAGACTCGTTGAGCCGCAAGCCGCGATCGAGCAAGAGGCTGCCGCGTCTGGCCTCGGCGCCTTGAGCGACGATGTTTTCTCCCGGCGCAATTCCCTTCGTTACTCGGACAGACTCGCCTTGCAGCGACGTGTACTCGACCATCACCACGGCGTCCGCGACTTGCGGGACTGGAGCGCCAGTCATGATGGAAAATGCTTCACCGCGCCTCAGTGAGGATGGAACCTGCAGCGGTCCTGCCTTGATCTCCCCCATCACGGTCAGCTTGGCCGGTAGTTTTTCCAGATCGGCGGAACGCACGGCGTAGCCGTCGCGCGTGGATCGAGGAAAGGGAGGGATATCGCGATCAGCCGCGACAGGCTCGGCGAGAATGCGTCCGGCAGAGGGGAGCAGCTCTAGCGTTTCACTGCCACCTGGCGACAGCTGCGAAGCGTGGTCTTCGACGACACGGCGTGCATCTTCAAAGGTTAAGACCAGGGATTGGGTTCGCGGTGGGGCCATGCGGAGATGATAGATCAAGCCACGGTTCATCTGAATTGTGTCAGCGGTGGGTGTCCTATTAGAGAGAAGCAGATTTATTTTCGACCCGGATGAACATCGAAATTCGCGATGCCGCTCCGGGCGCCAGACTCCGAAGACAGCTCCGGCGAATCGGTTCGGTCAGCGTCGAGGAAATGTTTCGAGGGCGCACAACTCGACTTAGCGTCCCGTCTGGTTGCCGGCGGCGGTCACGCGATAGTTCTTGTACTCGATGGTCAAAGTGGCGCGGCCTCCGAGGCGGATGTAGCTGACCGACTCATTCCGGACCGGGAGCCAGAAGGCCTCGACCTTCCTGTATTCGTGATGAATTTCGCTCTTCTTTGTCCAGAACGATGGGTTCTGTGCCGGTTCGGCTTCAATGCGGGTGACGGCGAAATCGGTTCCGTCGACCCATATCGTGCCGCGATAGACATATTTGCTCCGCAATTTCGGGCTGACCCGCAGCACGTATTGTCCACCCGTTGGCGACGGCTCGTAGCCCGCCAGTTCGAAGTCGTAATTGTCCCGATTCAACTGTGTGCGCACGCTGATCGCGGGTTGTTCGGCCTCTTTCTCGCTTTCCAGCAGCTTCATAAGAACGCGATCCAGGATCAGCTTCGATCCGCTCTGGGAGACCACAGAGAATTGCTTGGGTGACGAGCGGTCGTAGGTAGCTTGCACCGTCATTTCCGCTTCCCGGTCTCCGGGGAATCCGTGGTACACGAGGTGGTAGACGCGCGTCGCCTCGGAGTGCACCAGAGCCTGTGCGCGCTCTTGATTCTTGCGCACGAGGTTGCTCACCACCTGGTCCAGAGAGAGCGATGGGCTCGCCCTCGACGGAGACGGCGCCTTCGAATCGTCAGCAATGAGTTGGGGCGCAGTGATCGGCAAGGCCAAAACCAGCGGAGCGATTCCGGCGCAAATGGTCCGCGTGATTTTCATCTGGGTAAATCCCAGTCTAAACGGCGGTTTGCAGGTTCGTGACAATTTAATCGCGCAGCCACAAGCAATCGCGAAGAGATGGCTGTGTGAGGCGAGTCTTAGGCTGCCGTCAACAGAATCGGCGCACCCTTCGTGATCACGAGGGTATGCTCGTAATGCGCCGATGGCCTGCGATCCGCGGTGATGACGGTCCACTTGTCGCGAGCCACGAACGTTCTGCCCGATCCGGCGCCAATAATCGGTTCGACGGTAATCACCAGGCCTTCGGTGAGAACCTGATTGGCATCGGGATCGGCATAATTTGGCACACGCGGCTCTTCGTGGATGGTGCGTCCAATGCCGTGGCCTCCCAGATCGCGAATCACGGAGAAGCCACTGCGCCTCACCTCTCGTTCGACCACTCGCCCAATCTCCGAAACACGAAGGCCCGCTCGCGCTACCAGCATTGCCTTGGCGAAGGCTCGTTCCGCGCACGCGATCAGGCGTTGGCGCTCTTCCGTTACTTTGCCCACGGGAACCGTTACGGCGGCATCCGCCATGAATCCGTCTTTCTCGACGGTGACATCGAGCTTGACCAAATCGCCCGTCTCCAGCGCGCGCCCGCCGGGAATGCCATGGACCGCTTCGTCGTTGACACTGATGCAGTTCACTCCAGGGAATTTGTAGACCAATGCCGGAGCGGATCGCGCCCCGTGCTGCCTCATCACGCCCGCGCCTACCTCGTCCAGTTCGGCCGTGGTGATTCCCGCGCGTACCGCGCTTCTCATCGCGCCCAGCATAAGGCAAACCACGGCCCCCGCGGCGCGCATCCCGGCCAACTCTTCCGGCCCATTGATGGACATGGAATCACCTCAAAGACATGATATCTCCAAATCTTATGTCCGAGGCGGGCACTTCAGGCACTAGCGGGTTCCTGCGGACCGAAAAAGAAGAGCAGCACAAAACCGCCGATGTAGAACGGCAGGCTCTGCTGAAAATTGACGCCCATGAAGCGCAGGATCAAACCAAACGAGGCCAGGGCCTCGCACAATGCGTAGGTCGCAATGTAGCCGCTCCTCCAGTGGCTCAGAGTGAGTGAATCGTCGGTGTGAGACGCCAGGCTTTCCGCGGAGCGCAACACCAGAGTGCGCCTCACAACGAAAATCACTCCCACAATGGCTACGCCCGCAGTGGTGAAGACATAGCTGAGGGAAGGATCCACGGCTCTGGCGCCCGATCCCAGAACTTCGCCCACAACAGCATATAGAAGAATGCTGCCCAGCATTGCCCACTGCACTGCACGCAGTGTTCTTACGGTCCCCCTCATTACGTACATTCTCCCGCAGCCTGGCGGAGAGCAGGCAGGAAATCGTGGGCTGGAACCCGCTTAGGCAATACCTTGTTTCCAGGCTAGTGACGATGTTCGTTTCCATGCAGCCCCGGGCGCATTCGCAGGAAGATCTGGAACGACACGGGATAGTTACCATAGGCTGCATCCAGCACTGCGGGCTTCGAGTAGACCGTCACATCCGCACCCAGCCCCAGTTGCCAAGCCTGGTTCTGCACCAGATCCCGCACGCCGCCGAGAGTGTACCCGCCGATGCGATACGCCGGATGCACCGCCGCCTGCGGAAACAGTTCATCCTTGTCCACGAGTTCCAAGCGCGTAAACGCGTAATCGCGCCGCAGGAAATTCAGCGTGGATTCGAGCAGATAGCCGTTGAGATTGGTATCAGTTGCGATCTTGTGTACGCGTCCCCATACCACCGACGTAGCCCAATTGCCCGCCGCCAGGGGATGGTTGTACTCCACGGAAGCCGTCTGCCGCCACTGGCTGCCCGGCTCCAGCGCTTCCGGATGTTCCAATCGCCCCACACTATATTGCGCCGTCCAGTCGCGCGCAGGGGCAACGCTCGCACGCCCGGAATACGAATCCAATGCAGCGGGCTGGATGCTCCAGCGTTCTTCGTTGGGCTCCCGCCCGTTAAAGGCCGAAGCCTCAAGCTTGATGCGTTCGATGACAAATCCCGTCGTGACCACCCCGAAGCTGGTATGCGTGGAGTCCTGCAAGTGATGGCCGAGCGGCGCCAGCGGCAGCTCCGAAGCCGATGTGCGGTGAATGTAGGTGACGGGGCCGAGCGCCGGCTCGGCTGACGGCCCGCCATACAATTCCCACGAAACTTTCTCCGAGAGCGGCAGGGTGTATAGCGCCGAGAGCTCCGCAAACACATTATGCGGATGCTGGTGGTCGACCAGCGGTTCGCCGTGATAAGTCTCGCCCGTCTGAAACAGCTCCGGAAATCCGGGATGCGGCGAGGTCAGCGATTCCGCCGAAAACATCTGCCGCAACAGGATCGTTCCGCCGCCCAGTTGGTGCTGCTCCATCAGCATGCCCCAATTCACAGATTCCGCTTTGCCCTCGCCGCGCGGGCCGCCTTGCTGGTTGTAGTCGGCGAAGATTACGCCGTGCGCCATCAGTTCCCAGCCGCCACGCATGAGCATCCACTCGTGCTCCGGCACGGACGCAGGCTCCCATGCGGTTCCGGATCCGGCGTGCGGCGAGGGCAACCGTGAACCCTCGCGACCTTCCATCTCCATGCTCATTCCGCTCATGGAGGCGTCCTGCGCCGAAGCTATACTCAACAATGCCGCCACCACAACCGAACAAGCGGCGATGCGATACAAGATGGTTTTTGCCACGAATGACTCTCCATCGCAAGGCAACGAGGGAACTGCAGCGGCGGCCTGCGCCGGAGTGAGCGCATTCTGCCGAAGATGTGGAAAGAGAATTGTGGGCTAGATTCTGAGAATCAGAGTGTCCGGCGGGCTGCCGGAAGGGGTAATCGCACTCGAAAAGCCGTCGCTGGCGCGCGCAGCTGCCAGAAAGTCGATTGCCTCCGCCGCGGGCCTGTGCGAGGCGGGGCGCGGCGAGAAAACATTTGTCAACAGAGCCAAGGGATGACGCGTCAGGCAGCACCGGTAGTCTGCAGGTTGGGGATGAAATGGTGCCGGTGCGGAATGACAGCCCGCCATGTGCGAATGCGCCGTCGACGCAGGCAACAGGCAAATGGTTCCCGCACCAGCGGCGACCATGACGCTCAACATTGCCGCCGCGACGATTCGCAAGAAAAGCTGGGTCACGATTAGGTCCCTGTGATTTTCACGCGGATTTCCTCGGGTAGGCGTTCCCGAATCTCGGCAGGGAGGCGGTCATGCACACGGCGCGCGCCCTCCATGGCTGCATCCAACACGGTGACTGGCGCGGGCGTGGCCACCGCCACCACCAGCCAGATCAGCGCCGAAAGCGCAAAGCCCGCCAGCGCCGCAATCTCCAGCCAGAAAGCATGCCGGGGGCCAAAGTGGCGGATCACGCCAAAGGCCAGCAGGAACACGCCGCCCGAAACCGACGCCAGCGCGATCAGCCCGACGTCAATGATGCGGTGCATGCGCTGGCGGCCGCGGCAGCGCTCACAACCGGCGAAGTGGCTTTCGTAGTCGCCGCGCATCTCCAGCGCCAGCCCGGAGATATCGTAGCGCCAGCCGGCCAGGATCTTGCCTACGATCGGATCGATGCACTGCTGACTCATAAGGGACTGCAAGCGAGCAACTAAAGCCGAATCGGCGGCAGAACCTCCGACTGCACCGCCACCAGCACACGGTTCTGAAACAAGCCACCCCTCGCGGCCAACGCCTTTTCCGCCTCTCGCCGGGCTATTTCCGGATGGTTGTTCTGCTCAGATAGATGCGCCAGCACCACAAACGCCGCACTATTATCGTAGTCACCGGTGAAGAAATCCGCGAGTTTCTCGTTCGACAGATGGCCAACGTTGCTGGCCACCCGCTGCTTCACCGCCCACGGATAAGACCCCACCCGGAGCATCTCCACGTCGTGATTGGACTCCATCACTAAAATGTCGGAATTGCGCAGGTGGTCGCGAACATTCGCCGGCAGATAGCCAAGGTCGGTGGCCACGCTCACCTTCGCGCCCTCGACGCGAAAGGTAAATCCTACTGGATCGGCCGCGTCGTGAGGGATGGTGAACGGCGTCACAGCGATGTCCCCCACCTGGAAGGCATAACCGGACTTGAACTGCTCCAATTTTTCGAGCTCTGGACACTCGCCATTTACGGTACGCAGAGCTTTCGCCCATGTCCGGTGCGTCTTCTCAGTCATAAAGACCGGGATGCGCAACTTTTTGGCCAGCGTTGCCAAGCCGTAGATATGATCGGAATGTTCGTGCGTGATCAGAATCGCGGAGAGCGATTGCGGGTCTTCGCCGAGCGACTTCATGCGCTTGAAGGTCTCACGGCAGGAGATGCCGGCATCGACCAAAATCTTCGTGCGCGCGCTGGCCACGAAAGCGCAATTCCCCCGGCTGCCGCTGGCCAGCATCGAAACCGTCACACCCATAGTCGCAGCATACGCGACCACCCTGTGGAACCGGGAGTAACTTCTTAGTTAGCCGATACCTTGGGACCTGATCTAGCCCCGGAAGTTTCGAAAGTCGAAGATTCGGGAAAGTCAGGTCTTAGGTGTTAGGCCCTGAATGTCACGTCTCAGACACCAAATCCGCCGCGCTTTCAGACCTAACACCTAGGGCCTATCACCTAAGACCCATCTTTACTTCCCCTGCCGCAGATTATCCAGAACTCCGCGCATGAGCGAACCGCCGTAAGCGCCCGCAATGCCCGGCAGGGATGCGAGGAACGATCCATACACCTGGGCCCTCGTCGGCTTCACGATTCGGATCAAGTACGCGGCAAGTTCGGTCAGGGGTAGGAACATTCCCACGACCACCACCCAGCGCCAAGGCCAGCGCGGCCGCAGCAGGCCGAGCAACATGCAGGCCGCCAGCACCAGCAACGCGGTGAAGAGCAGATCGTTGATGACGACGTCGGCCCACCCCGTCGCAATGCCCGCGACAGCCGCCAGGAGGTAGAACGGCGCGTCGCTGCGTGCTCGCGGCGGAACCGAATCAATCGTCATTGGGTCAATACTACTTTCAATCGGCGATTGGCAATCGAAAATCGGCAATCATCAATCGTCAGTACGTATAAAACCCTCTCCCACTCTTCTTCCCCAACCACCCCGCATCCACCATCTTGATCAGCAGCGGACATGGCCGGTATTTGGGATCGCCCAACCCATCCTGCAGCACGCGCATAATGTCGAGGCAAACGTCGAGCCCGATGAAGTCGGCGAGGGTCAGCGGGCCCATGGGATGCGCCATCCCCAGCTTGAACACCTCATCCACAGCCTCGGCCGTAGCTACGCCCTCCATCACCGCATACATGGCTTCGTTGAGCAGCGGCATCAGCACGCGGTTGGAGACGAATCCCGGCGCGTCGTTCACCTCGACCGGCGTCTTGTCGAGCTTCAGGGCCAAGTCGCACACCGCCGCAAAGGTTTCCGGCGAAGTGGCCAGCCCACGAATCACCTCTACCAGCTTCATCACCGGCACGGGGTTAAAGAAGTGCATGCCAATCACTTTTTCCGGTCGCTTGGTCAATCCGGCTAACTTAGTGATGGAGATCGACGAAGTGTTCGAAGCGAGAATCACCTCTGGCCGCGCGAGCCGGTCAAGATCGCGAAAAATTTCAGTCTTGATCTCGAACTTCTCGGTCGCCGCTTCCACGATGAAATCGCACTCGGCCAGCTTGGCGCGGTCGGTCACGGGATCGATCTTCTGCAACGCGGACGCCTTGTCTTCCACACTGATCTTGTTCTTCGCGACCTCGCGCTCCAGATTCTTGGTAATGGTGGCCAGCCCGCGCTCCAGAAACCGCTGCTCCACGTCGCAAAGCATCACGGCGTACGCACTGCGGGCAAACACATGGGCAATGCCGTTGCCCATCGTGCCCGCGCCAACTACTCCCACGCGTTTGATTTCCATCAAACCTACCTCTTGCTTCATGACGAAGGCTGCGCCCAAGACAAGGAAACGTTCGAGTCTATCATTCACCTCCCGCAAAGCCAGAGCCGGAATCGAAAACCTGCAAAACCGTGGGTCCTCCAGGTGCTAAATCGTGCTCTCGATTTTTCCCGTCATCGATGTAGAGAGTTCGTGGGGTTATTCCTTAAAGATCGCGGGGGTTGTTCTGGGCGCGAACTTCCTCGGCTGGATGATCTATCGCGCAGGCAGGCTTCCTTCCTTATCTTAGACCGACTTCCATTTCTTTGTTATTGCTGAAGGTGACACTCAGCACGCGCGGAGCGCCCTCCGTGAAGTCGCCCTGGACGCTGCGGGACTCGTCGTAGGAACTCGTGGGAGACTGCACGTTCACGCGAAGTTCGTGCTTGCCCGGGGTGATATAAACGCTCTGGGACTGTTTGGCTGCCGCGCGCCCAAACAGGCCGAACTTTTTCTTGGAAACCGCTTCGAGGTCCTGGCGCAGAACCGGCTGATCGTCGACCCACACGGTCAAATTAGCGCGGTTGAACTTATGGTCAACTGAAATCTGCAGCTCCACCGAACGTGATGGCTCGACTGCTTGTGGCGGTTCCACCGAAGTTGGTTTGATAGTCCGGACGGTCGCTGGCCGGACTGCAGCCCGCGATATAGACCGAACAGGTGCTTGCCGGACTTCAATCTGAGGTATAGAAATGACCGTCTTCCGAAAGGCTATCGCGGGTACGGATGGAAGCGGAGGCGGAGCAATTTCCAAAACGCGGTCGGAATGGTGCCCCGGCCCGAACGCCCTAATGGCTAGCACGGCTCCAACACAGGCGAGCACGCAAAGCGCAACTGCCAGGCCACGCTTTTGCCTGGGCGAGACGGGTTTCTTCAAGACCTGCGGAAGCTTAGCTGCCGGCTGGGCGCCAGACGCTTCGATTGGTCCGCTGGACCCGGTAGGCACTCGGCCTGCACTCCCACGCAGGCCTGGAAGAACAGAATTGGTTTCCTGCGCTTTGATTGGTCCGCTGGACGCGGTGGGCGCACGGCCTGGAGTCCCACTCAGGCCTAGAAGAACAGAACCGGTTTCCTGGTCTGTATTCGCCTTTTGCTGTTTCTCGAGAACAGTTTGGAGGTCGAGGGCCATCTCCATCCCGCGTTGATAGCGTTCCGCGGGATCTTTAGCCAGAGCTCGAGCCACAACTTGATTGAGACCGGAGGGCAAATCGAAATTAAGGACTGTGGCGGGAACCGGCTCGTGGTGGACTACTTTGAACGACACCGTGAAAACGCTGTTGCCCTGGAAAGGGCGGTGTCCAGTGAGCAGCGTGTACAGTATCACGCCCAGCGAAAAAAGATCGGAGCGCCCATCGACCACTCCGTCACTCAGTTGTTCCGGCGACATGAAGGCCGGCGTCCCAAGGATTTGGCCGCAGGCGGTCAGCTCGCTCAGATTCAGCTTCGCAACACCGAAGTCGGCGATCTTCGCGTGTCCGTCTTCGGTCAGCAGAATGTTTGACGGCTTGAGATCGCGATGAACTACGCCTTGACTGTGCGCGCAGTCCAGCGCCTCGGCGATCTCTCGAACCAGGCCGCACGCACGCACCGCGCTGATTTCGCCCACCCGTTCCAGCGATTTGCCCTTCACGTACTCCATGACGATGTAAGGAGTATGAGTTTCGGCTTCTTCGCCAACGTCGAAAATCGTCACAATACCCGGGTGCGAAAGGCGTCCGGCCGCCTCGGCTTCGCGCAGGAAACGCTCCCGGTATTCGGTTTGGACTTCGGGAGGTTGTCCGGCCAGGGACACGCTCTTGATCGCCACAGTGCGGTTAATGTGCGGATCGCGGGCGCGGTACACAACGCCCATCGCTCCCCGGCCTAGCTCGTCGAGGATCTCATACCGCCCGAAGCGTCCCGCGTCGTTTGCTGGTCCGGCCATACTAGTACAAGCATATTTGTGACCGGGCAAATTTCAGCACGCGAACTCCGTGGGCCGATTACCGTCGTAACGTGTAACTGCGGCAAGCCAACGGTTTTTCTGCAGCCTGCCCAGGCAGTGGCTCAGTATGATCAGGACGATTGTGTGCGCACGCGAGATCCCCTTCGGCTTCGCTCAGGGCAGGCTCTCGTCCGGCTGGTGAAAACGCGGGACTTCGGGATGACTCCAGAGGGGGCGCAATCGTGAAGAATTCAAATTGAGCGACTACCGAATATCTCAGCCCTCTACCCTGGGCTCGCTCCTGGCTTCTCGCCGACTGTCTCCAACAACCATTCCCGGATGACGCCTTGCACCTGTTTTCGAGCCTCCTCCACGGTGACGTGCTTCACCTTCGGCGCATTCTCCCGGCCGGCTGCGGCGTCCGCTTGCGCGGCGACGATGGCTTCTTCGCCTTCCGCTTCGTCTTCCATTTCACCCTCTGCTTCGTCTCCCTCCTCGGCCTCGTCTTCAAAGTCTTCTTCAAACCACTGCGGCCCGTCGATGCTGGTCTGGGCCACGGTATTGCGGTCAATCACCACATCGGTCGCTCTCGACGCCTCGAAGTTCGTACGGCGCAGGTTGACGCTCGCGGTTTGCAGACCGTAGAGCATCAGCCCGGCGATTCTCGGGTCCATCTGCCCGCTCCCGAGCAGTTGCAACACCTGCATCAGCGCCACTTGCACCGAGTTCGCATCTTCGAGCAGGCCCATCGAAAACAGCGGACGCGGCTTGACCTGCTGGTCGTGCGCGAACCGCCTCTTCCCATCCAGCATGCGATCGTGAAAAAAGCAATGCCTTCTGCGCCGCAGCGCCGGGGACCCGCACTGTGTGCCGTTCACCTTCACATGCTGACATCGTGGAACATTGTCCATACTCATTTCTTTTCTCTCTCCTCACCTCGACTTTGACGGATCGAATTCTGCGGGGTATACCCCCCCAACCCGCTGATCTTTAGGATCATGGGGTTAGCAGGAAATTCCCCGTAAAATCCGGATGTCAAAGGACTTAGATATCAAAATCTTTGGAATCAAAGACTTAGAGCTGGACGGGCTGGCTGGGCCAGTCCGAACAGAGCTATAAAAATGCTTTCAGAATTAGCCTGTGGAAAACAAGGTCACATGTCACAAGTGGAGGGAAATATTTTTGGGGAGGGGGTGGAATTGGGAATTGGAGGTGTGAGTTGCGAGTAGTGAGTCAATCGCGCTGGTGAATTTCGTCTGGCTTGAAGCGCTTCTTCTGTGAGTCGCCCTACGCTGGGAGGCGTTGGAATTCCTCGATGCTCCTTGATCTGTATCGTTTCCCTCGATATTTGGTTCCAAGATCGCCAGAGTGCTGCTCGTGGACGCGTTCCTCGCTGTCACCGCTGGACGAGTGCGTGACCTTCAGTTGCTTAGTATAACGTGGAGGGTTTCTGGGCCGGTCGCTTGGCTCGGGCTGCAATGCTAGAGAGACGAAAAGTCGTTGATAGCATTCAACCATATCCTGATCCACGTTCCGTCATTGAATCGCTCTTCCAAAAGGATCTTCGCCGCATCAAGTTTTGCCCAGTTCGCGTCTGCTGCGCGCAGGATAGCATCGGTGAGTGATTTGTCTCTACTGAGTCGGCTCTCTACGTCGGAGAACCAATACATGAATTGCCTCCAGCTAATTCCCAGCCAAGCTGCCGGCGCTGTGCGGCTTTTGGCAGCCTCGTCCAGGATCGCAAGAACTTCCTGACAGAATGGATTGCGTGAGCTCGCCTCCCCAAGTAAGCCGGCTTTACGCGCACGAATCAGATCGCCTTGACGGAGGAATGCAGCCAATGCCTCCTCGAACCAGTAAGGAAGTTGCTGGCCTCCGCTAGATTTGGGTTCCTCGAATCGCTGTCGTGTAAAACGTCTCAAGTTGAAAAACTTCCCGGACGCGCACGCGCTGGCTCCCGCTGCCTTCCAGAGGAGGACATCGGAGGAGCAGAAGCCGACAAGTACGCGGGTACCACTAGATTCAAGAGCGTCTACAAGCTTCATCGCTCCAACGATCTCGTCAGTTTGGTTCAGTTCGCGGCGTGGTTCTGTCGCACCGACGAGAACTAGGTAGATTCTTTCCGCCTTTGTAGCGGAGATCATTGACGCTATTTCAAGGGAGCGGTTGACATCGGCGAGTTCCGGAAGGCTAACCAATGCCGTCTGAAGGACTTGCGTAGCTTCGGTTTCAAAGTGATTTGCCAGCTCCGAACCAACTTGGACGGTGCGATTGTAGTACTTGTCATCGAACACCTTCGGTATGACCACCGGGGAGCACAGGGCGTTGATCCCTAGTGCTTTGACGGTCCCAGCCAACTTTTCGTTTAGGTCTGTCCACCAAGCCGGCGAGGTGAGGTCGGCGGTATCGACATCCTTTGGATAGTACGCCCAGTCCTTCAGATTGCCCCGCTCCGTCGCGGGTACGTATAGCTGGGGATCGAGTATTGTCTCGAATCCGGGCCGCGATTCAGACGTAGTTTCCGCCTGCTCTTTGACCTCTTCCTCAGTCGAGTTAATCGGGCTGAAAACCGCACCGGCAAAGGCCGACATGGCAGGTAGGTCGATAAGATTGTTCGAGTGATGTCCCATCTGATGGTAGCTAGGCATCTAGATTGCCCCTTCTTGAGAGTTCCATGCTGTGGCGAGTTGCAGAGGAGTGCGGTAGCGCTGAACGGGCCATGGTGCGACCATTTTCTCTATCACCGAAAGGCCTGCGGACTTGGTGTTCGCAATAAACCGATCGGTTGGCCCGCGTCTCGAAGCCACTAGGTCTATGACGTGGCTCTGGGGAGCCGAATCGGGGAGGTATGGATGAATTCCGAGTGTTACGTATGACAGGACGACTCCAAGGGCAAATTGATCGGAGCGCCAGTCGGTCAGGTGCTTTTGGTTGTTCAGTTGTTCCGGGGAAGAAAAAAATGGCGTCCCCGGGCCGCGTGGGGCCCACGTTGGCGTCAGCGACGACTCCAAGAGGTCGCGGGCCACGCCGAAATCAGTTAGGACTGGAGTTGTGCCGTCTTTTCGAAACATTATGTTGTCGGGTTTGATGTCCCGGTGGACCAAGTCCAGACCGGCAGTGTGTCGTATCGCTTCTATTAAGCTGGAACCGATCGCCAGGCACTGAGCCTTTGCGATCTCGCCTTTGCCCGTGAGGGTGCCTCCTTCAAGAAACTCCTCTGTGAGCGTCACTAAGTGCATGCCCTCGTAGACATATTCGTCAACGGAAAGGAGCCGCGCAATGTTGGGGTGATTGCACCGCAACATCGCTGAGATTTCCCGCTGTTCGCGTGGGCTGGATATTGCCGATTTATACAGTTTGAGGGCGACTGGGAGACCGTCTGGCCCGACCACATGGAACGTCTGTTTGAACGTTCCCTCTCCTACTCGTTCCACAAACTTCATCCGGCGTTCTTGGCAGATCTTTCGCGCTATAAACTCTAGATCTGGCTGGGCCATAGTGCCCTTTCCTTGCTGCCGCAACTGCTTGCTCGAAAAACCACGGCTCAATAGGTGTCTGTGTCTCCGGCTTATGTAGGATTACGATCTTCCGATCGTCCAAATAGCAAAGGCCTATATTTCTTCGTTGAAACTCCGCCCCGTACTTTTCAGCAATCAAGGCCGTGTGACGTGGTAAGACGACGAAGGATGTGTGCGCAAAACATGTGTTTCGGTATGCCTGATGCACGGCGTCGCGCCAGCGAACGAGCTTCGCCTCAAAAGCAATTAGGTGTCTTCCTTCGTCGGCGAGGGCGACGACGTCGGTGCGCCCCCGCTGATAAGAAAACTCCTGCGTAATATCAACCGTGCCCCAGGGACTTCGTGAACTTCGGAGTTGTCGTACCAGCTCTTTGACCAGGTTTTGTTCAATCTTGTACATGTATTTTCAAGTATAGAGTGGCAACCCAGAAAGACGTTAGCAAGTATCTGCCTCAATTCCGGCGATCAGTCCAGAACTAGTTTCCTTGACGAATAATCCCTGCCTTTTTAGGTTAGGGCTCCCGAGAGTCTTGATCTCATGGTTCCTCTGAAGTTCCTCGGTCCCGGAGTTCCGAGTCAGTTATTCTTAGTCCCTGCTGGGATGCCGCCGTATTTTTGGAGCCAGTTTAGTTCTTCGCGGACTTTGATTTTGCCGTGCCAGGGATTCTTGTCGAGCTCGTGGCCTTCGCCGGGGAAGATCAGCAGCTGGTTGGGAATGCCGAGCGAATACAGCGCGTGCTCGAGCAGGTAATCTTCCAGCACGGCGACGCGGATGTCGTCGGCGCCGGCGACCATGTGGGTGGGGGTGCGGACTTTGTCGATTTGAAAGATGGCGGCTTCGTCGTGATAGCGCTGCTGGGCTTCCCAGGGACGTCCGCCGAGGAAGTAGGCGTCGTCCTGGGTGGTGTCGTCGTTGCCCCAGTTGCCGACGTGTTCGACTGCGCCCGCGCCGGTGACGGCGGCCTTGAAGCGCGTGGTTTGGGTGATGAGCCAGTTGGTTAGGTAGCCGCCGTAGCTGTAGCCGCCGATGGTGAGACGGCCGGGATCGGCGATGCCGTCTTTGACCAGCGCGTCGACGCCTTCGAGAATATCTTTGCCGGGACGCGAGACGATCGCGGGAACGATCTGCTCGAGGAACTTGTCGCCGTATCCGGTGGAACCGCGGTAGTTGGGCTCGAAGACCAGCCATCCGTTGGTGGCGGCGAGGGCAGCCCACTTGTACCAGTCGGCTTCGAAGTAGTTGCCGTCGGCCTCGGCGGGACCGCCGTGAATGTAGGTGAACAGGGGCAGATGCCCGGCTTCGGGCTTTCCTGGTGCAGAGCTGCCCGGTTCAGAGCTGCCCGGTTCGAAGCTGCCGGGAGGATAGATCAACATGCCTTCGACGGTGGCGCCGTCGTCGGCCTTCCAGCGGTAGGGCTTGCCTTGAGGAAGATCGCGCTCGGTGAAGAGATGATTGAATGCGGTGAGGGGACGGGCGCTTTGCAACAGGTTCGGGCCTTCGGCGAGATAGACCTCGGAGGGACGCGTCAGCGAGGAGTAGACGAAGGCAACGCGCAGGGAGCGCAATCCGGTTGAGAGGTGTTCGTAGGTTCCATCCCAGCCGTCGAACTTTTGCAGAGAGGCGGAGGGTTTGGCGGCCGAGTACATTTGGACTTCGGTACCGAGATGGGCGGCCGCGACAACGCCGTTGCCGTAGGCGCCGTAGCTGGCGATCTCGCCGATGAAATCTTTGCTCCACTGCTCGACCGCGCCAGTTTCGGTGTCGGGCCTTTCGGTGTCAGGCTTTTTGCTGTCGGACTTTTCGCTATCAGGCTTTTCACTGTCAACCCAGTAGAGGTGCGGCTGGAGGTCGCGGTAGGGACCGGTGACGTCTCCGACTTCGACGGTGAAGAGTACGTGGCGGTTGTCGCTGGCCCAGTGCAGCTTGTTTTCGACTGCCTGGTTGTGGGTGAGGCGGCGCGGTTGCGTGGTGGGCTTGTCTTCGCTGCTGGAATTCGCGGGCGAGTCGCCCGCGACCACACGGGTCAGGTCTACGGCGTAGATCTCGACGTCCTCGGACTTTTCCTGGCGCTGGTTGATGGAGTTAGTGACGAAGGCAAGCTTGCTGCCGTCGGGGGAAGTAATCAGGTCTTCTACGCGCAAGGGTGAGGTTGCAATGGCGCGAGCGCCGGGGGTGAGATCGGATTCTTTCCCGGCGTCGCCGTCATCTTTTTCCGGAAGCTTCGCGGGAGCGGCGGCGTTTCGCGCGAGGGCGGCAGCAACGTCGAGGGCGAAGATGGTGTCGCCGCGTTCGGCGGTGCGGTATTGCACGACGTCTTTCCACTGTTTCTTGTAGTCGTCTTTCTGCGATTTGATCCATGGGTTGCGCGTGGCGAAATAAAGAGTGAGCGAGTCCGCAGACCAGGAGAACGTATGGACTTCTTCCGGACCCTGGGTTAAGGGAACGGCTTCGCCGCCCGACGGGGAGATGACGTAGAGCTGCTTGACGTCTCCTTTATCGCTGTCTTTATCTTTATCTTTGTCGTCGCCTGAATCGGAATCTTTTTCGGAGGAAGTCTTGCGCTCGGAGAGGAATGCAATCCAGCGGCCGTCGGGCGACCATTGGGGATCGGTGTCGCGTCCGGATTGCGTAAGTTGGATGAGCGATCCACTCTTGCCGTTGTCGTTGCTGTAGATCTCGCGATAGAGCCAGAGGTCGTGGCGGAAAATCTGCTGCTCCCAGTCGGCGCGCTCGGTGACGAGCACGACGGAGCTGCCATCCGGAGAGAGAGCTACGCTGGTGAAGCTCACCGAGTTGAAGAATTCATCGAGAGTAAGTTTGGGCTTGCCGCCGGCGAAGGCGAACAAGGCGGAAGCGAGAACTATGGCGGACCACAAAAGATGTTTTGGGATTTTCATGAAGGCCCCTGGCGGGAAGTAGGGTTATACAACGACGGGTTTGCCATAAGCAACTTTCCATGGATGAGCTGACTCGGGGTCAGAGGCGAACTCGCGTCCCAACCAGCATGGAGGCGTTCTATTGTGCGGGCTCGGCGTTTCTTAGAGCTTCGTCGAGAGGCTGGCCGGGACGGGCAGGCGCTTGCAGGAGCCGCCAGCCGTTGTCATAGCAGCGAAAAGCCGCGGTGGAACGGTAGTGGATGTCGCCTCGATAGACAACCGCGCCGACCTCGTTCAAAGGAATCCATCGCCAGGTGAATTCGACATCGGCAACGCTGCCCTGCCTGGCGATGCCGGTTATCGCGACCAGTTCGCGGCGGGCGGCGGGAAAGGTGAAGGATTGTTTTTCCGCATCGCCGGGAGCGATGAGACTTTGAAATGCGTCCACGCCTGCGGGCGTGAGTGCGATGTCCCAGCAGGGCGGCGGTGCGACAGCCGACCGACAGGCGGTGTTAGTGGCGGAAATCCAGCCGCGATGTTGGAGCAGGAGATAGTTCGGCGCGAGGTAGTCTGTGTTGGAAAGAACGCCGGTGCGAAGCTGGAACAGCTGTATCGCGCGGAAAGGGCTGGATCCCGCGATCAAGTCGGCGGCGAGGCGGCGGGTTAGGAAATCGCGGGGAGAGCAGGAGGGGAGAAGCAGAAAGGCGGCGAGCGTGAGGGCGATGGTTGGGTTGCGCATGAACGCAATTGGCTTAGGGATCAAGGCTCTTGGATTGTAAACAAAACATCGTTTATGCAGAAAGGATAATGATGGGGACGATGTCATCTTTGGGCGACGCTGCGGGTGGTGAGCTACGGAGAGTCTACGTCGAGTTAAGCGGCGAACCTCAGCGGCTGAAGCCGACATGAAAACAAGCTAATTATCGCAGCGGTGAACCGCTGCGCCACCCAAAATCAAAGGTCAGACGGCTTCGACAAAGGCTGTCGAGCTGCGCTCGACTGGGCAGCCCCTTCGGCTGCGCTCAGGGCAGGCTCGGGGAGCTGTCCCTACATGAGCCGTGGTACGGCAGGGATGCTTCGACTGCGCAGGGAGGACCTTCGGTCCTCCTGCTTCGCTCAGCATGACATTTTG
>Ga0302179_10000254_pt1 | contig 38749 bp, 39 predicted proteins | sample I_Palsa_E3_1_FD_198788 | JGI IMG/M metagenome (GOLD analysis project Ga0302179, IMG submission 198788) | Peat permafrost microbial communities from Stordalen Mire near Abisko, Sweden - I_Palsa_E3_1 | ecosystem: Environmental > Terrestrial > Soil > Palsa > Peat permafrost | place: Sweden...
CGGACGGGGCGGAGACAATTCTGGCTCTCCGTGGACAGTGGCTCAGTCAGGACGGACGATGGGAACACTACTGGTTGTGTGCTGACCCAGCTTCAAAAGCTGCGTAGACTGTCACGCACCCGATCCTCGGAGCGGGAAGTGCCAAGTCCTATACTCCAATCTCATTCCTCGGCATGGTCTCGTTTCGCGTTCCCGATGATGGCCGTCCGGTTGAACTCTTTGGCTACGACTGCACCACGTTTCCTGGCAATAGCGGAGGCCCTGTCGTGTCCACCCACATTAGCGCCATCGTGGGCGTTCATATCCGCGGTACCGACAACCATGTGGGCTATGCAATTCCGATTCAGGAAGCACTGGATTTTCTTCAGGTTGTTCTAGAAGGTGATGCTAAGTTACAGAATTCTTTGGACGAACCCACGAATCCGCCCACAGCAGAGGAACTTGCGGTAGAAATAAAAAGGGTAGTCGCTGCAGAAGAGGCGGTGGCAAAGACGCTGAGTGAAATGTACAGCCTGACAATCACGCAACAGCAGGTCGAATTGGCGCTCGCTGAAACCCTAAGATGCTCGTCCACAGATTTGCTGTGGTCACAAATCGATGCGCCGGGAATGCTTCGGCTCTTACAAGCGTTCAATTTCGCGGCTTTGTTTCCGCAGGAAATCGCCTTCGTCGAACTCACCGAGTCTGCCATTCCGCCAAACACCTGGCAAAAACTCGAGGAAAAAAAGATCAAAGCGGGTGGGGAAATCTGGCATATCCATCTCAATGACGAGGACCCTCGGCCTTCAAACCCTCACGGGCACAACTACGAAGCGGGCCTCAAACTCGACCTCTCGTCAGGGGATCTTTATCATGGTACTAAGTGGGTCAACCGGATGGACCGAAAGCGGTTGGTCGAGATTCGCACTAAGGCTGGAAACATCCAGCTGCCGGCGCTTCGGATATGACGGCAGTGCGAGCGGACGCGGTACGATTCGAATCGCAGGTAAATGGAAAGACAGTTATGAATAATCGCGACAATCACCGAACTGGACAAAAAGTCGGTCAAGTTGCAGTTTCAACCCGAAATTGCGGATTTCCAGCATAAAAAGTTTCGCTGGTGTCCCGCTGGCTCCAATGGAGCCAGCGGGAATTGAACCTCATTTTTCAACTGCCATTTTATGGCATCCTGGATACCATGTGGAGAGAAAACCGCTTGGCAGAATAAAGACCCCACCCTTGGGACCGGCATAGCCGAAAATCGAATTCTGAAGTCGATTTTAGATGAGTTTGGGGTCAGTTCGTTCGGATACCCTATCTCATGTTTTGTCGCTCTGAGAGTTTTGGATAATGACCACCCAGACCGCTATTCTGGGTGTTGAGGTATTGACAGAACGTGTGCGATAACGGCCACAATCAGGGTCATCGTTTTCGCGTCCTTGGCCTTGCTCTTCGCGGTATGCCTCGAAGGTTTCGTTTCATTCCCGTGGTTATCGCTGATTACCTGACCGATGGCGATAGGCGACGAAGACAAAACGCAATTACACTTGATCGACATAGCATCTCGCCCATCAGCTTGAGGCATATGGTTGAGATCAGGTAGACAAGTCCTGTGGACATTGCCTTCTTTGTAGCATGGCAACATTGCTATGATCGCGCCATACTTGTCATTGAGGCTAGGACCGAGTCTCACCTCATCCGCAATCATTAAAACGACAAATGGGATGCCTATACCCCGTTTAGGTAATTGCGTCCATTCAATGGCCGAGCAAAATGAGTTAGGAGAGACCACGGAAATAAGATGCAACAGATCACGCCAGTTAGGATTGATGAGGACTGGGCCTACATCCGTAGCGGGGACAGGCGAACTTCAACAGCGGGTCGACGGTTGTCACTCGAACGAACGTTATCTACGGGTGTACCGCCCATCCCACCTGTGTGGCGGAAGGCTTTACATACGAGACCAACAATCTCAGCTTCGGGCCGACCGCGCCTAGCGCATCGGCCCCGGGGCCGGCAGTCGTGGCGACCGAGAGCGGCGCGACGGCCAACTGTACGACCGCATGCACCATGAGCGGAGCGATTCGTATGAATCATAGACAGAAAACATGCGTCATTATTGGCTGGATTGCGATAATCACCGGAGTGCTTAATTCGGGGTGCACGCCCCCCGAGATTACCGCAGTCAACCTCGATCCCCACTCCGGAGAAACCCAGGAGGGCATTCCCTATTACCTGCCCAAGCCGTACTTGGTCATCACGCGAAACATCCGCTACATCCCCACCCCGACAGTCGGTTTGACTCAAACAGTGCCCATCCCCAACAGCTTCAACAATGCTGGGTCATCACCAGCCGCTGGCGGCGGATCAGGGGCCAGTGGCGGAAATGGGCAAGGCGGCCAGGGTTCGACCGGAAGCGGTACCGCCGGCACGGGATCGACCGGCACCGGCTCGTCTGGAACAGGCGCGTCTCACATAGGCTCCGCAACCGGCAGATCGACCGGCACTGAAACCGCCGCCGCCGATAGCGGCACCGCGGCGTCACCCGGCTCCGCGTCATCAAACGCCACGAGCCAGCCTGCCAACGCCGCGGCTATCAGCACCAGCTCGAGCTACGGCAATCAGGTGATCGGCCCGGTATCGATCGCCGTGGTTCCTCCGGCCTCCATCTCCGATGGGCTCGTCCCTCAGGAGTTCTACACGTATCAGATCCTCTATTTGCCGGACCTAACGCAGAAATACGGCCTGATCATCAAGGGTGGCTCGGGCGAAATGCGCGCCACGGAAAACCTCGTATACGGATGGATGCACACAGGGCCGGGGCCCCTCTACATGGCCGACAGCACGACTGCGCAAAACGTCATCGCAGCTGGCCAGTTCACGAGCGACGTCGTGCAGTCGCTAGGACAGATCGCCCTCTCCGCCGCGGGCATTCCAGTGTTCCCGGGCGGCGGCGGCGCGACGGGAAAGACGGGGTCCGCCACCGAGACGGCGGCGCCAAATCACACGGTCCAAACGAACACCATTAAAGACTATGCACAAATTTACGTATTCGAGCCTGAACTTGTCGCCGATGCGCAGGGCCATAAGACCGAAGTGTGGCACTTGATGAAAGGACTTCCAAAGTTCGAGCGCGATTGGATCGAGTTGGAGCGGCAGGCGGCCGCAGCGCCTTCCGGCAACGGCGGCGGAAGTCCCGCGGGAATGCAAGACGAAGACACGAATGCTGAAACGGCCATCCGCCAGGCCCTTAAAGCGACCTGGACAATCGGGGACCATGACCTCACCGTAACAACCACAGGGGGCATCATGCGGATTGGGATCGCGGGCAAGTCCGTCAATCCTGGCGGCACCTACAACCAATTGCAGACAGCTGCTTTTGATGCCGCCAAAGCCTATATCAACTCGGCGGGTCTCACCATCGCGCAGGATCCGGAGCACATCATCGTCAAAGCCTCGATTGACCCCTCCCTATGACATCGAACGTAAAAATAGTCCGACGAATCCACGCCGAGTTACAACGGCGTCATAACAAGCAAGCCGGCGCGCACGATGTGCTGGCGATCGGCCTCGGTTGGGCGATGCGCGGCGGCCGGCCGGACCTCGCCCGCGGCCAGGTGCTTCTCTATGTCGTCCGACGAAAGATGCGCAAGGTCCCCAAGCACCGTCGGGTTCCCGAGCTGATTCGCCACACCATCCGTGCTTCGCGCGGCCGATCCAAGCGCGTGGTGCAGTTTCGCACCGATGTCATCGAAGTTCCGGAAATTCGCAATACCGGCGTCATCACCGATACCGGAACCGAACACTTCACCTCAGGTGCGCTCGTGCAATGGACCGACGGCGGCACCCAGAAATGGGCGCTCCTCACAGTGGGCCATGCCGTAAACGGCCTCACAAACAACTCGGTGACCGTGGAGCCGCCTGGCGTCCCCAGCGTTACCGGGAATGTGCTCGTTTCAACGCCCGAGAACGCGCCGTTAGATGCGGCGCTTATCCAAGTGCCACCGACACTTGCCGACAGTCTGCCGGACTTGCCAGGCGGAGCGCCCGTCTGCCGAGTGATCGACGATCTAATCAACGACGGGCAAAAACTTCATCCGACGGGGTTCTCACTTCGCGCCGGCGGAGCCGCCGTCTTCACCGTGTATGGTTGGCTTCCCGCGCAAGATTCGTCCGCGCCACTGCTCTCCAACGCGCCAAATCGAAACGATCTGCTCCTTGTGCAGGGACGAACGGACGACTTCGACCCCGGCACGTCTGGGTGCGTTTGGCTCGGCGGAGATGCCGTGCCACAAGTCGATGCAATCCAGATCGGCGCATTCCTTCCTGATTACAGCCGGGCCATGGGCCAGCCGATGGCCTCCTACCTGGCTTGGGCCAATGCGCAATTGGGGACGGTTGTGACGTTGGTGAGGGTGTTTTAATGACTTCTCAGAACCTCTGACTCGCTCTTCTTGGAGCAATGCTATGGCCCTGACCTGTAAATGCCCCCAATGCGACCAAGATGTGGAATATGAGCCCATCCGTGTCAGCGGAATGATGTTCACCGTTCGCGTGAATGATCCGCTTAACATGACCAAGACGATATATCTGACTTGCCCCAACGGGCACAGGAACCCCTATCTTTTGAAAAACGGGAAGCTGACGTATGGCAGCTCAACCTGAAGTAAATGATCAGTTCTGGTTTGACCGATCTAAGGACGCAATCCAGAATGCGCCCTCGCAGATTAGCGACGCCGGGAGCAAGATCGCTACAACCCTGATCTGGCTATGGGGCGCCTATACCGCGGCGATCTCGATCGGTGCCGCGTTTAATTCCAAATTCGACGTTCCGTTCGTCACCGGCATCATCCTGGTTTTGCCGATCCCGCTATTGCTCTTGGGCTACTTCTTTGCGAATTGGGCGCAGGTTTGCAAGCTGGTGGAATTCGATCCCCGCAGCCCCACCGAAATCCAGCAAGCATACGACCGCAGCTTGCATATACGCACGCGGCGATTGAATATCGCAATCGGTCTGGCGGTCACTTCCGCCGCGCTGGTCGCTATCGCCATCGCACTGGCCTCGCTCAGCAAGCCAACGAGACAATTTGCAATACATGGGATCTTGCAACCCCAGAGACACGGAGCCGACATGCTGCTTCTGACCGGGCACTTCCCAGCAAACACGTCCATCATGTTCCGTTTCATCGCTCTTGATGAAGACGGCTGGAATCACGTCAGCGACTGGACACGTGTATCGAACGTCAGCTTCATGTCATCCGACTCCGGTGACGTGCAGGTAACGGTGCCACTCAATCACAATCCCGCCGGTTATCATGTTATCGCGGAGTGGACCGCCGGCGGGCCAAGCGCAAGCACCGCATCAACAGTAAAATGAATCGGCCGACGTACGATGGTCACCAACACCTACCAACCCCAAGTCGCGTGGATCGCGGCCTGCGCCAGAACATGCCCGCCAAGCAGGAGCGGTGTGTGATCGCCCAGGGTAATTGCAATTGTCGAGCCCGTTCCGACGCTTCTAGCACAAAGCCCCTCGATGTCGCTGATCCAGCAAAACTTGAAGTATTAGGGATGTGAAATATGATGCCACAATTGCAGGTCCAATAGGGACAAAACATTCGGGTGTATCCCTGGGCTATGAACAGTCCGGGAATGTTGAACTCGGTTACGTGGACGCGAGGAGAAGTAACTGTGAGTGGAAATCCGTTCAGCAAATTAAAACAGTCTGTTCTCGCGGTGCAGCTGATTCAGTTCGGGGGACGACAAACAAGCGACTTTGCGGCTACACTTAAACTCTGCAAAGAGGCCGGTATTCAGCATGTTGAGGTGAATTACTGCAAGCTACCCAAAGTAATTCCCGAGTTCCTGGCGCATTGCAGGGCATCAAATGTTTCCGTGCATGCCGGCCATGTAAGATTCGAAGAAATCTCAACGAACAGTCGACTGTCGCTTGTGTTAAGTACAATGAACGAACTTTCGTGTCCGATGCTTATATGTTCCGGGATGGCTACAGGAACAGCAGACGTCCGGTGGCGGAGAACTGCACGTTGGTTCAAGGGGATTTTTGCCCGATGTCGAGAGCAAAATGTCGAATTTCTCTACCACCCGTATAAAGGCTGTGTCTCGTTGCATCAGGGTCGCTGTCAGCTGGATGATATATTAGATGAGACGGCCGACGAGAAAATGAATATTGTGCTTGATTCATTCTGGTGCAATTCAGTCGTTTGGTTCGATTCGGATAGGCAGTTACGTCTTCTTGAACGGTGCCGATACTTTCACCTCAAGGATGGATTTCATAGGCCCAAGCCACCGAGTCGTATGTTTGTGCCACTCGGCGAAGGGGAAATCAGTTTAGATATGTGGCTTTCTCTAATTAGAAAGAGCGCTACTTTGCATCGCCAGGTGTCTGTCGTAATCGAGCAAGACACGTATGCAACTGACCCGTTTTCAGAACTTGTCCGGAGCATGCAGTATCTTTTGAAAAAGGGACTTCCGTGACCATTGAAAGCAATCCGAATCTGACGCGTGAGGCCTCTCACGTGCTCATCGTCATCGTCGTGGAAAGTGATTCCATTGCTGAGGATCTTGAAGCCGCAGGTGTATCGCTTGTACCGCCGTCCCGAGTGGCCCGTTACAAGAAGGCGAGAGAGATCGAGCGAAGCATTGCGCCTGATGCATGGCTCATCATTGATGTAACGACCCTGCTTGATGCAACAGACGTGAAGCGAATCCTGGACCTTGAATTCTCCCAAGTTGTTGCCTTTTGTACGGTCACTGCCCGAGGCCGTTCCACATTGTATCGCGAGTTGATGGAGAGTGGGCGGCGTGCGCGCAAAGAAATGCGATTCCATGATTTTGCCGATGTAGTACTCGGTCGACAGTTGCGTAAAATTTGTGGCCCGTATTTTTCGCGCGACTTCGAGTCAACATCAACAACGGATGCGATTCGGGAGCCGGCGATGACGGTTTCTGCGCCGACAGCTACGTTTGAAGGGGTGCGCGCACTGCCTCGTTCGATCTTAAACTTTCTTTTGCTGCTTAAAGGCCAGCTGTTTGACGATCCAAATCAGCTGACCGCCAATTTCGTGAATAGCGATTCCTCGATGATTGAGCATCTCCGAAAATCGCTCAAAGAATCTCACATTGGCACGCTCGCTGATTCGGAACGGGTGTTGCGGGAATTCGCCACGCTGGACGGCTCCGCTGGACTTGGACACTTTATTATTGGGCCCGCCGGCGTTGGAAAGAGTACATTGTCTGCCTACGTTCTTCAGAGTGCTGAAGAATTGGGTGATATTATCTACCTCCGACTAGATTGCACAAATCTCTTACCTCGCGAACTAATCCGAACCCATTTTCTCAAAATCCTTGAGGGCGCAGAATGCGAGCCATTTCTGAACGCCATTCTCAAATTCGCTGGAGACAGCTTGTTGGATTCCGCCGAGCCGTCGAGGCTCGCGAAGGCCTTGAAACAGATTATTTCTGAAGGCGAAGCCGCATATGAGAGTTTGCCCGAAGTGCCCTTTTCGATTGATGCCGCTGTCAGATCTGCGTGTGATCGTGGCGTTTTCGAGAGTCTGTTCAGAACTTTTCCGTCTTCTGGTCAAGTCGAGAACGCACCCTACAATCAGGATCTATACAACTACAACTGGGAAGACTGGGCAAACGGACTCTTGAGCAGGCCGAAGCAACTGTTCACTCTGTTTATGGCATATTTCCTTTTGTATCAGACACCTGACTATTTTGACCGGTTCTTCTACGGAGCCATCATTGATGCAGCCGTCGCAAAGTCTGATATTCAGACCAATTTCTCCGCCGCCTTCGAACATATGCAAACGAGCACCGAGAACACAGTGCTGCAATCAACCATCGAGAAAGCAAAATCCAGGCATTGGCGTCAATTCGTGAACGAACTTTACGAACTGCCCACTGGCACAATCAAGGCATTGGCCCTTGAGCTACTTGCGAATGCCGTGGAATTAGCTGGGGTTCCATTGGCGCTCCTAATCGATAATGTCGACCAAAGAGCCGACACCAAAGTGGAGGCAATGCTGCTCGCAAATGCGATTGCGGCATTCAATCACAGCATCGTGCCCAAAATTCCAAATTCGCGCGCGATATTTGCCATGCGAGATACGACACATCAAGACCATCGCCGCTGGCTTACGGCAACACTGAATTGGCAGTCGACCCCGCTTGCGCCTCCGGATCTGCGATCGGTCCTTGTTCGTCGCTGCGAAAGTTGGATGACAGCTGCGAATTTTGTTGGCGAAGGGGAGTCCGTTGAATTTGTCGCCGAGATTCAATCGTGGCTAGACCCCGCCGATGGGATGTCGGCTTCTGACGATCTCGATCGTAAGGATGGGCTTGTCGGGCTAATTCGCAAGCGATCTCCGACAAACATGCGCGAGCAACTGGGTGCATTTTACGAATGTTGTCGCAGCTCGTTGGTGCGGAGCAACTCGAGTTTAGCCTATTGGGATACCCGTTCCTTTGAGTTCTTCGTCCGGCTCTTTCTAATTCGAGACAAGATTTTCTTCTGGGAAGAAATGGTCCGCATTCCGAACGCCTACGATGGGGGAATCCCTAATGAGCCGTCTAATCCGTTCATTCGCATCTGGCTTGTTGAATACTATTTGCGATATGCTGCGCCGCTGTCACGAAGCCAAGTGCGGGAAGCATTTGCGGAGTTGAATGTTCCCGCGAGCTTTGTCGACCGAAACATTGAAAGTCTACGTCGATTTGATGTGCTTGAACCGCTCCCGGATCAATTGAATTCATTCGATGTCCTCACTGTTAGCACTTGGGGTGCATATCTTTTTCAAAATATCGTTTTTGATCTTCCATACATCTCTACGATCTGGTGGACGACTCCAATGACGCGAGACTCGTCGCCTGCGCCTCCGAGAATTCTGCGGGCGTCTGAATTAGAAGGGCCGGCCGATGCATTTGTCTGCTGGCTCCGCAAAGAAGAACAGGCTGCGAGGAGGTCTATTTCAGCAAAACTAGACACTTTTTCTACAAGTGTGTGGGAGAGGGTCAGCCAAGATGTTTACAAAAGTTTGCGGATTTTATCTAGGCATCTATCATAAGGTCCGGCAGCGATCTGTGTATTTTGCTTGCCGGTTGGTTCTAAGTGGGATGGGAACGTTTTTCGTTCAACCGCGATGGGCCAAGGATTCAGCACGAGTGGCAAAAATGGCTCGCTACGTCGTTCTTGACATGACATCTGACAAGGATTTTCTAGAAACAATGGCGAAGCATTCGGGACATACATCCATGGCAGTTTCCTCAACGCTTCGTCGTCACATCGATCAACGCAAATGCTGTTCCTACGTATTTGGCCCGGCCGGATGGAGCATGAGCACAGCCGAAGCTCACCGGTCCCAGCGACCCGAACTTGGCTTCCTTGGCCTTCGCCGTGACTTCTCGGATTTTTTGTCTTTGCCTCGAAGTATCTTTTGCCTGCGCCACGAGCTACAACACGAGGTGCAAGAGCTTTATCTATTCCCGTTCGGCCTTCTGAACGATGGCGACAATAGCGCAATCGAATTGGACGCTGATGAGGCGGCTTGGAATTATCTTCGAATTCATGGTAAATGCAGTTTATGGGGACACTTACGGTGGAGGCTGTATCGCAATTGTCGTCAACGGACCTCGGTATATTCATCAGTTTTTTGGGTGGCGGTGATTGCATTATTCGCTACAATTCTTGTGATAGTGGGGTATTGGACACGTTCGCCCGCCACATGCAATGTGATTGGCGCAATTTGCGCCTCCGTAGCCGCGGGCGCGTTCCTATGGCTCGCAAGCGAGGAGGGGGTGTGAGATGAGACGTGAACGTCAACCGCAGCTTTTGGGTGGTTACATATTTTTTATTGCGCTGGGCGTTGCGTTTGCTCTATTCGCAGCGAACGCTTCTGGAATTTTCAAGCTTTCCTGTCTGTTTATTTCTTGCCTCGCTTGGCTGTGGACGGTTTATTTTCTGTACCGTACTTTTAAGTCCCATTTTGCACGTAGCGAAACGACTGATTTACCTCGCCTGATCGTCATGGTCCGTAGCTGCCGAGAGGTCTTTCTGGGCAGACAACTCGGCATCATATTCGAGGTTGATCCTGATCAGGCAAGGGGACAAGTGGACGCTATACTCCGAGATGCAGGTCTGGTCCTTTCAGATGATGGGATTCGACTCAAGGGTTATCAATTGTCAAAGAATGGTGCCGCCAAAATGGTTGCCGAGGTTCGGCTTACATTTCATGCGGCGGAAAGGCTGCGCCGAACACCCGGGATTGACACGATCACTATTGACGATCTGGTCTTCCGAAGGAATCTTTTGGCAGATTTCCTGCAGGAATACATTGCCGAAGACTTTGATCTAGAGGTGGCCAAAATAGAGTCTGGAAAATGCACGCCCAGGGGAGATGTCATCGCCCTTGTACGAGGTCGGTCTGTCAAACATGTCCCAACCGCGGCGGGAGCAGTCGGGTAAATATTCAAACCGAAGAAAACAAACGAGCAACCTCAGGAGACAACGGGGTGCGCATTAACTTGAAGTCTGATTCCTTCTCAAGCCGTTTTGATAAGGCGCGGCCACCTTGATTTCTAGCAATATTTAGATAGAATCCTTCGGATTTTTCGTCGTGGGTTGAATACATGAGTAGAGCTGGCCGTTTGGTCGTTGGACAGCCAATTAAATACCCTAGTTCGAACAAGGTTCGGTTCACCTCCTCGGCGACATGGCGCATCTCGGCTGCAGATCCATTAATTGAGCGAAGCAGCAATTGAGAGATTGTGAACTGGAGCTGGTGTTCGAATTGATTCAGGAACGTCCGATAAAAGTCGGACAATAGTTGCAGTGAATCCCTCGAATTTCCGCGGTTCGCGCATTCGCGATAAAAATCGTCGAGCGATGCAAATGCCGTTTCTCGCTGTTGCTTTAATGAACCATCAAGCATTCGTTTTTCTTTCGTCTTTCCGCATTGATTGACGTCAGGCCTGTATCCATAGATCGATCAGAGCAGCATCCTTCTTTTGATTAGGCGCAGTTTGCTGGAATGTTCTGTTGACTTCGATATCCTGAGTTATAGTTAACTCATTGTCAATAAATAACTTACATATGATCTCGCGGGCGGCAGTGGACTTCAAAAATCGGTCGGCATTACGAAGACTGCATCTTGCTTGGCTGACGGCCCGTCGGCACATTTGGGGCATGAATCCGCCCGTCGGCATGGCAGCAAATCCCCACCGCGCTTACCATCGATGCTCTAACCATCGCGACAATGCCAGCTATCACCGCATTAGGCAGTTGTGGCCAGGCTTCGATAACTTCTTGCAGTTCGGCAGGCGTCGAAGATTTGCTACCCGTTTTGCTACCCGGTAGGTTGCAAAAAACGTGTTTCGGAGTGGATACACCGGATACTGGATAGGTTCGAGTCCTACCTGCGGAGCTTTTCGGACAAGATCACGCACCGGGCTTAACACCGGAGCGTTTTCGTTTCCTGGTCGGGGATTAGCCGGTGTTCCGTCGCCGCCAGAATCCGGATTTCCCGGCCCCGTCGAATGGCTGCCCCCGTCGCTAATTACCTCTGGGAAGAACTTCAAGCGGTAAATGCCTGACTTACCCTTGCGATCGGCTGGTGCCCACACCAGTTCCTCCAGGAATGACTGCACTAGCTCTCTCTTGATGGCTGGGCTGGCTTTATTAAATAGATCGCGAATCCGACGCCATGAGTTCAGAAACCTTTCGGCCTCGCCGGTCACGCTGGCCGCTGCCTGTTCCTCAACCGCGAGGGCATTCAGGGTCTCGGTCAGTTGCTTTCGCTCTGTCTCGCACTCTTTCAGACCATCCCGGACACTTTCGATGGCTTGCTCTCCCATGGCCTTCAAAGCACGGACAAGATTGCCGATTTCCTGTTCGATGACTGATAGCCGTTGGTTCACCCGGTCCATTTCAGCCCGAATGCGACGTACATCCTCATCAGCCATGCCGATCGCCATTCGGACGATTTGATCCTGAGCCTGCTCATCTCCGGCAACCGCCATCACGCGTTCAACCACCGCGTCGTCAATCGCTTTGGCCGGAACATAGGGCGTGTCGCATCCACCGCGTCCATGGTGAGTTCTGTTGGTGCAGCTGTAATAATAATGCACCTTGCCATCGCGGCCGGTTGAGAAATACGAAGTCATCATGTATCCGCATTTACATCGAAGAACGCCCTTGAGCAGAAAGCCATACTGACCTGTTGGATTTTTATGCGTCTTGCTGATGCGATTCCGGCTTAGCAGCTTCTCAATGCGATCAAACTGGTCCTGGGTGACCAGCGCCTCATGTGTCTTCTCGTTCCGGAGTTCGCCCCACACCAGGGTTCCAAGGTAGACGGGATTGCTCAGCACTCTGACCACCTGCTGCTTGCTGAACGGCTTGCCTCCGCGAATTTTCCCGTCCTTCGACTTCCTCTTTGGGACAATAATCCCCACCTGACGTAGGTGCCTTTGAACTGCACCCGCGGAGCCCAGCCGCTCGAAGGCGTTGAAGAAATGTTCCTTGATGATCGGTCCCCATTCAGGGTCGACAATCAGGCGACCTTGTTGGGCAGGGTCATGTCTGTACCCCCACTTGATGCTCCCGTTGGATAAACCTCGTTCAATGCGATCTTGCATCACGGCCAACGTTCTCTCCGCCGTTTGCTCTCGCTCCATGCGTGCGAAAACCAACGCAATATCTAGCATGGCCCGCCCGAGATAGCTTGTGGTGTCAAACCTCTCGCGTAGCGTGACCAACTCCACGCCGTGAGCCTGAAGCAGCCGCCAAAGGTCTTCAAAGTCACCTGGGCTGCGGGTCAGGCGATCCAGTTTGAACGCGATCACGGTGCCGATCTTCCCGCTCTCAATGTCCCGGCGCAGTCGCTGCAACTCCGGCCGGTTCTGATTCTTCCCACTTTTGCCCCGTTCAATGTAGAAGACGATCTGGCTGGGATCCTTCTGAATCTGATGCCGGACGTATTCGGCAACCATGTTCTGCTGGGCTTCGAGGGAATCACCCTCGGTCACCTGGCGGAATGACGAGACGCGGACATATCCTGCGATGATCCGCTCGGGGTAGACGACGGCCTGCTTGGCTGATTTCCTGCCCACGGGTCAACTCCCAACAGTGGTTACCGCAGTTACTGCCGGCGCCCGCCGCCTTGCGACAAGAATCTCGGCAAGTGCCTTCGCCAACACCTGCTGCCTTGACTCGATCCGGGCTTCGACAGTCATTCCGTAAAGCGGATGGATAGTGTTGGGTTGAGATAGCCTCGGCGGGTGGCTGGAGCAAGCTTGTTCACTGGCCATTGAATAGGTCGCATTATCACTTTGAAGGTGGTCGTTGTTCACGGCAATAACACTCCCGGGTTCCTGAAGAACCCTGCGAGTGCCTTGCCGATCCCACACGGCTCGGAGCTTTGTGTGGAGCGGTTCCGGCGGCAGCGAGGCCGCCATCGGCGGGTCTGGCCATTTGGCTTTCGGCTTCACGGAAGCCTATTCGCACTAACGACCCTTTGGTGCCCGCCGGGGCACGAATATTCAGAAGTTACTTGGATCGTGATGAAGAGTCAACGAAAACTTGCCTTTGCTCAAGTAAAATGCCCTTTCAGAGATGGACAACCCTCCCATGTGATGTGGAGCTTGCGGCCTGCCGACTACTGACATTTCGCGGAGATGGTCTCCATCTTGTTCGGGGGTCGCCGCTCACGATTTGCCTTTTATCAACACCAATCGATTTTCCCTCGACGGACGAAGAAATGGCTTCTACAACCTTTTTGCCTCCACACTGATGGCATTACGCTGACCGTTCCATCAGGATGTTCTTCGAACGCCCAGCAAGGACGGACCTGCTTAAGTAGGTTAAGATCTATTCGATCTCCGCATCCACAAGGACAGAGAATAGCTGCTCCCCATGCTCGGGAACCCTCTCCTGCAACATAAAAGATTGACGGCATGGGAGATTCCGGCAAATCAGCCACACGGCTTATGCGGTAGGTTTTCTCCTTTGCCAAAAATAGGCGCGCATAAAGCCACCGCGGCAAGAAAGTCAGCACACTCCAGGTGGCGTGGAAGATCCCAATCATCCATTTCAACATTGATCTTCCAATTAACTGAGTTCCGACATCCCAAGAAGTGGCTCGGTATCGCCGCGTCCGAGAATCTTCGAAAACATACCACTTGAGGGGCCGGCACCCTGGCGGTATTCGACACCCTGAACGAAACTTGTTCGTACGGTCGACGATTCTGCGTTTCCGTCCAATCGATAAGGATGCAATCGGCTCAGTAATTCGTTCACCGCCGTACTACTCATCTGCATGTTAATGCTAATGACCGCAGGCCGGTCCTCCTGGACGCCATGGATGTACCCTGCCCGAACTTGGTCTTGATATGCCTCTGGGTCAGTCCGGCGAAGACCATCAGCCTTCAATTGACCCATCGTATATCCCCGGCGATCGAAAAGTGTCGAGCCATCAGGGCGAACGTAATGGACCGCACCGCATGCCTCATCAATGCCACCCTTGCCATCTGCCTGAAGTTTGACGCCGACGTCGATGTAAGGCAAGAGGTAGCATGCCGCTAAGCGATTGAGAAGGTGACGGCCTTCAACGCCATCCATGCAGCCAAATACAATATCGCAAGTTGCGATTGCCTCAACGGCGCGCCTTGACACCACGTTTTCGCAGAGAATCTCAACTTCGGTGGCTAACCCCATCCGGGCGATTGCACGGGCAAGCACCTCGACCTTCGGGCGCTGTAAATATGCGTCCTCCATCGACGCGTTCAGAATGCGATTCAGATTCTTTTGCTCGACGTAATCCCGATCGACGAGCACGAGCCGACCGACCCCAAGGCGGGCGAGTTGTTCAACGACAGGACTTCCCGTGCCGGAGCAGCCAACGATGGCGATCGAAAGTTCGCGAAGCTGGCGCGTTGTTCCCGCACCAAATAACTGCGCATGGCGCTCGACAAAACCGGGCAGCGGGCCAGGTGAAGTTCCATGCCAGATCAAAATATCATCCCCAGGTATGAGGATCGAATCGAGCGGCTGAAAGGCACCGTCAGGCATGACTGCTCGCCCGAACATTCGCCCATCGGGAAGCATGACCGCGCTGCAATGGGGGAACTTGCTGTCCGTCCAACCGAACACGGATTTGAACACGTCATTGTCAGAGTCATCATCAATATGCGAGAACTGCGCATACCAGCCGGGATGGCTGTGTACCTTGAGAATCGCGAGGTCCTTCTTCGCAGCTTCTTGAAGTAGTGGCACCAATCTGGCGGTAGACCATGTCACCCGGTCTGGCGATCGAACCTTGCACTCGCTGTAGGGTATCGGGACAAGAGCGTGAACGGTAAGGCAATGGACATCTTTGCCTCTGCGTCTTCCGCATAATGCCACAGCGATGGCCTCGTGTCCGTCGCCAGGCAAAAGGTGCCGGCGGAGTTCCTCGTGATGGGATTGTGTAAGTCGTAATTTGGCCTTCATGAGGCCTTCCTCAATTCTCGTTCTAACCAAGTGTTCACCTGCAATAGATGCGTGCAGATATTGTCGATACCAGGTCGCCAAGGATTGGCAGCCGTGCGGTGCCTGGACCATTGCTGATATTGTCTGCCCTCAACTACGAGTGGGGTGAGGGCCAAAATGGCTCGCCCAGACACAAGCGATAAAGCTGGGTAGAAATACACCATATCAATCTGATCATCCGGATAAGATGGCGGAATCCTTAGCGCAGTGTCCGCGGTCGCCACGCTATATCCGACGGGAATCGGATATTGCCTGATGATCAGCCATTTTACCTTTGCATCCAGAACGGTCTCCCATTGATGCCCCGTGGAATTTAAACACGCCTCGTCTTCCTCACCCAGCAAAAACTCACGACGCATGAGGAGAGCCCTCCGTCGGATCCAAAGCGAGAGTTTGGAACCGTTCAATTCCATGGTGACGGAAGTCCACCACTTGGTCGGCACCGACGGGCACAACCTCTCCTCCCCAAAGCTTCTGCGAGAGGAGGTAAGTCTCTGGCGTCTTATTCACTAAAGCCAAGATCTGCCGGCCGTTCATTTCCGGTACATGCACTTCCTTGTATTCCTTGTCGATGCGAATTTTGTAACCCTTCGCATGCGGAGGTTTTTTCTTCTTCTTGGCGTACTCTTCGACGTCGATGATCTCCTCTACGATGATCACCTCCTCGATGATGACCGGCTTTTCGCCTTGATTGTCCGCAGTGTGTTCGTGATGACTCATGTTTGACTGCCTTTCTTTGTAAATGTGATTGCGTCACGCGACGTTAGTATACAGACTGGTCCTTAGGATGGTTTGCCTTGATCGGCCACAATTAGGCGCCAGCGGATTTTGCCCTGCGTGTAATTATGTTGGTGGTGGTTCTGTGGGGGAAGCGGATGCTCCTGAACAGAAGTTGCCTCATGTCCGCAACCTTCACAACGGTATATGCCCGAAAAGGGAGTCGCCACACCTGGATCGTGCAGCTGATCGAACGCCGCGTGATTCGAAGGCGTTAGAAACTGACTGTTTTTGTAAAATGCCATTGCGAATTCTCCGGTTGTTTTTGCCCTAAGTTCGAGCGGACCTGAGTGCAAAAGCAACAGCCGTGCCATCCGCCTCTCGGTGAGATTATGGGCGAAAAACGCAACATAGGTGCCCCTATAGCTGATGTTGACATACAGGAACACCAAAATGTTTGTGTGAGTACATCTGCCGCTGTACACCCTATGGGCCTGAGGGTGCCTGAACCGGGCTATGAGCCATGGCGCGACCATGGAGCTACTTGGCCATGACCTCGCGCTGGTGCATCAGCGTAGTCGCTCAATAGGAATCGGCGGGGGTGCGCCGTAATAGTCGTTGAATACCTTGGTGATTTCAAAGCGGGGAAGAAGCTGGAAAGGTGTATCTTTCAGTCCCTTATGATTGTTGTAGTCGCGCGCGACATGATTTGGTGCCACAATCCATCGAAGTCGCTGTTGCTTCATCGCATGGCCGCGGTCATCGGCTTCCCCGGCCATCAGGAAGCGATCTTTCATTTCAAATTGCCAGAAGAACATTCGCATTTGAAAAGCTGGCGACGCCGCGGGTAACCTAGGCTGTAGATTGGCGATCACATTTTGCACGTGTACGGGTGCTTCGGTGTGGATATCCAACAAAACGGGCCTTGGTTTCACACGATTCTGCTGATAGCCCACTGCCGAGTGCAAAAGCTGCAGTGCCAATGTCATTTCATCGTCAGAGCTGGTTCCATAAATGTAAGGCGATACGAATCCCAGCCATGTTGAATGAAATGCGATCGGTTCGAGCGCTTTTACCTGGGCCGGGATAGACATACCAATCATCTTGGACGGTCGAACCTCATTCCAGCAGGAATCGACCTCGACATCCGCGACGCTCGTGAGTTGTGGGTCACCCATGCGGCTGAAGCAATCTGCGCTGGTCCAGATCCGATTGATACGGAAACGCTTCTGGGATGATATCAGTGCTTCGGCCGCCCATTGATCTTCCGAATCAGGCCAATCTCCTTCGGCGTCGCGCGTGACGCATAAGTCCGCAACACGCATGAACAGCTTTTTTAAGTCACCGCGAACTGCCTCGTCGCACAATGACGTAATTTGGCTTGCTGAGCTCTGCCAACTCCCGTCATACAGATCAGAGACACAAACGGGTTGATGTCCCGTGCGCGGTAGCATATCGCCAACGAGGCGTTGAATACGCGCCTTCCACACACTTACGTCGGGATGAGCGGATGGGTCGAAGATCTGCGGCGTCAAAGCGAATTCGCAGATCATCGCGCGAACCTTTCATCGAAATCAACTTCAAATTGATTGTCGGGCCAAGGCTGCCCAAAATCTCCTTTATCGGTGATGCCCACGTTGCGGACTTCCGCTTCGCCATCACGGTTCGCGATGAACAGTACCGACACATCGGCAGCGTTCAGCGCCGGCTCACCATCCTTCTCGGCTTCCTTCATCTTTTTCACACGTGTCATTACCCGAAGCAATGGGGGCTCCCCGTGCGTTTCGACTAAGGCCCGTAATGGCCACGAATCTCCTTGCCGCCGTCCCCGGATCGAGTCAACAAGAAGATCACCAATTCCGAGCTGGACACGCTGATGAACGTGGTATTCCGGCTGCTCGACAGCGACAAGACTCGCACCTTCGGCCAATAGGCCAACAACGACGGGCAATACCTGGGCAATTCCTTCGCCGACATCATGAGGATGAAGCGAAAGTCTGGTACGTCGATCGATCAGGTACGGGTCGCGCCGTATTGGGAGGTCGCGCAAATTTGCCGGAAGGTCGTCCACCTCGTCGAACGCCAGGCCAGCTGCGAGCTTGACGTATAGCGGCGTCGCTTCATCAAGCTGTCTTATGCGGCGGACTTGAAGCTCGTAGCCCGTGTCGAGCAACGCGGGGTCGCTTAACCAATTGCTTACGCTCTCAATGAAGCCCGGTGCAGCGGTCGCCAAATAATCCCATGCTGCAAGACCATTCCACCAGCTTCGGGAATCAACGCGATCGGAAGGTGTGCGCTGTCTCGATGGTTTTGCCCTAATCGGTCCGACATACCTGAACCACCGTCGTAACTCTTCTCGTAGTAACAACCCGGGACCGACCATGGCCATTCCGAGCATGGTCATTAACGAATGGGGTAGTGAATAGGGGTTGCCTACGGAACCAATCTCGTCATCCGTCAGTCGTTCATCATCGATCTCAAAAAGTGGAAGTTCTTCAAAGACAGGTAGTCCATCCAACATCCGGAGCGCCACGCCCGAATCGCCGCTGCTGCCCGATGCCCAATCGATAAGCGTCAACAGATTGCGCCGCGGTTCAGCGTCATCGGCATCATCAATAAAGAATGCATGATTTTCGTTAATCCCCGCAACATACGCCGCTCCAGGTACTCCGAAGTTTTCGACCTTGATGAGATAATCGCCATCGACCCATACAGTGTATTCTGAGCAATACGTCCTTGCGGTCCGCTCATCCCATCGTATCGCAAACTGGATACTTGCCGATCCAGCATCTCGAATGCGTGCCTCAACCGGTTCAAGTTGCTGTTCATGTCGCAGGAACAGCTCTGGAAAATTCGGCCACGACCGCCTGGATAAATCTAAATCGAACTTCAACCGTATCGACTGGGATAGATCACGATTGTGAATGATGTTTCTAAAGCCGCCAAGATCGATTTGGTCGCCGCCAAGCTCCGTGCGTCCCACGTCGTAATTTCGATTGACCAACACTTCATACGCGTAGTGAATTGCATGGATGACGCTGCTCTTGCCGGAGCTGTTAGGACCGTAAAGAAGCGTTAGCGGCCGAAGATCAATCCGTTGCGGCTTTCCGAACGCTTTGAAGTTTTCAATCTCAATGGAAGTAATCATTTTGGTGGCTCATCCATGTGACGTCGCCTCATCGGTCCATACCTGATCGCCTATACCTGGGTCTAGCGCCAGATCACCTCAATCGTCTGGCTTTGCCGGTTCAGAATCTGGAATCTGGCAATCTCTAAGCAAGTACCCAATTTCTGAGCCTGTTAGTCCGGCTTCTGTGTCTGCAAGAACGCGGCAGATGGCTTCTAGCTGCTGAGGGACGAAGCAAGCAATGACACTTTTAGTTTGGACCGCCACTACAATTCTCCCGCAAACGCGCGAACGACAAGTGAACTGAACATCGCGTCGGCGTCCCGCGTCGCTGCGTTCTGACGAGCTTGCATTCGGTTGATTCTCTCCACATCGGTCGCGAAACTTTCCTGCAACTCAACCGGTGGACAAGCGACCGGGGTTGCTTTGAGTTGTGTCATATTCATACTGGCCAAATTCGAAGTCTTCTTCGCGCATCGAAGAAAATATGACTTCGCAACATCGGTGCGGATGTAATTCGCGAGGTAGATCGGCAGAAGGTGCTGGCGATTGCACCGCACGCGAAAAACGTGATTCTGGTGAATGCAATCGCATACCTCTGCCTCCCATATCGCACCGCGACCGAGTTTGTCGAAATCACCGCCTTCAGTCATTAGTACGTCGCCGTTTAATAGCCGGAGCGTTTCGACATCTGATGGAAGCGCCTCGATTTTTTTGATTTCTGACAAATCAAGAAAGCCATCCTGGACGTTGGCCACGCGGATATATGGTACAATCACGGTAGGCTGACCATTAAAACGTCGGCCTTTTGTAACACCCGAAGCAATTTGCGAAAGCTCCGGACTGCCCAGTTGTGGCATTTCAGATGGGGGCATTTCAAGCCACCTATTAAACGATTCGCGAAAGAGGCTGAGCACGAGCTGGCTCGCGAGTTCAGTTGCACTCCGACGTTGTCGGCGGATATCGTCAGCGGCATCAAGGATGCCGGCAATGCGCTTCTGTTCCGCCAAGCTTCGCTTCGGATCGTTCGAAAACGGTAATGGAATGACGGAATGATATAACGTCTCGCGGTTTAGACCCGGCACAGCTGTCGATATGGCTTTCTGCTGGAGCCCTGCTTGTTTGAGCGAGTAATAGAGGTAACGGAGGTCAACGCGACTAGGATCCCGGATTACAGTGAAAAACGCAGTGTCGATTGGCCAGCCCCCTTCGGGAGCAAAGGTGATTGCACCGGCTGAACCTTTTCTCCCGATGACTAAAGTTGCATGATCGACGAGGCGTCGCGAGTGCTTCCCAACGGGTCCGCTAGAACCAAATACGGTCCACCGACCTTTAGGATCGCGGTCACATGCTTTTAACGGCGCCCCATATTCTGCTACAACTAGCTCGCCCAGGTGAACCAAGTCCATTTTACCTGTCGCGTTGATCAAAGCATCCGCTCCAGCTCTGTTAAATCCCTGGCAATGTCCATTTCAGCTTTCCTCAAGCGATTGAGGATCACTTTCGGCGGATCGTGGGCAACCGCTTCTCGGATTGTTTCCTTATAACGATTGATGGAGAGGTCGTAATTGTTCTCTCGAACCTCAGCAACTGGAATGAAGAAAGCCTTCGCTCTGCGGTCGCCGAAGAATCCTTTGCCTTTGCCATGGTCCCATTTCCTCCATTGATCTAGTACCTCGGGAAGGTCTGTTTCGCTGATGGCGTCACGTTTGTCATCCAGTGAAAAACCATCGGCTTGAACATCATAAAAAAAGACATCGTTAGTTTGTCCGCCCTTGGTAAATATAAGAATTGCGGTGGAAACCCCTGCGTAGGGCTTAAAGACACCGGCCGGGAGCTTAATGATTGCTTGAAGGACGTTTTCTTCAATGATCAACTTTCGCAGCGCAGCGTGGGCACCGGAGGATCCAAATAGTACGCCGTCAGGGACGATCACCCCGCAACGTCCACCGAGTTTGAGCATGCGGAGCATTAGAATGAGAAAGAGCAGTTCGGTCTTCTTGGTCTTTACCTTTCCAACGAGGGAAGGATGTACGTCGCTGTGGTCGAGTGATCCCTTGAATGGTGGATTGGCAAGAATCAGGTCAAAGTAATTGCTGGCGAATTTCCCATTCTGGGCGTCTTCAGGAAAGCCGCTTGAGAGCGTATCCTGGTAGCTAATCGTTGGATTGTCCACGCCGTGTAGCATGAGATTCATCGCCGCGACGCGAAGCATTGTCTCATCAAAATCGAAGCCGTAGAACATGTCGCGCTGGATGTGCGAACGATAGGGTTCAAGTAGGTCGCCAGTAAGGATCTTAATCCTCTCAACTGAACCGTTTTCGGCTTGGATGCCCTCCTCGATGATGCCCTCTGGACTCGTGTAGTGTTCCAGTAGATAGTCCATTACAGAGATTAGAAACCCACCGGTGCCACAAGCCGGATCGCCAACGCGCCAATCGGGACGAGGCGCCACAAGATCGACAATCAAACGGATGATGTGTCGGGGCGTCCTAAATTGTCCGTTGATACCCGCTGTCGTCAGTTTGGACAGAAGGTATTCGTAGAGATCGCCCTTCGTGTCGCCTTGAGTGAGCGGAAAGGCGTCAATCATTGACACGGCCTTTTGCAGCAGGCTGGGTTTTCGAACGATCAACGCGGCATTTTTCATGTATTGTCCGAATGCGGACGACGAACCATTGAGCTCACGGAGTTGCGGAAACACCTGGCCATCAATCACCTGCACCAACTGCTCGCCGTTCATATGGATCAGGTTACGCCAGCGCCTCGGATCGTTGGCACCGTCGTAGATTCCCTTGTGGGACTGGCCCTTTCGCTGCGCCGCTTTCTCGTATCGCGTCTCGCGCAACTCAAGCATTCGGATGAACATGAGATACGAAATCTGCTCGATCACCGTCAACGGGTTGGTAATGCCACCTGTCCAAAATTGATTCCAAAGTGCGTCCACGCGATTCTTCTGTGAGCCGGTAATCATCGGGCTTGGGTTTCCTTATAGACCTTCGGAGCGAAAGTGCGCACGAGTCCGATTAGTTCGTTAATCTGTGCGTCATCCTTAAAGACGCCGTCGAGGCCCTCGGCATGAAGCGAGGTAAACGGCGCGTCGTAAAGCCTGTCCAATTCAATTGAGCCGTATTTCGCGATATGGTTTTGAAGCATCTGCAAAAATCGCAGTTGCGAAGATGTCAGATTGTGCTTCTGAGCGAATCCATGGAATACGCGATCGACCTGCTCGGCATCGAGTCCGATGATTGCGCGTATCGCCAAATCTAGATGCCCTGCTGTTTCCGGGTAGTAGTCAGTTAAGTCCGTCAGATCCAGGTCTGGGTATTGCGTAAGGACCAGCGAAACGAGCGACTTGAGGTCGTCGTCCGTTACGGGCTCCCCAGCCTTGATCCGCTTTAGCGTCGGATTTGTCTCGAAAAGCGATTGCAGGGCCTCTTCAACTCGTTTTCGGTAGGCGGCAAGTTCCAGACCCTCAAACTTCGGCAGGTACTCTTTCCGCTCGACGCCCGTCACGACTTCTTTGATGTCCACCACTTTCTGTGGGATGCGCGGTAGTGTCGGCTGTTCTTGTTGGTATCGCATCACACTTCGCAACTCATTTCGCAGAATTTCGAGCGACTCAACACTCACAACGGACCAGAAATCATTTGACCGGACTGAGGCAATCGGATCAGCCTTTGCTCGCACCTGGGGCAAGTGCATCACGAGCAATTCAACTTCTTCGATTAGCTTTGCCTTGAAGTCGTCGAACTTGGACGATTGCCGCAGTAATTCTGTTTGCAACCTACTTATCAAGAGGTCAAAGAGATAGGCCGCCTCGGTTGCCCCAAGTTCACGCCATTGCATTAGCGGCGAGATGTTTTGGCGCAGCGCTGCAATCAAGGCCGGCTGAAACTTCCGCAGCGATGGCTCGTGCTTGGCAATGAGTACCTCTCGCCACTTCTCTTGGACTGAGATTGTGCCTTCAGGCAAGTCGTTCACGTCCTGTTCGATAAGCTTAATTGCGATATCGAATGCCGGCTGATTACTGGCATTTACCGCTATCTCGGCCAGTGTGATCCGTGATTCAAAAAGTCGCTGCAGCAGCGGTTTCGCGTCTTTGGGTTCAACTGGTGTATATCGCTCATCGAAGAACTCGAAATTCTTCCAATGATCGAAGATAAGGAAATGCGTCTTGCCTGTACCTGGTCCAAACAGGTCCTCCCGCAACCGCGTACCTCGTCCGATCATCTGCCAGAACTTCACATAGGAATAGACTGGCTTGGCGAAGACAAGGTTGACAACTTCTGGCACGTCGATTCCCGTGTCGAGCATATCGACTGAAATGGCGATAGTGAGATCCGGGTTTGTCCCTATGCCTTTGAAATCATCAATGAGGTCTTCGGCTCGAGGATCGTAATTGTCGATCACTCGGCACAGCTTTCCTCCGTATTGCGGATACATCTCATCGAACAATGTCTGTAGCACGATGGCGTGATTGTGATTCCGCGCAAAGACAATGGTCTTTCCAAGTTGTTGGCCATTCTTCACTCGGATTCCATGCTCCATCAAATTCCGCAAGATGAAGCGGTTCGTATCCTTATTGAACACGACCTTGTCGATCAGGTGCGGGTCATATTCGACCTTCTCTGGCTCAATCTCATCCTCTTCCAGCTGACGACGTTGAGCCGCGCTCATCTGAGAGTATTTGACTCCACCCCGTTGAAATGCAGTCGTCACGTCGAAAACGCGAAAGGGGACAAGATATGGCGGCACGTGGCTGACCGCGTCGTTGTAACTGAAGTGGGATGTCGGATCTTGATCTTCGCATCCGAAGAAATCGTAAGTATTCCGACTTATGAAGTTCACCGGCGTGGCGGTAAGCCCGACCTGGAGGGCATCAAAATACTTGAAAATGTCTGCGTAATAGTTGTAAATGCTCCGATGTGATTCGTCGGCGATAATCAGATCAAAGAAGCCCACGTCGAAGCTTTGAAATATCTTTCCCATCGCCGGATAGGTCGCGAGGTACACGCGGCTGTCGCGATCCTTCGCCGTATCAGCGCTGACAACCGTCCTACCTTCGCTGGGGAGGAACTTCTTGAATGCGTTTGTGGCTTGCTTCCGCAGCTCCTTCCGGTCACATAGAAAGAGTACCCGCTTCGCCCAGTTGGCGCGAACAAGCGCGGCGGCAAGGGCAACGGCCACGCGTGTCTTGCCGGTACCGGTCGCCTGAACAAGAAGTGAACGGCGGTGCTTGGCAGAAAACCGCTCGACAACCCGTTTTACGGCCTCCTCCTGATACATGCGATCCACGATGGTTCGGTCCACGGTGATCGCTGCTGCGGGCTGTTGTTGATGTCTTTTGAATACAGCGGACCGCAAGCTGTCGGACGCATAAAACCCAAATACGCGTCTTGGCGGTTCGTTGGCCGATGGATCGTCGTTCCACAACGATAATTCAAAACCGTTCGTGTAAAAAATAAGTGGTCGCTGACCATAGCGCTGCTGCAATGCATCGGCGTAGAGCTTGGCCTGAGTCCGCCCCTTGTCGGGACTTTCGGCAGTCTTCTTCGCTTCGATGACTGCCAGCGGCTTGTCGGACTGGTCGTCCCAGAGAACATAGTCAACGTAGCCTCGCCCGGAGGGTGTTGGCTGACCACCCACCTCGAATTCCTGCTTGACCTGCGACGTGTCTCGTCCGTCGGTGTCAACATCCCAGCCGGCGGCTAGAAGCATTGTGTCGATGAGTCGGCGTCTGGTGCTGGCCTCGTCGAACGCGAGTGCGTTGGCCGCGTGCTGGCCCCGGCTCAAAGCTTCTTGAAGTTGAGCTGAGGTTTGTTCGGCCCTGGTCGTGTGAGCGCGGCTCCGCTCAAGCTCGGCCAGCAGTTCTTGCATCTGGGCTTCCGCGGCGGCCAGTTTTTCAGCCACTGCCTTCTTCTCCTTCTGGAGACTTTCCGGCGAAGGCGGCGGTGGTGGCGAGCTGTAGGTCGGTAGGTCCGCTTGTGCCGTCCCGGCGTAGGTCATGCTCAACCAGCAGGCAAGGTCGAAAGCCTCCTTAAGAAGGAATTGGGCTTGACGCAGACTAACTTGACCACCGTGCGCAGCTTGATTGCCGGTGATTCGGATTTGATGCAGTTTTGAAATGACGACACGAGGGATAACTTGCTGAAAAGCGTGACTGTTCAGGAGGTCATTCGTGGAAGCGCGGTAAAGCTTCGGGAGTCCGTGCTCTCCGAAGAGGAAATCGACGATCTGTTCACTAAAATTGCGCAGCTTGACGGATGCGCTCGCCGGATCGGCCGTCACGTACTGCTCAGCGAAGAACCCGAGCGTCGCAAGGTCGCGCCATTTCGGTCGAAGAAATTCGAAGTTTGCGGACATCATGTGTAGTTGCCGAGTACCTGTACAGACCGGTCAAGAGCAGCGCCCGTGCCAGGCTCAACGGTGCGCCTTGAAATAACGGAACGAAGACAGCTTTGCTCAGTGGCCAATCCTAGTCGCGACAATTCACCTTCAGTCGCTTAAGTTGCGCGTCCAGCGTCTGGTAGTTTTCAATGCCCAGAAGCTTCGCCGCATGAGTTTTGACGCCGCGTGCTTCAGTCATAGCCTGTTGTAGATACTCGCGTTGGATCGATTCTAAGTGTTTTATCAGGTTGAAGCCATCACCCAAAGGTCTATCGTGCTGGTCGCGCGAGCTAGCACCCGACACTTCGCCGATGGCGTCAACGATATCCTGCCGCTCGATCACATCGCCCTCTGCCATCACTGCGGCTTGAACGAGCGTATTGAAGAGCTGCCTGACATTCCCCGGCCAGAAGTGCTTGGCCACAAATGCCTTTGCACCACCAGAAATCGATTTGTCTGTATAAGCCGGCTCTTGCAGCCGAAAACTTGCATTGATCTGTTGGAGCAATCCGGCTGCCAGGACAGGAATGTCTTCCCTTCGCTCGCGTAACGGCGGAATCGGAACAGTTACGACCGCAAGCCGATAATATAGGTCACTGCGGAAATCTCGCCGCTCAATTGCCTGGGGGAGATTCTGATTCGTCGCGCTAATCAGGCGAACATCGCTCTCCCGCTCACGTGTCTCACCTAGCCGACGAAACAATCTGTGGCTTGCGGGTTTACCAGATAGAGGCTGGAGTACCCGCAGAAGCTTAGCCTGCATATCTAGAGGGCACTCGCCAACCTCGTCTAAAAACAGCGTACCACCATTGGCTTCTTCAAATGCACCCGCACGATCCGCGGTCGCTCCAGTATAAGCACCTTTCTTGTGACCAAATAGCTCCGATTCTAGAAGTTCTCGCGGAATTGCCGCACAGTTAAGTGCAACGAAGGGCCCGGCCCGGCGAGGGCTAGCAGCATGCATCGCACGAGCGAAAAGTTCCTTGCCGGTACCGCTTTCTCCAGTGATAAGGGCTGGGACATCCCGGATTGCGACCCGCTTGGCACGGCCGACCGCAATCCGAATTGCACGAGCACTGCCCAATATCGATTCGAAACCCGTGACATCCTTCGGCGCTTGGGCTGCCAATCCGACAAGATTTGCGTCTGGGTCACGCAGCAGCGCAGGAAGAAAGTCGACGAAAAGGTCAAAGGGAATTTCTGTCTTCCAAGAACGGCCGCCATGAGTCTGGAAAAAGGTCGCCGGATATCGGCTTTTACCCAAAAGGACCCAGATCGCCGTCATCGCCGGAGTGCCAGGGCTGAGATGCACACAGAGTTCGGCCGGCTCCTGGCCCACTGATATTGTGGCGAGAACTCGGTCGACAACCTTGAAGATCTCGGCGTAATCCGTTGGATCACGAAGATCGATTGGGTGGAGATGCGGATCCTGAGCAATCCATTTGCAGAATAGCCTTCCAATCCAAACTGGGTAGTTGCTCAGCAGGTGGACTTCGTCGAATTGCTCTGCAACTAAGAGAGTTTTAATTGGGCCATCCCCTGTGACTTGGCGAAAAGCAGTGCCGAGGGCTTCCGAGAGCTGCTTCTTTTTCTCGGCAGATTCGGTCGCTGCCATTGCGCCGAGGTCAGCATGACCAATCCATGTCACCAGAATCCGACGCATTGCACCGTCTCCTACGGGACGCACTCGATCGAGTATAACCGGCCTTGTGGTTCACACAAATTGATCTGTATTCTGCTCGGTTGCTTTCCCTGTGCCTTATTTCCCACGTAACGCAATGGACGCAGCCACCCTCACGAGCGACGCTAGAAGCTCGAATGGGAACAACTTGACGGTTTCCGAAAACCGCTTCAATCCGTATCATGGCTCTTTCATCAGCCTTGATACCGTACACCGGCAATAAAACGACTCCGGGCAAGATCAGCAAATTTGAATAGGTACCCTCTGCTGAGGGAAAACGGCCGTTCCTGAAGCATGGCACGTATGGGATTTCGTCGACATCAAGGCCGGCTTTCATCAGAGTTTTCTTGAGCTCCCGGTGAAGCATGAGGTCAAGCCTCCTGTAATCGTTCATCAGGACGTGATCCGAGCCCGCCCAGGCCACCATGCCATCAGCATGTCCAAAAATGTCACCGTCTTCGTTGGGGATCAGAATCAGTTGGTCCAACTCCAAGGAGTCCCTCAACCGCTTTTCAACTTCCGCATGGGATAAAGTGGGATTCTCATCGAACACTTTTTTCGTGACGATGGCAGAGCGGCCTTGAAGAACGACGTTGCCCCCATCCAGCACTAGGCCGCAGTCCACCAGTTTCATTTGCTCTGGAAGCGGCTTCACTTTAATCCAGTCGGTGATCAGGTGCTTATAACCGATTCGTAGGTAATCCGGATTGTAGGTGAAGGACACAAAGACCCCGTCGTGCCGTTGGATGGGGCAAAAATCCCGTAGCCAGATATCCCTAGCCCCCTTGAGAGCGCGGAGTTCGATGTCGTGCTGGCCGAGAGCCTGCCGCATATCACGCATGAACATCCCATGCCTTGGTCCCAACTTCGCTGAGACGTAAACGACGGTGGACTGATTCGTTGGATTCTTCACGACCTGACCATAACCGGCCGGGATGACGACATGTGGTCGCTTCGTTATCATCTGCAAAATCGGCGTTAGTTTGTCCGGCGATAACACACGGTCTGGGATTGCGAAGGGCTGAGGTGATTCGAATGCTGGAAACGGAATATGGCAAGAAACTGGCGGCAACTCGTCAAGACCCGCACTGGAGAGAATTCTTCAACCCTTGTCTCGATGATGAAAAACTTTGGGCAAAAATAACCGATGTAGTAAGCCGCTTTATCGATAAATCGTTGCGTCTTTCCCACCTGGAGGCAAGCCAATTAGCTACATTTATTGGGACAGAAATGCCGGATTTTGGGGAGGATGTCCGTCTAGTATTGCCGACCCTTTCAAAGAATGACGAAGCTCGACTCATTGGAATGATCCTTTGGTTCCATCTGGGCGTAGACGAGCGCGCCACCTGGGTCGTCGAGGGGCGGGCGGATAAACCCAAACGCTATCGCCTGAAGTAGCTACATCCCAGAGAATCTTGGCGCATTACCATGTACATTTGAATCCGAATCCCACCGTGAGGCAAAGGCCATCTTGTGCTCGATATACCGGACCAATTCGTGGGTGATGGAACGCTCAAATGGCGTCATCTGGTCCACCCGATCCATAAGCACCTTCGAAATATCCCGCCAGGTGATTGTTCCCACAAATGTCTCCGTCGGAAAATCATCCTGTGAAACAATGCCAGTTAGCTCTCCAGCCAAATGCCTTGGATTCTTGTAGCGATCTACCAATTTCTCCGGCTTATAGGCCAGCAAAGCTAACCAGATGGGAGTCCGTCTTGGGAATTTAAAGAGTCGGTTCGGCTGAATGTGCCCGGTGGTTGTCAGTAGCGTCCTGATTCCCCGTAGGACCTGGTCGTTTTGATCTGAATGGGTTGTGCATTCCGCTAGGGGCGAAGTGTACTTTGCCTCAATGAATATCGTTGTAGCTGGATTCTCAAACTCGATGATGATGTCCGGCTCACTTCTTCCCTCTTTGAATTTCAGTAATTCTGATGGGAAACGTTCCTGACGTTCCCAAAATCTCATCTGAAATTTCTTGTACCAGACTTGTCGATGACTCCTGGTACCTGTGCCAATATCCAGCAATGGTCCAAGCCACAGATGGGGACGAATGTGGTGTAATTGCCCAAATACTTCCCCTGTTAGGACATCTTCCGAAGTGGTTCTTACAATGCATGGGCAACGGATTTCTCCGGATTGACCCTGGGGACAGACCCGGCCTGCTTTACCATGAAGTTCCACCAAAGCTCCCATATGGGCCTCCATTGATTCCTTTACAACCCCGTAGGCGTGTAATCATTCTCCTCTCAACTCAACAGAATGGCCCCGATCGCCAGGACCGAGGCCATTCAGGTGCTCAAGTAGTTGTTAAAATGCGTCTTTTAGCTCGCAACCGCAGTTACATTGGGCAGCGATTTTCCTTTCATCACGCAATCCTCAAATAACTTCTTTCGGCCCACTTGGTCATATTCGTGACCATAATCAATGAGCCGCATCAAGTAATCATCAAGTCGTTGGGGTTCAATGCCCAATTCAATGAGCTTAATTGGAAGCGCAGCTACCGCAGCACGCTTGGCCAACCTCTGAAGCGCCTTCTTATAATCGCCGAACTCCACAGTGGCGTTGCTTGGATCTAAGAACGCTTTTTCCATGTCAGCAATCACCTGCTGGAATCCCGCGCCATAGATGAATAGCAAGCACTCTCGGGAACTCCAATCATCAATGAAATTTAAATCATCATGAATGACCACATTTTCAGAAAGATATTCAAAATAGCCGTTCCAATTACCGATGTGCTCATCCATACCGTTCTGAGCCTGCCCAATGAAAACTTCTTTCATCTTCGCCATTACCTCATCGAAAACGATCTGGCGATCAGATGTGATTCTCGTACTTTTGTTCATAGCATTAATCCTCTTATAAAAGTTTTGGCACTTGAACACCATCACTTCAGTACTGAAAAGTATCTCCCCTTTCTCTCGCACTTAGTTAGCCACCCCCCGCCCATGATTTGCACCTCTGTTTGAAGGGACACCCGGAGCAGTTCATTTTCGAAGGTGATGGATAAACCACCCCGGTTTGCATGGCTTTGAAGACATTCTGGAAAACAAGTGTGCTCCTTTTCACGCGCAAGGAGTCTGTTTCGATCTCAAATACATTTACCTTTGGTGTCTTTGCCTTTGTGATCACCACGAACCGAATGTTTACCGGAATGTTGAAGTTTTCAGCAATGGCCTTCACTGCCTCAGCATAAAGATGCAGCTGTTCTGCATGCTCCTCTGCGGTGCCCAAATTCCACATGGAACGAGTCGTCTTAAAATCTGTCACCAATAATGCGTCATTGGCAATTGCAATGTGGTCCACCCTCGTTACTAGCTCCGGCAATTCAGGGTGTAGTGGTATTCGCAGAGTTTCTTCTATTCCCAGGGTCTGGCCTTCAGCGGCGCCATAGGGACTGGCCAGGAAACTATCCAGCATCCGTCTGGCCAATTCCGCCTGTGAGCCAGCATCTTCTTCCCCGCTGTAATCCACTGGAGTATCCTTTGCCTCATCTGTCCAAGTTTTGTGAAAGAGTTCCATTAACTGATCAATGGTTGGTGGTTTCTCCGCTGCCAATTGACACTGCAAATGATGCTGGATCACGACATGAATTGATGAACCTAGCAGCAAAGCTGCGGAAACAGTTTCCGGGGCAGCTTGTTCCACATAGGTGAAATGCCACTTTAAGGTGCAGGCCTGGAACAAAGTGATTTGGCTATGGGACAGATAATCCCTGCCTGTGATGGCTTTGGCTATCTCACCGGGAGTGAAAGGCCTTGAACATCCATTGGCTCCCCCCGGATTTATCTGGATCATTGACCTGCCCCCACACCCTGGGGTGCTTCCAATCCCTTCTTCAGCCGGTCAATGAGTTCTGAGGCTTGTCGGATGGTCAATTCCGACAAGTTACAGTTGAAATCCTCCCTGGCGATGGCATCACCATTTGTGTCAAACCTCTCGGCCATCTTGGTGATGGCATTCGTCTGAGCAGCTGTGATAGGACGTTCGTTCCGCCTCTCGTTGGTCCCACTGCTCTTGTTGTTGCGTAGGCTGTTGGCTGAATCTCCGCCATTTGATGGACCGGAGTAGCTACCATTGCCATTCAGCCGGTTGTGTCCTGGCTTGTTTCCGTTCCCATTTTGATTTCGATTGTTGGCTGCTGGGGAATGTTTGGACCCACCATTTCCGTTGCTCTGTTTCTCCTCAGAGGCCTGGCGCACTTGCTGATCCAGCAAGTCGGTTGCCAGCTGGAATAGGTAATTGGTGGAATCTGCCAATTGGTTGGTATTGTCCAGAGTGCGAGAGTCCAATTCCGATTGAATGTCCAAGCACCAACCGCGACTGTTGAAGTCCTGAGTCAGTTTCCGACTGACTGACACTTTGATGATCAGAGGCATAGGGTTCTCCTTGTGGTTTTAAGTCCACACGAAGAACCCTGGTGGCTTCACGGTCATTCTTTCTCCATCGAGCCAATAAAATCGAGCGTGATCATGACGAACAATCACGCTCGATGAAAGGTGAGGCCCGGAGTTATTTATTCGCCACCTCCGGATGGGCGAGTTAGAGTTTCACAAGCAGTCTTCGTCACCGGCTGTTGCTGGTTTGAAATCAGATTGCATATCCGACTCAGAGTTCATGCCCTCGACACAGCATCTTCATCATCTACTTGATGATGAGCACTACATCGATGATGTTACATTCTGTACTATGAATTTTTGGTGTATTCTCTTCACTTATGCCACTGCAATTGATTATTCATTGTGTCATTACAATGCATTCCGAATCCTTGAGATGGCTCTCAACGATCTACATCGCATAGGTACAGAGTCATTAGCGATTCACGTACAAGTACCGAGTTGCCCTTTTACCCCCCCGGAACTCCTTTGTCCGTTTCCTTTAGAACCCCGTCAAGCACCAAACCATTGAGCCAACGGTTGGCCTGTTGAGGAGTGACATTGATAAGCTTCGCTGCCGTCCTACAGCTGAGGAAGAATGGTGCCTCACCTTGTGCTTTTTGAAGTTCTCTGCAGATGGCCACCAAGTGCCGTAATTCTGGTTGCTCGTATTTGGCTGCCTCTGGGACTTCCAGTAGGGCTGCTCGTTCAGCAACCCTCTCGACAGATAATTCGTCTTTCAGGTAACGGATACGTGGCCAGCCATTTAGGAAGTCAAACCATGACTCCTCAAAAGCTTTTGTTTCGATTACTGGCAATGCAAGCTCATGCCATCGACGGACAACCATTTCTAGGCAACGTGGATGGATTTTACGAAATCGAGGAACAGTCTTGAGTTCTCTGGCCAGGTTGAATACCTGGCGGTGTCGTTCTCCCTGAGCTTTAGGTAGGCATCTGTGAAGAAGCACTTCAAGCTCCGCGTCCACCACAATTTGAACAATCTCCTCCTTCCTCTCAGTGTTCTCTGTTGTCTCAGTTGTCTCTGTCTCTTCTGATGTCTCTGTCCCATGAGATTCAGTACCACCCATTCCGGGAGATGGGAGCCAACCCATTTCGTCCAAGAAGGCCTTTTCAACACGCCAAAGTTTTTCTACATCGTCCGGTCCCACATGCCATTGGTAGGTTATGCCAGAAGGATGAGTTGAAGGAGGCAAAATGTTAATCCCCGAGCCACGTAACTCACCGTCGGAAAGTTTAAAGGTGCGGGTCACTTCGGGGCACCAAAAATAGACGTGGAAACCCCGACGCGTTCTTACGGTGAGAAAATCCTTGGATGCATCCGGATAATCAGCTGCCCATCTCTCATAGGCCCCCTCCTGATCAAAGTCGCGGCAGACCAGCCCACCACTCGCCATTCCATTGAGGACGGCAATGCCCTGAATGCCTTTTCTGCGAAACCAGTTATTCTGCTCCTCCGCTTCGGGAGCAAGGGCGATATATCTGCCCCAGGCTACGGTGGGCTTCTTATCGTTTCCCACAGGTATGATTCGCCAGCCAAATTGATCCCGATAGTCACATGCTGCTCGGTACAAATCCCGTCTTTGCATTGTCTTCTCCTGTCACTGAGGCTCTGAGCAGGAGTTCAATGCGAAAGGCCTGAACCATTTCCGCGGCGGTAGTCTGGTTCGGTGCTTGATCCAGAACCATCGCTACATAGGAAGCAAAGCTTGGAGCACCAGACCTTATGGCTTTCACCTTGGCTGACTGATGAATTTGCCTTGGGATCGACAAGCTCAAATTGCTGATGAATCGATTGGCTTTGAATTTCGGCATCTTAACTCCCGTTGAGCAAAGCCAAATCGGCGCGATGCCATTCGTTGCTTTGCCTTTACTCTCCGGGTTATTAAATCAGTAGCACTAACCGCTAGGATGCCACTGTCTGCACTGCATCTGTCTCCGAGATTAAGCCAGTGGTCGTTTTCTGACGTGCCGCCTGATTATCCTTGGCTAAGGCTTCTAACTGTTGGTAGGCCTCCAAGTCATTCGATGCGACCGGTTGGGAATTGAAGATGAGGTAGCTGAGATAATCCCTCACCGACACCCCGGACAGTTCAGCATTGATTCTGAGCTTTCGCCAGATCTCTTCTTGAACACACACGCTTTTGTGAACTAATAGCATTTTCCCTTTCGCTGTTTTGATTGCACTTTCTGTACGCAAATCAAACACCGAAATTTCACGCTGATTTTGAACCTGGATTGGGCCCGACCTTCGATCAGTGTAGAATGCTGAAGCAGAAGTTGACCACCTGACCGATCACCACAATTATTGCAATTACGATAACCACCAATGTGAATAGGGGGTGGCGTCTGGCAAACCGTTTGCACCGCTTCCACCAGATGAGGCGTCGTCTGGTGAACTTTAGCCGCTGCCTTCCAAGGTAGGAAAGTTTGTGCTGCCGATTCAGTTGACGTAAGGCTGCAATCTGGTCTTTCTTAGTTTTGCGGCGCCTTCCAGCCTCAATGATCTCAATCAGAGCTGGCATGGTAGCCCTGACTTCGTGGATCGTGTCCCTTAGGCCCCGGGCGATATTTCGTCTCACAGTGTTGTCACAATGTAAATCATCGAGAAGCTGAGGCTTGCTTCTCTCATAGGCTCTATTCACTATCGAGAACAGACCGACAAAGTTCCTAATCGATTCAAAATCGACCTCATCGATAACCTTCTCTCCCGAACGAATTGCCCCCATCAATTTCCGGAGTGGTGGAATCTCATTGCGAAGCTTCTGCCATGCCAACGATTCATTGAGCTTTTCCTCCTCCTGACTACACTCAAAATCTTTGCTTGCTTGGACAAACGCCTCCTGGGACCTGCGAAGCTTTTCTAGAATCTCTGAAGCTTTATCCGATAGAGATTCACTCTCGGGTTCCCCAGAAAGCAGCTCATCCACCAAACGCTCTGCTTCAGCATCGTCCATGTAAGAACCCGCCTCTCTGACTGGACCGATACGTTTATCCTTGCTCGTAAAGGTCGGCAGTCTTCTTTGCCAGCACTCGCACTTCATTTGCCAGTTCTTTTGGCTTACGGACCTGTGCTGCCGGGCCAAATCCCAGCACCCAGTACCGCACTTCCTCCAGACCAGAGACGGTAGCTCGGAATAGGACTCTTCCTCCGGGAAGGTTCTCCGTCCTTTGTGTGGCATGCCAGCGGATTTCCTTGACCATTTCCCCGGCTTCAGCTTCGAACTCGACTTCGATATGCCAATCCCGATCACCTTTGAACACCGTCCAAGCATTTCCCAGTGCTTCCTGCAGTGACCATTCCGGATTTACTTTGATCGCTTTATTGGTGACTTTCAGGTCTTGAAACCTTGCAAGTCGATAGAGCTTTGTCACCTCGTCCTTATTGTCGTGGGCTGCCAGATACCAGCACCCATATCCGCCGGCCAGAAAAACCCGTCGGGGTTGCAATGTAACCACTTTGTTCTTTGATCCGTGAGGCGTCTGATAGCGACCTTCCACCTGACGGCGGGTCATCAGTGCCTTTTGGATGGTGATCATGATCTTGGAGCAATGTGCTTGGTTGACCATGCCAGTGCTGAGTACGTCGAAGAGCTCACTTGCATCCCTCACAATGTCCTGCTGTTTTGCAGGCAACGTGTCCAAGATTTTGTCACGTACCGTGACCATTGAATCCAGAAGTTGCAGGCCCTGACTTTGGCAGGTCTTGGCCAACACTGACAGATCAAAACACTCCTGGTCGCTGAGAGGGATGTGAGGGAAATACCAGTCTCGATTGATACGGTAGCTGCCACTCGGTCCATATTCCTGATCCCGTAGGACCGGAACACCTGCCAGCCTTAATACAGCGATATCTCTTTGGACATTTCGTCTCGAAGTGCCGAAATACTCCGCAAGGGTTCGACCTGTCCAAACGCTGGGCCCCTTCAGCAAGCTGATAAGCCTAAGCAGACGACTGAGCCTTGAACCACGCACGGACATCGGAACCCGCTGCCTCCGTTGCGTGCACTGAAAGGCATGGGTACGACACTAAACTGGTCGCATGTCTTTAAGATTTCGGTTGGTGCCTACTGCAGCTTTCAATGACCTGCGGATGAAATACCTTTCGATCTACCCAGGTCTTTAGCTCACTCCACCGGTCTGCATATTCCACTTCCACGGTAAGAAGTGCTTTTTTGATCAGCTGTTGATAGGAAAGTGTGGCGAATTGGATTTGATCGCGGCGAATCATCGCCTCAAAGTCTGACCACGCTTTGGTCCCGACTTTCTGAGCCATGGGCAGGTGTGGACCATCGGCATAGACGACGAGAAATCCTGGCTTCAAGTTGCCGGCTGCCGCCTGAAGCCAGCACAAGCTTAGGTTCCTCATCCACTGATAGATCGGCCCATTGAACGGGCAAGGGGAATAATCGAGCGCGGGGTCCAACCGAAGTACATTGGGGGCAATTTCCCAATACCGAATCCCCTTGCCCGACAAGGCACATTTTCCATCATGCCGCGTGACCGGGTTCACCTGCTTTGTATAGGTGCCGTTGCATTGGATCTTCCCCTTGTTTGGCCCTGAACTGATTGCGTTCGGTTGCGAGCAGCAACCACCGTCGGTCTCGGTGAACTTGCACTCCACAAAGATCAGACTGCGCGGACTGCTCGCTACCGCATCGATTTGTGAGCGGGTGCCTGTTTCCTTCAGTTCATTGGTTGAATCAATCCATTCGAGCTCAATATTCCATGGCCCTCCGGTAGGTAGGTGAAGATGTGATGCCAACTCACCCAAAAGGCTATCCCGTTCTTCTTGTCGGGCAACTTTAAGGGTTCCGAAAACATCGATCGCGAGCGCCTGGGAGGAGTTTGGCCTCATCGTGTCGATCGCGCCCCCGCTGCGGTGCCAGAGCCGTTCATCCCATGACTGGACCGCTTTATGGGCTGAGGGAAATAAGTTCGCTTTGATGGCTTGCTCTGTTGCCGGGTCCATGCCCGGCAAGCGTCAAGCCCCCCGGCGTCACTAAACTGGTCGCATCTGAAAGCGATTTTCGTCAGTTGCCAAGGGGCCATTCGGCAAGGCCGGGCCGGTCTGGCACCTTTAAATTTACAAAAGAGCTTGTGTCGCACCATCGCTCACCGTTTGCAGAACGGTATCCGATAGCCGCGTGGGAAGTTGGATGCGACTGCATCAGAGACAAAGCTGGGATGGCCGATGGCCGGAATAAGTATTCAATTCTTGAGCGCCATCTAGACACCTTGCGATGGCCCGAAGGTTACCGCGCCGCGATAAGCTTCAAATATAGTATTTTTTAATGAATGACCCCTAACGTCGGCTGTAGGGGAAAACGAGTTACCGATCTGGATGCTGCATCACCCATCTGTTTACGGCGACAATCAAACCGATTGCTCGCCCAAAGACAGGCTTGATAATCGATTTGACCATGGCAAAATCGATACACAATGGCGTTCCTTCCCGAGCAGACGCAAAAAGTGGAAGACCACTGACCCGGCTGAGAAAATGCCGATCAACTTTGCCACCGCGATGCACCAGAACATTGCGCACCGCAAACAACGTGTCGATGCTGCGGTGAATAATTATCTTGTTGATCTGCTGATAATGCGTGTGGAAGGCTAGCCAATAGGAATCGCGAATCGCTTTCACGGAACGATAAGTTAGCTGATTCCTTGTCTTCGGTCCTTTCACGTCACTGAATGCGTTTGTCTTTCCCTTTAGATTCGTGCCTTCCCAGATGGGCATCGCTCGTCGTCCGGGTCTTCCTCTAAAAACCGCGAAAGTGTTTGGCCGCATATCGATAGCTCGTTCAAGCAGATCCTCGCACAAGCTTTCGAACGTTGTCCATGCGAAAACGACCATCGCTCGCATAACTGCATCCATGCCATCGGTTACACCACGCTTCCCGGAGTCGATTAGCTCTCGAAGCATTGCGTCGTGGACTCTTTCTAATTTTCTTCGACTAGCTTTGACTTCGGGCGCGTTCACCTCTTTTCTGCTCAGGTTTATGTCCGTTTGCGTGACCTTTGAAAACCTTTTGCCGAGATCGAAACTACCAGTCTCTTTGTGCACCGCATACGCCAGTCGGTAGCCTAAATAATTTGCCGATGACCCGATTATTCCGGTGTAAGCGCCTAAAGCAGTCGTGGCATTTAGGTTTTTGGCAAAATCCTCGTAGACGGATTGAAACTTGATGTTCATCCCACGTAGACGGCTCACTGAGATAGGTCGAAAGCCAATTTTGACCAGTTCACCGACCTTCATCTCATCAAAGTATTTTCGGTTGTAATAGCTCATTGCCAGAAGTTCTCCTCGTCGAGGTCACAAATTTGCCTAGAAGCCGTTTCACAACTGCCAAAATGGCCCGTTTCGGCTTCAGTACGACGGCTTTTCGGAGTTTTGAAACAGCTTCTAGGCATGCGCTTGGGAGGTTTGACCACAGCGGGAACCATCATTTGTAGAAGTGATTTATCCCCGCCGTACAGATGCGCAAATGCTGTCAGACGTTGGCGACGATTGAATTCCGCAGTCAGGGCCTTCGAGCAGAACATAATGTTATCATGGTAGTTGTTTCGCTTGCGCGACATGTAGAGGCACGTTTTGAATGATAGCGGAATACTCACCACAACATTCGCGCGGTTAAGTCCGAATTTGAAATGTTGCGAGAGCTCATGCCAGCGACATAACGGATTGTCACTGATAATGAATTCATGTCGTGTACGATACCACGTCCATTGGTAGCCGCAGATTACTTCGGCGAATCGGTCATACTGGGCTGTTCGCAAATAATGTTCATAGAGCGCCCTTTGATCCGGTGGATGGGTATGGAGTGTTGCTCGAATCTGATTCGCCACACCGGCAAGTAGGACGATTTCTCCACCGTGTTCCCCGAAATTCGCGATGGCATCCGCGTAGA
>Ga0302179_10000265_pt1 | contig 37668 bp, 30 predicted proteins | sample I_Palsa_E3_1_FD_198788 | JGI IMG/M metagenome (GOLD analysis project Ga0302179, IMG submission 198788) | Peat permafrost microbial communities from Stordalen Mire near Abisko, Sweden - I_Palsa_E3_1 | ecosystem: Environmental > Terrestrial > Soil > Palsa > Peat permafrost | place: Sweden...
CGACCTGCCGAAGCAAGCGGTGCGACTCGACGCTGACCCGGTGCGATTAGCACAGGTGTTCTCCAACCTTTTAATCAATGCCGCAAAATACACCGATCCGGGCGGGCGCATCCAGCTGCGAGCAACGCAACAGGGAAGCGAGGTGCTGGTCGCCATAAGCGATAACGGCATAGGTATCTCTGACGACATGATGCCTCGCCTATTCACGCTTTTCTCACAGGCTCAATCGGCGGTTGGACGCTCGGAGGGCGGATTGGGCGTTGGTTTGTCGCTGGTGCGCGGGCTCGTCTCGCTGCACGGGGGAAGTGTGGAAGCACTCAGCGACGGGCCTGGTAAAGGCAGCGAGTTTATTGTGCGAATTCCTCTAGGGACGGCCTCGGAGCGCCCTGAAAGTGACGCAGGTACGGATGTACCGGTACCCGGCGCCGGCCTGAAGATACTCGTTGTCGACGATAGTCGAGATGCGGCTGACACTTGCGCCATACTCCTGGAACTCTCCGGCCATCACGTGCAGACGGCCTATACTGGCCAGCGAGCGCTTGAACTCGCCGAGACATTCCGTCCTCATGTGCTTTTGCTGGATATCGGTCTGCCGGATCTTGATGGTTACCAGTTGGCCAAGAAGGTCCGGGGAACCCCCTGGGGCGGGGCGGCGTTCCTGATCGCAGTGACGGGCTGGGGCCAGGAGGCGGATCGGCGCCGCGCTTTTGATGCCGGCTTCGATCACCACCTCACAAAACCAATTGCCGCAGAGACGGTGGAATCGCTGATACATTCGTTGAGCACATTGCGCGACCCTGCAAAAGCAACACAGGGCGGGCGCTAAGCTGGCAGGACCTTCGTCCAGACGAGGTGTGGCGACGCTATTCCAGTCGCTGCACTTTCCGCAGTGTTGAGAATAACTTCATCCACAACAGAGCTACCGTAATTGTTCCGAGGCCGCCCAGCACGACCGCCGGCATAGCGCCGAACATGGCCGCGGTCAGGCCGCTCTCAAATTCACCCAGCTGGTAGGAGGCATTGACGAACAGGAAATTCACGGCGCCCACACGGCCGCGCATCTCATCTGGCGTCGCTAGCTGTACCAGGGAGATTCGAATCACCATGCTCACCGTGTCGGCCGCACCCAAAATGGCCAGCGCCAGTATCGAGAGCCAGATGAGATGCGACAACCCGAACACCGGAGTTGCCAGCCCAAAGACGATCACGGCCTGGAGCAAGCGCATTCCGACCCGAGGCTCGAGCGCGTGGCGCGCGAGGGCAGCGGTCATCAGTAACGCGCCGATGAGTAAAGCAGGAAAGGCCGATGACCGGGCAGCGAGTTTGATCCGGTAGCGAGGGAATTCGACACCGTCTTACATTGAGTGGGAGCTACCGACGACGCAGCCGGGCATTGCAGTTCCCGGCTCATGGATTGTCGGTCGTTCCACGAGTTCCAGGACCTCGGGGCCTCCGAAGCGGGAGATTCGGATATGTTGCCAGGGCATTCGGCGAGCATAGTCAGTAGGGCGGCCGCGCTCGAGCTTGCGGGAGTCTGACCAGATCGCTTGGGCCGCGGGGCTTAGAATGGGCGCAAAGACCGAGGTATTCTCGAATGAGCACTTTCCCGATCGAGCTGGTGCGCAGCCAGTTTCCCGCGTTGGCCGGCGCCGCCGTTTTCGTGGACAACCCTGCAGGTACTCAGGTACCACGGCAGGTCATTAACGCCGTCGCTGAGGCAATGACTGGCGCCGCGAGCAACATTGGCGGTTTCTTTGCGGCCTCGAAGTGCGCCAAGGACATTTGGACCCGTGCCCACGATGCGACAGCGGAGCTTCTGGGCGGCCATTCCGGACGAGAGGTGATCCTGGGTCAATCGATGACCATGCTGACGTTTCATATCTCCCGGTCCCTCGGGCATGCTTGGGCACCCGGAGATGAAATCATAGTCACACGTATGGATCACGACGCAAACGTAGCACCGTGGCTGCGTCTGGCCGAGGATCGGGGCCTGATCGTGCGCTGGCTGCCGTTTAATCGCGACACCTGGCGCATTGAGCCGGAAGACCTGAAGCCGCTGCTGGGCGCCAGGACCCGGCTGCTCGCTCTCAACTATGCAAGTAACCTGACTGGATCGATTAATCCGGTGACCGAATTGACGAGCTTGGCGAGAGATGCCGGTGCGCTGGTGTATGTGGATGGTGTGCAACTCGTGCCGCACGTGAAAGCCGACGTTAAGGCCATCGGTTGTGACTTTCTGGTGTGTTCGTCATACAAGTTTTTCGGACCGCATCTGGGTGTGCTGTGGGGTCGGGAAGCGCTCCTCAGCAAGCTCAATCCGTATGCCGTGCGCTGCGCGCCGTCGAATCTGCCCGGGCGTCATGAGTTGGGCACCCCTCAGACTGAGCTGTTTGCGGGTCTGGCCGCAACCGCCGACTACTTCGTCTGGCTTGGCGCGCAAGTCGGCTGTTCTGGTAGCCGCGAGAGCAAGATAAAAGCTGCGTACAGCGCCGCCAGCGCGTACGAGATGGCAATTGCGCAACACCTTATCGACGGGCTAAAACAGATCGAAGGCGTGCAGCTTCAGGGCATCTCCGATGCACGGCAGCTGTCGCATCGAGTACCGACCGTCTCATTCACGCATCCCCGGCAGCGAACTTCTGCTCTTGCAAAGGCGCTCGCGGAGCAGGGGATCAACGCGTGGTCAGGTCATAACTACGCCTATGAGCTCGTTCGTCAGCTGGGTCTGGACGAACAGGACGGTGTACTCCGAATTGGCCTGGCTCACTACAACACGATTGAAGAGGTTGACCGAATCATTGGGTCGCTGAACGCGCTGCTGGCATGATGGCGGTTCGCCGGCGAGGGCGGCGGCATCGTAGCCGTCGATTCAGGACATGCCGTCCCAGAATTGTTCCATCTTCAAGCGGGTCGCCGCATCGGGCAAGCGGCCGCGGGCGGTTGCCTGGTTATCCTCCAGATGTGCCACTTTGGTAGATCCCGGTATCGCACAGGTCACCGCCGGATGCGAGATTACGTACTTCAGCAAGAACTGACTCCAGCTCGAAACATCGATGTCGGCTGCCCAGTCTGGCAAAGTGCGCTCCCCGGCTTTCCCGATCAGTGTGGCGCGCGCCAACGGCAGATTCGCCAGCACCGCCACGTGACGCTCGAGCGCGATCGGCAACACGCTGGCGGCCGCATCGCGGTTCGCGATCGAATAATCCACTTGGATGAAGTCGAGCGGATACTTGCGCATCGCCTCGACAATATCGCCATGCTGCGAAACACGCGATGTGGTGACGCCGAGGTAGCGGATTTGTCCAGCCTTCTTCCACTGCTGCAGCAACGGCATGAGGGTGTCGACCCCATTCAGGTTATGCACCTGCAGCAGGTCGATTCGTTGCGTTTTCAAACGCTCGAGCGAGCGATGAAAACTCGACTCACCGCCGCCGCCCGCGCCGCCGAAGAACCCATCCGCCGTGAGCTTAGTCGCCAGGAACATCCGATTTCGGATGCCCAAAGTCCCGAGCGCATCACCGATGAGCGCCTCGCTGTCGCCATAGGCCGCTGCGGTGTCGACGACAGAGCCGCCGAGTTCGCTCATGCGCTTGATCTCGTCTCGAATGGCGTCGCTCTCCGAGGCCCGAAACGAATCGGTACCCAGTCCAATCGCCGGGATCTTCTCGCCGCTCGAGGGTACCGTTTTGGTGATCAGCGGTTTTACGCCGGGGGAATCGGCCGCCTGCGACTGTCGCAGATAGCCCGCGCCAAAGCAGGCGACCAGGGCGCCGCACACTGCCTCGCGGCGCGATAGAATCGCAGGCGTCCTGGATTTCACCCTAGCCCTCTTCCGGTTTGCGACACGCACGATGTTACACTCGATTGTGACCGTGATGGGACCGAAAAAGTTCGTTACAACCAGCGAGCCGCCGCTGTTGTCGGCGTACGTTGCGGCGCATTACAAGGTGACTGGCACTACAATCCCGTTTGTATTGCGCATCGGGCAGCGCTGCCCAGAGCTAGCATCGGTGCATCTCGCAAACGGCGTCAGTCGTTCAGCGTTCATTACGGCCTGGAATCCTCGGAGCGTTGCAACATCAGAGCGCATTAATCGCGCTTCACAGAAGCGCCTTGAGACGCAGCTGACCGGGATGGGTCTTAGGCTTCTAGCTGGCATCGGTGAAGACCCTTCTGGGGCGTGGCCTGGTGAGCCTGGCGTTCTGGTACTTGGGATCTCACGAGGCGAGGCGGAGCGAATCGGCCAAACGTTCGGCCAGCTGGCCATCGTGTGGAGTGGCGAGTCTGCAGTTCCTGAGCTGGTAGTGATGCCGGCGTCGCCCCAGGGTCCCGGTCGGTAGCCGATGGTAGATTAAGGGTCCGAGGATGCGCATTTCGTCACGCTGGCCTGCGTTTGGCGTCATCATCGCCGCAGCGCTTTGTCGACCCGCCGGCGCCGCGGCGCCTGACGACGGCCCGCGCTATGGGCCCGAGCTTCAAGGATTTGAGTACCCCTGGCCGGTGCGGCATTTCCACTTCGTTTCGCAAGGCGTTGCTCTCGACATGGCGTACATGGATGTCGCGCCGGCAACACCGAACGGTCAAACGGCGGTACTGCTGCACGGCAAGAATTTCTGCGCTGCCACTTGGCAGAGCACTATCGTCATATTGAGCGCGGCCGGCTATCGCGTGGTCGCCCCAGACCAGATCGGATTCTGCAAATCAAGCAAGCCTTTGCACTATCAATTCAGCTTCCAACAACTGGCGGCAAATACACGCGCTCTGCTGGCCTCGATCGGAATAGATCGAGCTGTGTTCGTCGGGCATTCGACCGGCGGGATGCTCGCGGTGCGCTACGGGCTGATGTATCCCGAGTCGGTTAACCAACTCGTGCTGGTCGATCCGATTGGGCTTGAGGACTGGAAAGCCAAGGGCGTCCCATGGCAAAGCGTGGATGCCTGGTACCAACAGGAGCTGCGTTCGACCGCCGCCAGCATCCGTGAATATGAGCGCGCGACCTACTATGCCGGAACATGGAAGCCGGATTACGAAGTCTGGGTGCAGATGCTGGCGGGCATGTATCGCGGGTCGGGGCGCGACCGTGTTGCCTGGAACTCGGCGCTTCTCTACGACATGATCTACACGCAGCCGGTCTACTACGAGCTAGGGCAGCTGGCAATGCCGGTGTTGCTGATGATCGGTGACAAGGACACGACAGCCATCGGCAAGAACCTTGCGCCGCCGTCCATCCGCGCAACCTTGGGCAACTATCCGGTGCTTGGAAAGGCGGCGGCGGCGCAGATCCCACACCCCAATTTGGTCGAATTTCCTGATCTCGGCCACGCACCGCAGATCCAGGCGCCCGATGTTTTTAATAAGGCGCTGCTGGATGGCATGCGCTCGGCGACGGGCGGAAATTGATCTGCGGTCGTCCTAGTACGGCAACTTTCGCGAGATAAAGAGACCGGGTTGGCCCCGATGACTGACCCCCAGAGCGACCAGCGTCTGCGTCTGCTGCGACTGCCATAAATGCACCACAGGCACAGGAGCGCGGCGGCGACGACTGTCCTTTATTTCCTGCAGCCACTCCGGCGGACTTCGGATCCAGTTGTTCGAGTCAGCCCATGGCAGTTCACTCAGCGATCGTGCCACCAGGGATTCCCGCTCGGTCGCACCCTGAGCAGCGACGCTGGCGGCACCGAGCACTCGCGCTGTCTCCCATCGATTATCAACGCGCTGGGAGTCGGTGGACGATCGAAGTTCGCTAATGGGGCGATTTACATGGAAGGGCTGTGGGGACAAGTCGCGAAAGCAGGAGGATCTAGCGGTATTTGCGACAGTGCTGAGCGCGCATTCGGCATTGGCACCAGCAGCGCACGTCATCAGCATCAGCGCTAACACAAATCTCGTGGTGGGCAAAGGCATCTCGACTCTTCCCTACGGTCCTACAGTCCTTCAGCGTTGGACGGTAGTGTGTGCAAGGGCGAGTTGCGGCGACAGAAGACTATAGGTCGCCTTGGGGTAAGCCCACACTGACGTTGTGCGGGAGAATGCCGATGGCGTTCAGTTATTGTTCAGTTTACGGTCAGTTATGGTCAACAAATGGGGTCCAAAGGTACCCGAGCATTCCCTTTCCTACATCGATGCTGGAGTTCGACCGACAGGCGGCGCAGAGCGCCTGGGGGATCGTTGAACCTCGGCAGTATTGGGGGCCGTGTGGAAGAGGCAGGGACGATCGTGACAACATTCAAGCTCAGGCACAAAACCCGGTCGCTTTATTATCGGGTGCGCGGACAAGGAGAGAACCTGCTTCTGATCCACGGACTGGGATCGAGCGGAGCAGATTGGGAATTCCAGGTACGTGCGCTCGAGCGTCATTTTTGTGTCATCGTGCCGGATCTGCCGGGCAGCGGTTGCAGCCCGCCCTTTGAAGGGGACTTCAGCATTAGCGATTGCGCCGACGCGCTGTGGGCGCTGTTGGATCACTTGCAAGTCCCGCTGGCGAACATCGCTGGGTTTTCACTTGGAGGCGCGGTCGCCCTGGAGATGGCGTTACAGCGTCCGCACCAGGTGGCTCGGCTGGCGCTGATCAACACATTGCTGTCTTACCGAATCGATCATTGGCGCAAATGGCTTGAGGCCAGAGTGCCGGCCGTTCTCATCCGATTGATGGGCATGCGATGCGCTGCCCGGCTGGCGGCGACACGACTCTTTCCAATGCCCTGGCAGCGAGTATTGCGCGACCGAGCTGCCGAGGTGATAAGCCGAGTGACCTCGAAAGTCTACCTTGGCATGGCTAAGGCGTTGGAGCGCTGGACAGCGGTCGAACGGTTGGATCGGCTTCAAGCCAAGACTCTGATGATTGCGGCAGAGCACGACTTCACGCCGCTGGCGGAGAAAATGTCCATGGCAAAAGTGGTACGCGCCGACATCGCCATTGTGCATGGCTCGAGACATGGCACTCCTTTCGACTCAATCAAAGCCACCAATGCCTGTCTGTTGGCGTGGTTCGCTGATCGGTCTATTCGTGCATCGCGACGCTGGGTGTGCGACCAGGCGCCAGCCTCGGGGCGACTGTCTCGCGTGACGCGATTCGTCGAGGAGCAGACGACATTGAATCGGTTGGAATTCGGCGCGTAGTCGGTCTATCGCGCCTGCCTGTCTGAAGCAATATCTGGTGAAACCGATTTGGTGCCCCAGCAGCCCAAAAAGATGCTGCCGTTGAAATCCTCGATCGTTGAGCGGTACTGCCCTGGACAAGCCGGCGGCGGGCTACTGGCGCGCGGAAACATCTCACCGGGCGGCCGGCTTGGCAAATAGGGAGGGGCGTGCTCACAACCGATGAGCAGCATTGCGACACCGAGGCACAATGGGCGAGCGATGATGAGCGCCATGTTCATAGGCTACTGATGCCGATCGCCGTGTTCATAGGCTGATGTCACAAGATCGCTGGAAGCGGATATACCTGCCCAATCGCCGCGCAGTTTGACCCTTTACAGAATCCACCCCAGGTCGACAGCCACATCACGCTCGAATTTCTGAGCGGAACCGTCCAAGTGCGGATCGGGACAAATTCCTGAATTCACGGGGATAATATCCGGATCCAATTTGGCTGGCAATACGGCCGCGGGCTGGGGCAACTTGCGTGCAGACTGGTTCTGGTGAAGGATCAGGAACCACTATGACGGCTAAATCTCGACTTCGGATCTGGCGCGAGCTCGCGCTTTGCACCCTCGCCGACGCCATGACTCTGGGGGCAATGGCGGCTGACCCGCCGACCAACGGCGTTTGGAAGTACCAGGTGCCACCGACCCCAGTGAGCGGGGAATTCAACAATGAGGATCCTGTCGGACTCGCCGCCGGCGCACACCTCGCGACCGACTGCTCAATAAATCTGCACGCTGACGACGGCAAGGTGTATTGCTTCACGATCAGGACCTCCATGCAGTTCTTTGAGGACTCTCCGCAGACCTACCTTGGCGCCGCGCGAAAGTTCTTCGATCGCGACAAGACATCAGCTCGATAGCGACCTCAGGTGAGGATGTTACGTCAACCGTGAGTGGCGGCTGTTGCTAATCTGAGAGGACGGGGTGGCGGCATCCATGCCGCCGGTTTTAGACTGAGCGCCGAGGCCCAGGCCTGATACATCAAATGGTCAACAACGTGCAACAGCGGGTGGTCATCGTCACCGGGGCATTCGGCGCGCTCGGAAGGGCTGTCGCCCGCAAGTTTGCGGCATCGGGCGCCGCGGTCGGGCTGCTCGATCGGGGCGCTGTACCGGCGGAGTTGGCTGTTGAATTCGAAGGCCCACACTTACTCATTCCCGGGGTCGACCTGGCCGATTCGGATTCCACAGCGAAGGCCATTGGCTCAACCGTGGATCGCACCTCGAGGATCGATGTCCTGGTCAATGTGGCCGGCGGGTTTCGCTGGGAGACGCTCGAGAGCGGGGACATCGTGACTTGGGAACTCATGTTTGCCATGAATCTCAAGACCGCGGTAAACGCTTCGAAGGCGGTATTGCCGCACTTGCTGTTACGTGGCGGTAGTATTGTCAATATCGGCGCGGGAGCGGCGGGGCGTGCGCAAGCGGGCATGGGTGCATACACGGCATCGAAAGCCGGCGTACAGCGGCTCACCGAAGCGCTGGCCGAGGAACTCAAGGATCGCAACATCACAGTGAACTGCGTGCTGCCGGGTGTTATCGATACGCCGCAGAATCGGGCAACGATGGCTGGCACCGACTTCTCACGCTGGGTGGCGCCGGCCGCGATCGCCGACGTCATTTACTTTCTGGCATCGGACGCGGCCCGGGCGGTAAACGGAGCATCGATACGGGTATTTGGCCGCGGCTGAAGGGTGTTCCGACCGCGTCACCATTGTGAGACGTAGGTCTCGCGCCGGCCGATACCGCCGATTTGACGTCATCCGACGCAAGATTGAGCCGTTCTATGCATTAACTTGAGATGCATAGGAGCCTCACGATGAGTCGCCTACCGCGGACCGGTTGGTGTGCCGCCTGGATATTGACTGCAGGCTTCGCAATGACTTCTGGCGTGCACGCTGATGCGCTCTCGGCGGTGCAGGTACTCCGGGAGGGCGGTTGCGGGGGCCTGATGCCGGCCGCACCGCCGTTGCGTCACAGTGCTGTGCTGGATCATGCCGCCGAGCAGTGGGCACACGGACTGGCATTGTCGGCGGCGATGCAAAACGGCGATTATCCGGCAGATGTAAGCACCGGGCTGCGAGTAGGCGGTTCGGACAGCGATATGATCCGCGTGCTCCGACGGTCGAGCTGCCGCATCGTATCGAGCCGTGATCTTCAGGACATTGGCGTCTACCGCCGCGGGTCGGATAACTGGCTCGTGTTGTCTTCGCACTATACGTTGCCGGATCGCTCCCATGCGCCGGCGCTGGCGGCGCGCGCGCTGGAGCTGATCAACCAAGTGCGCGCCAGTGGTACCCGCTGCGGGCAGCGATCATTCGCGCCGACCTCGCCCGTCACGTTATCCCCGACCTTGGCAACGGTCGCATTCGGACATGCCGCCGACATGGCCGAGCACGATTATTTCGAGCACGAGGATTTGACCGGCCGCTCACCGGCACAACGGGTGCGTGCCGCGGGATATGAGGACAAACTGGTCGGCGAAAACATCGCTTACGGACCCAAGTCGATCGATGAGGTGGTCCAAGGGTGGCTCGACAGTCCGGATCACTGCGAAAACATCATGGACCCGAGATTTGCCGAGATGGGCATCGCCTATGCCCCGGGACAGCTATCGCGGCGCGGCCTGTATTGGGTTCAATTGCTGGCGGTTCCGCGCAGGGTCGCCGGCTCTGCGTCCGGAATTGCTCAAACTTACGCGCGCTGACAGGATCGTCGGTATAGCGCGATACTCGAACGCACTGGCTACGTGACCAACGCTGTCATTGCGTCCTTCAAAAACAGGCGAACGTACTCTTCAGACATAAGGGATCTTATACGAGCTACATTATTGTTTATAAATAATAATATGCCAGGTCGATACGCGGCGCCGCCAAATAGTGCGCTAGCTGCGACGTACCGCGGTATTCAGTCGCTGTAGGCTACACGCTACTAGCTCCGGTGGGTTTGAGATAAAGAGCCGGCCATGACATTGGGGGACTCAAGAGTGAAGGCATCTTTGTTGGCTTTGTCGACGGCGGTGGGTGTGACAGCGTTGGGAACCGTGTCCTGGGTCAAGGCGGTGCAGGCTGAAACTCCCTATGAGAGAGACCAGAGAGAACAGCTGGAGACATATCAACAACAGCACGCCTTATCGCCGCAGGTGCTGCAAGCCCAACGGTGGCAGCAAGAATGGCGGCAGCAACATCCGAATGAGCCGATGCCGACCCTAGGTGCCTTGGAAAAGCTCCATCGTCAGGAAATCCTGCAAAACATGAACCAGGATTTTGCGAAAATGCGTCAAGAACGACAGGCGCAACTGCAACGCGAGTACCTGCTCAGTAAGCAACATCAGCAGCAAATCCTGGCATCGCAGCACGTCACATGGACACCGCAGCAATGGAAAGAATGGGACCGGCAGTACGATCTGGCGCAGCAGCAGAAGGCTCAAGACTATCTCAATGCCGTGAGGGAAGCGGGACAAATGAGTAGAACGGAGATGGCCCAAGAGGAACAGGATAGAATTCGCAGGAGCGGCAATTGAGCGATAGAAGTTGAACGGCCAAGAACGCGCCGGTCTCAACCGCCCTCAACAGTCTTTGGCTCACTGAAGCGGATCGGTGTCGCTGCAGTGAAACCCGCACCGATTACCGTCAGGGCCGTCGACAAACTGCAGCGCTTCAACGCTATACGTTCTCTCTGTCTCATCTGTTCCCGCTCGCTGCAAACTCTGACAGAGTCTCATATAACCCGGTCTCACCTATTCGTTTCAATATGCCGGCACGACGCAGCTTCTCAAGCACATTGGAACGTACTTCGCACAGCACCACACGGGTACCCATGCGCTGAAAGTCCGCGACGATCTCGTCGAGGGCCGATAACCCCGTAGTATCCATGAAAGGCACGCGCGCCATTCGAATCACGACAGTGCGCACCCGGTTCTGACTGCGCCGAAGTGTCTGTTCCAGATATTCAGCTGCGCCAAAGAAGAACGGACCATCAATGCTGTACACCGCCGTATCCTTCGGTAGCACGAAATCCGCTCCGCGACCCGCATCTGCTGCCACTCGCTCCTGAGAGTTTTCCTCGATACTCACGGACCTCGACATGCGGCGCATAAACAACAGGCTTGCAAGTACGACGCCCACGTTGACCGCCACGACCAAGTCACTGAACACCGTCAGTACGAAAGTCAGCACCATGATCCAGACATCGGGGCGCGGCGCTGTCTTCAGCACATGGGCGAATCGGCGCACATCGCTCATATTCCAGGCCACGTAAAACAGAATCGCCGCCAGCGCTGTAAGCGGAATATGAGCTGCCCAGGGTGCCAGTAACACGATAACAAGCAGTAGGAAGCCACAATGCACCACGCCTGCGATTGGGCTATTCGCCCCGTTGCGGATGCTCGTAGCCGTGCGTGCGATTGCGCCAGTGGCTGCGAATCCCCCAAATAGGGGCGATAAGATATTGCCGATACCTTGGCCGATAAGTTCCTGATTCGGATCGTGCTGCGTATTGGCCATGCCGTCGGCCACCGTCGCCGACAACAACGATTCAATTGCGCACAGCAGTGCGATCGTAAAGGCCGGTCCGATTAGTTGCACAACAATGGTGAAATCGAATACCGGAAACTGCAAGTGCGGGAGTGACGTTGGAATCCCACCGAATGCGGTGCCCAGCGTCGCGACGCCCTTAAAATCGAACCCCCACTGCAAGGCGGTGGTTAAGAGCATGGCCACCAGCGGTGCCGGCACCCGTTTTAGGAACCGCGTTCCCACGATGAGCGTTAACAGTGAAGTAACGCCTAAAAGGGTGGTGGCCAGCTGCAGGGTGGGCCATGCTTGCAGCAACGCGATGAGCTTGGCATGAAACTGCACTCCGGAAGTCGCCGGATGCAGCCCGAAGAAATCCTTCCACTGGCCAACAAAGATGATAACGCCGATCCCGGAGGTAAAGCCGACGATGACTGGGATCGGGATGTACCTGATCACCGATCCCAGGCGCGCCGCGCCCAGACCCACCAAGATGAGCCCCGCCATCAGTGTTGCAAGCTGCAGGCCGGCTATGCCGTGTTGAGCTGTGATGACGGCAAGCACCGCAATGAAAGCACCAGTCGGTCCGGAGATTTGTAACCGTGTTCCGCCGAACAGACTGGTGCACAGGCCCGCAACGATTGCGGTGTACAGTCCCTGTTCCGGCCGCGCCCCTGAAGCGATCGCAAATGCCATAGCAAGCGGCAAGGCGACGACGCCCACCAAGATACCGGCCATCACGTTGGGCCACCAATTCGCTCGGACTAGCAACCCTGTGCGGTAGCTTTCAAGAATAGCAATCATGATCGCGGCCGCCATCGGCGGAGCGTCCCGCGGAGACTTTCGCATCGCCGCGATCGGCAACGAATGCGGTCTGACGGACGGCCCTCACCCGGCCTCTGGCTGGCGCGTCGATAGACTTCTATATCCTGATCGATCATGGTTAATAGCATTGTTGGCGCGACGGTGGTCGCGCTCTATGGTGCCGCTGTCATCAATTTAATGGAGGAGAGACATGATCGCCCATGCAACGCTGGCAGTCAGCAACTATCGCACATCGAAAACGTTCTACGCTGAGGTACTCAGCACGTTGGGATATAAAAACAATATGGAGTCAGGCAAATCCGCGGGTTTCAATGATGGCAAGAACACCGATTTCTGGATCACCCAGGAGAAAGCCGTAGTGCCAACACACCTAGCTTTTAGAGCGCGCGGCCGCAAGCAGGTGGATGCCTTTTACAAGGCGGCCTTGGCGGCGGGGGCCAAGGACAACGGCGGCCCTGGCTATCGCGATTATTCGCCTGGGTACTATGCGGCTTTCGTGCTGGATCCGGACGGCAATAATATTGAGGCAGTTTGGTACGACCCCAGCAAGGAGAAGTAGGGCAGGGCTGTCGCTGTCGAACGTGGTCCTCGCCAGCGAAAACAGCGCGCTGCGCGCGTGTGAGGCATTACTTCGCATAATATTGAATGTGAGAAAAGGCCCCGCGCGTGGGCCAGATCCGCGCAGATGGATTTCAGCGTCGGGAAAAGCACAAGTCCGCACCAAACTGTGCCGACGCGGCAAGCTGGCGTGTCAGGCCGCGCTGTTTTCAGGACGCTTTAGCGCTTAAGCTCACAGCCTGATTTCCGGAATGGTAGGTCTAATGACTGCGCGGCGGGCTCTGGGGTGGTTAGCGGTCGCCGCAGCGGCGTCAATCGTATGGCTTACGCGACCCTTTGTGTCCGCGCTGCTGTTGGGCGCCCTGATGGCGTTCACGCTGGAGCCGGTCTACGCGGCACTGGCGCGGTACACGCGAACACCGTTTCTGGCATCCCTGACGACTGTGTTGGTGTCGGGCGCGGTGGTCGGCGGCGCACTGGCCGGGTTCGTCTCGGTGTTCGTCATGCGCGCGGTGGGAGTGGCCTCATCCGTGCGCGAGGGGTTGCGCCCCGGAGGGGTCCTGAGCGGGCGCGTGGATGCAGTCAGCGGCTGGCTGGCGCATCTGGGGATCTCGACGTCGAGTCTTAGCGAGCGGCTGGAGGCCGGCGCTGGTGAGATCGCCTCGCAGTCCGCGCGCCTTGCCACGGCCCTGGCATCGGGCACGTTCGCCGCTCTGCTGGGCCTTTTCTTTGCCGTTCTCGCCATGCATCTAGTGCTGCTCCACTGGTCGCGCATCGTGACCGCGATGGTCAGGGTCTCCCCGCTGCAACCCGAGCATACCCGCGCCCTGTTGAACGAGTTTCGGCGGGTAGGGCGCCAGACCGTGGCTGGCACCGTAGCCACGGGATTGGCGCAGGGCTTGCTGGCAGCCATCGGCTATTGGATCGGCGGCGTGCCGCTGCCAATATATTTCGGTATTGCGACCGCACTGGCATCGCTGATTCCGGCCGTAGGGACCCTGCTAATCTGGATCCCCGCGGGCGTGTACCTGATCGCCATTGATCACCCCGCCCGCGCCGTCATCGAACTTAGCTGGGGTGCTTTGATGGTCGTGGGATTTAGCGACTATGTGATCCGTCCACGCATGGTCGGCGATGCAGCCATGCCGACGCTGCTGGTGTTCATCGCGCTGTTCGGCGGTCTAGAAGCGTTTGGCTTGTCGGGCTTAATCCTGGGACCGGTACTGATGGCGGTCGCGGTCGCGGTGCTCCGCCTCTATGCGCATGACAATCAGCGCGATCGTGCCGGCGGATCGCCCTCAGCCGAGTGAGGCAAGCAAAGCGGCTGTAGCGCCGGGGATTGCGCGCGCACACGAGATTGTCGATAAGCGCACGCCGTTGAGGCGATCTCCAAATCGGGGTCACCTCAGCAGTTTAATTAATTCATTCGCATCATATTGAGTGAGCTAACTGGCAGCTTGAGAGGCGCCTCGCTTAGGAGGAACCTCGGTTAAAATCACAGAGTCAGCGGCTGCCAGCCGCTTGCCGGCCTGGAGCATTGCGGCCATCTCGCCGGCAGGCACCGGCTTGCTGAAGTAGTAACCCTGAATCTCGTCGCAGTCATGCAGCCGCAGAAACTCGTATTGCCCGGCCGTTTCGACGCCTTCGGCGAGCACCCGCATTCTGAGGCTGTGCGCCAATGAGATCACGGCCAATGCGATGCTCGCATCGTCCGCATCGGTGAGAACGTTGCGAACGAACGATTGATCGATCTTCAGCGTATCAACCCGAAAACGCTTCAGATTACCGAGATTGGAATAGCCGGTGCCGAAGTCATCGATGGAGAGCTTTACGCCGGCGGACTTTAGCTGATTGGTGGCATGGATCGCCTGCTCCACATCCTGCGCGATCAAGCTCTCAGTTAATTCAAGTTCCAGACGGTCGGGCGCGAGCCCCGTTTCCCGCAGAGTACCCAAAACCCACGCGGCAACGTCCTGCTGCTGGAATTGGCGCGCCGAAATGTTCACAGAGACGACGATGGGCGGCAGGCCGGCATCCAGCCACATCTTGTTCTGAGCGGCAGCAGTGCGTAGCACCCAATCGCCAATTGGCACGATCTGACCGGATTCTTCGGCGATTGGAATGAACTGAGCCGGAGAAATGCCTCCGATCTCGGGATGGGTCCAACGCAGTAGTGCCTCACAGCCGATGATGAGGCCGCTCGCTATTTCCACCTTGGGCTGATAGGCAAGGTGCAATTGGTCACGCGCGATGGCCAGACGCAGCTGAGTCTCCAGATCGACCCGACGTTTGGTTTCATCGCTCATTTCGCGCGTAAAGAACTGATAGCTGTTTCCACCAAGCTTTTTGGCCCGATACATCGCCGCGTCCGCATTTTCGATCAGCGCGTCCGCGCTTTGGCCGTCCTGCGGATAGACGCTGATGCCAATGCTGGCGGCTACGTGGACCTCCCGGCCCTGTACGGAGAGTGGCATCGCGAACGCATCCAGTGCCTTCTGCGCGACGACGTAAACATCGGCCACTTTTCGCACGTCGTTGAGCAGAACCAGGAACTCGTCCCCGCTCTGGCGTGCGACTGTATCGCCGTCCCTTACCGCAGTTTTCAGCCTTTCTCCGACTGCCCGAATGACGGCGTCGCCGAACGGGTGACCGAAACCGTCGTTGATCACCTTGAACCGGTCCATGTCCAGGTAGAGAACCGCCAGTAACCTGCCCGTGCGTCGGACGTGCACCATGGCCTGAGTCAGGCGGTCGTGAGTCAGATTGTGGTTCGGCAGGCCGGTCAACGCGTCATGCGTGGCGAGGTATTCGATGTGCGCCTCAGCGCGCTTGCGCTCCGTGATATCTTCAATCATGCCTATGCTGTACTGTGGCGCGTCGCCCTCCTTTGGCACGTGAGACGCCGTGAGGCGCCCCCACATTAGGCTGCCGTCCTTGCGCCGGTAACGCAGATCTGCCTGGAAGTGGCCAATTTCATCCACCGCCAGGGATCGATAGAGCCGCAGCCTTTCCGCACGGTCGTCCGGGTGCAAGACATCGGCAACTTTCCGTCCGCGTAATTCGGTATCTGTGTAACCGAGCATCGTCGCGAACGCTCGATTGCTACGCACCAGCTTCTGGTCGGTATTTGAGAGTGTCATTCCGATGGCGGCGTTTTCGAATACCATGCGGAACATCAACTCCCGGCTACGAAGCGCGGCCTGGGCGCGTACCCGCTCCCGTTCTGCTCTGTCCTTGGCGATGGCAATGGCGGCAGTGTGGACTGCCATTTCAATCAGTTGATTGTGGCGCTCCGACGGGTGCCCGGGATGTCGCAAGTAAATTGCGAAAGTTCCCACCAATCGATGCTGAGGATCCAGTATCGGCGTGGACCAACAGGCACGCAGCCCATGCGCATTCGCGATGGCGCGGTGATCCGACCACAGCGCGTCAGTCTCGATATCCTCGACAATCACCTGAGCGCCGCGATAGGCGGCAGTCCCGCAGGAGCCCGCGCGCGGCCCCGTGGCTTGACCATCAATTGCCCGTACGTAGTCCGCCGGCAAGCTGGGTGCGGCGCCGCGGCGCAGGTGCAGGCCATCATCATCCGCCAGCAGGATCGAACCCATTAGTTCCGGCGACTGTGCTTCGATAAGTCGCACAATTTCATCCAGCGTCTCCTGCAACGGCGCGTCGGCGGCAATCAATTCCATGACGCGGCGTTGGCCCGCATCCGATTTCTCGCCGCGTTTTCGCTCGGTGATGTCGACGAAAAAGATCGCGATTCCGTCCTCAGTCGGGTAGATACGCTGATTGAACCAGCGGTCCCAGGGCGCGTAATACGCCTCGATTTGGACCAGAACCCGCTCAGTCATCGCCTTTCGGTACGCGCTCTCAAATGAGGTTCCGACTGCATCCGGGTAAATCTCAAACAAATTGCGACCGAGGAGCAATTCCGGGGCGCGACCTTGAATCTCAGCGCCGCGCGTATTCACATAGATGACGCGCCACTCGTGATCGATCGCGACGAATCCGTCGCTCATGCTGTCGAGCACCGCGGCAGCGCTCAGTGCCCCCGGGGTTCGTTCACCCACGCTGCGCGCTCCTATCGCCCGAAATAGGTGCTCGGAACATCAAGTCGACGGCTTTCGCATATGCCAGCTGAAGCTGGTATTCGGGACATCCGTCTTCGAGCGCTGGCCGACGCATCAATGTCACCCTGGCTATATCACTAACTGCGCGCGCGAGCCGAACAACGTGATGCCGGTATCCTGTGCCTGCAACAGCTCGGTAAATTGATCCGCCGACATGGGTTTGTTGAAATAAAAGCCCTGGAATTCATCGCAGGCATGTTGGCGCAGGAAATCCGCCTGCTCCTTTGTTTCCACACCCTGCGCCACGACGGTAAGGCTCAAGCTCTTTCCCATCGCAATGATGGCCTCCGTCAGGTTGCTGTCATCGCCCCGGGTCGCTATATCTCGAATGTACGAGCGATCGATCTTTATGGTGTCGAGCGGAAAGCGTTGCAGCGTGGCAAGCGAGGAATAGCCCGTTCCAAAATCGTCGATTGCGATCTTTACTCCCATGGACTTAAGATCGGTCAGTATCCGTAGCGCCTTCTCGATATCCTGCATCAGAAGGCTCTCGTGGATCTCGAGCTCCAGCAGGCCTGCTTGCATGCCCGTTGATTTCAAGACGACGGCAATATCGCGCAAGAGATGTTCGTCGGAAAACTGTCGGGCCGTCATGTTTACGGCGATCTTCAACCGCGGCAGCCCCTGCTTCTGCCAGGTCACATTTTGCAGACAGGCGGTCTGGAGCACCCACCTACCAATCGGAACGATCAGGCCGGTCTCTTCCGCCACCGGAATGAACTGCATCGGTGCCACAATCCCCAAGTCCGGGTGCCGCCAGCGCAGCAGTGCCTCCATCCCGGTGATTTGGCCGGTGGCAATATCCCGCTTGGCTTGATAGTAGAGTTGGAACTCATTGCGCTCGAGCGCATGCCTCAGGCTCGACTCCAAAGTGAGCCGTTCAAGTGAGTTGGCGTTTAGCCGCTCGGAATAGAATTGGAAATTGTTCTTGCCGTCCTCTTTGGCCTGGTACATTGCGATGTCGGCGTTCTTCGTGAGCGTCTGCTCGTCCGGGCCGTCTTTCGGATAGGTGCTGATTCCGATGCTGGCGGTGACGCGAAATTCCTGGCCCAGTAAGTTGTATGGCCTGGCTACGGCGGCGATTATTTTCTGGGCGACCGTCCCAGCATACTGTTCGTCACCCAATTCTGTCAGCAGCACGACGAACTCGTCGCCCCCCAATCGTGCCACGGTATCGCTGTCGCGCACGCAGGCCTTGAGCCTGTTCGCGACTTCCTTTAGCAATTCGTCGCCGGCTTCGTGCCCGAGCGTATCGTTGATCTGTTTAAATCGATCGAGGTCGATAAATGCCACTGCCAGCTGTCTGTGGTAGCGCCGGGACTGGCTGATGGCCTGACTCAGAAGCTTGTTGAAGAGACTGCGGTTTGGCAGTGCCGTAAGGCCGTCATGATAAGCGAGGTATTCGACCCGTCGGGCATGGGTCAGGTGAGCTTCGTGCTCGCGCGCTCGAGCCCGGGCGAGCTGCCAGCTCATGCGTCCCAGGATCGTGGTGAGCACTATCACTAAAGCGCTGCCAATTGCCGCGCGCAGCAGGTACACCTGCACATCGCGACGCTCGGCGGCCAACTGCTCGTCCTCAGACAGGCCGACAATGACCGCCAGCGGAAACTCGTAGAGCTGCTGAGCGCCGGTATAGCGCCGGATGCCGTCCCAGCTGTCGGCCACTAGCGAGACCGTGGGATCGCCCTGGTCCCCACCCGGTACGGCGCTGCCGTAGTCGATCGCGACACCCGCAGTGACGATGTCTCCTGTACGTCTTGCGCGAAACACGCCGTCAGTACCCAGAAGAGCGAGCACTCCTTTGCTGCCTAAAATTGACGGATCGTAGCCGCTGACAAAATAAGAGGCATCGACCGCGATTAACACCGCGCCGGCCGGCGAACCGTCGGAGGAATGGAGTGCGCGTCCGAACTGCAACGTCCATTCCCCGGAAGTTGCGGCTTTGCGCGGCTGGTCTATCCAGAGGGTGTCTTTGAGTAGCGACTGCTGGAACGAAGGGCTGGCCGGGGAGGCCGCCGAGGCCGGGCGCGTGCTTGCCACAACCACGCCCTCGGGGTTCACGACGCTGACGACAAATAGCAGATCCGGGGGCAGCAAGCCCCTGCCTTTTAAGTCCGCCAGGGTGGCGCTGGCGCCCTTAGTCTCATAAATATACTTCACGAACTTGAGCGTTTGATCGATTTCACGCAGAGCGCGCACGATCTGCGCCTCATACGTGTCGAGCAGCTCCAGCGTGGCCGCGGCGGAAGTCCTTGCCGTGTGGACGTGCTCGACTCTGATCAGATTGATAGTGCCACCCCAGATCACGCCGAGGACCAGAATAGTGATAGCTGGAAAAAGAATGTCCGGTTCAGTGACTCGACTTAGCCAGGCTCGTAACCCCGTGGGCGCAGGGTTTTGCATCGCGCGCCGGCGCGTCGTGTCGTCTAGGGGACCTTGAGTACCAATGGTCATCGGATGCATTCATTCAGCGCCGGGCATCTAGATGTTCGTTCGATTGCGCCCACGACCACAATCCCTTGATCAGAATACGAAATCGACTGTGGCACTAAACAGGTTGACGGTTCCGCCTGGACGAAACCCAGGTTGGATGTTGATCAATACGCCGTCAGAGTCCGCGCCGATACGCATGTGGTCGAATTGCAGCTTTAAATCAACATTCTTTGCAAAATCCCAGCGCGCGCCCAGAGAAACGGTGTGTTGAGTCGGGATAGTTTCCAGGATTGCGTTCAGACCGGCATTAAGGCCGGCAGCAAAGCCTGCGACCGGGCGTGACAAGCCCGCCAGCGTTAATCCGGGATCGGAGTTGCTGGCCGCACGCTCCTGCGAATAAGTCACGTAGGGCGTGAATTGTCCTATCCGGTACCCGCTGCTCGCATACCAGCCAGTATCCTCGCCGAGAAATGAATTCAAGCGGGCGTGAGCCCATTCGCTGATGACGAACCAGCGACCCGGATCGTAACTGGCGCCGATGACCTCCGTAACGACCGGCTTGTCGTCGGAATTGTATTTGTCGGCAATCGCGACGCCCTGCGGCCCGAACATCCTGAAGGTATCAAGAAAACCGTCGAGGGAGGAAATCGTCAGGAGCGCGTGCTGATAAGAAACCCGAAAGGTCAATGATTTGTACTCAGTCGTGTTGGAGACATTGATTGAGTTCCGTGCCATGGCGGTGCCCCGATTGTCTGGTTCCGGCGTGTTGCTTTGGACGTAACTGCCTTGCGTCGTGTTGGTAAGATCGCCTGAATTCAGTCGGTAACTGAATCCGCCGCCGTCGCTCGCCGTAATCGGTAACAGACTGTAAACCTCGATCGGCGGACGCACCCAAGGGAGCGTGTAGCCCACCTTGCGGGTATCAGAGAATAGAAAGGTCGGCAGTTCTACCCGACCGATGCGAACGCTCAGATCCGGCGTGAATTGATATTTTATGTTCGCCCACTCCACGTGCGGGGTGTAAGTGCCGTTATAATTCTGCTCGGCGATAACCTGCACGACAGCGGAAAGCTCGGGAGTAATGCGGGCGGAAACCTGCCCAGCAATCAGGCTGTCCACCTCGGCGCTCCAGCTGCGAGTATGACCCGCTCCATTGGATTGAAAGATACCGGCGGGGAAATCAGCATTGTCTTCGCTGGAATGGGTCACTCCCACTGTACCGAAACCGCTGAATGACAATACCGATGACCCTGAGCCTGGTTCCACATCGTCACCAATGGCACATAACGGCAGTGCCATTAATGCGATGGCGGTGGCGAGCCTGTTTGAACGCAGGTTCATGGCGCGAGCACCACACGGACGCTGCTGTCCACCAGACTCTGATCAATGTAGCCGATGGTCGTGGGGTCCGCGATGAGCAACCTCTTCGCTTCCAGGCCGGTGGCCACAGTCTTCGGCGGCTGTCCCCTTCCGGTGAAGATGATCCGCGCCCAAAAAGCCTTGACTTGCGCCGGCGACATATCAGCCAGTCGCGTGTAAAACTCATCGCGCGCAGCTGATCCCTCGGCCTGGTCGATCGGAATCACCGAACTGCCGTCGGGGAAGCGCGTCCGCTTGCCTAGAAAAATGTCCAACACCTGATTTTTACTTAGCGCCGTGATCTGGCTTTTGGATGAGACCACCGCCACGACGTCGGCGCGTGCAACGCTGATGTTCAGGCTCACAGTGCACGCCAGGGCCACCGACGCGATGCTATATATCTGTCGCACAATCGTGCGCGTCACAGCCGCCCACACGGCAGATGAGGGCGCCTGGCTAGCCGCTCGCCCCGAGGCGCCGGCCGGGCCGCCAATCTGCGCCTGGAGCGGGCTCGTACTGGAACCTGACCGATCATACTGCCCTTAGAGGTTCAATTTCCTCATGCGATCGGACCATTGCCTGGCGTTGATCAGCGCGTTGCGCGGGCGGCACACGACCGTCACACGATCGATTGCCGTGAGGGGAGCCGCCTCAAACGCCACGGACACGACCGGCGCGGGGCCCGAACTCAGAGAATAAGCAGCGAAAGAATCAATCTCTGTGCGGCACCGTACGTATCGAACACTTAACCGACGAACTACGTCACAACCTAGCCGCATTGCCGTGCCGCACGGGTACCAAACAGTCGTTTCGCGCAGCCGGAAATATTTGTAGAATTAGCTGGGCACTCGCGGAGTCATTCATGTCCACATCATTCGTTCTTAACGGCAAACCCATAACCCTGGATGCCGATCTCAATATGCCGCTGTTGTGGGCCGTGCGAGAGCTCGCGGGCCTGCCTGGCACCAAATTTGGGTGCGGCATGGCGCTGTGCGGTGCGTGTACGGTCCACTTGGATGGCCAAGCGATCCGTTCCTGTGTCATGCCCTTGTCGGGGGTAGCCGGACGACAGGTCACGACTGTCGAGGGCCTCCAGAGCAAACCGGCGAAAGCGGTACAGGCGGCCTGGATTTCGCTGCAGGTGCCTCAATGCGGCTACTGCCAGTCCGGCCAGGTTATGTCCGCCACGGCATTGCTTGAAAAAAATACAGCACCGACCGACGCTGACATCGATGCCGCGATGAGCGGCAACATTTGCCGCTGCGCCACCTATTCCCGCATTCGGGCCGCGATCCATACAGCGGCACAGTCGCTCAAGGCGTAGCCATGACCCAAGAAACCACCGCCGTTCGGCAGCCCACGCGGCGCGCATTTCTCAAAGGTGCGGGCTCGGCTACGGCGATCACGCTCACGATCGGGTTTGAATGGGCAGGAACGACGCGCCGTGCCGTCGGCGTTGCCGCGCCTTCGGCCGGCACGCCGTTTGCGCCCAATGCATTCCTGAGGATCGGCGCTGACAACAGCGTGACGGTCATCGCCAAGCATGTCGAAATGGGGCAGGGCGCCTACACCGGCATCGCCACCATCGTGGCCGAGGAACTCGATGCCAACTGGTCGCTAGTGCGCGTCGAAAGTGCACCGGCCGACGCCACGCGCTACGCCAATTTCGCCCTTGGCAAAATTCAGGGAACCGGCGGCAGTTCGGCTATGGCCAATTCATGGATGCAGCTGCGCGAAGCGGGGGCCAAGGGGCGCGCGATGCTGCTTAGTGCAGCAGCCAGACAGTGGCATGTGCCCGTGACAGAACTGACAGTCGCCAATGGAATCGTCTACCACCCAGGCAGCAAACGACAGGCGCCGTTTGGATCGCTGATACGCACGGCGGCGTTAATTCCAGTCCCCGACCAGGTTACTCTGAAGGATCCGAAAGACTTCAAACTGATCGGTCATCAGGTACCGCGGGTTGACGTGCCCGCGAAGGTGGACGGCAGCGCGCAGTTCACGCTCGATGTCGTGTTACCCGGCATGCTGGTGGCATTGCTCAAGCGCCCGCCGCTGTTCGGCGCGACTGTCCGGTCGTTCGATGCCAGCGCCGCCACCGCCATACCGGGCGTGGTCAAAGTGGTGCAGGTACCGCGTGGCGTCGCGGTGGTCGCGAACGGTTTCTGGGCAGCCAAGCAAGGGCGCGATGCCCTTAAGGTGGATTGGGACGACGTCAACGCGGAAAAGCGCAGCTCCACGGCGATCATGGATGAGTACCGACGAATCGCCGAACAGCCGGCAGCATCAGCGCGCAGCGAGGGCGATTCGGCGCAAGCCATTCGCAATGCCGCCCACAAGCTGTCAGCCAGCTTCGAATTCCCATTCCTGGCCCACGCGCCCATGGAGCCGCTCGACGCGGTCGTCAAACTCACCGCCAGCAGCTGCGAAATCTGGGCCGGAGACCAATTCCAGACCGTGGACCAGGGCAACGCCGCCAAGACCGCGGGATTGGACCCGCAGCAGGTCAGCATTCACACGCTCTATGCCGGCGGCAGCTTCGGGCGGCGCGCCAACCCTGGTTCCGATTTCATCGTCGAAGCGGTATCGATTGCCAAAGCCTGTGGGGCAGATGGAACCCCGATCAAACTGCAGTGGACGCGTGAGGACGACCTTCACGGCGGCCTGTACCGACCAATGTACTTTCACAAGCTGGAAGCGGGCCTGAGCGAGAAGGGTGAGCTCACCGGGTGGCGGCATGTCATCGTCGGTCAATCGATCATGGCAGATACTCTGTTTGCCCCGATAATGATCAAGAATGGCATTGACCCGACTTCGGTCGAGGGCGCTGCGACCATTGCCTATGCCATACCGAACCTCACGGTCGATCTGGCAACCACCAAGTCCCCCGTGCCGATTCTCTGGTGGCGCGTCGTCGGCAGCTCGCATACCACCTTTGCGGTGGAAGCGTTCATAGACGAGGTGGCGACTGCGGCGGGCGAGGATGGCTTTACGTTCCGACGCAAGTTGCTGGAGCATCAGCCGCGCATGAAAGCCGTGCTGGAACTTGCAGCCGAGAAGGCAGGGTGGAGCAAGGGTCCTATGCCCAAAGGCAAGGGGCGCGGGATTGCAGTTGCTGAAGCGTTCAAGACCTTTGTGGCCCAGGTCGCCGAGGTCAGTGTCGATGAGACAGGGCACGTCAAGGTCGACCGGATTGTATGTGCGGTGGACTGCGGCACCGCAATCAATCCCGACGTCATCGCCGCGCAGATGGAAGGCGGCATCGGCTTCGGTCTCGGGGCCGTGCTCTATGGGCAGATCACGCTTAAAGATGGGCGCGTCGAGCAGGACAACTTCAATAGCTATCGGGTGCTGCGGATGAATGAGATGCCGAAAGTCGAGGTGCACATCGTGCCCTCGGCTGAGGCTCCGACAGGGGTAGGAGAACCTGGTGTCGCCCCCGTGGGACCGGCTGTGGCCAATGCGATCTTTGCCGCCACCGGCAAACGCATCCACGTGCTCCCATTTCCCAAGCCGAGCGCGGCGTGAGGCGAGACCCGTAAGAAGGACGATGCCATGAACACGTCAGCTCAGAGCGGGCGAGCCCGCCATACGCTGCTGGTAGTCCTCGCCGGCATCATCGTGGTGGCAGTTATCGCGGCCGCCTATATCGTTCTTGGCCCTGGACCCACGAATTTCGCGGGCGGAATGCGCGTCGCACTGTCCGATTATCGCGGACAGGATCCGACTGGCGTTCCCGCTGAACTGAAATCGGCAAGCGTGGTCGAGCGAGGCGAATATCTGACCCATGCCGCAGACTGCGTGGTCTGCCACACGGCCAAGGACGGCGTGCCATTTGCCGGCGGCCGCGCTTTTGTGTTGCCGTTCGGAACGATCTATTCGACCAACATCACGCCCGATGTCGACACCGGCATAGGCCGGTACACCGATACAGGTTTCCTGGATGCCATGCATAAGGGTATCGGTCGAGGTGGCACCAGGCTGTATCCGGCTATGCCGTATGCCAGCTATACCTACATGGCGGACGCCGATGCACTCGCGATCAAAGCCTATCTCTTCACCCTCAAGCCCATCCACGCCCCGGCGCCGGCCAATACCCTGGTCTTTCCATTCAATCAGCGCAGCCTGATGAGTCTCTGGGCGGCCCTGTTTAATCCCGATCAGCGCTATGCACCCAACGCTGAGCGCAGCGCCGAATGGAATCGCGGTGCCTACCTGGTCGAGGCTATGGAACACTGTGGTGAGTGCCATACGCCGCGAAATCTCTTTTTTGCGTTGAACAACCGACAGAAATTCGCGGGCACCGTGCAAGCCGGTTGGCGTGCCTACAACATCACGCCCGATCACAGCAGCGGTGTTGGGACTTGGAGCGACGCAGACTTGATGCATTATCTGTCGATAGGGCACGCCGACGGGCGAGGCACCGCGTCAGGTCCGATGGGCGAAGCGGTCGATGCAAGTCTGAGTCATCTAACGCCCACCGACATTGCAGCGATGGTGACCTATCTGCGCTCGGTCGCGGCCGTTGCCACGCCGGACTTGCCCGAGCCCAGGACCAACCCAGCGCCAGCCTCGCCGGCGCAAGGTCTGGCCGCCGGCGTCGATCCGCACGGCAAAGCTGTGTACGAGGGGGCTTGTGCGGGCTGCCATGGATGGACCGGCATCAGTCCGGTCATGCCGTTTGCGACGCTCACTGGAACGCGCGCTGTAAACGATCCGACCGCCAATAACGTGGCGCAGGTCATCATTGGCGGCGCGCAGCGACACACTGGCAACGATCCATCGAACATGCCAGCGTTCGGCGATGCATATTCAGATGCCGAGATCGCGAGCGTTGCGAATTACATCACCGCCAGATTCGGCATAAAGGCTTCGGAATTGACTGCCACACAGGTGGCAAAGCTGCGCGGCGAGGAATGAAGCCATCACGCGAAATAACATTGGGCGCCACACGTTGGTCCAGATTGAGCGCAGCTCGATAGCTATGACCCTCGGTTCGACGCAGCGGCATCTGCATAGACCCGCGATACCATCGGTTCCCCGAGGTGCGCGACGGCTGTAGCGACAGCATTGGCGCGGCACTTGGCAAAGTCCTGCTGTGCCAAGCCATCGTAGAGGCCGAATGGATGTTGGCCCCCGCATACATCAACCGCGGCGCGATCGATACGGCGGAGCATTGCTTTGGCGTCGCCTTCTTTACTTAGGTTCAGGTCGCTGTAATGGATCACCGCCTGAGCTCGGATAACGTCGTCGGTTGAGTTCGTTCCAGCAAGAACCACTGGGATCGATGCCACGATGGCAATGCTGGCCACGAGCGCTTTGATCGAAGGGTGCATTGTAGTACTCCTGGTAGTGTTGGGCGCAGAACATCGACGCTTGACGATACGAGCTCGATCCTGAAGCGCACCGCTCAAGGCCTCCAGCGCTTCTTGACCAACGCCACCTGCGGCGTGGCGAATGCACCTGGTGAGTGGACCGGCGGCGCCGCGCCTACCCAGGCGATCCGGGCTCACGGCCCATCGCCTTGTCACTCAGGCTAGCGCCTCACAGCGAGAGGCCATAGGCTGCGCGGCGACAGTTCATCGGCCAGAATCGACCGTTCACGGTCCCAAGCTCGCAGTTCGCGGCAACGCCGATCCGTAGAGCCGATTGCATGTCACAATGCGATTGACTGCCCGCCAATCGAGGGCGGATTATCGATTGTTCAGGATCCGCTGAAGACAGCAATGCACCCAGCGACGACTCAGTCTTCACAACAGGATGGCCGAGATGCACTGCGCAATCTCATCGTGCCCGGCGTATTCGTGGCGTTGACGCTCATTGGCTCGATATCCTTTGCAAGGTATTACATGGAGCTGGCCCCCTCCGCGCGTCGCGGTCCGGTTTGGCCGCCGCTGCTCATCTGGCTGACTTGCTACTACTCCTGGGTTTTTCTTGCTCCGGTGACATTCCGGCTGGAGCGCCGATTTCCAATTACCCGTGCCCATTGGCCGCGCAACTTGGGCGTACTTGCGGCCGCAAGTTTCGGGATGGCATATCTTGGCTACGAGCTCAGCAATCTGCTGAGCGCCGGCATGTCCTATGCGTTGCGACAACCCATGGTTCTCTCCAGGCCCGTTTGGGTCATACCGGCGCGCGAGTTGGGGATACATCTGCAACTCTACTGGTCGATGGTGTTGACCGCGTGGGTGATCCGCAATTTCCTCCAGAGCCGGGACCGTGAGCGCTTGACCGCCAAGCTTGCTCTGGAGAAGGCGCAGCTGGAGATGAACTTGAGGCAAGCCGAGCTAGACGTGCTGCGCATGCGCCTGAACCCGCATTTCCTGTTCAACACCCTGCAGAACATTTCCGTGTTGGTCACGCATGACCAGGAGACCGCCGGTAGGATGCTCACACGATTGGGCGATCTGCTGCGTGCGGCATTTCGACATGAAGTCCAGTCGGAATCCTCGCTGGCTGCTGAAATCGAACTCACTAAGGCTTATCTTGAAGTGGAGAGGATGCGCTTTGACGATCGCCTGTCGATCACCGTGGAAACGGATCCGGCGGCCAATGAGGCGATGGTGCCTGTGCTGGTGCTGCAGCCCTTGGTCGAAAACGCAATCAAGCACGGACTGCGGTGCATGAACGGCGTGGGAAGGATAGGCCTCGTCAGCGTCAAGGAGGGCAAGCGGCTGATTATTACCGTCGTCGACAACGGGGCAGGAATTGCGGTCGCAAACCTGAACGACATCGAGCTGGGTGTAGGGCTTGGTGCGACGCGCGAACGACTGCTACGCATGTATCCCGATGGACATGAGTTCTCCGTCCGCAAGCTGGCGGCGGGCGGTACCGAGGTACGCATTGTGCTGCCATTCCGCGCCGCTAGTCACTTTGAGGAGGCTGGCGTCGATGAGCGACATTCGATTGTTGATCGTTGACGACGAACCGCTCATCCGGCGGGGAATCCGGACCATGCTCGCGACGATGCCAGGCGTTACGGTGCTCAGCGAATGCGGCACCGGGGCAGACGCTATCCAGGCGATTGGGTCGCTGCCAGCCAACCTGGTGCTGCTGGACGTGCAACTACCGGATTGCACCGGCCTCGAGGTGGTCTGCCACGTGGGTCCTGAGCGCATGCCCATGGTGATTTTTGTAACCGCCTACGACGAATACGCGGTCCGAGCGTTTGAGTTGAATGCCGTCGACTATCTACTGAAGCCGTTCGACGGCGATAGATTGCGTTCGAGCATCGAGCGGGCGCGCCGGCGTCTCGCGGCGGACGATCCAACTGCGCTTGCCCGACGGCTGCATGCATTGATCGAACCCCACGAGCATAGTAGGCGGGAAAGAATCGTGGTACGACAATCCGACCACTACGACTTCGTCGTGGTCGATACCATCGACCGGATTGAATCGGCCAGCAACTTCGTTCAATTGTACTGCGCGAATCAAACCTACCTGGTCAGCGACACCATGAACAACATGGAAAGCAAGTTGGATCCGAAGCGGTTCCTGCGGGTCCATCGACAACACATCGTCAACGTGGAACGAGTGGTCGCGATTCACCCTATCGTGAACGGGTCTTACGAACTGGAATTGCGCAACGGCGTACGGATCTCGAGTGGCAGACAATACAAAGGCTCGATCCAGGCTCTCCTACGGGCCTAGGTTCGTTTCAGGCGGATAGCAATCGAGCCTCAATATTCCGGCCGGCTGATGCGAAGTTGGTCGCGGATCTTGGCGACTTTCGCCGCGGGGACGGGTGACGCGTTGTTTCCCCAGCTCGAGCGAGTAAAAGTCGCCACTGCGGCGATATCAGCGTCGTTGTAACGCCAGCCGAAGCCGGGCATCGCCAGACCGCTCGGTGCAGCCGCTGTCGAGGGCGCCCGCGCGCCCTCTAAAATCACTCCGATCAGTGAGGAGGGATCGGAACTGAGCACGCTCGAATTACCAGCCAGGGTTGGGAAGGTCGAGGTCTCGCCGCTCCCTGACAGCCGATGGCAGGCGGCACAGCTATCCAGGTAGATGCGCCCGCCCGGTGTGCGTTCGCTCCCGGCCATGATGCTGCCAGCGGTCGAGTCGCTGGCTACGAAGCTCGCGCGTCCACGCTCGGGTGCCGGAGACAGCGACTTCAAATAGATCGCAATGGCCGCGACATCCTGGTCGGTCATGTACTGTGTGCTGTGCCGAACCGCATCGGCCATAGGCCCTGTGACAGCCGAATGCTCGCTCCTGCCGGACTTCAGCAGTGTGGCGATGTCGGCAACGCTCCACCGCCCGAGACCATCGCCGCTGTTGCCGCGTAGATTGATCGGGGAGGTGGCGTCGAGCCTGCCGCCCGACAGATAGAGGTTGGACCGGCCGCTTAGGTCCTTTTCCTCAAAAAATAATCCGCGCGGCGTGTGACAGGTGCCGCAATGCGCGAGACCCTGAACCAGATAGGCACCGCGGTTCCATTGTGGATCCTGCGATCCATCGCTCACGAAGCCTGAATCGTCATGGAAAGCGGCATCCCACAGCGCCAGCGGCCAGCGAATACTCAGAGGCCAGGCGATGTCGCTGGCGCGGGAAGCCAGTGGCACCGGCGCTATGGTCGATTGCAAGTACCCGAACAGATCCTGCAGGTCCTCGTCCGACACCCGGGCGTAGGCCGTGTAGGGCATCGCGGGATACAGACGAGTGCCATCGGGTCTCACGCCAAGGCGCATGACGCGCACAAAATCTGTCAGCGTATACGCGCCAATCCCGGTATCGCGTTCGGGCGTGATGTTGCTCGAGTAGATCGTGCCCAGCGGTGAGCTCAACGCGAGACCGCCCGCATATGATGGACCGCCCGCCCTGGTATGGCAAAAGGCGCAGTCCCCGAGCACTGCGATGTACTCACCACGCGCAACGTCCGGCGTGCGTTGTGCAAGCGCCGAGGAAATCGCAACATCAGGAATGTGATGGACAACAGCAATAACGACGGCCGTCGCCGCCACGATGAGCGCGAGCGCTGCGATAAGCCACGGATTGCGCGCTGGGCGACTCATGGACTTAAGCCCGAACGAGCGGGCCAGGGTTCTTGAGATAGGTCGCGCGGATATTGGCGGCGGACCAGTAGGCCAGCGCCCCGACAAGGCCGGTGGGGTTGTATCCAATTCCGTGCGCGAAGACATTTGCGCCCAGCACGAACAGGTTTGACACATCCCAGCTCTGCAGGTACTTGTTGACGACGCTGGTCTTGGGATCCGCGCCCATCGCCGTGCCGCCGTTGATGTGTGTGCTCTGGTAGGCGCGCGTGTCCCAATTGTCGCCGCGCTTCAGAACCCGGCCAGATTGGGATGTCGCCCCCATGGCCTTGCCGATCTGCGAGAGCTTTTCGCCAAAGAATTCGGACATGCGCAGATCATTGTCCTGCCAGTTCAGCGTCATGCGAAGCAGCGGCGTGCCATAGGCGTCACGATAGGTAGGGTCGAGATCCAGGTAGCAGCCGCGATAGGCCATGTTGCTCATCTGTGACTCGATGCGGCCGGTATGGAGAAAATTCTGCTTTACGGCCGCCTTCCAGCCGCTGCCCCAGGCAGGGGATCCCGAGGGCAGCGGAATGCCGCGTACCGGACCGTTGCCCGTCTGTCGCCCCCAGATCACACCGCCGCCTATAAAGCCCAGCTTGGCGTGGTCAAAATTGTCGGCGTAGAAGTCCTCGATCGCCTGACCGACGCCTCCGGCACCCATGAATTGGTTGATATAGACGTTCTGGTTGAAGAACAGGTTGACGCTATTGAGCAGCTGGTAGCAGAAGTTTCGCCCAAGCGTGCCCTTGCCGGTGTCCGGATCATAGGGTTGGCTGATGCCCGACGACAGCATCAGGCGGACGTTGTGCAGATGAAATGCTGCCAGCACCACGATGGCGGCCGGTTGCTCGACTTCATGTCCCTGGGCATCCACATAAGTCACGCCGGTCGCCACCTTTCCCGCGCTGTCGGTGTTGACCTTCAGTACATGGGTCTGGGTGCGCAATGCGAAGTTCGGCATGCGATACAGCACCGGCAGGATCGTTGTTTGCGGCGAAGCCTTGGAGTAGTTGATGCACCCGTAATCGCTGCAAAAGCCACAAAAGTTACACGGGCCTAGCTGGCAGCCATAAGGATTGGTGTAGGGTCGCGATGCATTGGCAGCCGGCAATGGGTAGGGGTGGTAGCCCAGTTCGCGCGTCGCCTTGGCAAACAATGCGCTGGTCGGTGGGTCGGTCAGCGGCGGTAGCGGAAACTCATGCGATCGCGGCGCCTCGAACGGGTTGCCCCCATCAAGCTTGCTGCCCTGGATGTTGCCGGCCTTTCCCGAGGTGCCGCAGACCTGTTCGAAGCGATCGAAATGCGGTTCCAGCTCCTCGTAGGTGACCCCCCAGTCCTGCAGCGTCATGCCCTCGGGTATAAAGTTTCTGCCATAGCGCTCGGTGATGTGGCTCCTGAGGCGCAGCTCCTGCGGCATCACACGCGAATGAACACCTGACCAGTGAATGCCGGCACCCCCAACGCCAGTACCCGGCTTGAACGAGCCAATCTGACGATAGGGCAACGCGCGATCATCTTTATGATGACGAATCGTAACGGTGCTCTTGGCCAGGTTCTGCAGTAGCCCGTTTCGGGCCGACTGGGAGATTTCGTCAACCACCTTCGGATACGCCCAGTTTGGCACCGTGCTCGCATCCTCGCCGCGTTCGAGCGCGAGCACATTGAGCCCCGCTTGCGCGAGCTCGATCGCCATGATGGCGCCGGTCCAGCCGAAGCCCACGATGACCACGTCAACCGGCTTGTTGGTTGCCATCAGCCCCGTTTCCCATAAATGCTGACCGGCCCGTAAGGATAGGGCTTGGCCTGGCCGACCCATTCAAGATAATCGGCGCGCACACCCGGGTAACCAATCATCTTCCAGGCGGCCATATCCTTGTTGCCACCGTACATCGGGTCACCGAAGTAGCCTTCCATCACGTTCCGCAGCAGGAAGCCGGAAAAGAACGTTCCCAGGGACAGGTCGGTGGACGTCAGGCTGCCTTTTTCGATCTGCTTGAGAACGTCGTCCTGCTGTGCCGCAGTCAGCGCGGCAAAGGGCATGTTCAATCGCTCCCGGCACAGCGCGTCGATGGCCTTGATGCCCAATCGATACTGCTGTTTGGGAGTAAGTTGCGATTGGTAACCGAATTCCGGTGCGCCCGCGAAGAACGGCCCCTGCATGTACCATATGCCGCCGTCGGCCCACGGTGTACCCATCTGGCGGTCGATGTATTGCGGCACTCCAAGTTCAACCGCGCCCGGTCCATGCTCATCGGTCGGAATGAGACGGGCACAAGCTGCGTTGATAAACGCCCATTCGATCGGAGTGAAGTAGGACGGGCGATAATCCGGTACGCTTGCGTGGTCGGGGGCCGGGGCACTGCTCGGCAGCTGCTCTGCCTTGGACGACTGCGCAGCGGCCTGCCCGGCAACCGTCACCGCCAATGGCGCCAGCGCCAAGGTGGTTGCTAAAAAATCGCGGCGGCTGGTTTGGCCATCATTTGAAGACACGGGTGAGTTCCTCCCAGCAGATATGCACGCCCATTCCAGCCTGGCACCGTGGACAACGTATCGCATCAACTGTGCGCGTGAGCGCCTCGCATTGCGCGCGATGTCCGTTGCTCGTTGCGCCCGTATGCTACTACCGCTGCGATTCAGCCACCAAGTCGGGGCCGAACAAGGCGCCATCAGGGAACTGCCATGAGGCGTCTGCGAGCCACTACGATCGTGCTCGGGCTACTCTGTCTCATGTATTTCATTACCTACCTCGACCGCGTGAACGTGAGTTCTGCGGCCGAGGGATTTGGGACGGAATTCGGGCTCAGCAGGACCCAGATTGGTTTCGTGTTCTCGGCGTTCGCCTACCCGTATCTGCTATTTCAGTTGATCGGCGGCTGGGTCAGCGACCGCTTTGGGGCACGCCGCACCCTTATCGCATGCGGCCTGGTCTGGGCCGCCGCCACGGTCCTCACTGGGACCGCCAACGGACTTGTCTCGCTGCTAGTCGCGCGCGTGCTGCTGGGCGTGGGGGAGGGGGCGACATTCCCGGCCGCCACATCGGCCATGTCGCGTTGGGTGGTCAGCGCGAAGCGCGGGTTTGCGCAGGGCATAACCCACGCCGCCGCGCGCATCGGCAATGTTGTGGCCCCGACCACAATCATCGCCGTTATGGCCGCGTATGGTTGGCGCGCGTCATTTTTTTTCTGCGCGGCGCTCAGCTTCGCCTGGGTGGCCGTGTGGGCCCTGAGCTTTACCGAACACCCGGCCGAGCATCCGCGCATTACCAAAGCCGAGCTTGCAGCATTGCCGGACGCAGGTGGAGCGACAGCCGCGGTTCCGTGGGCTCAGCTGTTTCGGCGCATGCTGCCGGTGACGATTGTCTACTTCTGTTATGGGTGGACGCTGTGGTTATACCTGAGCTGGATTCCACAGTACTTTCTGCATAGCCACGCGTTGGATCTGAAACGATCGGCGCTGTTTGCCTCGAGCGTTTTCTTTGCCGGAGTCGTAGGAGATACGCTCGGCGGTGTCCTATCGGACAAGCTTTACAAGAGCACGGGGAGTCTGCGGCGTGCCCGTAGTGGGATGGTCGCCGTTTGCATGTCGCTGTCGCTGTGCTCGTTGGTGCCGCTGATGTTCACGCATGATCTTTACTTGTGCCTGATCTGCTTGTCCGGGGGCTTCTTCTTCGCTGAAATGACGATCGGCCCGATGTGGGCGATCCCAATGGATATTGCCCCCGAGTTTTCGGGTACGGCCAGTGGGCTGATGAATACCGGATCCGCACTTGCTGCGATCATCAGTCCGGTAATTTCTGGCGCACTGATCGATAAGTTCGGCAACTGGGAGTTGCCGTTCGCCGTTAGCATTGCCTTGATGGGCCTGGGCGTCGGATTGGCGTCGCGCATGCACCCCGAGCGCAGATTCCAGCACGCCGTCGATCATCAGTGAGAGTGAGGTTGCTGCAGGAAATGCAGCTAATCCGGCAACGGCATGCCGCATTCTTCGGAAGCGAACGCCAGCGTCAAGACTCTATGGCCATCTTACTTCGTATGACGTATAGCAAGGGCCACCGAAGAGCCAGATCATACCCTTGAATATTATAGTGATTTCACTTAAGAACGATTACTGGTCCCCACAGCGCACAGTTAAATCAAAGGAGGCCTGCATCGGACACGTCGATATTCGCCGCAACGAAGAAGCGCAGCGGGAGCTATGCTCTACACATAGGCAGGGCGTTGAGAGTCGAGCACCGGGATAGGGTGAGGAAGAGGCCAAGGTGAATGTCGGGAAGCCGGGACAAAGGCCAAACAGGGTGAAAGTCGATGTTAACAACGCGGAGTGTTTGGAGCCCCATCAATGGATGCGGGCGCGCTTATACGCCTCACTCTTTGATTAACCGGAATTTCTAGCCATGCACAAACACTGCGCGCTGGTCTGCTCGGCCTTCGGTTGTCTTTCGGTGATGGTGGCCGCCTCTTCAGCAGCGGCTTCGAAAGCTCCCGCTGCGGCCACGATGGACCGCGAACTCCTTGAGGTAACCGTGCCGCAGCTCGAGCGCTACTACGCCGAGCACAGGTACACGGTCACGCAGGTCGTTCGGTGGCACCTTGCGCGGATTCACAAGTACAACGGGGTCTACCGGGCGGTCGAGCAGGTATTGGAGAGGCAGGCGCTCGAGACCGCCGCTCGCGAGGATGCTGAGGCTTCCCGCGGCGGCACGCGCGGTCCGCTCTGGGGGGTGCCGATCGTGATCAAGGCCAATACCAGCATCGAAGGTCTGGTCACGACCGACGGGTGGGACGGCTATACAATTCCCGGTCACGAACTCCTCGCGCCGCGGGACGCGACCGTGGTCTCGAAGCTGCGGGCGGCCGGGGCTGTGCTGATCGGCCATACGAACATGCCCGATTTTGCCAACGCCGATACCACCCGTAGCAGTTCATTTGGCCGCACAGGCAATGCGTACGATGTGCGTTTTTCACCCGGCGGTTCGTCGGGCGGTACGGTCACTGCCGTGACGTCCAACATGGCGGTGCTCGGCACCGGCACGGATACCGGCAACTCGATCCGGATGCCCGCTGCGACCAGCGGTCTGGTCGGTGTCTTTCCGACACGGGGATTGGTCAGCATCGCCGGCATCGCGCCGCTCGACTGGCTTCTCGACAACACGGGTCCCATTGCGCGCAATGTGACCGACGCCGCGATCGCCCTGTCCGTCATGGAAGGCGCAGATCCACTCGATCCCCCGACGCGGGATGCCGCGATGAAAGCGCAGACCGGTCCGTATACCCAGTACCTGAAGGCCGATGCACTGAAGGGAAAGCGCTTCGGCGTGCCTGCGTTTATTCTTGACGGAGTGGGGCCTCCATTTCACGGCGTGCCGGCGAGAGTCCCCAACGTCCTCGCAGCCAAGCAGGCCGCCGAGCAGTACAATGCACTGGACCCGGCGACTCGGGCTGCTTTCCTCAGGGCCGTCGATGAGCTTCGCGCGGCCGGCGCGACCGTCGTGATGGACGATTCGGTGCTTCCAGACAGTTTCGCGAAGATCGCCATCCGCGTCGCGACCTATCCCTATGTGAAGGAGGGCACGGACCTCTTTCTGAAGACGTTCGGGCCCGCGCAATACCACTCCGCCGCGGAGTACGACGCCGTCGTCGGCAAGCCCCTGGGGCAGCCCATCATCGGTACCGAGACTCTGAATGCACAGTTCGGCGATGTGGAGGTCACGCAGCGAGTCATTGAGACCGATCCTGAGGCACAGGCGAATTTCTACGAGCCGCGCCAGCGGTTGATGGACGTCTATCTCGAGACCATGGACCGGCTGCACCTCGATGGCTACGTGTATCCCGCAATTCAGATGCCGCCGGTCGATGAGACGATGCCGCAGAACGGACCGCTGGGCGGCGGACCGCATTCCGATACGAGCTGGGTCAATATGCTGGGAGTGCCGGCCGTCGTCGTCGTGGGTGGGTATTACGCCGGCGGCTTGCCATTCGGGCTCGAGATCTCTGCCCGGCCGTGGCACGATGGCGACTTGTTGGGGTACGCCTATGGTTACGAGCAGGCAACGCACCACCGGCATCCGCCTGTGCTAGTCGAGCAGGGACTTCTCACGCAAACGCCGTGAGTCAGGCGAGGCCGGCGATTAAACGCGTCAACCGCGGACCCTTCCCTCGTGTCTATTAAAAGCAGACTGACTTTCTGCTTAACATAAGTTTCGTTATGCGCAGCGGTGGACGCGACGACACATCGCAAGCCTACTGGCGATGTTTCACTCCGCATACCTAATGGGAAGCGAAGAGTAAGCTCCAATTACAAAGCCGTGCAAGTGGCGTTCGAGTCGCACGCACCCAGTTCCAAACGTATTGCGCGCAGACTGCGTTGCACAGGATGTCCTCTATCGCGATGGGGCGATCAGCGCGCTCGACGTGACCGTCAAAGCGGGAGTCAACACTATAGAGTCAGGAAGCTTCATCGAGCGGAAGAGGGTGGCTGCCGCGCGAAGAGCATCAAAGTCCAATTGCTGGCGCGCACTCAATCGCTCCGACAGAGTTGCGAAGGGGAGTTGTCTCCTCCAAGGTGGGTCGGCTCCTCAGCACCGACCGAGTCGGGAGTGAACTTGAGTGGCCGAAAGACCACCTGGGCGCGCACTCCACGAGGATAGGCGCTCCGTACGGTCTAGCGGCGAGCGGCATCGGCCTCACCAGCATCACGCACTCCGGTGGGGGGACTGATCCTAAGATGTCTCCTTACTACAACTCGTGAAGCGGTGGCCAACTGATCTTGTCCTTTTACGTTGGCCCAACCGCCGTCAATTGACAGGCGGCGCAAGATCGTCGAACTCTTTCAAGCGCACTCAACCCGCGGTGCCACTCGCAATTTCTCGTCCGATGGTCCGTTCGCTCTCTTGTCACCACAAACCCCCAGATTCACCGCCGATCGTAGCGAGTGTGCCAATAGGTTACCTAGCGGCTACTCGGCCAGTCGGGCCACCTCCGAATAATCTCTCTCACCTCTTCATCTTTCAGCAGCTCGACAACGCGGTCATTTAGGATGCGACCAAAATGAACTCCAAAACAGCCCTCATCCATTGGTGGAGGACGTCGTGCCTTTGCAACGTTCAGACGCAGACGCGGCGATTATCGCTTCGCGTGCCTTGACATGTGCTCGATCAGGTTCCGCAGAACGTCTGCAGCACGCGCTCGGAGGCCCGCGGTGCAGTGGCGAAGGCTTCAAAGCCTTCCTGGTCCTCGTATGGTCGCGCCAGGACCCGCAGCAGATATGCGAACAACGTAAAGTCCTCATGCTCGACGGCGGCCTGGATGGCTCCCTCCAATCGATGATTGCGCGGGATGAATGCCGGGTTGGCGTGACGCATCGACTCGGCACGCACACTGGCTGGCAGTGACTCGCGAGCCAAGCGCGATCGCCACGTCGTCGCCCATTCGTCATACACCGCGGCGTCCGCAAACAAAGCCCGCACAGCGGCATCGAACTGCTGACCTCCCGAGGCGTCACACAGTTGGCGGAACGTCAGCGTGAAATCCGCCTGCTGGCGATGCATGACTTCCAGCAGGCCCCGAACTAACTGCGTATCCCCATCCTCGGCCGTAAACAGGCCGAGCTTGCGACGCATACCCGATAACCAGTGCTGCTCGAATCGCGGCCAGAATGCCGAGAGT
>Ga0302179_10000272_pt1 | contig 36966 bp, 27 predicted proteins | sample I_Palsa_E3_1_FD_198788 | JGI IMG/M metagenome (GOLD analysis project Ga0302179, IMG submission 198788) | Peat permafrost microbial communities from Stordalen Mire near Abisko, Sweden - I_Palsa_E3_1 | ecosystem: Environmental > Terrestrial > Soil > Palsa > Peat permafrost | place: Sweden...
TCCAGCTCGAAGAGGAAGTTGCCGACGATGCGGTGCAACTGATGACCGTGCATGCGGCCAAGGGGCTCGAGTTCGCGCATGTTTTTATCATGCAAATGAACAAAAACGATTTTCCCTCGAAGCCGCGGCCGGTGGAGTTCGAATTCCCCACCGAACTGATGAAGGAAGAAAGGCCTACCGGAGACTTTCAGATTCAGGAAGAGCGGCGGCTCTTTTACGTGGCGCTGACGCGCGCGCGGAACCGGCTGACTCTTTCGACGGTGGTCAATCAGCGCAAGAAACAGTCGCCCTTTCTGGACGATTTACTGATGGACGGAAAAATTCAGAAGGAAGACACGGCGCAGTCCGCGCCGGAGGTGCGCGTGCCGCCTTCGGAAGAAGCCGCCGGGGCCGAGCCGGATACGGCGGAGCCCGCGCAACTTTCCTTTTTCAGCGGAACTCCGGCTCGCGAAGACGCACGAACCTACTCGCGCGTGGCGTTGTGGGCCAAGGCCTACCATCCGGCGGTCCCCGAGCCTCTGCAGCTGAGCGCCTCGGCCATCGAGTGCTACATGAAGTGCCCCATGCAGTATTTGTTCCGGAACCTGTGGAGCATTCGGGGAGGCCCGCGCGCGATGACTACGTTCGGGAACGTGATGCACACGACCATCAGGGAATTCGTCGCGGAGATGGGGAAACGCAATAAAGTTTCCTTCGATGAAGTCGGCGCGATCTACGATCGCGAATGGAAATCTTCCGGCTTTCCGGACGATTATCAGGAAACGGAATACCGCAAGGCGGGACGCGAGCAGCTCGAGAATTTTCATCGCAGCTACGTGGCTGCGCCGCCCGAAGTGTTGTTCCAGGAAAAAGCTTTCGAACTGCACCTCGATCACGAGGTGATCGTGAAGGGCCGCATGGACCAGGTGAATCGCCTGGGAGATAAAGAAGTCGAGGTCGTGGACTACAAAACCGGCAAAGCGAAGGATGAGAAGAAAGCCAAGGAGAGCCTGCAACTAGGCGTGTATGCGCTGGCCGCCGAAGAGGTGCTGGAGCTAAAGCCGGAGCGGCTGGTTTTCTACAACCTCACGACCAACGAACCGGTGGCCACAACGCGCGACGCCAAGGCACTGGCGAAAACAAAGCAGACGATCGCCGAAGTCGCGGACCAGATCCGCGCCGCGGACTTTCCCGCCAAGCCGGCCTTCCATTGCACTTACTGCGATTACAAGCCGCTATGCCCCGCGTACGAGCAGTTGATTTCGATTCAGCCCGCGGCGATGACCGCGGCGCTGCGAAGCTAGTCGGAAGAGGCGCCGCAAAAATAAAAACGGGACGTCTGCAATTTCCAGACGCCCCGTTTCATTCCGATCGGGCTTCTATTTCCGGCTCGAAGCCCGGGATGGTTCCGCGCATTAAATGGAACTTTCTCCCGGCGAACCAGCGGCGCTCGAAAATTTCAAACGCGCTTGGATCGCTTGGTCAATTTGTAAAGGCGCGGGCAGACGAAGTCAAGAAGAAAAACTCGCGCGCACATTTCGTGGCGAAGGATTCGTGCGGGGCTGCGCGGTGCGAATCAAACTAGCGGCAAGCCACAGCGCGGCGGAAAAAAATCCCGCGCGAGTTAGTGGAGTCCGCTCTGGTAGTAGCCTTGGCGCGCGCTCACATCCAGGTCCGGGCGCCGCACGCGGACTTCGATGGTGTGATACTCACGCGAGCGATCGGCTTCTTGCGGAGCAAAGGTGAGCGTGTATTCGTTGCGCGCCTGCTCGGTGACGTCGGAGTAGAGCTTCTCGAGGTCTTTCTGCCTGGCGGCGTAGTAAGTGTCGCCTCCGGTGGCCAGCGCGTACTTGTCGATTTCCGCTTCGCCATGCTGCACGAGGGTGCGGCCAATGGGCGTCTGGTGCGTGAGGGAAATGGAATAGACCGAGACGTCGGCGGCGAGCAAGGAGTGCAGCGTCTCGCCGAAGGTGTGCTGGTTGTTGTGCGTGTTGCTGCCGTCGGAGATCAGGAAAATAATTTTTCGGCGATCGCGGCCGCGCGATTTGAGCATCTGACCGGCGGCATAAACGGCGTCGTCGAGGCAGTTATGAATGGCCGGCTTTCCGAAGCCACGCACCTGGGTGCCGCCTTCGCCGGTGGTGCCCTGGCCGTTGGGGAGCGTCTGGCCGTTGATCATGGGACCCGCGGTGGTGGGGTCATTGATGATGGTGGAAGAGTGCGAACTGAGCTCCAGGCGCTTCAGATGGGTGAAAACCATATCGTTGTTCGATGAAAAATCGGCGACCGTATTGGGAAATTCCTGATAGGTGACCAGAGCCACTTCGTCCGCGGGACCGAAGGCGGCCGCAATGGCGGTCAAGCTCCGCTGCACCGGCTCGGCTTGCTTGTCGGCGAGGTCATTGTCGATAAGGATTACGGCCGAGAGCGGATAAGGCTGCGAATCGAACAAGACGACTTGTTGTTCCTTCTCATCGGAAAAGACGCGGAACTCGTCGCGCTGAAGATCGCCTACCAATTGTCCGTTGCGGTTTTTCACGGTGACCGGCACGATGACGAGCTCGGTTCTGCGGGTAATACGCGTACGCGTGTCTCCCTGCTGCGGAGTCGTTTTGGCCGGCGGGGCGGGATTTTGTTTTAGTTCGGGCCTGGCGAGCGTGCCCGGCTGGACCGGCGGCAAGGTGCCAGGCTCTTGAGCTCCGGAAGGAGCGGGCTCCTGCGCATGCGCTGGAACGCAGAGAAGGATTACAATGCCAAGCAGCAGAATGATTCGCGTCATGGGCGTGTCTCGCTCCGCGCCTCTCGGCGTATTTTCGGGGTTGGTAGTCATGTAATATCGGCAACCTACGCAGGCCCGTGTGGGGCCGGCGTTTCGAGCCCAGCGACTCCGGCGAACATCCGGTGGCGCGCGCCCTGCATCGTATCAAGGGCAATCGATCTATTGGAGATTATACAATGCGGCTGACCAGCCTTGCGGCAGGCATTTTGATACTGGCTCTCGGAACCTACGTCGGAGTAGGAGCCGCCACTCCGGCCCACGGCACATGGACGCAATCGCAGCAACAGCCTCAAACTCCTCCCCTGAAATCCGGTACGCCACAGACGCAAGAGCCAACGCCGCAATCGCAGCAGCCCCTGAAGGTGCAGACCACCCTGGTGAACATCTTCGCCACGGTGCGCGACAACCACCACACCATCGTAACGGGGCTGACGCAGGACGATTTCAAAATATTCGAGGACGGGCAGGAGCAAAAAGTTGCCTACTTCTCGAAAGAAGTGAACCTGCCGATCACGCTGGGCATATTGATTGATACGAGCGGCAGCATGGACCGGATGATCGGCGCGGAACAGGACGCGGCTTCGCGCTTTCTGCGGGAAGTGATGCGCAAGAAGGACGAAGCGATGGTCATCAGCTTCGATTTCGACGTGGACCTGTTGGCGGATTTCACGCAGGACACGAACGTGCTGGAACGTGCGATTCGGCGGACCACGGTCAACGCCGTGGGAGGCGGAGGCCCGATTACGCCGGGAACAATTCCTCAAGGCAATAACGCGGCGGGAACCAATCTTTACGACGCGGTTTATCTGGCGTGCCATGACGAACTGGCCACGGAAGCGGGCCGCAAGGCCGTAGTGCTGCTGACCGACGCCGAGGACACGGGCAGCAAGCTAAGGCTGCAGGATGCCGTGGAAGCGGCGCAGAGGACCGACTCCGTGATTCACGTCCTGCTGATCGCCGACCCTTTTGCTACGACTGGAGTTGGTGGGGGCGTGGCGCGGAAGATGGCGGATGATACGGGCGGGCGCGTGATCAACGTGCACAACGAGAAAACGCTGGAGAAGGCTTTCGACGAAATCTCAGAAGAACTGCGTTCGCAGTACGTCCTTGGCTACTATCCCACGAACGAGAAACACGACGGGACATTCCGCAAAATTAAGGTGGAGCTTGCGAAGCCGGATATGAAGGTTCTTGCGCGCAAGGGATATTACGCGCCGTTCAAGTAGCCGCCGGAGAAGCAAAACCGTTAAGAGAGATTCCTCGCTTCACTCCCTTCGTTCTGTTGCGCCGAACTCAAGACAGCCGGAATGATCGCACTAGACTTCTTCCGGCAACTGGGAAGTACGCGCTATTTGCTGGGTCGTGTGACGGAAGAGGGAGCCACGGAGTAATAACCTTTGCGCGTGCGGACGACGAGGCCCTTGCGATCCGCCTGAACATCAATTTTGCGGTACTTGCCGGTGGACTCCGTATTGGTCGGCGAATAGGCAATGAAATACTGGCTGCGCAATTCGTTCCCGATATCGACGAATGATTGCGCCAGATCTTCCACCTTGTACGGATAGAAGACGCGGCCGCCGCTCTCGTCGGCAAACTGCTCGAGCACTTTGTCGCCGGGATCGAGGTGATATTTCTTCGGCTTATCAGGATTGTCGATGGCGATCCAGTCGGTGTTGGTGCTGATGGCATAAATGGCGGCTTCGGCGCGAATGGCCGATTCGAGGGCCTCGCTCAAAGCGTGATCGCTCAGGTTGTCGTCACCATCGCTGATGACCACGAGAACGCGGCGCACCTCAGGATTGGCCCCCCTGGGCACGGGGGGACTAATGAGTTTTTCAGAGGCGCGGTAGATGGCGTCGTTGAGCGCGGTGCCGCCGCCGGCACGCTGCTTGCGGATAGCCGCTGAAAGCAGCCCCAAATCTCCGGTGTAATCCTGAATTACCTCGGGCTCGTTATCGAAGGTCATCAGAAACGCCATATCTTTGTTGCGCCGGATTACGCTGTCCAGGAAATCCATGGCCGCGTCCTGCTCGAACTGCAGGCGAGGGCGGATGCTGTTGGAGGTGTCCAGCAGGACGCCGATGCGCAAGGGCAAGTCCGTCTCGCGGCCGAAGAAGCGAATCTCCTGCGGCGTGGTGTCCTCGGTGATCTTGAAATCTTTCTGGTCGAGATCGGTGACGAAGTTGTGGCGGCGGTCGGTGACGGTGGCCACCAGGTGCACGAGGCCGGTGGTGGAAACGATGGGAGGCGGCGCTTTCTGCTGCGGCTTCGGCAAATCGCCGGAATTTTGAGGTGAATCAGATGGGCTGCCGGGAGGAGCTTGTTTCGCGGGCGCCGGTGGAGGCGCGGGCTGCTGCGCTCGCGCGCGGACTCCTGAAATCGAAAATAGAAGCGCGAGCGATAGAAGGGTGCGAAGAGTGGTCACGGTAGAGATTATAGGAACGTCCGCAAGGCAGCGTCAACCGAAGCGACCGGCGTATTGGACGCCTGGGCGAGCTGGCGCAGGTAAGCGACTAAATCCTGTGGGAGCGGCGCGCGGCATTCCAGGCGCTTGCCGGTGCGCGGATGGTTCAATGCAATGCGCGCGGCGTGGAGAAAGTTCCGCCCCAGGGGCGGAAGAAGCTGGCCGACGCGTTCCTGGCGCGGCGCGCCGTAGAGAGTGTCACCGACAACGGGACAAGCGAGTGCGGAGAAATGCACGCGGATCTGATGCGTCCTACCAGTGTGCAGGTCCGCTTCGATTAAGGAGAAGGCCTCGAGCCGAAGGAGCAGTCGCCAATCGGTGCGGGCTTCGCGGCCTTCGCGACGCCGCGCGGTCATGCGCGAGCGGCGGCGCAAATCGCGCGCGACGGGCAACTCGATGGTTCCTGCTTGGCCCTTCACGCGCCCATGCAACAGCGCGAGATAAGTTTTTTCCACGCGCCGCTCGCGGAAGTCCTCCACAAGCTTGAGGTGCGCCGCGTCGGTGCGCGCGATCACGAGAACACCCGAGGTGCCTTTGTCAATTCGATGCACGATGCCCGGGCGCAGAGGACTGCCGATGGTAGAGAGCCCTGCGGTCTTGGCGTAACGATGCAGCAGCGCCGCTACCAGCGTGCCGGAGTCTGCTCCGGCGCCGGGATGAACGATCATCCCCGCGGGCTTGTTCACCACGGCGATGTCGGCATCCTCGTAAAGAATTTCGAGCGGGATATCTTCCGCTTGCACACCGGGTATCGGCGGAGGGGGGATTTCGACGGTGACCGTATCGCCGATCTCCACGTGATGAGAAGGCTTTTTAGCGACGCCGTCCACGCGCACGCGGCCTTCTTCGATCAGCAATTGCACGTGGGTGCGGGACATCTCCGGGAGATGCGCGGCCAGAAAGCGGTCCAGGCGCTGGCCCGTGTTTGCTTCGGTTACGGCGAGCTCTTTGTGTTCGGAGGAGGTGCTTTCAAGTCCAAAGTCTTCGGAGGGCTCGAGGTGTTCGTGGGTGTTGGGATTATCGAGCATCAGGAGTTTGTCGGCACGGGCGGCGGTCGCTTAGGTCAACGTCCGGTCGCGGCGCGAGCCGGCGCCGCAGACGGTATCGGCGCAGCGCCCCGAAAGCCACGCCACCAGAGAAAAGCGCCGGTGAGAATCAGCGCGACGCTGACCAGTTGCATGAGCGAAATCGAATCGTGGAACATCAGGGTGCGTCCCGGATCACCTCGAAAGAACTCGATGGTGCCGCGCTCCACGCCATAGAGCATGAGATAGGCGCCGATGATTTGGCCGGTAAAACGCTGGCGCTTTCCAATCCAGACGAGAATGAAGAAGTTCAAGAACTCGACGCTGGCCTCGTAGAGCTGCGTGGGATGCAGATGAATGCCGAGGGGAGTGCCGGCAAGCTGTTCGGCGGCCGGATTGGTGAATTCAACGCCCCAGGGAAGCGTAGTGGGCCTGCCGTAGCAGCAACCTGCCGCGAAACATCCCAGCCGGCCGATGGCATGGCCCAGCGGCAAGCCCGCGACACAAGTGTCCAGCACCGGAAGGATGGGCATCTTCTGAAAATAGGTGTACAGGAACATGGTGAGGACTGCGCCGGTGATGCCGCCGTAAAAAGTTCCTCCGGACTGAAAAGTGGTGATGCTCACGATTTCGCGGGGATTGGCGAGGTAATAATCCCAGGCGCTGAAGACGAGCCAGATTTTCGCGAGAATCAGAGCGGCGAGCACGGAATAGATGCCCATATTCCAGATTTTGTCCGGGTCAAGTCCGGCGCGGGGCGCCTGGCGGCGCGCCCACCACAAACCAAAAAGCACGCCCGTGGCTACAAGAACGCCGTAGGTGTAAATATTTATCGCGCCGATGTGAAAAAGTATCGGATGCATGGCTAGGCTCGCTCCTCACTAGGATGCATCCATTCGCTCAAGAGTTCCAACACGACGAGTCCTGCGCCGATGACGATGGCGGAATCGGCAACGTTGAACGTGTACCAATGATGGTTGCCGATATGAAAATCGATGAAATCGGTGACGCTACGGCGAAGGAGGCGATCGAGAACGTTTCCCGCGGCGCCGCCGAGGATCAGGGCCAGGCCGCATTGCCCGAGCTTTCCGCCTGCCTGTCCCGAGGCCAGCAACCAGATGAGAAGCGAAATCACAACCACGGAGAATGCGATGAGCAGCGGCGCGAGCCAGGATTTTCCAGAATCGGCGAACAAGCCGAAGGCCACGCCGGGATTGCTGGTGTGCACGAAATTCAGAAGGCCGGGGATGAGAACGTGAGTGGTGCCGGTGGGCGTGAATTTCTCGACCGCGTGTTTGCTGAGCTGGTCGGCGACCAGGGCGCCGAGCGCGAGAAATGCCAACACGTACCAGCCGGAACGACTCATGCGGGACATCAGGACTTGGCGCTCCCTACGACGAGACCGCCTTCACGCTCGATTTCGGCAAGAGCGGCAACGCAGCGTTCGCAAAGCGTGGGATAGTCCGCGTTTTCGCCGACATGCGTGGAGTAGTTCCAGCAGCGCTCGCATTTGGAGCCCTTCGCGCGCTCGATGCGGACTTGCAGGCCTTCGAGGCCAGCAGCTGGAGTGGCCGAGCTCACATGGCCTTCGGTGATTTCAACCTGCGAGACGATGAATAGAGCTGGGAGATCGGCAGCATGTTTCCGCAGGAGTGCGACGAGTTCACCGCCGGCCACGAGAGTCACACGCGCTTCGAGCGCTCCGGAGATTGTCTTGGCGGCACGCGCGGGCTCAAGCGCTTTCAGCACTTCCTCGCGGACGGCGAGCAGGCGGTCCCAATCTTTCGCGCGCGCATCGTCGAAGGCTCCCGCGAATTCTTCCGCGGTTGGGAATGAGGCCATGTGAATGCTTGGAATTTGCGAAGCGCCGCCCGGCAAGTGCTTCCATACTTCTTCCGAAGTGAAAGCGAGTGTGGGCGCAATCAAACGAACGAGGGCGCTGGCGATGCGATAGACGGCAGTTTGCGCCGAACGCCGCCCGCGGCTTTTGGGAGCGAAGGTGTAGAGGCGGTCTTTGAGCACGTCGAAATAAAAGGCGCTCAAGTCCACGGTGCAGAAATCGTGAAGCGCATGATAGACGCGATGGAACTCGAAATTGGCGTACCACTCGCGGCACTGGCGGACGAGCGCACCCGTGCGGTGCAGCATCCACGCGTCGATTTCAAAAAGCTCGGCGTCGGGGACGGAATCGCGCGCGGGATCGAAATCGAAAAGATTGGAGAGCGCGAAACGGAAGGTGTTGCGGATTTTGCGATAGGCTTCGCCGAGCTGGGTCATCATGGCCGGAGACAAGCGAACGTCGGCGGTGAAATCCTGCGAGCAGACCCACACGCGCAGCATGTCCGCGCCCCACTTTTCGCAAATTTCCTTCGGCTCCATGGCGTTGCCGAGCGATTTGGACATGGGCCGGCCGTTTTCGTCGAGCGTCCAGCCGTGCGTGACGACGCAATCGTACGGGCGCATGCCGTCCACGCCAATCGCAACCAGCAGCGAGCTCTGGAACCAACCGCGAAACTGGTCGGGCCCTTCGAGATAGACGTCGGCGCGAGGCTTCCCTTCCCGCTTTTGCAAGACCGCCAAATTGCTGGTGCCGGATTCGAACCACACGTCGAGGATGTCCGATTCCTTGCGCCACTTGGCCGCGCCGCAGGAACACTTGGTATCTGGTGGCAACAGCTCCGCGGCGGAATGCGTGTACCAGGCGTCGGCGCCTTCGCGTTCGAAGAACGGGATTACGTGGCGGAGGGCCTTGAAATCGTCGAGCCGTTTTCCGCAGGCGTCGCAATAGAAAACAACCAGCGGAACGCCCCAGAAACGCTGGCGGGAGATGCACCAGTCTGGCCGGTCCACGATCATATTGTGGATGCGCTCTTCGCCCCAGGCCGGGATCCATTTCACTTTTTTGATTTCTTCGAGCGCGCGGGGTCGAAGGGCGGGCGCCTTGGGCGCAGGCACGGTGGCCGAGCCACTATCGAATTGTATGAACCATTGTTCCGTCGCGCGGAAGATCACGGGATTGTGGCAGCGCCAGCACTGCGGATAGCTGTGCGTTAGTTTTCTTTCGGCAATCAGCATGCCGCGCTTTTTCAGGAGTTCGATGACAATAGGATTCGCTTCGAAAACGGTCTTGCCCTTGTATTCGGGCAGACCTTCGACGAAGCGGCCTTCATCGTCCTGCGGCGCGTAGATCTCGAGTCCATATTTTTGACCGGTGCGAAAGTCCTCCGCGCCGTGGCCGGGAGCGGTGTGGACGATGCCGCTGCCCTGGTCGAGCGTGACGTAATCCGCGAGCACGCCGGGCACGCGCAAATCGAGGAAAGGGTGCTGGAACATCGCGCCCTCGAAGTCGCTTCCCTTCCACACGTCGCGCACATCGCCAACTTCCAGGCCAAGTTCAACCAGAACATTGAGCCGCTCGCGCGCGAGCAAGAGTTTTCCTGCGCTGGTGCTGGCGATCACGTATTCAAAGTCCGGATGAAACGCCAATGCGCGGTTCGCGGGGAGGGTCCAAGGCGTAGTGGTCCAGATGAGCGCGCTGACGTCGGCGCCGATGCCGAGTTTGTCCCATTTCTCGCCGGGGACTACGGGAAACTTCACCCAGATCGAAGGGCTAGCGTGGTCTTCGTATTCGACTTCCGCTTCGGCGAGCGCGGTGTGGTCGTAAATGCACCAGTAGACGGGCTTGAGCCCGCGGTAAACGTAACCCTTTTCGAGAAAGGTGAGAAACGCGCTGGCGATGCAGGCTTCGTAACTCGGGTCCATGGTGAGATACGGTTTCTCCCACAGGCCGAAGACGCCGAGGCGCTTGAATTCGCGGCGGTGCGCGTCAATGTAGCTGGCGGCAAACTCGCGGCACATGCGCCGAAATTCCGCGGCGGAGACCTTGGCCTTTCCGCCAATTTCCTTTTCGACTTTCGTTTCAATCGGGAGGCCATGGCAATCCCATCCGGGAACGTAGGGCACACGGAACCCGGCCATGGTCTTGGACTTCACGATCATGTCCTTCAGGATCTTGTTCAGGCCGGTGCCGAGGTGGATTTCACCGGTCGGATAAGGAGGGCCGTCGTGAAAGACGAAGAGCTGCGCCGAGGCGCGCGATTCCATGATGCGGTGATAAATGCCCATGTCTTCCCAGGCGGCCAGCTGTTCGGGCTCGCGCTCGGGCAGCTTGGCCTTCATGGGGAAATCTGTCTTGGGAAGATTGAGCGTACTTTTCAGGTCCAGGTTTTTGGCCATCTTGCTGGAATTAAATGCCCTTTCTGTTCTTGCAGGCCGGGGAAACGCGCCGCCTCGTCTAAGCATCGTATGTTACAATGAATCAGTAACGGTGTCAGCCGTGCCGGGCCCCGTACATCCTTTTTCGCGGCAACGCGTCTAACTTGGTAGGAAGCGGCGCTGGAAATAGGCAGGTTAAATGGCAGATCACACTGAAGACGCGGTGCAGCCGGCTCCTGAGCCGACGCTCAAAATTGGGCGTCTGCCCTCGCCCACGGACCGCTCCCGGGTCAAGGGATTCGCCTCCAATGTGAAGGATTTTCTAACCGAGCGCCCGGTGAACCTGAAGGGCGCCCGGCCAGCCGTATTCAACACCCCAGGATTTGGCGAGAGCCTCGCCGATAATTTGAAGGAGTTTTTTCGCGCGGCTCCGCGCGGGCAGGTGAATTCCGACCTGCTGATCAATTGGAATGCGGGATTCGGAGGGTTCTGGCAAAACCTGCGCGACACGATTTCGCCCCCGAAATTGCCGCCGCTGAAAACGACGAGTAAACCGGTGGCGGTGCCGGACATCTGGTCCAAGAACACGCAGTTCACGCGCGTGCAGGCGTTGTCGCTGGCATTTCACGTCGTGGTGATCGTGCTGATCATAATGCCGTTCATACCGAGCTTGTTGTCTCCGGGCACTACCCAGGCGAAGACGATGAACGTGACCGCGCTGGATATCAGCTCGCCGTATCTGCCGAAGCTACCCCCCGGAGCGAAGAAGGCGGGCGGCGGAGGTGGCGGCGGTGCTCACGAATTGCTGCCAGCAAGCAGAGGCAAGGTTCCTAAGTTCAGCCTGCTGCAAATTACGCCGCCCAAAGTGAAGCCGCCGGAGAATCCGAAATTCGCGGCGACGCCGACTGTGCTGGGGCCTCCTGACTTGAAGTTGCCGAGCCCGAATATGTCGAACTGGGGCGACCCGCTGGCGAAGACGGTGAACGATTCCAATGGGCCGGGCAGCGGAAACGGAATCGGCTCCGGGAACGGCACCGGAATTGGGAGTGGAAGCGGCGGCGGCGTTGGCCCCGGCGAGGGCGGCGGAACGGGCGGCGGAGTGTATAACGCGGGTGAGAATGGGTACGGCGTCCCCAGCTGCATTTATTGCCCGAACGCGCAGTTCTCCGATGAGGCGGTGAAGGCAAAGTACCAAGGCTCGGTTCTGCTTATCGCTACGATCACGCCGGACGGAAAAGCGATCCAGATCAGCGTGGTGCAAGGCCTGGGACTGGGCCTTGATGAAAAAGCGATTGAGGCCGTGCGCACCTGGCGGTTCAAGCCTGCTCTAGGTCCAAACGGCAAGCCCGCACCCGTGCGACAAACCATAGAAGTCACCTTTCACCTCTACTGAGAACTCCGCTCGACGCTGGTGTGCTAAGTTCCAGAGTCCCCCCAACGAGGGTTACCAACAGGACCATCGCACGCGCGAGCTTCTTCCCCGCGCTCCCGCTTCTGTTACGATACACGCCATGAAAGCCATCACTTGCATGTTGTTTCTTTCGTTTTTTGCGATTCTGCATGCTTCGCCGCGCGCGGACGCGCAAACGGGCTCGATTGAAATTGCCGCGAAGGCCACGCCATCGAACGGGACGGACGAGCCTGTCCGAGGAATGCCCGTGTACCTGCTGCGCAAAAGCTACGAAGACATCGGCAAGGAAGCCGAGGCCACCTATCCGCCCGCGGACATGAATGCGTTCATCGACAAGCTGGAGCTCTCGAAGGAAATGAAAGCGTGGATGAAAGCGAACCACTGCGTAAACCTGGGGGGCGAGGACTTCATCAAGAAGCTGAAAGTGGACGACGTGATGAATGTGCCGGAATTCTTCTCGGCCTACGTGGAACGCATGTCCGGGGACGAGAGCGTCTCTTTTCCCAGTCCGAAATACACTCCCGCGGATAAAAAGAAGCGCCCGGAGAAATATGACCGGCTAGTGAAGCAATACCACGAGGCCGTCCGGCAATTTCTTATTACCAACCCCAAGAGCACCGATGGAATAGACCTGGCGCTCGAGGAGATAGATCCTGGACACAGGTGGGAAGCGGTTCGCTCGAGTAGCATGGCTGAGATGCATCGCCACATCCTGGAGCTCGCGCAATCCAAGTATCTGGTAGCGCGCACGGACACGGACTTGCAGGGACAAGGCTTCCTTCGCAGCATTCCGCCGGGAACATACTGGCTCAGCACGCTGGACATCACCGCCGATGTGGGCGATGCACGGCCGCGCTGGGATGTGCGCGTCATAGTGACACCCGGGAAGACCGCGTACGTCGCGCTCTCCAACATTAATTCGGTTCAACCTCCGCACGTTACGCCCTAAAGGGCTGGTTCGCGCGCGTGGCCGACGCACCTGAAACCGCACGATGGATTCGCCAACTGGCGGATCCCAATCCACAGAACAGATCCGAATCTGCGCTGCGGCTTTATCTCGCGGGCACGGATATGTGCATGCCGCTGCTGCGGCAATGGGCTGGCGATCCGGAATTCCGCGAACTGGTTTTGCCGCGCGGTTCGAAATCTTCCGCTGGTTCAGGGTTCGCCCCGCCCACGATCGTGGTGGGAATCGCCGTCGAGCCTGAGGCCTTCCAGAAAATCCACGCTGCGAACGGTTCTTCGAAGCTGGCCGACGTTCCGCCGGACCAAGACGCCACGGAATTTGAGCTTCACTTCGAGGAGCACATCGAACTCGACATTCTGACCACACGCGAGCCCGGAGGAAAAGGCGCGATTGCGCGTTTTCTGGCGAAATTCGGCGAGGGGATTCAGCAAGTGGAGATCTACGTGCGCGAGGTGGAGCGAGCAACGGAAATTCTGGGCGCGCGCTTCGGCCTCGCACCCGTTTATCCGGCCACGCGTGCAGGCGCCGATGGAACGCGAGTGAATTTCTTTCTGGTCACGACGCCGGGAGGGAAGAAAGTCCTCATCGAACTCGTGGAAGCAAAACTCAAATAGGATTCGTTCGCTTCCCGCTCGGCTCTTGGATTTTCGGCCGCTTCATTCCCCGCTTTGCTGCAACAGCTTGGCTACAAGCGCGGTCCATCCCGTCTGGTGACTCGCGCCCAGGCCCTGGCCGGTATCGCCGTGGAAATATTCGTAGAACAGAATCAGGTCACGCCAGTTGGGATCGTCCTGAAACAGCTTTACGTCGGCGTAGACCGCCCGGCGGCCATCGTGACGGAGGAAAATATGGTTTAGCCGCCGCGAAATTTCCTTGGCGGAATCCCAAAGGGTCATCTGGCGCCCGGAATTCGTCGGGCATTCCACTTTGAATTCGTCGCCATAATAGAAGTGAACGCGCTGCAAGGATTCGATCAGCAGAAAATTCATAGGGAACCAGATCGGGCCGCGCCAGTTCGAATTGCCGCCGAAAAGATCGCTGGTGGACTCCGCCGGCTCGTAATCGACTGCGGCCGAATGGCCGTCCACATTCAGCACAAACGGGTGCTCCAAGTGAAATTTCGAGAGCGCGCGAATACCGTGGGCCGACAGAAATTCGTTTTCGTCGAAAACGTAGCGATAAATCCGCTCGAGCTTCTTTCTATTGGCGATAGTGAGCAGCACTCGCGCGCCCTTCTCCGTTTTGCGGCTCATATCCACGTGCTCGCCGACGTCGGGGTTATGCTTGAGAAACCATTCCATGCGGCGGCGAAAGCTCGGGAATCGATCCAAATCTTCGGGCTCGAACGTCTCCACCGCAAACAGCGGGATGAGGCCCACCATGGAGCGGACTTTCATCGGGAGCGGCGCTTCCCCGCCCCAATGCAGGACGTCATAATAAAAACCGTCCTGCTCGTTCCACAATCCGATTCCCTGGCCGCCCATATCGTTCATGGCCTGCGCGATGTAAACAAAATGCTCGAAAAACTTGCTGGCCACATCTTCGTAAGCGGGATCTTCACGCGCCAGCTCCATGGCCATGGCCAGCATGTTCAGGCAATACATGGCCATCCAACTGGTGCCGTCGGATTGCTCGATGAAATTTCCGGGGCCGAGAGGCATGGAGCGGTCGAATACGCCGATGTTGTCGAGGCCCAGAAAGCCGCCTTCGAAAACGTTTTTTCCCTCGGGGTCCTTGCGATTGACCCACCAGGTGAAATTGATCAGCAATTTGTGAAAGGTGCGCACGAGGAACTTGCGGTCTTCCTTTCCTTGTGTGCGCGCCGCGATTTTATAGACGCGCCAGGCGGCCCAGGCGTGCACCGGCGGATTCACGTCGGAGAAATTCCATTCGTAGGCGGGCAGCTGCCCGCTGGGGCTCATGTACCATTCGCGCGTGAACAAAATCAGTTGATCTTTCGCGAAGTCAGGATCGATAAGCGCCATGGCGACGCAATGGAATGCCAGATCCCAGGCGGCGTACCAGGGGTACTCCCATTTGTCCGGCATCGAAATCACGTCGGAGTTGTAAAGATGAGTCCATTCGTGGTTGCGGCCTTCGAAACGCTCGGGCGCTGGCTTGGGCTGGGTGGAATCGCCTTCGAGCCAGCGGCGAACTTCGTAATGGTAGGATTCCTTGTTCCAAAGGAGTCCCGCAAAAGCCTGGCGCTGGACGCGATGGGCATCTTCGCTTTCGCATTTGCCGATGCGCTCGGTGTAGAATTCGTCGGCTTCTTTCAATCGCTGCTCGAAGATCCCGTCGAACGCGGAGCCGAAGAATTCCTGGGCCGAAGCATGGCCATCGGTGGGATTCCGGTCCATTAGGCGAAGCCGGATGGTCGCGCTCTTTCCCGGCGCAATTTCGGCAGCGTAATGCGCTGCGCCCTTCGTGCCAGTCATGGCCGGATTCACGGCGGTGCGTTCGCCCTGAATGAGGTACCGGTGGAAAGCGTCTTTCACGTATGGCGAATTATTTTGGGTGTTGAAGAGACGCTCCATGTTCGTCTCGTTGTCGGTGAAGAGCGGCTCGGGCGTTCCTTCGGCCAGCAGCCAACGCTTTCCGTAGTGAAACTCGTCGATGGCGAATAATTCCGCGCCGCCGAGTCCCTGAACGCGTGACACGGTGGGCTTGTCGTATCCCTCGCCCCAGCCCCAGCGATTGCGAAACCACAGAGTGGGAAGCAAGTGCAAGCGCGCGACATCCGGCCCGCGATTCCAGGCCGTGATGCGTGTCAGGATGTCTTCCGACGAAGCTTTGGCGTACTCGATGAAGACATCGAAATAGCGATTTTCGGCGAAGATGCCGGTATCAACCAGCTCGAATTCGGGCTGCAGACGCGTGCGCCGGGCGTTTTCTTCGCGAAGCTGATCGTAGGGAAAGGCCGCTTGTGGGTATTTATACAGATACTTCAGATACGAGCTCGTGGGCGTGGCATCCACATAGAAGTAGCATTCCTTGACGTCCTCTCCGTGATTTCCCTCGCGGTTCGAAAGGCCGAAGAGCCGTTCCTTCAAGATGCGGTCTTTTTCGTTCCACAGCGCGAGCGCAAAACAAATGTGCTGATGGCGGTCACAGAATCCAGCGATGCCGTCTTCGCCCCAGCGATAAGTGCGGGAGCGGGCGTGATCGTGCGGCAGATAATTCCAAGCGTCGCCGTTGGGACTGTAATCCTCGCGAACGGTGCCCCATTGCCGCTCGGAGAGATAGGGCCCCCATCGCTTCCAGTGCACATCGCGGTCTTCGCTCGCTCGCAACCTCTGCTCTTCGGCTGTCATTTGGCGGAACCTTTTTTGATTGCTTGAGGAATCAATGCTACCCCGGTACGGGAGAAAATTGGGGGGCTTTCCGTTGGAATATGTGCATTCGAATATTGGCTTCGCCGTCGCGCAAGACTGTACTCATCGCGCGAGCCCGGTAGCAATTGGCGCATGAGCCGTGCCCAACAGGCTTGAGATTTTGTGCTTGGCGGCTGAGAGCTGTGCGATTCTGTACGGTCTTTCGATCGGTTTTAGCAGGATAAACATTTGGAAATGGGGACAGCTCAAATTCAGCGAGATTTGAAGCAGACATCAGCGCGGCAAGCCGCGCTGAAAGCGCCGCGTGCTTCGGCGGGTGGTGCGCTGTTGCTCATCGCTGCGGCCGCCACCGCCGTCGTCGTGCCGATGCTCTTTCTCGGGAATGCTTCGGGGCACGATTTTCAATTCCATTTGGCGTCGTGGCTGGATGTGGCCGGACAGTGGCGTGAAGGAATTTTCTACCCTCGATGGGCGGAGTGGGCCAACTGGGGTTTCGGCGAGCCGCGATTTGTTTTCTACCCGCCGGGATCCTGGATGCTGGGAGCGGCGCTGGGCTCGGTCTTGCCCTGGAGAATGGCGCCCGGAGCTTTCATCTGGCTGGCGCTTGTTCTGGCGGGATTTTCCATGTGGCGGCTGGCCCGAGAATGGATTCCGGAGCGGCCGGCGCGGATGGCCGCGGTCGTTTTTGCGGTGAATCCCTACAACCTCATGATTGTGTATTACCGCAGCGATTTCGCCGAACTCCTTGCTAGCGCTATGTTTCCGCTGATCGTGCTGGGAGCTCTTCGCGTGGGGCGAGACGGCTGGCGCCGCGTGCCGCAACTGGCCGTTGCGTTCGCCGCCATCTGGCTTTCGAACGCGCCTGCGGGAGTGATTGCCACGTACTCGCTTGCACTTTTGCTCGTGATGGGATGCGTACTCCATCGAAGCGCGCAGCCGCTCCTTCGAGGCGGCGTGGCGATGGCGGCGGGATTCGGGCTCGCGGCGTTTTATATTTTACCCGCAGTGTGGGAACAGCGTTGGGTGCAGATTTCGCAAGCGCTGGCCGTGAACCTTCGTCCGGGCGACAACTTTCTTTTCACGCACTCGAGCGATCCCGAATTCGTTCTATTCAACTGGAAAGTTTCTGCGGTGGCCGTGGGAGTGATCTTGGTGTCGGCCATCGCGGCGCTAATTGCCGCGCGGCGGCGCCGGGATTTTGGGGATGCCTGGTGGATGCTGGCGGTGCTGGCGGGCGTGAGCGCCTTTATGATGTTTCCACCGAGCGCCCCACTGTGGAACCATCTGCCAAAGCTTCAGTTCGTGCAATTTCCGTGGAGATGGCTGGTCCCCTTGGACGCAGCTCTGGCGTTCTTTGTGGCGGCTACGCTCGGCAGGTGGCGACGGGAATGGATTGCATGGCTCGCAATCGTGGTTGCGGCTAGTGCGCTCGGCACGGCGTTCGTCAAGGATGCATGGTGGGACAGCGAAGATATTCCCGTGCTCGCCGGGGGAATCAACTCCGGCCACGGATACGAAGGCACCGACGAATATCAGCCGCTGGGCTGCGACCGCTATCAATTGCCGGGCGAGCCGTCTGCTACGGCGGATCCTTCGGACGGGATCGCTTCGTTCGCGGACGCATCCGCTCCGCCCCCCACACCGCGAATTGCAAAGCTCGATACGGAATCGGGCGAGGTGGTGCCGGCGACGGGAGGGCGACTTGAAGTCGAGCGCTGGGACTCAGAGCGAAAGACGTTTTCCGTGGAGTCGCCCGCGCAAGCTACGCTCGCCCTTCGTCTGCTGAACTATCCCGCATGGGAAGTTCGAGTGGACGGGACCAAATTTGAGGCTGGTTCACTGCCGGAGACCGCGCAGATGCTCGTTCCGCTGCGCTCGGGACTTCGCTCGGTTCGTGTTCGATTTCGCCGCACTTGGGATCGCACCACAGGCAACGCCATTTCGCTTTTCTTCGCGCTCGGGCTCCTCGGATTTGCACGGTTCGCCCGGCGAAAACGGCAACTCACCCTTATCGATTCGCAAAGGATGAACAGATCCAGGGTGGTTCGCGGCTAAGTTCGCTTCGCAAGAAAGTGGCGCGCCCGGAGGGGTTCGAACCCCCGACCTTGTGCTTCGGAGGCACACGCTCTATCCATCTGAGCTACGGGCGCGCGGTTGCTTGATGACGATGGTCGATTTTACCTTGCTTGGCGAGCAGTAGCAAAAGCAATCACTCGTGGGCGGGTCCAGAAAGGAGCGGCGTACTGTTGACTTGTCTCAAGCGCGCGAATTACGATGCCAGCGCGCTCTGATTCCCCCTCTATGGAACTCGTTCCCCAAGACGCCCCGATAATATGCGCATGGTGCGCCACGCAGTTGAAACGCGGCGAACTGAAAACACCTGCGTCGCACGGAATTTGCCTGCCGTGCATGGCCGGCGTTTCCGGCGATGCCATAGCAGATCTCTCGAACGCGGCGCCCGAAATGCTCGACGCCCTGCCTTACGGCGCCATCCAAATCTCGGGCGAAGGAATTATCACCGCGTACAACCATGGGGAATCCGCACTCTCCGGACTTTCGCCGGCATCCGTCATTGGGAAGGATTTTTTTCGAGAGGTCGCACCCTGCACCGCCGTGCAGCAGTTTCGCGGCAAGTTGGAGAATTTACGGGCGAAAGGCGAAAACGGACGAGCAAAACTGCGCTTTGTTTTCAAGTTCGCGCACGGCTCCAAACTCGTGGAAGTTGCCATGGCATATCATGCCGCGAAAGACATGGCGACGCTTCTGGTGAAAACTGTGCTCTCAGGACCGAAGTTCTAGCCCGTCAAGCCGTGTCCAACAATCCGGCCCCCAAGCTGCGAGAAGCATTTGCAAGGTCCTGATTGCGGAACTGCGTCCGCTGCGAAGTCTGCTTGGACATTTACATATTGACAATATGTGCTTGTAGGGCTATATGAAGATTCTCTGCTTCCTTGGAAGTTCCGGGGCCACCAATTTGCGCGTATGCGGAAGTCGCGACCCCTTCGTGACGCCGACTGACGTCGGGCTGTTTACGTTGTTCTAGCACGGGGTTGCGTGTGCTCAAAAAACTGGGCAAATACGAGCTTATCGAACTCATCGGCCATGGGGCCATGGGAGAAGTGTACAAAGCCCACGATCCTCTGATTGACCGCCTCGTCGCTCTGAAAACCATCACTGGATCTCTGGTAGGAAACGCCGAGCTGCTCGGCCGCTTCTATCAGGAAGCGCGCTCGGCCGGAGCGCTGCAGCATCCCAATATCGTCACGGTGTACGAGCTCGGCCAGGAGGGTGACACTCCCTTCATCGCCATGGAGTTCCTCGAGGGCGAGAGCCTGGACAAAATTATCGAGCGGCGTCCGGTTTTGCCCATATCCCAAAAAGTAGGAATCATCGTCCAGGTATGCCGGGCGCTGGACTGCGCTCACCGGCACGGCGTGGTGCATCGCGATGTAAAGCCGGGTAATGTGATGCTCACGAGGGATGGGACCGTCAAGGTGGTGGACTTCGGCATCGCCCGCTTGATCGACACCTCCAAGACCCAGGCAAATATCCTCATCGGCACGCTGGGCTATATGTCTCCCGAGCAATTCCAGGGTGAACGCGCGGATCAGCGCACCGATATCTGGGGCGTGGGAGTGTTGTTCTTTGAGTTGCTCAGCTACAAGCGCCCCTTCGACGGCGAGAATGCGTCCTCGTTGATACTCAATATAGTGGACGAGAAGAAACAGCCGCCGCGCATGCGCGAATTTATGCCGGAGTGCCCCAGCGATCTCGAGGCACTGATCGACAAAATGCTGAAGAAAGATTCCGGCCAGCGTTTTCAAACCATGGAGGAGCTCCTATTCGAGATCGAGCCGCTGTGGAGAAATCTGCAGGAAGAAAGTGTTTCCGGGCTGATCGCGGACAGCGAGGTTCTAATCGAAGCAGAGGAGTTTGCCCGCGCGCGTGAATTGCTGCGCAAGGCGCTGCAGATCGACAGACGCAACGATCGGGCCAATGTATTGCTGGAACAGGTCACGGCAAACATCAAACGCATTCAGCTTCGGTCGCAAGTGCAGAACGCGATCACCCGCGGCCAGGATTTCCTGAAAGACGGGCGTTTCAAGGACGCCAAAGCAGAGGCCGAATCGGCGGTGAAACTCGATTCGAGCTTTGCGCCTGCAGTGGAGTTCCTGGCGGAGGTCAATCGAGAAGCCGAGCGCGTACGCCAAGTGCAGGAGAGCCTGCAGCTAGCTCGGCAGCGCCTGGCGGAAGGCGCGCTGACCGAGGCAGCGGAAGAGATTCGCAAGGTGCTGAGCCTGGACGCCGCGAACGCAGCCGCGCACACACTCGAAAAACAGATTCAGGACCAGCAGGCGCGCCGCCTGGAGCGGAAGAGACATGCGGAAATCCTGCAGCGGGCGCGCAAGTGCTGGGGCGACCAGCAACTGGACCAGTGCATCCAGCAGCTCACCGAGGCACTGAAGGAATTTCCGAACGACGCGGAAATCATCAAGTTGCTGGAAACTGCCAGACAAGACAAAACGGAGCAGCAGCGACAGCAGAAATTGGCGGAGGCCAAAAGCCTGCTCGCGACGCGAAAGTTTGACCAAGCCCTGGCGATGGTCCAATCCCTTTCCGCCGAACATCCCGAAGATCCCGCCGTGCGAAAATTACACGAGCTGGTCCTGCAGGAAAAGGCCGAGCTTCTGCAACAGCAGAAGCTGCAAGACCATGTGTCCAATCTCCACTCGCTGGTGAATGCCGGAAAGTTTTCCGAGGCCGTTTCACGCGGGGAGAAACTGCTGAGGGAATTTCCGAAAGAAACCGAAATCGCCGAGCTGGTGAATTTTGCCCGGGCCGAGCTCGCCCAGCGCGAACAAAAAAGGTCCCTGGAAGACGCTACCGAGAACGTGCGCGGACGAATTCAGGCCGGAAAGTTTGCCGAAGCGATTTTGGCGGCCGAAGCGGCGCTGGCGCGCTTTCCGCGCAATTCCGACCTCGAAGGATTGCTGGGAACCGCGCGCGAGCGCCTGAAGGAAGAGAAGAATCGGGAGCAGCTCCAGAAACGGATCGTCGAAATCCGCAGAAGAATCAACGGCGGCCAGCTTACCGACGCCGTCGATCTGGCTCGCCAGACCATCGCGTCCAACGGGCCGGATCCGCAGTTGACGCAAATGCTGAGCGCCGCGGAAATGGAACTGGCGCAAAAACAGGAGCGCAAAGACGAGCAGCACCGGCAGGTGGCGGAGGCAGAAAATCTCGTGAAGGAAGGCCGCTTCGCAGCGGCCACGCAAATCCTGCTCGGCGGAATCGAGACGCACGTCCTTTCGAAGAAAGACCCGCGCGTGCGCGAGTTGCTGAGTGAAATTCAGGAAAAGGCGCCCGGTGCGCTTCTTACAGACTCGCCGCCAGGTTCTACGCCCGCAGGCGGGCCGGCTGCGAATGACAGTCCGGCCAAGGATTACGTTTTCCTACAGCACGGAAACTTCACGAGGACGCCCCCCGGCCAGGAGAATATTTCCGCAACGGAGCGAGCGACGGAACCACCTTCGAACTCCACCGCGATTGTACCAATTGTCCGCGGAGACTCGCCTCTGGCGATCCACGAACCGGCCGCATCTTTGCCGTCAGCGGAAGCCGGCGTACTTGCCGGGCAAACCGTTTTGCCGCTCGAAAACAAACGGCGTGAAAAATTTCAGGCCACGACTGTATCTTTGGCTCGGTTGCTCAAAACGCGCGGTGCCACGCTTGGGCTAAGCGCACTGGCCCTGCTGCTCGTAATCGCGACGGTTTCTTACCTCTTTTCGCAAAGGTCAACGAATGAAGGCGCGCGGCTGAGCGAGGCCCAACAGCTGGAGCAGCAAAAGAAATGGCCCGAGGCTCTGGCGGCGTACCAGAAGCTCGCCGGGGGTAACGATGCCATCGCCAAGGAAAGCGCCGAGCAAGCCGCCAGACTAAAGCCGCTGCTCGAACGCGAAAGCTCGCTATTAAGCGCGGCCCAATACGCCGAAGCGCGCGGAAACAACTCCGAAGCGGAGGGGCTTTATCAACAGATTGCGGATCTTCACGGCGACATGGAGCAAGCTGCACTTCTTTCGGTGAAGAAGCTTCATGCGCCGGAAAATCCTTCGGTCAATCCACCTGTGACCGGCAGACCTCCGTTCGCGCTTAAAAAAGGACCGGATGCCACTCCCGGTGCGGCCACGGTTTCGCCTCGCGGGGGTGAGAACCCGGGTTGCGTGCTGTTCAACACCAGCGATATTGCGAAACAGCTGGGAAGAGCCGACAACGACAGGGCCAGGGCACGCTACGCCGACGCGGAGCGCGAGTACAGCGAGGTTCTTGCTTGCGAACCGAAGAATGAAAGAGCCCTAGCGGGACTGAGCAAGACGAGGGCGGCGAAAGGCCTCAATGGGCCTAATTAGAGCGTGAATTGCCAGCGGGAAATTCGTAATTCCGAATCCTATGGAGAAGCGTTCAGTTCCGTCCAGCGAATGTTGAATTTGTCTTTCAGGAATTTCTCCGCGTGGCTGCGCTGGGGATTTTCACTCTCAGGTAAAGTCGAGTTCAGATAAAGGATGTAAGCTTCCGCCGCAGCCTCATCGTCGCTGTTTTGTTCCTTCTTGAGTCCGTTCTTGTAAACGATATCAGGCAGTTTTTTCGTGGTTTCTATCACCGACTTGATCAGCGCATCTCTGGCTTCGTCTTCCACTGCCCTTTGGAACTGAGTCTCATCCGGCTCCGTGCCCTGCTGCTTGATTCCATTCGTGTCTTCCGATTTCACGTTTTCAAGAATTGGAAACTTTTGCTTATTCTCGCTTTTCACGGGAATGGGTTCGATTACCTGAGTCTCCGAAAGATCCTTGATCCGAAACTCAACCCTAGCGATTGCGGTGAGCGCCACCGTTCTCCGTGTGTAGGTGTAGGGTTTTTTGATGTCCTGAGGGGTAGTAGTGGGGATTGCATCCAGTCGCGTGTGAACTTCATTAACTTTCTTTTCGGCGGCCGCGATCTTGTCGTTTGCGTCGGCAATTTCCTTTTTCTTGCCTCGGGCATTGATGCCCGCCAGGCTTTGTTGCAAGGTCTGCAGGTCTTCTTTCGCCGCTTCATACTCGCGATTTGTCTTGTTCCACTCCGGGTTGGGAATCGGCTGCACGCTGGCCACATACTCCGATTCCAGCGATTCGATCGTTGTCACTCTTGTGGATTGACGTTCTTTGACGTCGCCGATAAGCGCAAAGTTCGGTTCAACAGTAGGATTTTCGCCGTGGCGTAGCACTTTTCCGTGAAAACCGGATGATTCGAGCCCGCCGGCGATGGCATCCTCGAGTTGCCCGGCGAACCCGGCGCTGTCACGGCGCGTTGTTTGGTCCCGGAACTCCACGCCGATGGAAAGCTGGGAGCGCATCTGATACACGGGCGCGCCTCGCGTGAGCTCGTCGCGAACGTCGGCGAGATTCGGCGCTTTATACGGTAGGGCCTTCTGCAGCGAAAACCATCCGAGCCCGGCGGCGGAGCCGCGGGGCTTGGCCATGTAGCGCTTGGCTTCCACCAAGTAGTAGTCGCTCAGCTTGTCCCCGATGTTATCCATGCGGTCTTTCAGGCTGGGGTCCTGGCTGAGCTCGTAGGCGCGCTTCAGATATCCGTAGGCGTGCTCCATCTGGATTTCGTCTCCCAGGCCGACGATCGGGTCGTATGCTTTCTGAATCAGGCTGGCTGCCTTGGGGACGCTCGCGATGTATTGCGCTTGCAGGCGGTCCATGTCCGCGGTGACCAGAGCTCTCTGCGCCGGAGGCAGGTTCGCGAATTCCTCGTAGGCCTGGACGTAATCCTGGCGCTCCTCGTCGAGCTGGCTGCGGGATCGCGCCGCGTCCGCAGCTTTCTGGTTGTTGCTGGCCTCTAAGTTGTCTTCGGCATCCTTGAGCGCCGTGGCCACTGCCGGCGTTTGCTTGTCGTGCGAGGCCTTGCGAAATTCCGCGATGGCGGTCTCCCAATCCTTGGCTTCGACTGCTTTCTGGCCGCGGTCCATGTGAAACCGATAAGTCTCACCGATAATCACGCCGACGTGCGGGTACTCCTCGGCGAAAGAGGTGTAAGCCTCGATGGCGGCGAAGGATTCGTCATATTTTTGCGAGGCCATCAGCGCGTCGGCTTTTTTCACCCCGGCATCAAAGGCGTTCAACTCGGTATTCACGTCGGACTGAAAACTCAAAGAGGTGGCGAAGCCCGGGTCGATATCGAGGCACGCAGCTGCCAGATCCCGGGCGGTGACGAGGTGCAGGTAGCCCGGCTTACGCGCGGCCAAGGCCTGTTTATACGCTTGCAACTCATTGCGCCCTTCGGTGACCAGCTTGGCAAGCTCGTCGTGCGTTTCTTCACGCAGCTTCAGCGCGTTCGCGTCTTCGGGGAGCACCGCTAGCCCCTGCACCGCGCGCATCTGCGCGTTCTTTAAGTCGGCGTACGAACGCGGAGGGCCGGGCAGGGATTTCCGGTATGCGTCCAGGCTGTTTTCTCCATCCTTCACCAGCAGCGAGACGAGAAATTTCTTGGCGTCTTCGGTATGCGAAGTAGCGGGATACTTAGCCAGATAGTCTTGCCACAGGGAAATCGACGGCCAGTGTTCCGCGCGGAGATATTCGGCCAATTCCACGTCCGCAGCTGCCACGAAAACGATTTTCACGCCGGGCTTGAACGAGGGAGGGACGGTGATGGCCTCGGTTCCGCCGACGACCACACCGCTGGGAATCGCGCGGTTGGCCAGTTCAGACAGGCTGTACGGCGTATTTTTTTCGAGCTTCAGGTTGCCGGGCACCACGCAGCTGGAAGTCCCTGCCTGCGTCAGAATCAGAACCCCGTCGGCTCCGTCTTCGATCGACGCGCCGGCGCTCAACTCGATCTTGGCCAGTTTGCCGTAAGCGGACCTGCTAATCTGCGGCTCGGAACCGCAAGCGCGGACTTCAGCTTTGCCATTGATGAGGAACGAAGTGAGCTGAACGTAGGCGGGTCCGGATGCGCCGGTGTAAAGCTCAATCACGGTGAGGCTGGATTCCTTCGCGTGTAGAGGCCACAGCGCCAGCGCGGCCAGCGCAACAATTCCTGCAGCTTTGAAGAAATGAGGCAACCGGAAATCGCCGGCAGATAGCAAAGGCCTGAAGATCATAGTTTCACGGGAAATCGAGGGGCTCAAAACTCACAACAGCGTCACTGTATTCTAAGGATATAGGGGCCGTATCATATAATGCTCGCTCGGGAAGTCAAGCCGTGGGGCCGCGGGCGATGTCTTCGAGTCACTAGCAGCCGCCTGCGCGGGCTTGCTTTCAGTTGCCGCGCGCGAGGTTTTTCACCTGCTTGGCCAACTTTTCGATTTGCTCCGCCTTTTGAATCATGGGCAGCGAGAGCACGTCGGCTGAATCCGTTTTCTCGACTTCGTCTTTCAGGTCGCCGGCCAGCGCGTAGATTTTCTCGATGTCGCTGTGGATCTGCTCTTGATTCTTTTTCAGGATGGCTTTGGGGTCGAGCTTGGCTCCGTCAGGCAAACCAGGCGTGGGAAGTGGAACCGCGGGAGGTGGCGGCGAGGGATTCTGCGGCGCGGTTCTCGATTGGGCCAAACCGGCGCCGGCACAGAAACCGAAGCGAACCACCAGAGCCGCCGGAATCACGAGGGAGAGGAAATTGCGTTTTTGTGGGTCCATAGTTGTGTTGCTCCTAACACCGGCTTCCACTTCTGCATAAGAATGCGTTGACTGCAAAAACCGTTGCCTGACGATCAAGCCACGCTAAGCACTGACGCCCCTTCCCGCGTCAGGGCGAGCGGGCACGGCATGCCGTGCCCCTACTCAATCACAGCGGCAGCGTTCGACGTTGCGCGAATGGTATAATTCCGCGCCTCGTATCTTATGACTGATTCGATGACACAGTGGATGGAAATTGCAGGGACGCGGGCGCTGCGCATTCTCGCGATCGTCCTGCTCGCTTTTTTTCTCGCGCGCCTGCTGAAAGCCCTGACTACGCGCCTGGTGCAAGCGGCCAAGGGCCAGACACGCGTGGCGCAAATGCGCGAGCAGCAGACGCGCACGATGGCGGCGCTGCTTTACAGCGTGGGTGTGGCGATCATCGTGGCCGTGGCCATCCTCACGGCGCTGCCCGAATTCGGATTCAACGTGACGCCAGTGGAAGCAGCGGCGGCGGTGGCGAGCCTGGCCTTCGGATTTGGCGCGCAAAATCTGGTGAAAGACCTGATCAACGGATTCTTCATCGTGTTCGAAGACCAATTCGTCATCGGCGACATGATCCAGACGAACGGCGAGACTGGTCGTGTGGAGCATCTCACGCTGCGGCGCACCGTAATCCGCAATCTGGCCGGAGCGATCGTGACCATTCCGAACGGCCTGGTGGGCCCGGTGGCGAACCTCAGCCGCGATTGGTCGCAGGCCTTTGTAGACGTCACCGTGCCGGCGGAAGAAATGGTGGGCCGCGCGCTGGCCACGCTAGAAAAAATCTGCGGAGATTTTCGCAACGACGCCGATTGGAGTCCCGCGCTGGTGGATGGCCCGCGCGTTCTGGGCATTGAAGCGCTGGCGCTCGACGGCACGGTGATTCGTTTGCAGGCGCGCACGATTTTGAATCGCAAGGAGGACGTTGCGCGCGAGCTGCGCCGCCGCATCAAGCTCGGCTTCGAGGAATCGCGCATTCCGCTGGCCCACACCCACCATGTTTTGCTTTCCGGCTCGCTCGCTGACGCAGGTTCCGGCGGCGGCGGCAGCACGCGGCTCGATTCCTGATTTCTCGTTTTGCATTCGCACTCGGCGTTCTCAGGCAGCTCAGGAGGAAAAAATGGGCGAGGTCACTCACGAGCAAGTGAATCTGCTGTTGCGTTTGTACGACATCCGCCGCGAGCCTCGTTTGCGCGAGGCGCGCGAATGGTACGTCACGAATTTCAATCCCGCATCGGTCGAAGACATGATGAAGCTGTGCCCGCCGGGCAGCCAGGAAAGCGCCTACATGCGCATGGTCACGAGCTACTGGGACATGGCTTGCAACATCGCCAACCGCGGATTGATCGACGAAGAATTTTTCTTCGAGAGCACCGGCGAACAGTGGCTCGTTTGGGAGCGATTGCAGCCCGTCGTGGCCGCCTGGCGCGCGATGTTCAAGAACCCGCACGTGTTCGGCAACCTGGAAGAAAATTGCAAGCGCCTGACAGCGTGGCGCGAGAAGCACGCTCCGGGAGCGACCGAGGCCATGCGCCAGGCGATGGCGCAGATGCGTCAGGCAGCCGCGGTGAAGAAGTGAGCAGAGGCAGTTTACAGCTGACAGTTAACGGTCCACAGTAAACCCCGTGATGCACCGGGACGCTCACCGGGTTGGGTGCCCACCCTTCGTTTGCTAAGGATGGGGATTTCGCTTTGTATCGCGCGATTCTATCGGTCAATTCAAAAGCCCCACCCTTGAGAGCGAAGGGTGGGGCACCCCGCTCGGTGATTTATCGGCGGAGCGCGTGGGCAGGCTAGCTACGCGGTGCGAACGCGAAGCGTGAACGACAAGCCGCAAAAATGCTAGGCGGGCTGCGGGCGAATGTGGTACGTTTTTGGCAGACCCCGCGAGCGCAATTCTCCGACGGATTTATATGCGTCCGGGAATCTGCGGCCTGATGCGAACGCGCCCCACAGGGGCATCCGGGGAGGAACCACTCGAATGAACGCCCGCCATCCAGCCATTGCCGTACTCGCGCTCGCTGTTTCCGTTGCATTGGCGCTGCCCGCTGACGTTGCCGCTCAAGAGCAAGCCGCACAGGCCGCGCAGACACAAGCCGCGGGAAAAATCACAGCGGTGGTGCCGGTCGTCAACGTAGTTCGCGGCGCGCAGCAAATTCCCGCGTCCACTTCCGCGCAGGTTTTCTGGGGCGACACCATCAACACCGGGCACCTGGCGCGCGCTCGCGTCACGCTCGATGACGGCTCGCTCCTGAGCGTGGGCTCGGATTCGAACCTGACCATCGCCAAGCACGACGCCGCCGAGCAGCAGACCGACCTCGATCTGAATTACGGACGCGTGCGTGCTCGCGCCGCCAAGCTGGTAAAGCCCAACTCGCATTTTCAGATTCGCACTGCGGTGGGCGTGGCCGGCGTGGTGGGCACGGAAATGATCGTCATGTTTGAGACGGACGGAACCATGCACGTGATCTGCGTCGAGGGTGCGTGCCGAGTCTGCGACAACCTTGGAAATTGCGTGCTGATGAAGGCGGGCGAAGAAACCGGCGTGCGCAATAATCAGCCGCCCTCGCAGCCCGCCAACGTGACGCCGATGAACATGACCCAGGCGGTGAATTCGACGGCCTCGACCGGCGCTGCGGCAGGTGCCGGCGGAATCGGAGCTGTCGGAGGCGTCGCGATCGGCGTGGGCGCTGCCGTGGCCGCGACCGTCGCCGTCGTGGTGGTCCGCGTCGCCACCAAAACTCAATCCTGCTCCGCTCCTACCTCCACCGGCGTGATGGCCGGCCCGCAGCCCGCGTGCGTCAGGACCGGCGTCCCCCGCACCAACGGCCAGCGCCCGATGTAGTTTTGCGCCGCCCGCGAGCTCGTGGTACGCGACCCGCGGTCGGCGCAGCCCCGTATTTTCTGTAGTAAACTCGCCGCATGATTCGCCAGATCGCGCCTGTGTTCTTCACGCTGGACATCCCTGCCACCCTGGCCTATTACGAAGCGAAGCTGGGCTTCAAGTGCCTGGGCACCTGGCAGGACCCGCCGGTTTACGCCATCGTTGCGCGCGATCAGCAAGCCATTCACTTCCGCTGCGCCGAGCCTCCCACCGCCAATCCCAACAAGTATGCGGACGAATTGCTCGACGCGTACGTGCTCATCGAAGATGTGGACGCGCTTTACGCCGAGTATGCAGCGCGAGGCGTCGAATTCACGCGCGGAGTCGCCAACATGCCCTGGAATACGCGTGAGTTTGTGGTCAAGGATCGCGACGGCCGGCTGCTCGTCTTCGGCGCGAACTTGTAGTCTTCTGCGCCCAAGCGAACCGCCAGGGTGCGGGTTTGGGCTTCGGACTTTTCGGCTCTGGTCACGTCCACAAAACACGCACCCTTTGCCAACTGCGCAAAGGATGCGGCACCCGGCCGGAGGGCGAAAAGGCTTTACTTACCCCGATGTCGTAACGGCTCTAGGTGTGTTAACCGCCTCGGCGTGAGCTCGTCGGTCTTGTCATTGTAGAAGAATGCGAGAACGTCGTTTCCCGGCTGGGCCAATTGGGCGCGTTCCCTGAGCCAACGCGCGATCTGCGGCAGCGCAGACTCGATAATGTATTGCTTGACCCGATGGCGGACAATGCGCGGAACGGGAAGTACGACAATCTCCCATCGGCCTTGTGGCGGACGCCCATACAGTCTGAAAATGGGCCCCTTTTCTGCCGGTCTTGCGTTGTTTAGATATTCCACACGAAGGAACTGATAATCGCCTTTACGCTGTGCGCTCTCGAACGCTGCGTAATAGTGCAGAGTGAGCTCGGGCAATTGCGCGGCCGAGGCGAGCACTGCGGAGATAGTCTTCGCTCCAATGGGGTAAGAGAGATTGCGAGAGATCTTCGCTTTCGAGCGTGTCGGAATGACCAATTGCGGGATCTCTTCCATTTGCTTCACCGTCATGTACCGGAGTGTTATCATCCGGATTCGCTGCGCGTCAAGAAGAACAAGAATGCGGGAACGTTGTTCATGCCTCATTCGGACTTAAGGCCAATCGCGGGACTGCTTCGGGGTAAAAATGTAACCGCGGCGGTTGTTTTCAGTTCCTCAGTTCCTCCATACCTTAGGATGGAGGAACTGAGGAGCTCAACCCGGGTAAACCGTCAGTCGGGATAATTCAGTTCCGATTTGGGAATGTCCTCTCCATCCAATGGAAAGAACCGCCGCGAATTTCGTTCCCCCCGCTTCGACCTCCACTGCTTCCCATCGAAGACTCGAAGCGTCTCTGCGCCGATCCTGTAGCCAATGTGGCATGAGGAAATGAGTGCGTCCTGCGACTGGCCGGGGTTTTCGCGGATGGCTTCTGCCAGGCGTTCGACGGCGCTCTTTTGCGGCGCGACGGTGGGCCCGTCGGTGACGACGAACTCGCCTGTGCCGGCGAGGTCCGGGCGCAGGGTGAGCGTAAATTCCTCGACGTAGCGGCTCTTGAAGCATTGCAGCGTGAGGACGCCGGCCTGGCGGTCGCGTGCGACGGAGAAGGCGGTATCGACGCCGCCGGCAATGTCGCTGCTGCCGCGGTAGCGCGACGTTTCGCTTTTGGCGCGATGGTGCAGCGCGATCACCGTGGCGCCCAGGTTCGCGAGCGCGCGCAGATCCTGCATCACCGTGGCCATTTCCGTGGCGGAATTTTCGTCCGAGTCGTGGAAGCGAATGAGCGAATCGAAAATCAGCAGTGGACGTCGTTCGCGGGCGATGTGCAGCAGACGCGCGTCGCCGATCGAAGGGTGGGGCACCCGGCCCAGTGATTTATCTGCGGTGCGGTTGCGGAAGTCGTGCGCGTTTTTTGCGCTTCTGACCGTAGGCCAAGCGCTGGTCGAGCTCCCTGAACGCGGCTTCCGCAGCGCGCGGCCAAAGCGCCAGCACGATTTTCTTGCACTCGTCGGGATGGATGTGGAAAGGCAAACCAGTGCTAAGCCTGAGGATTTGTTGCAGGCGCTTTTGTTCCAGAGCACCGGGCTTAAGCTCATCCCGGTCCGTGTGATGAACGACAAACTCTGGCGGGACGGCGTGCGATATCTCCGCAGCCAGCCTGTCCTCGCGACGTTGCAGAGTCAGCGCGACTTGCTTGATATTGTCCGGGGTGACCCGCATGCCTTCTGCCTTGGCGATCTGACGCCAGGTCATGCGATCCACGCGACGCTGCCACGCGACGCGCAACGCCAGGCGGCGCAGCGCTTCGTCATCGTGCGCGCTTGGACGCCCGCGTTTCCCTCCCGCGCGAAGTTGCGCGGCTCGCGCCTGCACCGCTTCGCGGATGGCGGCAAGCTCGTCTTTGCGCGCGAAGGAAACGAAGTGAAGTATCTGCTCGAGAAAAACCGCGCGGTGAAAATCGCCGTAGATCGTGCACAGGTCGCGGAAATGCCCGTGCTCGTCGTGCTCGTGTGCGCCGAACGCGCTCGTGCCGGATGATTCGCTCATCCGCGCATCGTAGCATTCCTGCGCACCGGCTTTCACGCGCCTAGCACACAGATCACCGGGCGCGCCGAATGCGTCTGATGCGGCGGTAGTTTCACTGTGACCTGTTAACAGTGAGCTGTTGACTGTGAACTGCCCTGCTAGAAACTGGCGGCGGGAGTGCCGTGCGTGCAGCCGACGCCGTTGGTCACGCCGGTGAGCACGTTATTCGCTTCGGTGAGCGAGCGGCTGTAGCAGCCGTTGATGGTGTCGAACGAAAAATAATCCTGCGAGCTGGACTGGTCTGCGTTGCCGGTGATCTCGAAGGAAGAATTGACGAGCAGCGTGTCCGTGGGCGCCACCGCGTTGGTGACGATGCTGTAATAAATCGGCACGCCGTTGGCCTTCTCCGTTTCCGTGGACTCGTACTTCTGCGAAATCTTGGCCTTCTGCGCGAAATTCCCGTCGGGATATTCGACGAAGGTGATGTCGGTGACGAGCGGATAGGATAGGTGCTTGCTGACTTGCAGCGTCAGCGAGCCGTCGCGCGTGGTGGTGGTGGAATCGATGGTGGTGGTCTGCGTGACGTTCTCCACGTCCAGCGAATCCGTGATGCGATATTCCTGCACGTTCGAGAAGTGCGAGGTCTCGTATATTTTGGTGTCCACGCGGCCGTGCGAGGTATTCACGTAGCCTTCGAGGGTGAAGAGCCGCTTGGACGCTACGGTCACCGATCCGGTCACGTTTCCTTCCGAATCTACCGTCGTGTTGTTCACCACCGTGGGGCTGGGCGCTTCGCTCATGGTGTTCTGCGTCACCGCTCCGGTCACTTGCGTTGAGCCGTGGTCCTGATACAGCAGCAGCGTCGCGTACACGTTGAAGTAATACTCCGTGTTGTACACGCTCAGCGCAATGGTGTGCGCTTCGCCATTGCTCAGCACGCCCGCGAACGGCGTCAGGTCCACGCGATACGGAATGAAGTTGAGCGTTTGCACACCCGGAATCGGCGCCCACAGGTACGGATCGATCCCGCCGGTGTAAATCCACGGATACACCGACGCAACCCCCGCGGGAGTGCCGTCAATGGTGATTTCCGCCTCGCGGAATCCGGTGTTGCCGCAGTAGCCGAGGAGTTCGCTTTCGAGGTCCGTCGGTGTGCACAGGAACCACTGCTCGTCCGTCTGCTGGCTCTGCGTGATCACGTCGAGATACGCGCGCTCGATGTTGGTGGGCAGCGTGAACGTTTCCGAGAGCGTTTGTGTCGGATCGCTCAACTGCACCGCTCCGCCCGGAGCGTTCGGCATCGGCAGCACCGCGTCGGGCGTTCGCGGCGCGGGATCGGACGTGTCCGTGGGGTAGAACTCAATCTTCGCCGTGCCGTAAATGATTCCGGTGTAGGTGGAGTTGACGATGTTGTAGATGTCCGCTTCGCCCGATTGCGGCTCGCTCAAGAGCGCGGTGTAATCGGTGAGGTCGCGCTCCACATGCCAGCTCGGCCCGAGCGATGGGTCCGGCTCCGGCGTCGTCCCGTAGTACACGTTCACCTGGCCCACGTAAATCGCAGCGGTGCGATCGAACTGAATTCCCTCGGTGACGTGAAAGTTTCCAACGAAAATTACCTTGGCCCACGGCCCGGCGCAGCCCTCGGGCGGCGTGTAGTCGAAAAACTTTGCGCTGTAGTCCGCGAATTCCTGATCCTGAAACAGCGTCACCACGCAGGGTTTGGTCTTCGGATGCGGCACGTGCGGGTCCGCCGTCGCCGTGTTGCCTGATCCTATCGTGAAAGCAGGAGACGTCCCGCTCTGCGCGTGTGTCGCGGATGCAAGAAAGGCGATGGCAACTAGCAGCCATCCCAGCTTACAGGTATGAATGCGGACAACTCGATTCACCGCCAACCTCCGGACTGTACACCCTGGACCCTGGGGCGTTCCTAGGAGCGTGGATAAAGGATAAGCCGGGGAGTATTAATGTCAAGCATGGCCTTTGCCGTGGGTGCCCGGCCTTACGTTGTCATCCCGAGCGGAGCGAGGGATCTCTCTTCGTTTGACATTCGCCGGCGTCAATCCTTCTCAAACGGATGCGGAGGCAATAAAAACTGCACCCCAAAATACCCCACGAAATACGGCTGCGTGACTCCGGCCGCCTGCACGCTGCGTCCTGCCATCAAAAGCAGAATCACCGGCGGATGAATTTTGTAACGAAGTCCGCCCTCCAGTGTCTGCTGGCTCGTGGACGGATGGAACGTCCCGTTGGCGTAAAACTCAGCGTCCAGTTCTAAATTATCCGTGAAATCGTGGCCCACCACGGCTCCGGCCAGCCATCCGTCCGGCCCCAGGTGCACGAAGTTGTAGCCCGCCTCCCAGTTCAGATCGATCGGGCCGAGCTTCTTCGAAAATTCGACCGGCAGGATCAGGCTCGCGCCTCGCGGCGTGATTCCCCGCTGCACCGAGTTGTTCGGATTGTTAATCGATAGCTGCGGAAAAACCGACATGGCGAAACCCGAATCCTTGTTGTCGTAGAACCGCCATTTCACTCCCAGCTGGTCCTGCCCGAGGCCGTATTTCACCGGCGACGGATTGGCCACGCGCAGCCAGGCATTTTCGTAGGTCAATTGGATGCGATCGCCGAGGCCGAAATTGATGTCCACGTCCGGCGTGTGCGTGGTGGATGCGTTGGGATAAAGAAACGGCATGTAGCCAAAGTTGATTTCCCATTGCAGGTTGCCGGGCGTCCCGGGATCGTTCGTGTAATACGGCGGCCCTCCCTGCGCGTGAATCGGCGCGCAGCAAGCGCTGAGAAACAAAAACAGTGGCACGGCAAAATGTTTGATATGGCGGGGAGAAAAGGCTGGCTTCATGCGTCTGGTAACTTCGAGGAAAACGCTGGAGGCGCGGGTGGGAATCGAACCCACGTATAAAGGTTTTGCAGACCTCTCCCTTACCACTTGGGTACCGCGCCTCAGAGCACACAGTATAACGAATCTCGCGCGCCGTTTCAGCCCGCAATCAGCGCGGCGTCACTTGATGTGCAGCTCGTACGGCAGGCGCGCCTGCACCGGCTCCATCACGCTCAGAATGCGCTCGAGCGTCGCTTCAATCGAACCCGCCTGATCCGTCTGATCCTTTTCGCGCTCCAGGAACTGCTGGAAGAACGTTTTCTCTTCCGGGTAGCGCACGATGCGCACGGACTCGCCTGCGGGAATGTGCGCGAGCTGCTTGGCCACTTCGAGTGCGCGATCGAGCCCGCCGAGCTCATCCACCAGGCCCAGGCCCTTGGCCTGCGCGCCGGACCACACGCGACCCTTCCCCACCTTGTCCACCGCTTCGACGGTCATGCCGCGTCCCTGCGCCACTCCTCGCGTGAATTCGTCATACGTCTCGTGCAGCGATTTTTCGATGTACTCGCGCTGCGCGGGAGTGAAATTCTGCTGCGCCGAAAAAAGCGTGGCGTTCTCGCTGGTGGCCACGTAATCCGTGCTGATGCCGAGCAGATTGTAAAGTCCGGAGACGTTCATCTTGCCAATCAGCACACCAATCGAGCCCGTGATGGTGTTGGGGTCGGCCACGATTTTGTCCGCCGGCGACGCAATCCAGTACCCGCCCGAAGCCGCCACATCCGACATGGACACCACCACCGGCTTCACCTGGTGCGCCAGCAGCACTTCGCGGCGAATCACTTCGCTCGCCACCACCGAGCCGCCGCCGGAATCCACGCGCAGCACGATTGCCTTGACGCCGGAGTCCGTGCGCGCCCGGCGAAGGTCCGCCGCCACGGAATCGCCGCCCATGATGAATCCGCCGCCGGGCGTGGTGCCGGAATCGCCCGAGGCGATCAACCCGGTCGCATGAATCACAGCGATTTTCTGCAAGCCAAAATTTGCCGCCGGAGACATAAACGTGCGGTAGCGGTTCAGCGAAACAGGATTCCATCCGCCGCGGCGTCCCTTGAAGTAGTCCTGCACCTGGTCCCAGTAGCCCAGCCGGTCCACGATTTTGCTGCTCACGGCCTCACTGGTCGAAAGCGGCCCGTGATTCACGAGCGCCTCGAACTTCGTGGGATCCATGCCACGCGCCTGCGAAGTTTCGCTCAGGTACTGCGCGTACACGCTGTGCAGAAGCGATTCCACTTCCTCTTTGTGCGCCGGAGTGAATTTCTTTTCCGTGAAAACATTCCCGGCAGTCTTGAATTCGGCGATGTGGTAATACTCCGGCACTATTTTCAGCTTGTCCAGCGTGCCGCGAACGAACACCGCTTCCGCCATCATTCCGCGAATGCTCACCTGCCCCGTGGGCACGAGCCAAATCTCTTTGCAAGCGCTGGCCAGATAGTATTCCTGGTTTCCGATGCCGTCGTAGCCCAGATAACAGATGCTGGGCTTCCCGCTACTGCGGAATTGCAGCAGGTGCGCGCGAATTTCCTCGAGTTTTCCCCAGCCGGTTGCGAGGGGAGCGATGCGCACGACGATCCCGGTAATGCGCGAATCGCCGGCGGCGTTATCGATCGCGTCGGTGTAATCGTGCAGTACCGGAACGGTGTTCCCGCTGAAGGCGCTGAAGAAATCCGGGGCGCGCTGTTCTTCGATTTGGCCCTCCGTGTCGATCACCAGCACCGAATTTGACGCAATTCGCGCCGGCTTCGACGCTCGCCAGAACAACACCAGGAGAACCAGCACCACCACGATAATCACAATCGCCCGACGTTTGCCCCAGGTCATCGCCGTTCACCTCTTCTCGTCCACGCCAGTACTTGCGAACTCTGCGAAGTGCGCGCAGAACTACGCTCGGAGTCAGAAACCCGTCCCAAACAAGGTAGCACCCGCCCGCCGAAAACTCCAATCGCCGGAGGGTATGCGTTGATTCGCATGGATCATGCTGGGACTAATTGCGGCTTTCTGGAAAGCAGGATTGTGAACAACGCGGATCTTCAAGCTAGCCGCTCAGCTCGCACATAGCCTGACGACGCCAATCCGCCGCAGTTCGCCCAGGATCTCCGCGTGATTGTGCGCTCGCGATAGGGAGAATTACGTAGTGGCACTACTCCCGCGGACGAGGTGCATGACGATGAGGATCAACCCGATGACGAGCAGAATATGGACGGCGCCTACCGTGACGTGGAAAGCCAGAAAGCCAAGCAGCCAGAGAATAATTAACACGGCCCCGATTGCAGCTAGCATATGAACCCTCCGTGAATTTGAGTTTGCAGATCGACCTCTCGCCCAGACGGCTTGCACCGATCGCTCGAGGAGAAAAATGGGGGAAGCCGCAGGGCAGCTTCCCCCCGTGAAACTACCTGGTTGCGGTCGCGGACTTGGAAGAAGATTCGCCAGTGGAGGCAACGTCTTCGCCACCAGTAACCTTCATAAGCTCCTTGGCCCGCTTGATTTGATCCGAAGTATCGCAGTGCACGGAAAGCAGGATTCCGCCCTTCAGCAGACGGCCTTCGTAGCGCTTCGCCTCGAATTCAGGGATTCCCATACCGATGAGCGCGCCTGTGAAACCGCCCACCGCTCCGCCAACTCCGAGGCCCGCAAGACCAGCCATGATTGGTCCCGCAGCGATGAAAGGCCCTAGACCAGGGATCGCCAGCAAGCCGACACCCGCGAGTACGCCGAGGGTTCCACCGATGACCGCGCCCGCTCCCGCGCCCGTTGTTGCGCCTTCCGGGGCCTTCGTT
>Ga0302179_10000280_pt1 | contig 36455 bp, 31 predicted proteins | sample I_Palsa_E3_1_FD_198788 | JGI IMG/M metagenome (GOLD analysis project Ga0302179, IMG submission 198788) | Peat permafrost microbial communities from Stordalen Mire near Abisko, Sweden - I_Palsa_E3_1 | ecosystem: Environmental > Terrestrial > Soil > Palsa > Peat permafrost | place: Sweden...
TGCAGTACGTAAACACGGCGCTGGCCGCGAAGGCGAACGACAACGCGGTGGTGCATCTCGCCGGAACAGAGACGGTCACGGGCATAAAGAGTTTTTCCGTGCCCCCGAATGTGCCGACGCCGGTGAATACGGGCGACGTGGCGAACAAGACTTACGTGGACACTTCAGTCGCAAACGTGGGAGCGGGAAATTACGTACCGACGGCGGGCGGGACGATGACGGGGCCACTGACGTTGAGCGGAAATCCGACAGCTCCGCTGCAGGCCGCGGCCAAACAGTATGTGGATTCAAGCGAGGTGGTGAAGGCGGACCTGGTGAGCGGGTTGGTGCCGACGAGCGAGTTGGGGAGCGGGGTCGCTTCCGGGCTGAACTGCCTGCTGGGAAGTGGTGCGTGGGGGCCATGCGGATCGAGCGCGAACGCGACTGCGATTCAGAGCGTGCCGGTGGCATCGAGCGTGCCTGCGAATGGACAGGTGCTGACGTATTCCTCGACCTCCGGGCAATATGCGCCGGTGACGCCGAGCGGCGCGCCGGGCGGAGTGGTGACCAGCCCCACCGCCAGCCAGAACATTGCGCAGCCGGTGGGAACCCAGCTCAACGTCAACAATCTGAGTGGCTTTCGGTACGTAACGCCGACGGATAACTGGAGCGTGAGCCCCAGCGGAAGCCTCGTCGGCGGAACGCAGGCAACGGTGACGCTTACGCCCTGTCCTGTGGGAGTGGACACCAGCGGAAATTCGATGTACTACGTCCACATCAGCGGGCCGGGAACGCCGGAAGCCGCGATGGTGACGGGCGGGACCTGTACGAGCGGAGCGGCGTCGGGGACGATTGTGTTCACGCCGCAGAATACGCACTCGGCGACCTACGTGTTGAGCAGCGCCTCGAGTGGGATTCAGGAGGCGATCAACGACGCCTGCGGACTTCCCAGCGGAATCACGGACGGCGATCCGAATGCGCGGGTGGTTCTTCCGGCGACTGGCCCCACTTCGACGGCGCTGCCGGTGTACGGAGCGATTTATGCGCACTGCAGCCGGACCCTGATTGAAGGAAACGGCGCATTGCTTTCGTGCTCGACACGCGACCGTTGCATGGTTCTGGGCGACCTGGTGAACTCCAATCACTACGGCGCGGTCACTTTGCGGGGCGTGAATTTCACTTCGACGGTGAATTCCGACGGGTGCCAGATCACGAACACGCAGCGGCAGTCGAATGTGGTCACCATCACCGTGGCGTCGGGATGCAGCACGATTCAGACAGGAGATCTGGTCAATATCAATTTCACGGATTATTCGCAGTATTGGGGCAGTCACGGGCCGGTTACGGTTTCCGGAAATTCCATCATTTATACGCAGGTGGGGGCAAACCTGGCGTCAGTGGCGAGCCCGGGGACGATTGCGATTCAGAATGCGGCGGTCGAGGATAACGCGCTTCCGGGGACGATGGAGGATATCAAATATTCGAGCGCGGGCGGGGGAAAGTTCAATCAGTTCTTCGTTGTCGATAACGACCAGGCAGCGACGATCCGGAATTTCGACAGCGGATCGCAGCCGCTGCTGTGTACGGCGAACCATTGCGGCTCGTTTGTGTATTCGGCGGGGACGACGGCGGCGACGCCGGTTCTGTGGCTGGACAAGCTGAACATCGGGCCACAGTGCGGCGGAAATGGCGTGACGGTTTATGCGAACAACACCACACACATCACCGACAGCGTGATTCAGGGATTCGGGATGTGGGGCATCTATACATCGACCATCCTAGGCAGCTATGGCGGAACGCAAGTCGATAACGTGTACAACGAGGAAGGCGCGGGGCCATGTCCGAATCCGTACCTGGGGAACGCGTTCTCGGCCGCTGGAATTATTTACTCTGGAGGAGCGCCGCTGCTGGTGAGGGGCGGGGAGCAGCCGAACGGGTGGATGCCGCAGTTCGCGAGTACGGGTTCGACGCAATATAACTACTACGTTGTCGTGCATGACTCGCTTGGGGGAACTTCTTACCCGCTCTATGCGGGTTATGCGTTGAGCAATGGGAGCGGAAACATTACGTTGCAGTGGCCGCACGTTGCACCAGAGGGAACCGTAACGTACGATCTGGTGCGCATGGTGCCGGGCACGCTGGCCACCAACAGCGCGCTGTTTCCGGTGCAGGGAGCGTGCGGCGGTGGAAGCCCGACGGCGTGCGGGAGCGTGGCTCTGAATCTGCCGCAGTGCAGCGGACTGGTTTGCACCTACAGCGACAATGCGACGGCTAGTACGGCGAGCTACGCCATCGCGACTCCGGGGTATTTTCCGGCGCTCACCTTCTGGCCGGGCGGATTGGTGCTGAATGGAAACGGAACGCAAAATGCGGGCACCCTTGAGGCTGCGTTTGTGGACACGGATACAGGAAGCGTAAACAGCTCGGCGTGGATTTCGACGGCGGGTTTCTTGCGTCCATCGATTTACGCGCGGCAGTGCTCGGGGGCCGGCTCGGTGCCATACGGAGGAGCGTGGGTGCAGTGCCTGGAAGGGGACGGCCACGGGAATTCCTTTCCGCAGGTGGGTGCGCTTCTGCTGAACAGCGGTCCGAATACCGGCGGGCAGACATCGGGACTCAAAGGAAGATTGAACTTCACGATGTCGCCGGCGGACGCGGTCAACCAATCGCACATTATTACGCTGGTGGATTCGAATCCGGCAAAGACGCTAGCGACGGGTATGAACCGGCCGCTGAATGATGCGGCTGACACTTATATCGGACTGGATCAAGCTCTGGGCGGTACGTCGCGGAGTCTGGCGCAGCTTGCGTTCGGAGCTCCCGTAGCAATTTCGTCCTATATAGGAAACGCGGGGAATAACGTGAGCTTTCTGGAGCGGCTGACGGCTTCGGCGAAGACGTTCAACGTACCTGTAAACATCAACGGAAATCTGACAGTCACGGGGACCTGTACAGGTTGCGGCGGTGGGGGCGGGACGGGAGCGGTAAACAGCGGCGCGGCCACGCAACTGGCGCTCTATCCAGCGAATGGAGCGGCGGTGAGCGGCGACAGCGGTCTCATGGATAACGGCTCGACGCTGAGCTACACGGGAAGCAACGGGATTTCGGCGGCGGCGGGAGTGTTCACGGGAAACCTGACGGTGAACGGGCAGCTGAAGGTGGCTGGACCCTGGATGGTGAGTTCTCCGATTCCGGGAACGGCGATGGCGGCGGCGGGAGCGGGGACTTCGGCGTTGGGAATCTCGAACGACGGGAACTTTTACGTTTCGGCTAACGCGGGAACTCCGCAGAAAGTGGCGACGACGGCGACCAGTTCGTTCTTTTCGAATCTCTTCCAGGAAGATGCGAGCGATCTGGGGGAGTACAACGGGACGACGGCACAGAACCTGCACGTGTACTCCAGTTACACCAATAGCTCGACGTGGCAGAGAACGTCGCTTGGGTATGACCCGACCGACAACTACGCGGTGGTGCGCAGCGAGAATTCGACCTCGGGAGCAGCGCCGGGATTGGGCTTCTGGGTCAATAGCGGACTGAAGTGGGTGATCGACGCGAGCAGTAATTTCAAGCCCTGGACCGACCAAACCTACAACGTAGGATCGTTCAACAGCACGGGAAGCGGCAGCGGTCTGCGGCCGGGGACAGTCTATGTGGCGGGAAACAGCGCGAGCGGGAGCGGCTTCGAGCTGGGTAAGTTCGCCAATGAGAGCTACGAACTTTGCAATGACGCGACGACTGGCTCGATCGTGAATGGATTGGCGGTGCTGACCAGCGCGGGTTGCGCGATCAAGCCGTCGAGCGCGCTGACCAGCGGGGCCATCGGCGTGGTGATTGCCAACGCTGGAACCTCGGGAGTGGCTACACTGGCACGCGCCGGGTCCGCTTATTGCAGCTTCGATGGGAGCGCCACAGTGGTGGGCGATTACGTGGTGCCCTCGAACACGGCGAGCAGTGGGTTTTATCCGTTGTGCCATGACGCAGGTGCGACGCCGCCGACTGGGACACAGGTGCTGGGCCGAGTGCTGCAAGCGAGTTCGGGGAGTGCGACGGTGCAGATGTTCGTCGATATGCCGGGCGCGAGCGTGAGCACCAGCGCATCGTATTCGATTCCGTGGTTCACGACGAGCAGCACGGGAACGGCGATCAGCTTCTCGAGCACGGCGAACAAGGCGGAGCTGTGGGGCGTGACGCTGACATTTCCGCTGGCGACGACGCAGGTGACCTATTACGTTTCGACGGCGGACAACACGAGCAACACTTATGACATTGGAGTGCTGAACAGCTCGGGCAACATCGTGGCGCACATTGGAAACACGGCGGGCACGACGTTCGCGCCGAGCACTGGATGGAAGACCATGAGCTGGGCCGCAAGCGCAACGATGCAACCGGGCAAGTATTACCTGGCGATCACGAGCAGTTGCACGAGTTCCTGCGCACAGGTTTACGGAGGAAGCGCGTCGGGGTTTACGTTTCTCGGCGGGAGCGGCGGGACTTCAGAGAGCGTGACCGCGGGCGGAACGCTGAACAATGGAATTACGATTCCGGCGGACAATCCGACGGAAGCGACGATCATCGCTTGGGAGATTCACTAGCTTTGGGAGCGAGGCCTCGGGGGCCATCGGCGAAAGCCGGTGGCCTTTTTTGTTGGGGCCGGCTCTCATCCATCAGGAAAACGGGTCCTATGGGAACGGTTTCCGAAGATTCAAGTTACGGAGGAAAGAATCATGAGCAGCGCGATCAATCCGGAAGCGGCAGAACCATCCACCACGCAGGCGCTCGAGCAGAGTGACCGAAACCCGCCGGTCACAACTTGGGGGGAGAGCGGCGGGCAGGTACCCACGCCGGCTCCTTCGGAGAGCCGAGTGACTCAGCCCGGGCCAGCACCATCGGCGAACGCGGGGTTAATGAACTACAACACGGGGGATAGCGCCAGCGCCGTGGAAAACGAGGCGGAACGGGAAGGATAAGCCCCGAGGCAGCAGGGCCCTAGTTTACCAATGGCTCTTCAAGCCAGTGCGCGTTTCCGCTCACGTCTCGCGAGAGACTAAAGTGATTTACGGGATGGCGTTTAAGCGGCACCTCGAACACACGGTATGTAACCGTGTAGGTAATGTCTGCACGTCCGACGGCGAGGTTTTGGTCGAAATCACTCGGGAGGTTCATATTGCATGGGAATGCCGTCTTGTTTCCAGGCAGTACTTCGCCGCGGCAAAGTTAGGGCTTGTCATACCCGTTGACATGTCCTCCTCTCGGTAGCCGGGGCGGTCGCAGAACAATCTGCCCGCCTTTGCCGTCAATGCCGACAAGCTGCACGTGGACAGAAAAGCAAAAGGCGTGGAGGTCGTATGGGTCATGTAGCCATCGTTGGAGATGACGAAGGGAGCCAGAAATGGGTTGCGATCGTCGAGCGAGTTTTTGCGGGACAACAGACAGTCAGGAGCTGCAGGGCCCCAACGACCATTCCGGGCACTCCAAGAGCAAAGGCAAGAAAAGCCAGAATCCTCTTGGCGGGAGATCTTTGATTGGGCGTGGTATTTCTCTATTTGCTGTACGTCTTAGCTGTCCTGCTTTACTCATGAACGGACAGTACACCGCATAGTGCCAACGCCGCTGCTGGCGTTGGGTTGGTTCAGGTCACGCGATGAGCGTGGCCTTTTTTATTGGAGCGGGAAAGAGCAAAGTCCCACTTCTCGCAAAGAACGCGAGAAATGGGGCACCCGGCAGGAGAGAAATCGTGGTTGAAATCCTAAGAAAAGTCGTGGGTTGCGCCGACAGGCAAGGGGTCCTTCGACTCCGCAAAAGGATTCGCGTTGCGAATCCTCCTGCTCCGCTCAGGATGACAGGCATCTGGGGCGTTGTCATCTTGCTTGTGATGTTCAGGGTGAATGCATGGGCGACCACTTACTACGTGAGTTCGAGCACAGGGAGCGACGCGAATAACGGGACTGCGACATCGACTCCGTGGCAGACGATTGCGCATGTGAACGCGCAGACGTTTCAGCCGGGCGATTCCATTTTGTTCAAGCGGGGAGATGTTTGGAATGAGAGTCTGATTCCGCCTTCTTCGGGGACTTCGGGAAACCCGATTACATTTGATGCCTATGGTACGGGAGCAGCGCCGAACTTGACGGGATATTACTCGGTGCCTTCGTCGGCATGGGTACACGTGACAGGAAACGCGTGGAAGGCGCCGGTGCCGGCCACTTACTCGACAGTCAACTTCTGTTTATTCGGATCGATCTGGGGACAGAAGGTTGCGGCAGTGTCGTCGAACCTGACGGCGCAATGGAATTTTTATTTCGCGAACGGGTACCTATATGTGTATTCGGTGAATTCGCCTGGGACTTACTACAACGAGCCGATCGTGCCCATGGCGCTGAGCAACGTGCCGGTGATCAACATCAATGCGCAGTCGTGGCTAACGTTCCAGCACTTTCTGGTGAACTGGTTCGATCAGTACGGCGTGTACGTGCAGGGTACGAGCGATCATCTGGTGTTCGCGAACATGGAAGCGGACTCGATGATTCCGCAAGGGACGCAGCCGCTGGGTTTTTATGTGAACGAGAACGCGCCCGGGCCGGGCGACATCAAGATCTATAACGCCGAGGCGCATTTGAATTACGACGGATTCCGGTTTGATGGAGTGGCGACGGCGATCGCAATGGTTAACGACAAAGGCTACGCGAATCGCGATGGGGCGCTGGTGGAGGTGCGGGGAAACGATTACGGCTGGGGGCAGGCGAACGACAGGAATCTGTTGGGACGATTTAATAGTCAGACGTTCAGCTTGGCCCGGCTGGCGGAGACGCAGGATTATTTTCTGCGGCTGTATGACAATTCTTCGCCCCCGAAATATTCACGATACTCAGCGGCGTTGCACGTCGATTATCCGCTGTGAGACCTTGCGCGAATTTGGCCCACCGAGTCTTACGAAAGCTTGTTCATCAAACCGAGAGGACAGATATGCCGGTCAGCGAGAAAGAATTGTCGATGCTGCGATTGATTGACAGCGAATTTCAGCGCGAAGTGCTGGACAAACTGGTGCGGTTGGAGACCAAGATGGACGCGCTTGCAGGCAACGGGCAACCAGGACGAATGAAAGTGGCGGAAGACAAGATCGCGGCGCTCGAGAGAAACGACTTGCGAAACAGCGTCTACAACCGGCTGGTGAACGCTGGGATCAGCACAGCGATCAGCGTGGCCATCGCGCTGCATCACAGTTGGGGAAAGTAAAGTCGGGTTCGGGCCTCGAGCTTTGGAAATTTAGTCCGCGAAGCTTCACGAACCCTCATTCAGTTTGGTTGGGGATCGGCCGCCCAGCGTTCTGGGGCGACGATAGCAGGGACTAACCGTTTTACCTTATGCCTTCGGCGACCGGCACGTCGGCGCCGTTGCACGCCGAGTCGCGATTTTACTGCGAGACAATTCACTTCAACAACAAGAGGAGAGCTATGAGCACAGTACCGAGCACCACAATCATCACTGGTCTAAAGAGCACAACCCCACCCACCGCGAACACGCTGAAAGACGCAACCGGCGAGGGCATCGACATGCCAGGCATGCTGGCGCTGGCGCTGAGCAAAGCTACCGAATTGAAGGTGTGCCTGACGCTGCTCGCGAAATTTACGGACAGCGCCGATCCTAACCTGGCGACATTGAACGACATTTTGGCGAGCCTTAGCTGAAGTACGGGATACGGCAGCCCGGAAAGTCAAGCGGGCTGCCGCAAACCTGATTTGCACGCGAAAATATGGGCGTGCGAGAACACGTAAAGGAGGACGACTATGAATTTTCTATCTCAGTTGCTTCGGGGGATTGCGTTTGTTCCTGCGCTGGTGAACGGAATTGAAGGGCTGTTCGGCAACAAGCCGGGAGCCGAAAAGAAAGATGCCGCGATGTCGTTCCTGCAGAATGCATTGGCCATGACGGATGCTGTGGCTGCGCGGGAGATCATCGATCCGGAGAAATTTAGGGACGGAATTTCTAGAATAATCGACGGCACTGTGGAGTGCCTGAATGCTTCGACATGGGCGAAGGGTGGTGCACAAACGCCAGCCATCGACAATCGGCCCTCCGCCTAACCAGCTATCCGACTTCCTCGCTCCAGTTTTCTAACGTCTTCTTCACCAGAGCCATGAACTGGTCGGCGACGGCGCCGTCGATGAGGCGGTGGTCGTAGCCGAGCGTGAGGTGAACGACCGATCGGATGGCGATGGAATCGTTGCCTTCCTTATCAGTGATGACCACGGGCTGCTTGGTGATGCCGCCGACGCCCATGATGGCGCAATTCGGCTGATTGATGATAGGCAGGCCGAAGACGGCGCCGAACTGGCCGGGATTGGTGACGGTGAAGGTTGAGCCCTCGACGTCTTCGGGCTTGAGCTTCTTACTGCGGGCGCGCTCGCCGAGGTCGGTGATGCCGCGCTGCAAGCCGAGGAAGTTGAGGTCGCCGGAATTCTTGAGGACGGGCACGATGAGTCCCCAGTCGAGGGCCACGGCGATGCCAACGTTGATGTTCCGATGGTAGCGGATGTTGTCACCTTCCATCGAGGCGTTGATGATTGGCCACTGCCGCACCGCGATGATTGCCGCGCGCACGAAGAACGGCATGAAGGTTAGGCGGACGCCGTGGCGCTGCTCGAAAGCGTTCTTGTGCTTGGCGCGCAGGGTGACGATGCGGGTGAAATCCACTTCGTACATGCAGTGAACGTGGGCGCTGGTGCGGCGCGACTCGATCATGCGCTGGGCGATGATCTTGCGCATGTTGGTCAAGGGGACGAGATCGCCGGGAAAAGCGGCTGGAGCGGGCAGGACGGCCGGCCGCGCCGCGGTTGCCGGTTGAGGAGCCGGCGGTGCAGGGGCGGCTGGCGCTGGGCGCTCGATGAAGGCCATGATGTCTTGCTTGGTGATGCGGCCGCCAAGGCCGGTACCGGAAATTTGCGAGAGATTGACGCCGTGCTCGCGGGCGATCTTGCGGACCAGTGGGGACGAGCGGGCTTCCTCTTCCCCATCTTCGGCTGACGCCTGCGCGGGTGCAGAGGCGGGGGTTGGTTGTGAGGGGGTCGCCGCCGCGGCGGGCCTCTTCTCTTCCTTTTTCTCCGCAGAACCCTGTGCGGCCGCGGCTTCGCCATCCACAGCGATGGTGCCTACGACCGTGTTCACTCCGACCGTTGTGCCTTCTGAGACTTTGATCTCCTGCAGAACGCCGGCGGCCGGCGAGGGAATTTCTGCGTCCACCTTGTCGGTGGAGATTTCAAAGAGGGGCTCGTCGCGCTGGACCTTGTCGCCAGGCTTCTTCAGCCACTTGGTAATAGTGCCCTCGACGATGGATTCTCCCATCTGGGGCATGATGATGTCAGTCGGCATGATTTCCTTCCACCCGGCCCACGGTTCGAACGGAGGGCCGGACGCAAACGAACATTATAACGTTTGGTGAAACCTCGCGTAGTTCGAGGCACTGGTCCAGTTCAAACGGTGTGGCAGCGTGCTCTGCTCTATTTTTTCTCTTCTTCGCCAGTCGGTGCAGCTACCCCGAAGCTCATCTTCCAGTACTCCTGAACGGCGGGAGGCAGCTTTTCCATGTGCGAGAGGAAGCTCGTGATCTTCCATATGTCTTGCTCGCTCAGTGTTTTTTCCCACGAGGGCATGCCGGTGTAACGAACGCCGGTGCGGATGGTGTAGAAGACGTGCCATTCGGGGTCGTCAGGCGGATCGGAGACTAAATTGGGAGCGGGCGGGTAGAAGGATGTGGCAAGAGAGGCGGGCTTGCGATCGAGTCCACCGTGGCAGACGGCGCAGTTCATGGTGTAGAGCTTCATGCCATCTTCAAAATTCTGATCGTTGGGCGGGAGGGGGTTGGTGACATGAGGAGCGTGCCGCTCCATGGACGCGTCAACGGCGGTGTTGGCCAGGCGGTGTTCCCACCGAGGTGGCGCGACGTTGGCGGGCGTGGGGAAGAATCCGAGCACGGCGAAGCCAAGCCCGCAAAGGATGAGTAGGATAAGAGTGACGATGCCGCCGAGAATAAATTTGCCCATGGATCCCCTCCAGAATTCACTATTGTGGCAGAAGGAGCGGGTGGGACGCTAGTTTGGTCGCCGAGATGGCCATCGATGCTGCTGCGAGTTCGACCCGTAGACTTCGCCACGTCGGCCGGTCGTCATGGACGCGCCCGTCCGTCCTAATATGCTTTCAGTCGCCGGGCTTCGCGGACTACATCGCTCACCTTGGGCAGGTAATGTTCTTCCTGCGGCGGAGAGAACGGGATCGCCGAATCTAGTCCCGCGATGCGGACGATGGGGCCGTCGAGATCGTCGAACGCCTCCTCGTTGATGATGGCCGCGATTTCGCCAGCGAGGCCTCCGGTGCGGGAGTGCTCGTGGAGGATGATGACTTTGTTCGTCTTCTGCACAGTTTGCGCGATGGCTTCGCGGTCGAGCGGCGAGACGGTGCGAAGATCGAGGATCTCGATGTCGATTCCGTCTTTGCTCAGAACCTCGGCTGCTTCTAACGCTGTGTGCACCATCGCAGCATAAGTAATGATGCTCAGGTCGTTGCCTTCGCGGACGATGTTCGCTTTGCCGATGGGCACAACGTAATCTTCGGCGGGGACTTCGCCCTTAATGCGGCGGTAGAGATACTTGTGCTCGAAAAAGATGCAGGGATTGTTGTCGCGGATGGCGGCTTTGATCAGGCCTTTGGCGTCGTAGGGCGTGGCCGGGCAGATGACTTTCAGTCCGGGATTGTGGACGAACCACATCTCGGGATTCTGCGAGTGGAAGGGGCCGCCGTGGACGTATCCGCCGCTGGGGCCGCGCAGAACGAGTGGAGCGGGCGCGCCCCAGAGGTAGTGCGTCTTCGCGACCATGTTGGAAATCTGGTTGAAGGCGCAGCCGATGAAGTCCATGAACTGGAATTCGGCGACGGGGCGCATGCCGGTGAGCGAGGCTCCGAAGGCCGCGCCCACGATGGCAGACTCGGCGATCGGCGTGTCGATAACGCGCTCCGGGCCGAAGCGGTCGATGAAGCCGTCGGTGACTTTAAAAGCGCCGCCGTAAATGCCGATGTCTTCGCCGAGGCAGAAGACAGAGGGATCGCGGTCCATTTCTTCCCAGATTCCCTGGCGGATGGCTTCGAGGTAGGTGAGTTGCATAGGGTTATTTCGACTTCTTTTGCCGCGGATTTACACGGATCAGCGCGGATAAAGCTATTTCTTTTCTTGCCGAAGATCAGCTTATGAAATCAGCCATCTCCGTCACCGACGCGCGTCGCAACTTCGGCAAACTGCTCGACCGTGTCGAGCGCGGCGAACGGATTGTTATTACTCGATATGGCAAACCGTTTGTGGCCCTGATTCCCATCTCCGACTTCGAATTGTTGGCGCAAACTAAAGCGAGACGCCAAAGGATGGCTTCGGATAGGTAAGCTTGCATGGCTTATTCGATCTTTCCCTGAATCTTTTTCGGTAAGTCGATGCCACGAAAATAAACCAAATGAACCGGCCCATCCAGAACCTCGGTTCCTAAGCTTTCCCACTCATACCTCAGATAGACATAGAGCTCCACATTCCGGGCTAAGTGCTCCTTAGGAACCTCGAACACAATGCTCTGGTTCTTCGGAATCCACCATTCGGTCATGAAATCAACTCGTTGGAACTTTGGAACCGGTGGATGCTTGGGTTCGTCAGGCGGCGACTTGCGCCCGGACGCTTCGGTCGTCTGCATCCACGGGCCGGGGTCATATTCTTCCAGGTAATACCGCACTGGCGCTTCGGCTCCGTCAGGATGAGCCTTCGCGGATTTTACAATCTCGAGACCATTTGCTTTGCCGGGAAAGTTCATTTCGACCGGGATTCGTATGTCCCAGGCGGTCCAGTTATGCAACCTCAACTTTACGGATCCTCGTTCTTTGTCGAAGCTCTCGAACTCAATCGTCACCCGCTGATTCTTTGGGATCGCTGGCGTTTCTTGATCGCTTTTTGTCTGGGCGTGCGATCTGACCGACGCTAAGAACACCACTAAAAACAGGACAGGCGCGATGTCTCTCGGCCGAAACCCACATCGTAGATTTGAAAATCTATTCATCTTTCACTTCAAATGTACGGCCGCCTCGGTCTCCTTGAACCCACCCGTTCCCCTCTTCACTTTCGGCATCCCATACTTCGGCTTGATCGCATGGCAGCCGTCTTCACAGAAGACTCCGCCTTCGGCCGACTCCGGTGTCGGCATCGGCGAGTTCACTGCGATCTCGCGTTCGGCTTCGATCACTCTCTCGACTTCAGAAATCAACTCCGCATTCTCTTTCGCCGTCAGCCATTTCTTTTCTTTCACCAGATAGTTCTCAAAGCGCGCGATCGGGTCGCGTTTCTTCCAGAAGTCGAACATCGGCTTGGGCACATACGCGGCGGCGTCGTGGATGGCGTGGCCTTTCATGCGCATCATCTTGGCTTCGATCAGCGTGGGGCCTTCGCCGCGATGGGCGCGTTCGACGGCGTCGCGGGCGGCGTCGTAGACCTGGCAGGCGTCGGTGCCGTCAACGATCACGCCGGGGATGCCGTATCCGATGGCGCGCTCGGCCAGATCTTTGCAGCGATATTGCATTTCCGACGGCGTGGAGTAGGCCCAGAGATTTGATTCGACGAAGAGCACGAGTCCAAGATTCTGCACGGCGGCGAAGTTGATGCCTTCGTAGGTTACGCCGGTCGATTGACCCCCATCTCCGATCCAGGTGAGAGCGGCGATGTTGCGTCCCTGCAGGCGCGCGCCCAGCGCCACTCCAGAGAGCACGGGAATTAAATCACCGAGCATGGAGATGGGCGAGACCATGTTGCGCTTTTCGATGTCGCCGAAGTGCGATGTGCCGTCGCGGCCGCGCGTGGGCGAATCGGCTTTGGCCATGTACTGCATCATCGTGTCGCTGGCCGCGAAGCCGCGCATCAGCAGCGCTCCCTGGTTGCGGATCATGGGCGCAAACCAGTCGTCCTTATCGAGCGCATAGGCGGAGGCGCAGGAGCAGGCTTCCTGGCCGAGTCCGAAATAAACTCCGCCGACCACCTTGCCTTGCTTGTAGAGATTTTCGAGAGCGACCTCCATTTTGCGGTTGAGCAGCATGTAGCGGTAGATCTCGATGCACTGCTGCTTGCTCAGATATTTCGAGTCGCGAATCGGCGGCACAGGCGCGTTCAGGTTCCCGGTGACTTCGTAGCGGACGTGCTCGGCGCCGTCTTTGTCTTTCTCGATCGACTGGTGGACGGAGAGGTCGGGGTGCTCAAGGCGGGTGTCGGGGATGGAGTAGGTGCGGAGGCTAACATCTGTGGCCTTCGATGGAGATTTGGGTGCCCCATTTCTCGCGTCTTTTGCGAGAAGTGGGGATTTGGACGGAGAGGCTCCGTTGGTCCGGCGGTGACCGTTGGAACCGTGTTTGGAGTTCTTTTTCTTGATTGCCATGATGCAGCACCGACGTGCTGTTTGATGGTATCGCGAGAGTGGGAGAAAGGGCTAGGGCTGAAGAGTCAAGAAGGCTGCGCAAAGCCGCGTTTAACCCAGCCGAAAACAAACAGGACCAAATAAACAAAACCCCAGCCCAACGGCACAGGTACGAGCGCTGCTAACGTTGCTTCTAGCGTCGCATTCTTGGCTGCTAACGCGAGCGAATCCTCAAATTGCCTACGGCATCGCTGGGAGTCGACGGGAACCGCGCCGGGCGGAAAGGGGAACAGTGTCGTCGGCGGAAACCGCGCCAGGCGGCACGGGAACCGTGCCGGCCTCAGGGGCAGAGCCCGGTGCCTTACGGGGAAGAGGAGGGTTGCCGCCGGTATTTCCCGCGGCTACCTGGTCGAGTATGTCGCGGCTCGTGGGCACTTTTGCTGCGCTATCACACGAAAGGTAGGTTCTTGATATCGGCAAAGAGGCTTGCTCGATCTCGGAATCGTACGTGTAGGCAGCCGCTCCAAGAATCCAGATGACTGAAACGATAATCCCTATTCTCTCCCATCCGTTTAGCTTCATCATGTCGATTCGGGGGGATCCGAAACGCAGGGCTGCCGCGAAACACACGTGTTAGTGTGTTTCGTCTAAGGCAACGTCGTCAAGTCCCATTGCTGGTGACTCCGATCAGGCCCAATTTATTTCGTCGTCAGAGGACAATTGGCGAAGTTCCGCGGGCGGCTTCATCGGTACACCGACCGTGCGCCCAAGCAGCGCGTCCAGCGTATCCACCCATAGCATCTGACTTGAAAACACCGAGCCGAAGTTACGGGAGATGGATTCGGCCACGGCATTCAGGTCGAGCGACTTGCCGAGTTGTTGCTGCATCGAGGTGACTGGTTTTGCGGCGATGCCGCAGGGGATGATCAGATTGAAGTAGCTGAGGTCGGTGTTTACATTGAGCGCGAAGCCGTGCGAGGTGACGAAGCGGGAGATGTGGACGCCGATGGCGGCGAGTTTGGCTTCGGGAGTGGAATTCGCAGTCGCGCCGGCAAACAGCAGGTTCCTCGACTCCAGAGAACGATTCGCAGAATCGTTCTCTTCCGCTCGGAATGACAAAGAGTTATTGTTGGTCCACACGCCAGTCAAGCCTTGCACGCGTTTCGTGGGAATCGCGAAGTCGGAGGAGGTGCGGATCAGTACTTCTTCCAGCCGGCGGACGAATTCTACTGCGCCGAGTGTCTTACGTTTGCCATCCGGCGTGGCGAAGTTGCGTAGGTCGAAGATGGGATAGCCGACGATCTGCCCCGGGCCGTGGAAGGTCACATCGCCTCCGCGGTCGCATTCGAAAAGCTCGACGCCGCGCTGGGCGAGGAGTTCGTGCGAAGCGATTACGTTGGCGGCTTTCGCGTTGCGGCCCAGCGTGATGACCGGTAAATGTTCGAGCAGGAGAAGAACGTCGCCGATCTTTTCTTCTTTGCGCAAAACAACTAACTGCTGCTGCAAGCGCAAGACGGTGGCGTAGTCCACGGTGCCGAGTTGGACGAGAGAGATCAAATTCTTTTCGCCACGGACTTGCGCGAATCAAGATCTTTTCACCACAGAGACACAGAGTCATAGAGAACTGCTTTTTCTGGGTTTCTCTGTTTCTCTGTGTCTCTGTGGTGAGTTATGCATTTATTGCGATCCCGTAAACGCTGTTCGCCGCGTCCAGCATGGCTTCCGCCAGCGTCGGATGGGCGTGTATGGTCCACATCAAGTCTTCCACCGTGGCTTCGAGTTCCATGGCGGCTACGGCTTCGGCGATTAATTCCGTGGCCTGCGGGCCGATGATGTGAACGCCGAGAATCTCGCCGTAATCGGCATCGGAGACAATCTTGATGAAGCCCTCGTGCTGGCCGACGATCGATGCGCGCGAGTTGGCGGTGAAAGGAAACTTGCCGATCTTTACGTTGTATCCGGCCTCGCGAGCTTTGGTTTCAGTGAGACCGACGCTGCCAATTTCGGGATGGCAATACGTGGCTCCGGGAATGTGTTCGGGATTGATCGGCTTGCCCGGTTTGCCCGCGATCTTAGCCACTGCAACCAGCGCTTCCATCGCTCCCACATGAGCTAGTTGCGGTGTCCCAAGCACGATGTCGCCGACGGCGTAGATGCCGGGCTCGGCGGTCTGCATCCAGGAATCAGTCTTGATGAATTCGCGATCCGGCTTGATCTTCGTTCGTTCCAGTCCGATGTTTGCGGTGCGCGGCCTGCGGCCTACAGCAATTAGTATTTTCTCCGCCTCAATCTTCTGCTGCTTGCTGTCGACCGTGATCGTGACAGTGATTCCCGCCTTCGTTTTCTCCACCTTGTCGATCCTGGCGCTCGTGTGGAAGTTGATGCGCCGCTTACGGAAGACGCGGGCCAGTTCCTTCGAGACTTCTTCATCCTCCACCGGAACAAGCCGCGGTAGCATCTCGACAAGAGTAACCTCGGAATCGAATGAGCGACAGATCGAAGCGAACTCCACACCTACGGCGCCCGCTCCGACAATCACGAGCGACTTCGGAAGATCCTTCAAGCTTAGAATCTCGATGTTGGTGAGAACGGGGTCGCCGGCCTCAAGGCCGGGCAGCATGCGCGCTTCCGAGCCAGTGGCGAGGATGACGTTTTTTGCTTTCAGGTGGTTGGACTTGTTATCGTTGACGGCTTCGACGGTCAACACACCCTTCTGCGCCGGGCCGGTCACCTTGCCGTAGCCCTTCACGGTCTCGACTTTGTTCTTCTTCATCAGAAATTCAAGGCCCTTGGCATGTTTGGCGACAATCTTGGACTTTCGGTCCTGGATGGCAGCCCAGTTCAGCTTGCGCGCGTCCACGCCCTCAATACCGAATTCTTTGGCGTCTTTGAGGTGGTCCCAGAGTTCGGCGTTGAACAGCAAGGCCTTGGTCGGAATGCAGCCTACGTGCAGGCACGTACCACCGAGGAATCCATCTTTTTCGATGAGAGCGGTCTTCAGGCCATACTGGCCGGCGCGGATGGCGGCGGTGTAGCCGGCCGGTCCACTCCCGATGATGACGACGTCGTAAATGATTTCAGACAAGGCAATACTCCTCACAAGTAGAAACAGATGTCACAGGGCAAACGAACGATTCTAGAACAGCGCCGGCAGAAAATGAAAAGGGCCGCCTGATGGCGGCCTGAATTTACCCTGCTTCGGAACTTTCAGTTGCCTTCGTTGCTGGCGCGCTTCCAGGAAATCAGTTCGCCAATCGTCGAACTGGTGCTGGAGACAGGTTGCTTGTAGGCTTCCACTTCGGAGCGCGAAGCTTCTTCACCGACCGCGCGAATGCTGAGGCCCACCTTCTTATCTTCCGGACTCATCTTTATGATCTTGAAGTCGTGCTCCACACCGGGTTCAAGATGCAGCGGCTGGCCGTTGCCATCCACCGCTTCCGACTTGTGGCATAGACCTTCCACGCCTTCCGCGATTTCTACGAATGCGCCAAAAGCAGCCACGCGCAGAACCTTGCCATGAACCACGTCGCCGGTGTGATGCGTCTCGAAGAAAGTCTCCCAAACATCGGGCTGAAGCTGCTTCACGCCCAGCGAGAGGCGCCGTTTGTCCGGCTCGATCGCCAACACGACGGCTTTCACTCGATCGCCCTTCTTCAACACCTCGGAGGGATGCTTCACCCGTTTGGTCCAGCTCAGGTTGCTAACGTGTACCAGGCCATCGATGCCATCCTCAATCTCGATAAAAGCGCCAAAATCGGTAAGGTTCCGCACCCGGCCCTCTACCGTCAACCCCACGGGGTACTTATCGTGGAGCGCATCCCAGGGATTCGTTGCCAGTTGCCTCATGCCGAGAGAAATGCGCCGCTCCGTCGGATTCACGTTGAGCACCACGCAGTCCACCTCATCCCCCACATTGACCAGCTTGGAGGGATGCTTCATGCGCTTCGACCATGTCATCTCGCTGACGTGGACCAACCCCTCAATGCCCTGTTCGAGCTCGACGAACGCGCCGTAGTCGGTTACGCTGATCACCCGCCCGGAGACGTGCGCACCCACCGGATAGCGGTGTTCCGCGTCCAGCCACGGATCGGGCGTGAGCTGCTTGAACCCCAGCGAAACGCGTTGCTTGTCTTTGTCGTACTTAAGTACCTTCACCTGAATCTGGTCACCGACGTTTACCAGGTCGCGCGGGTGCGTTAGCCGGCCCCACGACATGTCGGTGATATGCAACAATCCATCCAGCCCACCCATATCCACGAATGCGCCATACTCGGTCAGGTTCTTGACCACCCCGGTGAGGATCGACCCTTCCTCGAGGTGCTCTAGAGTCTTGCTGCGCTTTTCGGTTTGCTCCCCTTCCAGCAGCTCCTTGCGCGAGACCACGATGTTGCCGCGCTTCTTGTTGAGCTTGATCACCGTGACTTCGAGCGTCTGGCCTTTCATGCCGTCGAGGTTTCGCACCGGACGCAGATCCACCTGCGATCCCGGAAGGAACGCTCGCGCTCCGAGGATGTCGACCGTCAACCCACCCTTGGTGCGCTCAATCACCGTCGCCTGAATCGGCCTCTTTTCGTTATGAGCTTTTTCCACCTCGTCCCAGGCGTGAATGCGCGCTGCCTTCTGGTGCGAGAGGTTAATGTAGCCTTCCTCGGTGTGCCCCTTCTCACGCATCACATCGATTTCGTCACCCGGCTTTACCTTCGGCTTGCCTTCGTGGTCCAGCACTTCCGAGAGCGGCAACATGCCTTCCGATTTCGCGCCCACGTCGACCACAACGTGGGTCGACGTCAGCTTCAGCACCGTGCCTTTTATGACGCGGTCTTCTCCGACCGCCTCTTCCGTCTCTGTTGTGAAACTCTCAAGCGCGGAGGCAAAATCCTCGCTGGCGGGTTTCTCTTCCGCAGCGGCTGCCGGATGCGGCGCTTCTTCGCCAGGAGCAACAGGGGAAGCGGGGGTTTCAGCCGGAGCCTCGTGCCTTCCACTCGAGCTCGATTCGCTCAAGCTCTGCCCGGTCGAGGTGTTTTCGGTTGCCGTTGGTTCTGCTTCGGTTACAACGGCGGTGGCGGATTCGGAATGGTGGCTGGTGGTGTCGTCGAACAAGGTCATGCCTCTCGTCTGTGCCTCGCACTCGGTGCGGGGAGGATACGGGCCTGCTTGGCGGACTGCTGGATGAGTCGTTTGGTTGTGGTGGGCTCACCCTGGCGAGTGAGCTTGGACAATCCCAGCTGCCGGACGTTTTACAGAAACCCGCGTCCAAAGGGAACTCTTCGACTATAGCAACGCCCCACAAACAGTGTCAAACCCAAATCTCCGGATGTCTTCAGCGTTCGGGTTTCGTAACGCCCTTCCATCTGCTACCCTGCCCTTTGCTATGGATTATCTCTGGACCCCGTGGCGCTACGCCTACGTCTCCACCGCCGAGAAGACGACAGGATGCGTCTTCTGCGACGTCGCAAAAGCCGGCGACGACCGCAAAGTTCTCATCGTGCACCGCGGCCAACACTGCTTCGTTATCTTGAATGCTTATCCCTACACACCCGGTCACGTGATGATCGTCCCCTACGCCCACCTGGACGAACTGCAGAAGCTGCCGCCTGAAGCCGCCCACGAAATGATGGCACTCTCGCAGCGCATGGAGTCCGTTCTGCGCGACCTCTACCACCCCGACGGCATCAACCTGGGCATGAACATCGGCAAAGCCGCCGGGGCCGGCATCGCCGGACACATCCACATGCACGTCCTGCCCCGCTGGATCGCCGATGCGAACTTTCTTTCAGTCGTAGGCGAGACGCGGATTCTGCCGGAGACGCTGGAGGAGACTTGGAAGCGGATGACGAAAGCTTTGAAGGCGTAATGCTTTAGCCACCGACGATACCTTCCATTTCCTTCTCATCAATCACCTCCACCCCCAGTTCCTTCGCCTTATCCAGCTTCGATCCCGCGTCCGCTCCCGCCACCACGTAATCCGTCTTCTTGCTCACCGAGCCGGTGACCTTCCCTCCCGCATCCTCGATCATCTTCTTAGCTTCGTCCCGCGTGAAATGCGCAAGCGTCCCCGTCAGCACGAACGTCTTCCCCACGAGCTTCGTCCCGCGCTGCTTCTTCTTGCCTGTCAGCGTAAGCCCCGCTTCTCGCAAGCGCTCCACAAGCTTACGATTGGCCGCGATGCTGAAGAACTCCACAATGCTCTCCGCGATACGCGGCCCAACTTCATTTACGTCCTGTAGTTCTTCCGCCCCGGCACTCTCCAGCGCTTCCATCGACCCAAAATGCTCGGCCAAAAACTGCGCCGTCCGCTCGCCAACCATTCGAATGCCGAGCCCGTAGATCACCCGCTCCAGCGACAGCTTCTTCGAGTTCTCAATCTCATCGAGAATGTTCTGCGCCGATTTGTCGCCCATGCGCTCCAGGCTGAGCAGGTCGTCTTTCGTCAGCCTGTAAATGTCCGCGACGTTCTTCACCAGCCCACGCTCGGTAAGCTGATTCACGAGGGCATCGCCCATCCCCTCGATGTTCATCACCCCGCGCGAAGCAAAGTGCAGAATGGTCTCCCGCAGTTTCGCGGGGCAGTTCGCGTTGACGCAGCGATAATCGACTTCCCCTTCGGCACGTACCACCTTGGTTCCACACACCGGACACGTCTTGGGCATTTCAAAATCTTTCGTCCCGCGTGGATGGTCCTTATCGTCCTTGATGACCTTCGCAACTTTAGGGATTACATCGCCGCCCCGCTCCACCTGTACCCAGTCGTCAATCTTGACTCCAAGTCGCTCGATCTCATCCGCGTTATGCAGAGTGGCGTTGCGAACGGTTGTGCCCCCAATGGGAACTGGATCTAATTCAGCCACGGGGGTGAGTTTTCCTGTGCGGCCGACCTGCCAGCGGATGGCTTTCAGTTGCGTGATCCCGGCCCGAGCGGCATATTTGTAGGCAATCGCCCAACGTGGCGCCTTACCGGTGAAGCCGAGTTCGTCTTGAAGTGCGGTGCGATCGACCTTGATCACGATTCCGTCGATCTCGTACTTCAGCGAATCGCGCCTGCCTTCCCATTCCTGGATAAATCCCCAGACCTCCGCCATCGAGTGGACCATTTTGCGGTTCGAATTGACCTTGAAGCCCGCCTTTTCGAGAGCGTCCAGCGTTTTCCAATGGCGCTCGAAGTAAGTTCGCCCGCGTACCAGAAGGATATATGGAAAAAAATCAAGACGACGCTGTGCCGTGATGCTGGAATCAAGTTGCCGAACCGTGCCCGCCGTAAAATTGCGCGGATTGGCGAAGGTAGCAAGCCCCTGCCGCTCGCGCTCTTCGTTCAACCTCTTGAAGGCGCCCGTCGGCATCAACAATTCGCCCCGGACTTCGAAATCGGCCGGAATGCCGGCATTCTTGAACTTGGCGCGGTCCATCGAGAGCGGTATTGATCGCACCGTGCGCACGTTAAGCGTCACGTCTTCACCCACGCTTCCGTCGCCGCGTGTGACACCGCGCACCAGCTTCCCATCTTCATAAATCAGCGCCAGCGACATGCCATCGAGCTTCAGCTCGCACACATAATCCACATCGGTCCGCCCACTAAGCTCGTGCACACGCCGTTCCCAGTCGCGCAGTTCTTCCTCGTTGTAAGTGTTGTCGAGCGACAACATGGGCGAAGAGTGCGGCACTTTGACGAATCCTTCCCGCGGCTTCCCGCCCACGCGCTGCGTGGGAGAATCTGCCGTGATCAGCTCCGGATGCTCTGCCTCCAAATCCTTCAACTGCTGCATCAGCTTGTCGAACTCGGAGTCGCTGATCTCAGGATTGTCAACGACGTAGTACAGGTATTCGTGGTGGCGGATCTTCTCGCGGAGGGATTCGATCTTTTTATCACCATCTTTGTTCGGGAAAGCCATCGCGCAGATTATAGTCGGAGACTGGATTGCGAAAACACTCGGGCACCCATGCAAATCCTCGAGACCCCACGCCTGATCTTGCGCGAGTTTTTCCCGGACGATGTAGACGCTCTCGACCGCGTCCTCTCCGATCCAGAAACCATGCGTTTCTATCCTGCGCCGCTTGATCGTACCGGAGCCGAAGACTGGATTGCGCGCAATCGGCGCCGCTACGCCGAAGACGGCCACGGCCTCTGGGCGATGGTTCTGAAGGAGAACGGCGAACTCATCGGCGATTGTGGGCTGACCGTCCAGGAGGGTGGACGGCGCGGACGAAATCGAGATCGGCTATCACGTGCGCCGCGATTACTGGGGCTATGTTCTGGCAACGGAAGCCGCCCACGCCTGTCGTGGCTTCGGATTCGCCCGGTTCCGAGTCGACCGCCTAGTCTCGATCATTCGCCCGGAAAACCTGGCTTCTCGCCGGGTGGCAGAAAAAATCGGCATGACTTTGTGGAAGGAGGTGAAAAGAGTCGGCCTCCCGCATTTGGTTTATTCGCTTGTAAGGAAAGGATAGACAGTCACCGCCGGCAAGAACTAAGAGCGGCACTGGCTGCAAACCAACCCGGATCGCGATCCGTACTCACAAATCATCCAGCTTCAAAGTCTGAGCCCCGCCTTTCCATGCCACCTCAAACTGCTTCTGAATAAATCCTGCATCATACTCGCGCTTCTGCTGTAACAGGGCCTGATGCAATCCCCACAACGATCGAGGATTGCGTAGATTCCGGTCGAGGTTCGTCCCGAAACACTTTTTCCGCACCGGCCCCGTCCCCGGTCATCAGCAGCACACCCCCCAGCGACTCGCGCACCGGGAAAAACCAATCAGGCGGCTCACCATACTTCAGCGTGTCCTGGAGAGCGACAGCTTCCCGCAGCAAGGCAATCGCCGCAGTGTTCTCTTTTTTCGTCACCGCGATTTTGGCTCCCAGAACATCCCTTGCGATTCTCATGATGTCTTTGGCTTTGTTATTGATCGGCATCTGGAAAATAACATCGGGGGGTGTGGCTGCCTCGGCATCGGAAACGGCCTTGTACTCCGCCTCCGCTTCCGGCACTTTACCGATACCGGCCAATGCCAGCCCACGCCCGAAGTGCCAGAAGACAGTTGCCGTCTTCATCTCGGCGCTCGGCTCAGGCATTCTCAGGATTTCATGCCAGTGATGAAAGCGAATCTCAACCGCCATCGGAATCGTCATGAAACCCTCCAACGGGGGCATGTCCTTCACGTGTGGGCCAACATTCCCGACCAGCAAATCCGCATTTTTCCTCGATTCTGCGTAATTGCCGTTCATAGCGGCGCACATGGCAATGAAATGCAGATTGTGGCTGTAGTACATCAGTGGGTAGATGCCCTGCACGCCAGTGGCTTTTATGTAAGCGCGATCCACCGACGCAGCCTGCTCATTGGTTTTCACGGCGGCTTCATAATCGCCGGTACGAATGTAAACATGCGCGGGCATGTGTACGATGTGTCCGGCCGCGGGCGCCATCGCTGCCAGCCTGTCCGCGCCAGCTAGAGCGCGTTCGGGAGTGGCCGAAGCTTCCACCGCATGAATGTAATAATGGATCGCGCCTAGATGGTTGGGGTCCCGCTTCATCACCGACTCTAACGTGGATACGATTTCATCCGTGCCGGTCTCCGGCGTGCCATCTACGTGCCATAGTCCCCAAGGGCGCAAATTCATGCCGGCTTCGGCGAAGAGCGTCGCCGCGTCCAAATCGTCGGGAAATTTGCTGACCACGAGCCGCATCGCGTCGCGATAGTCCTCGGCAGCCTTCTTGAGATCGGACTTAGAGTCCGCCGGGAAGCGTTTGGCCATAGCCTGAATGTATGCCTGATCGCTTTCTGATGCGTTTGCCGACAGATCCATCGCCTTCTGCACAGCTTCGTGTGCCTGCTGATAGCGCTCGGGGTCGGCGGGGTCGTTATAGTTTGGTCCTAACGCCTCGGCGACGCCCCAGTATGCCATCGCCAGCTTGGGATCGAGTTCAGCGGCATGTTGAAACGAACGAGCTGCTTCGTCGTGGTTAAAGGCATAGATAAAACGCAAACCCTGATCGAAGAACTGTTGCGCCTGGGGGTTATGCGTGGAAACGGGATGGTGCGCATCCCCGATGCCGGCAATCAGCGTGACCGGCCGGCCTTGCGCATGCATGGAGTGGTCCTGAGCGGAGGCCATGCCCAGGCAAAGAAGTGCTCCATAGAGAAAGTGCGCCAGCGTTTTCATCTGGTCATCCTCCTGATTTTAATTTTTGTTTACGTGGTGGGGCGGCAAAAGGAAGCCACAGGTCGTTCCGCCCCTGCCCAAGCGGGCACATCTTATTCCAACCTCGGACCGCTTGCAATGGAATATGTGCGCTCGAACAAAAACGCTTCAGGTACAATCCATCTTCGATCTTCGTTCCGGACATGCGCAAGGTAGCCCTGCTCTACAACCCTGATTCCGGCGGCCGTCGAAAGCGCCGCCAGTCGGAGCTGCAAACCGCACTCGGATTGTTTCGGGGAGCAGGTATTGAAGCCGGCCTCATTCTCACTCATTCCAGCGCGCACGCCGAAGACGAGGCGCGGAAAGCGATGCTTGCCGGGTGCGACACCCTCTTTGCCTGCGGCGGCGACGGTACGATCCACAATTTTCTGCAAGTACTGGCGAACACCCACGTCGCACTTGCAATTCTTCCCATGGGCACAGCGAACGCGCTGGCCCATGACTTGGGCCTGCCAACGAACGTAGTCGCCGCCGTGACGGCCGCTCTCCACGGTACGCTGCGGCGTGTGGCGGTGGGCCACGTCCGATACCTGAATCTCCAGGCTCAACGAGACACTCGCTATTTCATCGTTGCTGCCGGAATTGGGGTCGACGCTCAACTCTTCTACAAGCTGCATGCCGCGGACAAGCAGCTCCTGGGCATGGCCGCCTACTACGCCGAGGCCTGGCAACTCTGGTTCACACACTCGATGACCCGCTTCCAGGTCGAGTACACCGAAACCGGTTCCCACAATCCCAGGAGCGCCACCCTCACCGAACTGCTCGGCGTTCGCATACGCAACTTCGGCGGAGTGTTGCGGGAACTTGCTCCCGGGGCCTCACTTGATCGCAACGATCTACGCCTCGTCCTCTGTCGTACTGCAAGCCGGCTCGCCTATCTTTCTTACGTGACCCGCGGTCTGCTGCGGCGCAACTGGAAGATTCCCGGCATCGATCTGGCGCACAGCGAGAAGGTTTCCTGCCAATACCTTCCTCCGGTTGCGAATGGCGCGCTGCATAACAAAGTCTATGTAGAGGCCGATGGCGAACTGCTCGGTACGCTTCCCGTCGAAATCACCGTCGTACCGGACGCACTCACACTGCTGGCTCCCTCCCGCTAGATTTCGCCCCATGTTGGCATTTGCCAACGCATCCACATAGAATCCTGGTTAATCGCTTGGAACCTGTCACCCACTTCCTGACCGGCGCGTGCATGGGCCGCGCCGGACTGAACCGCAAGACCGCTCTGGCCACCGCCACGCTTACTCTAGCCGCCGAGGCCCCAGACCTCGATGTTCTCAGCCGGTTCCACGGACCAGCCTTTGCCTTCGCCCATCATCGCGGCTTCACCCATTCTTTCCTCGGGCTGATCTTCGTGTCAGCGGCGGTCACCGGCTTTATGTATGTCATCTGGCGTCTACGCGGCTGCAAGCTCAAGAATCCCAACTTGCCCCCGCGCTGGGGGCTGCTGTTCGTTTATTCGTATCTTGCCGGCCTCACCCACATTCTGCTGGATTTCACGAATAATTACGGCGTGCGCCCGTTCTGGCCATTTTCCGAAAGATGGTTTTCGTGGGACATTGTCTTCATCTTCGAACCGGTTCTGTTCGCCTGCTTGCTTTTGGGATTGGTAGCACCATCTCTCTTCTCGCTGATCGATAACGAAATCGGCGCGCGCCATCGTGGTCCCCGAGGCCGTATCGCCGCCACGGTCGCGCTGATCGCGGTCGTACTTTTGTGGGGCGTGCGCGACTATGAGCATCGCCGCGCCGTCAACGCACTCGCCGCGCGCACCTACGGCGGCGACGATCCTCTGCGAATTTCCGCTTATCCCACTTGGGTCAACCCATTCCGCTGGTACGGCGTGGTGGAGACTCCCACCTTGTTTGCCCTCGCCCCGGTGGATTCTCTACGCACGGAGGTTGATCTCGAGGACAAGCTCGACCTCCGCTACAAGCCGGAAGAAACGCCGATCACGCTGGCCGCAAAGCGGTCCTATCTCGGACGCGTCTACCTCGATTGGGCGCAGTATCCCATCACACAGGTTGAAACGCTCGATCCTCCTGAGAACGGCTATATCGTGCACTTTCAGGATTTGCGCTTCGTTCGACTGCCGAGCCTGCTCGGCGGGGGTGACCGGGGCAGAGCGCTCGGCGCGGGAATCCAACTCGACCGCAACCTCCACGTCTTGGGAGATGTCTACGGCTCCGGCGCAAATCGTGTCACGGTCCCCGAACCCGGCCAGCCAGGGAAAATAGCCCCCAAGCAAGAAGCAAGGAATTAGTTCAATTTCCATCTTCATCTTGACGTTCTCGCCTCCCCGCGCCACAATAGTGATGGATTCTGTGGGGGTGACTCATGTTGGCCTATCTGTTCGTGTTGTTGGCGATTGCCGTCCGCTTCCTGCCATTCGTCGGTTCGCTGAATTTTCTGCCACATGCCTGGCACTTCACGCCTGTGGCGGCGTCGCTGCTATTTTTCGGTGCCCGGGGTTCCCGGCGCCAGATGTGGGTACCGCTACTCCTGCTCGCGGCGACCGATGTCGTTCTCACCAAGTTCGTGTACTCGTACACGCTGTCTTGGGACCAACTGGTTACTTGGGCGTGGTATGCGGCCATACTCTGGCTCGGCACCAATCTCCGCCACAAGGCCGGCCCAGTCCGTGTGGTGGGCGCCGCCCTTGCCAGTTCAGTTTCGTTCTTTTTGATCAGCAATTTTGCGGTATGGGCCGCATGGTCGATGTATCCCCGCACGGTCAACGGATTGATGATGTCCTACGCCGCCGGGCTGCCGTTTTTCCGCGGAACTGTTGAGAGCGATCTGTTTTTCTCCGTCGCGATGTTTGGGATGCCCGTGTTCCTCCACTCTCTTGCTGGGTGGATGGGAAAATCCGCCACTGACCGCGCTGCGGCTTAGCGGTTCGAATCCAAATGCTGTTTTGAAGGCGGCCGTGGAACTTGATTTGAGCGGCGCCGTGCCGTCGTTAGCGTTCAGCCACGACCGGGGGCTGAACGGTCGCATTAGTTCAAGACGCTGCGTGCGGCGCTGAGTCGCCTTTCCTCCACTGTTTGTCTATCGCATGCCAAGAGAGTAAGGTGCACGCCAGACTCTTGATTTCTGTGGTTTCCGTTTTGACTGAAGATACTGTTATGGCTACTTTAACGGGAGTGGAGAAGCAATACATCTTGCACTGGGGCGAGATGGGGACGCGGTGGGGGATCAACCGGACTGTAGCGCAGATCCATGCGCTGCTGTATTTGTCGCCGCGGGCTCTGTCGGCGGAAGAGATAGCGGAGACGCTCAGTGTGGCGCGGTCGAATGTGAGCACGTCGATCCGGGAGCTTGAGGGTTGGGGGATTGTGCGGGCGGTGCATGTGCTGGGCGACCGGCGCGAACATTATGAGTCGATGAAAGACGTATGGGAGATGTTCCGCCTGGTGATTGAGCAGAGGAAGCGGAGGGAGATCGATCCTACGCGGGAAATGTTGCGGCGGAGTTTGGAGGAGCTAGATCCGAAAGAGGTGGGGGCAGACTTCACGCGGGACCGGCTGACGGCGATGGCGGGGTTCTTTGAGGCGGTGACGGAGTTGCATGATCAGATGAAGCGTCTGCCTACGGGGACGGTGCGGAAATTGTTGAGGATGGGGGCTAAGGTGAAGAAGAAGCGAGTGCACAGGGGTGAGTTGAAACATGGCGCGGACGGGTGAGCAGAAAAAAACTTGGGTGACGCTGAGCGGCCTGCCGTTGACGATTGAATTGGAGTGGCCGTTTCACCGGTCGACTTCGGGGGCGGATTTTTGGGTGTTGCATGGCGACATACGGCTGGAGGGTTCGGATGGGCTGCATGCGCCGGTGGCGGTGAATTTGTCGGCGACAGTGCGGGAGGTGATGGCGTCGCTGGAGCCGAAGGATGCGGAGGCGCCGGTGATCAACGCGCTGCGCAAGGAAGTGGACCGGAGGCAGATTGAGCTTGTGAAGTCGGGGAAGCTGAAGCCGGTGGCGTTTTCCAGCCGGCATTACGACTTCAAGCGGCAGAAGTGGGTGTTTGGGAAGGCTAGCGACGAGGCAATCGCGATGTTTGTGGAGCGGAAGGTTTATTGGCAGACGAAGTTGACTGGTGAGAAGCGAGTTTGGATTGGGGATCCGACGGACGCGCAATTTCTGGAGACGGCCCCCGCGCATTTGCTGGAAGTTGCGGGCCGGCTGGTGGCGGCGGATGGATTGGTGCGGATGGAAGGCGAGTGGGCGGAGGCGACTCCAGGGCTGATGGGGCAGGCGGAAAGATTTGAGAACGCAATGCGGATGGCGGTGGAGGAGTTGGAGAAAAAGCATGCGTTTGAAAGAGGGTAGGAAAGAGTTCTTCGGGTTACGGCACGGGTAAGATGGGATCCCGCCTTTTCTTCTTCAGCGAATGTTATCAGGCGCTCGGTTCACCTTGTCTTAGTAATTTCCTTTTTAGCGTTCCGACCCTTTGCGCAAGAACGTCCCCAGCAGAATCTCGGCGCGATGGCGTAGTTTACCTGGACCTCAGCGCTGCCCGTTGTAAATCTGGGCGGGTGGGCTCAGCAGCAGGCTGCTCCTCTATGCCATCGTAGGACTCAGTGGGGAAGTCGACAAGGTCGCGAGTAGAATCGTCTGACGATATCTGCTGTCCTCGTCGGCGAGCTCGAACTCCCCCTCCTCACTTCATGCCCAGGTCGGCCAGGACCTTGGGATTTTCTTCTCCCGCTGCCAGAATCTGATGGCACGCAGAACAATCATTGGTGATGGTCTGGCCATCTGTACTGGTATGGCTACCGTCGTGGCAGCGGAAGCAGCCTGGCGAATCGTTGTGGCCAAGGTTATTGGGGTGAACGCCCCAGGTCACATGCATGTCCGGGAAAATGTTGCGAAGGTAGATGTTCGCCACTTCCTCGACCGCCTGCTGCACCAGCGCGCGCCGCGTCTGGTAAATCTGCGGATAATTCGTCCGATAGAAATTGTTCAGTTCGGCGGGGATGTTCTGCCGCGCCACGTCGCGGGTGGGATAATTAACCTTGAGAACCTCGACCGCCTTCTTCCTGATGTAGGGAAGTTCCGGGCTAATGCGCCCCAGCGACATTTGCTTGTCGACTGCGTTTTCGGGCAGGTCGAACACATGCGTGGGCCGGTTGTGGCAATCCACGCAGTCCATCGTGCGATGTTCTCCCTTGTCCAATTGTTGTTGAGTGGGCTTCGCATCCGTGGAAACAAATTCCGTTGTCTTCCCGCTATCGTCGGTGTAATACACGACCGGGATCGTCTGCCGCTCGCCATCGGTGGAAATGTAGCGGATGCGCGCGTTATCAGCGAGATGGTGCCCGTGGATGCCAACCGAACCTTGCCAGGTGCGTCCGCCCACCTTCAGCAGCAAAACGTCCGTCTGCGGCGTGTTCTTTTCGTCGTCTTTGTAGCTGGTGTTCACCAGGAATTTGTCGCCGGTAAAGCGCTGAGCCGAGTGACAGTGTTCACACGTATCGCGCGCCGGTCGGAGGTCCTTTACCGGCGAAGGAATGGGGCGCGGATAGTCGTGGAACGTTACCATGAAAACCTGCCGTAGACCGGTCACCTTTGCTCGCACAAACCAGGTCGCTCCGGGCCCGATATGGCACTCGATACAAGCCACATGCGAGTGCGGAGAATTCTGATAGGCCGTGTACTCGGGTTGCATCACAGTGTGACAAGTCGTTCCGCAGAAACTCGTCGAATCCATGTACGCGACGCCGCGGTACGATGCAGTTCCAATTATGAGAAGATTGAGCACGGTCGCCAACGCCACCCACTCGAAAGTACGCCGCACCACGGGCAGGTGCAGATCGATGGCGGGATAAATTTGGGGCAGATCTCCGCTCTCGCGCAGACTTCGTCGCCGCAGCCAGATGCCAAGTGGGATCAGCAGCAGGCCGAGTACAAAAATGCCAGGAAGAATCAGAAAAACCAGGAGTCCAATGTAGGGATGCGGCGGCCCCGGCAGGAAGATGTCATAGAACCAGAAGGCAATGATGGTAAGCGCTGTGCTGGTCGTGAGCACGGCGCCGGTTAATGTGGTGGGATTCTGCCCTAGAAAATAGACTGGCTGCGTCCACTCCCCGATACGTTCTCGTAGACTCATTGAAACGCCACCCCCTTCTATCGTCCAGCCCCCGCTGCCAGGACACACTCCACACGTTGCCGCGGTTCATCCGCCGCGTTGGGCAGTCCCCCAAAATCTTGATGGCAGGACCAGCCAGGGCTACTTTTTCAAAGTGCGGATATAAGCCACCAGTCCCGTGACTTCTTCCGGCTTCAGAGACCCATACTTCGGCATCTTGTTCTTGCCGTTCGTGATGACGCCGGCGAGTTCGGCGTCCGACATTCCCTGGACCTCAGCAGTTGTGAAATCGTGCGCGCCCATTTTCTTCCCCATGGCCGAGCCGGTTCCGTCAGCGCCATGGCAACCGGCACATTTCGATTTGAAGGTTGCTGACGCGTCTTGCGCACGAGCGGCTAGGGGAAGGCTTAGAACAGCAGCAAATGCTGTTGCAATCGCAAAGACTTTGAGGTCGATTCTCTTCATCTTCAAGCTCCGTTCAAGTTTTTGTTGGCTTAACGGTAGAACCAGAACACGTCCATAAACTGAGCAATATTGACCTTTCTTGATTGCGAGGTTCTGTGATCCCTGTCACAAATGCGTGGTAAGCGTGGTTCTTCCTGACCGGAGCACCGAATCGGGACGTGTCCAACAACTTCTTCCAGCGGCCTTCATCGAGGGAACCGACGGCATTGGCCCAAACGTCGTGACTTGAACTCACTGCGCATTCTCGCTGGCGATTTACTGAAGAGTTAGAGACAACGACAGACTCTACACCGGAACCAATGCCAAGATTTCGCTGTCAATCAATCGCGCAAAGGGAGAAATGCTCTACCCTGACGAGCAGAGGCGAACGACTTCCGGTCCCTTAGCGTCCATGGCCGCGTTGATGTCCGAGTACCCGGTAAGGATCATTCATGCCGGGCATCCTCATTTCCGAGATTACGACAGCAAGGGACCACGGTCGTGGATTGCCGCTAACCCCTGTGGATTCCACAGATCTATGATCGGCACTCAGCGCGCCAAACTTTAGCCGAGCGCATAGAAGCCCGAAACGGCGGTGTGATTGGTTTCAATCGGCGGGCAAAACTTTGGATCGTTTGAATCCGCTTCGTGCCTCGTGGTCCTCGGCGACTCTCAGCGTGCCGACCACTGCGGATCTTCTTCCGGTCGCACGACATGGCCGTCTCGCATGTGAATGATGCGGTCCCCGTGCTTGGCGGCCTCAGGATTGTGGGTGATCATCAGCACCGTCTGGCCCAACTCTTGGTTGGATTGCCGCAACATCCGCAAGACGATGTTCGAGTTCTCAGTGTCCAAATTCCCGGTGGGCTCGTCCGCCAAAACTACCGCGGGCCTGTTGACGAGGGCGCGAGCCAGGGCCACGCGCTGCTGTTCGCCGCCGGAAAGTTCGGACGGACGATGGTTCAGCCTCTTGCTGAGCCCCAATAAGTCACAAATCCGAAGGAAGAATGCGGGATCGCGGTCGCCGTTTCCGGAAATCTCCTGAGCGATGGCGATGTTGGAACGTGCGTCGAGAGTGGGCAGCAAGTTGAACTTCTGAAATACGAAGCCGATTTTGCGCTGGCGCATGCGGGTCCGCTCGGCGTCGGAAAGAGTGGCGAAGTCATCTCCGTCCATCATCACTTTGCCGGAATCGGCGCGCGTCAATCCACCGAGCAAGTAAAACAAAGTGGACTTGCCGCTGCCCGAAGGGCCAACGACAGTGACAAATTCTCCCTTTTGCACGCCGAAGGAGACACCGCGAAGCGCGGGCACGTCGATTTTCCCTACACGATAGGTTTTGTGTAAATCAATGGCTTCAATGAACGCGTCCATGCCAGCCACGATCTTACACGATGGCCTTGCGTGTGCGGCCGTTCACGGGCCAAGCGGTCAGCCGATCAGGCCGCCCCGGCTTGCCGTGGCAAGTGCGTGGAACGCTGTATTCGCTTGGGGCCACGTTTGCGTATCAGGAGAAGGCGGATGCGCTCCAGCAGATCCGCGGGCGCATACATTCCTCGGGCCAGGAATACGTCGGCTTGCGATTCGTGATCGTAGACGCGGACTTTGCTCGAAATCAGGATAGCCGGAATATGGGGCGACAAAGTTTTCACCGCGGCGATCAACTGCGGTCCGTCCATTCCCGGCATCGACATATCGGTGACGACAAGATCGACGCCTCCCTGCTTGAAGCGGTCCAGCGCATCTTCGCCTCGGGAATAGCTGGCGACGCGGTAGCCGCGGGTCTCAAGCATGATTTTGCGGTAAGAAAGCGATTGTTCGTTGTCGTCAACACAGAGGATCGTGCGCTTGGGTTTCATTCACCGCCTGTATCCGAAAGTCGCCGGTTGTGAGCCGGAAGCAAACGGAAATTTCTCTGTTCGCGAAGATTGGAAGAGCGAGGTGATGCTAACGGTAAGTGATGAGCACTGTAAAGTACCGTCGAAGCAAATGGCAAGTTCTGGCCATTGATATTCTTGCGTTCTCGTGAAAGGCATGATTCTTCGATGCTTGCAAGCGCCCGATTACAGAAAAACTTCGCCACGCATGATTTCAACCGAGTGGCCGCCCACGCGCACGTTTACTATCCGGTTATCGCTGCGCGCGGCCCGCACGAAAATTCGGCTCGGCCTTTTCATCTCCACACCTTGTTCGATGAGCACTCGTTCCTCCGGCTTAGCGACGCCGTGCGCTACCATCCATGCGGCGGTACAACCCGCTGCCGACCCGGTCGCCGGATCCTCGCCGTTGTAGAAAAGCATGCGAGCGTGCAGCCGAGCCTCGCGATCCACGGTTTCTCGGGTCACGAAATAAAAAAACTTGCCTGCAGTTTTGGCCAGGTATTCGGCAGAGCGGTTCGGATCGATCTGCAGATTCTGCATGATTGTCAGCGACTTTAGCGGCACTACCGTATACGGTAACCCGGTCGAGACCGTCTGGAGGGGAAGGGAATCGTCGAGGTCTTGCGTGCGCAACCCGGTCGCGCGGGCAACTGCTTCTCGATCGTGCGGCATTCCAAATGTTGGGTCGATCTGCGTCATCTCACCGAATGGAGGCTGGCCTGCGCGCTCTTCGAAATGCACCGGCACCTTGCCGACATTTAGTTCGAGTTCGACCTTTTCCGCGCCGCTCTGGCCGCGCAACGCGAATGCGGTGCCCAGCGTGGGATGCCCGGCGAACGGCAGTTCCTCCTGCACTGTGAAGATACGCACGCGAACGCCCTGCTCCCTTTCGATGGCGGCATCGCGAGGAAGGATGAACGTTGTTTCCGAGAGGTTCATTTCTTTGGCGATCGATTGCATCTCGGCATCGGTCAATCCGCGGCCGTCGAGAAATACGGCCAGGGAATTACCCTCCAGCGGCCGGGAAGAGAAAACATCCCACTGCGCCATCGCCAAACGCCGTGATGGTTGGCTCATAAATTCGTCCCTGCGGCGGAAAATTGTTTGCCGTCTAACGCAAGAAGACAGATGCCGGCAGGCACTTCTGCGATGCAGAAAAGCTGCTGGGTGGTGGGCTGTATTTTGGCACGTGGCGTTTGACACGCGGCTGCCGGGCTTTTATGCTAGCTACATGTTTTGTTCCTGCACTCCCGGCGGCAGCTGTTGTTGTATGGGCTCGCCGGCGTGTGGGTAGGAAAGAATAAGAAATCTTCCAACCCACCCGGCGAAGCGGGTGGGTTTCGTGTTTATCCGACGTTCACCCGAAATTTGAGAGCCGTGGCGGCCAGCTTTCCGCAGCTTCGAGCAAATTGATTTCACGAGGAGAGAAAATTTATGAGCACTGCGACCGCAAACGAAACTACCCCTACGATTCCCCGCATCAATGACACTGCCCCGAATTTCACTGCTGAGACCACGCAGGGCACGATCGACTTTCACCAATGGATCGGCGACGGCTGGGCGATTCTGTTTTCCCATCCCAAAGACTTTACCCCCGTCTGCACTACCGAGCTCGGTTATATGGCGGGCCTACAGCCTGAGTTCGCCAAGCGCAACACCAAAATCATCGGCCTGAGTGTGGACCCTGTGAGCAGTCATGGCAAGTGGGCCGCCGACATTGAAGAGACACAGGGCCACAAGGTGAACTATCCAATGATCGGCGACCCGGAGCTCAAGATTGCCAAGCTCTATGGCATGTTGCCGGCCGCGAGCGGAAACACCTCCGAGGGCCGCACAGCAGCGGACAATGCCACGGTGCGCACGGTATTCGTGGTCGGTCCGGATAAGAAAATCAAGCTTCAACTCAGCTATCCAATGAGCACCGGCCGGAACTTCGACGAGGTACTACGCGTCATCGATTCCATGCAGCTCACGGCCAAGCACAAAGTGGCGACGCCGGTAAACTGGAAGCAGGGCGACGACGTCATCATCCTGCCCTCGGTTTCGAACGAGGAAGCGCAGCAGAAATATCCCGGGGGATGGAAGTCACCCAAGCCGTACTTGAGGATCGTGCCGCAGCCGAAATAGGGCGGCGAGAATCTGTGGCTTTCCCTGATGGAAGCGCATGCGGTCCGGTGATCGTCCCGGTCTTCAAAACCGGCGGGCGGCGGGTTTTCCCGTCACCGGTGGGTTCGACCCCCACTCGCTTCCGCCATTTTTCAACAACCTGCGGAGTCGCAAATCACAAGCAAGGCAGTTCGGCTTGGGTTCGCCATCCGCGCTCTAATGGGCGACGCTCGACATCAGTCGAAACCGCAGACATAATTGCTTCATGCCTGTGGACCTCTTTCTGGATGATTAGCTCCACTCTGTAGCGACGGAGGACTTCTTGCCGCCACATCCGACAGATCACCTGGGGCTTCTACGCCTTCCCGGTCCGGTTCTGACCGGAATCACTGTACGCTTCGCCCCTCTTTCCGATCGCGATCAGTTCAGCCCAGCGTCCTGGGCGCAACATGCACTTGCGAAAAGCACAACGTTCTCTGGTTGGTGGGAGATTGATCTTGATCTGCTGGCGCTCAGCGACGGCGACTACGAATATGAATTTGTGGTGAACGGGACCACCACAGCCGCCGACCCCTACGCCGATGAAATCACCCGCTTCGGCGGATACCGCGGGGTGTTCACAGTTGTGGGCGGGAAGCGGGTGTCGAAACTCTTCCGTTGGGACGGCGAAAATCCTCCGGGAATCAGCTTGCCGCCGAACAATCAGATTGTCATCTACGAGATGCCCATTAAGTGGATGTCCTCCGACCCCAGGGAGGACGCTCCTCTCGTTGAACTCGGCACTTTTGACGAAGTTATTTTTGAACATCTGGATGACCTGGCGGCCATGGGCGTGAATTGTATTGAACTGTTGCCGATAGAAGATTCTCCGCAGACTCTGAACTGGGGTTATGGAACGAGGTTCTTTTTCGCGCCCGACTATGACATCGGAGAGCCCGTGGATGCGAAGTTCTTCATCAAATCGTGTCATCAGCGCGGCATCCGCGTGGTGCTGGACGTTGTGATGAACATGTTTGCGCCAAAGTGTCCTCTCGCCGCGCTCGCGCCGCAGTGGTTCTACGAGCCCGGTTCGGCAGGGCGGTAGGATTGGGGCCAGGACTTATTCTTATTTGACACGCCTTCCTACGACAATTACTTTGCGGCCCGAGAGTTTCTCTGCGAGATGGCGGAGTTTTGGGTATCTGAATACCATGTCGATGGTTTCCGCATCGATGACTTCGCCGACATCAATAACTGGGACTTCGTGCAGGAGTTTCATGATCGCGCCACCGCCAAGAGCCAGGCTCTCTTTCCCGGCAAACCGTTTATTGTTGTCGCAGAGGACTCAGATCGCCGTTTCGTGACCACAGAGAACGATCCGTTCAATCCCGGAGGGAACAAAGTGGTAGACGCGATCTGGAACTTCGGTTACCGGGACGAAATCCGGCGCCTCGCGACCAATGCCATAAACACCGTCTGGGGGCAGCCTTCTCGTTCTTTGCGCGTGCAACATCTGATTTCGAAGGATGGCGTCTGGAACGACTGGAATCAGGCGTTCGACCCAGGCTACGCGGATATGGCCTGCTCGGTCGATTACATCACGTCGCACGACGTTGCAGACGGTCCCCGGCTGATGAACATCATTCTGGGACCTATGCTCCAGGCCGCAGGCTTGGGCGATGGTGGCGTGCAGAACGTTCGCAGCGCGGTCGACGGCGCTGACACGTCTTCTAATCCGACGTTGCAAGCCACGGTACAGCAGGCCCTGCGCCAATGTTTCGGTGCTTTCGCTATCCTGATGACTTCCGTGGGCATGCCGATGTGGCTGGCCGGCGAAGAGTTTGGAGATGTGCACGACACAGACTACGTTGACGTGAATGCGAAGCAGCAGGACCCAGTCCAATGGAATCGAGCAGCTTTCCAAGGAAACGCGGCTCTCAAAGGAAACGTCGCGAAACTTATCCAATTGCGAACGTCGCACCCCGCGCTGCAACGCAATGAAGTGGAGTTTTTCTATTTTCATCCCCAGTTTGACGACAATGACAGCCCTCGCGTTTTCGCGTACTGCCGAAGCGGAGGCCAGCCTCTGGGCACTTCCGCGCAGGTAATTGTGATCGCCAACATGGGCCCGCAATCCTTTCCGAACTACGACATTCCGGGATGGCGATGGGGCAGTTCTGTGCTGACGGAAGTCGGCTATGCCAATACGGCGCCCGCCTACAATCCAATGACTGGAAGTTTGTCTCTTTCGCTCGATCCCTTCGAGGCGCGGGTTTTCAGGAGCTAATCCGGACGTGGTAGAGAGGCTCGTTGACATTGAGATTTCGGGGATTGAGCAACTGCCGGACGGGCAGCGACTA
>Ga0302179_10000281_pt1 | contig 36371 bp, 28 predicted proteins | sample I_Palsa_E3_1_FD_198788 | JGI IMG/M metagenome (GOLD analysis project Ga0302179, IMG submission 198788) | Peat permafrost microbial communities from Stordalen Mire near Abisko, Sweden - I_Palsa_E3_1 | ecosystem: Environmental > Terrestrial > Soil > Palsa > Peat permafrost | place: Sweden...
GGGCTCATCGGCGAGTGTTTGCGTGGGAGTGTTGAAGACACTGGCGACGTACATGGATTTGCCGCTATCGAAATACGAACTGGCCGAGAAAGCGCACCACATCGCGCGAAACATCCTGGGCAAGCCGGTGGGCAAGCAGGATGAATACGCGGCGGCGTACGGCGGGCTGAATTTCATAAATTTCAATCAAGACGGTTCGGCGCTGGTCGAGCCGGTCTCGATGCGCAGCGATCTTCTCCGCGAATTTCAGGGCAACCTGATGCTCTTTTTCACGGGCATCGCCCACAATTCCTGGAAGCTCCTGGAAGAGCAGGAACAGTCCACGCGAAAGGGCACGGGCCAGGCGATCGACTCGCTTCACGAGATCCGCGCGCTTGCCGATCGCATGCGGGATGTCCTTCTGAAGGGCGATTTTCTTTCATTCGGCGCGATGATGCACGAAGGCTGGCAAGCCAAGAAGAAAATTTCGTCCCAGATTTCGACTTCGATTATTGATAATGCCTACGATGCGGCGATGCAGAACGGGGCTCTCGGAGGAAAAGTTACGGGCGCCGGCGGCGGAGGATTCCTGCTGATCTTCTGCGAAGAAGACCATCAGAACAACGTGCGGCGCGCTCTCGGCGAGCTCGGAATTCGCGAGATGGGATTCGAACTGGATTTCGACGGCGCGCACGTGGTGGTGAACGATCCGTTCATCGACGGCGACGAAAAATGCGGGATGTACTGGATCTTCAATCCGTCCGCCGAAGAAGATGCCCGCGATGAATTCGTCTTAGACGGGTCTTCCGATTAAGGCTGGTCCTCTCGCATGAAAGCATTCCTTCTGGCCGCGGGCCTCGGGACTCGCCTGAAACCGCTTACCGACCGAGTTCCTAAATGCCTTTTACCTATCCGGGATACTCCACTTCTGGGAATCTGGCTGGAATTGTGCCGGCAGCACGGCATCACCGACGTGCTGGTCAACGCTCATTCGCATGCGGGCATGGTGAAAGAATATGTGGCGAAGTCGAAAGCGGGCCTGTCGATCCGGGTTAGCGAGGAAGAAACACTTCTGGGAAGTGCGGGGACATTGCGCGCGAACTACGAATGGGTTGCGAAGGAACGAGAATTTTTCGTGCTCTACGGCGACGTTCTGACAAATGTGGATCTTACGGAATTGCTGGAATTCCACCGCGAGAGAGAAGTGGCCGCAACGATTGGGCTCTACGAAGTTACGAATCCTTCGCAGTGTGGGATCGTCACGGTGGATCAGGACGGGATGGTCCGCGATTTCGTCGAGAAGCCGGCAAAGCCAGCGAGCAACCTGGCCTTCACCGGAGTGTTGATCGCGTCACCGGTCATCTTCGAAGCGATTCCTCAGCAAGCGCCGGCCGACATCGGATTCGATGTACTACCGAAATTGATCGGCCGGATGGCCGCCTATAAGGTGACGGATTTTCTGGTGGACATCGGAACGGCGGAAAAATACGAGCGCGTGCAAACGACCTGGCCCGGGCTGCGGCCGGTGGGAGCGCGATGATGCCGGACCCGATGAAATGCGCCATCTTCGACATGGATGGCGTCCTGGTGGACAGCCACCCGATTCACATGGCGGCTTGGCGCAGGTTTCTTGAGGCGCATGGCAGAACCGTGAATCAGCGGGATATGGAATTTGTGCTGGAAGGCCGGAAGCGAGAAGAAATGCTCGAACATTTTCTCGGCCCTGTGAGCCCGGAACAGGCGGACAGCTACGGCAAGGAGAAGGACGTACTTTTTCGAGAGGAAGCGAAATCGATTTCGACGATTGCCGGGGTACGGGAGATGCTCGATCAGCTTTCGGCTGCCTCTGTTCCGATGGCTGTGGCGTCGTGCGGCGGCCGCGGGCGAGTCCATCAGCTTCTCGAACAATTAAATCTGCGAAATTATTTCGAAGCTGTTTTCACCGGCAATGATGTCAAAGACGGCAAGCCGGATCCGTCGATATTTTTGGCGGTTGCGAAGCAGATGAATGTGCTGCCTTCTCAGGCGATTTGTTTCGAGGATTCAGTTTCGGGTGTGACTGCGGCGAAATCAGCGGGGATGAAATGCCTGGGAATCGCTGAAGACGGACGGCAGGATGCGCTGGTTCAAGCTGGGTGCGATGCGGTGGTTCCGAATTTTGTATCGGTGTCCGTCAGCGATCTTCGTAAGCTCTTCTGAAAGCCCTTCCCTAGATCATCGCGAGTGAAGAGATAGCTGAAGAAACTCCAGAACCCAACTGCGCCACGTGGAATTTATTCATGGATTGTCTGGAGGACGATTCAGGCGCTTGTAGTATCCGAGGTCTCGCCCCGTTAGCATCTTAGTTGCGAAAATGATTTGGCCGGTATGCTGCGCAAAGTGCTCGACGGCTGTGTAAATCACTTCGAGGACGGCATTTTGATAGTTCTGAACGGTGATTATTTCGGGGAGGCGGCTCGCTGGCAGTGTCCTGATTACAGCAGCGGCCATATGAATCGTCGTTTCGAGCCGGTGTTGCAGTTCGCGTGCATTCACACCGCCGAGTGCGGCGAACTCGGAATCTCGATCGCGGATATCACTCTCTCCGCCAACGCCTGAAACGATCCACTGCTGCACGTTGCCGCAGAGATGCAGAACGAGATTGCCAATCGAGTTCTCGTTCTCGCTGCCTTTCGCCCAAATTGTTCGTTCGACAAACGGCCAATACAATCTACGATTCGCGATGTGAATAGTTGCAGCCGATCGTTGGAGAAATCTAAGAACAGGTTTGCAATAGTGCCTGGCATTTCAGATACCTCATCGAAATTAACTTTGAATTTTTGGGTCGGCATCAATTGAGTTCCAGTCCAAGTAGACGATGCGCGGGTCTTTTCCTTCGGCCACGAGTGCGCCGACATATCGCGGATCTGGGGTGATGGAGTGCAGACTCCACCGGGCACTGTCTGTGCTTTCGAGACGCGCCGGCTGCCCGGGCGTGAGGGAGACGCCGAAGCTATTCAGCGGAATTTGCATGCCCTCGCCTCTGGCTTTGACGTAGGCCTCTTTTCGCGTCCAGCAAAGGAAGAATCCTTCAGCGAGCGATTGCGGCGGGAGAGACTTGAGTTCTTCGATTTCCTGGGGGGAGAAGTAACGCTGGGCGATTTCGGTTGCGGCGAAATCGGGGCGGACTAGCTCGACGTCAATTCCGACGCTGCGTCGCGAGGTAAACGCTAGCAATGCCAAATCGTGTGAACGGGAAACATTGAATTGAATCGCTTGATCGGGTGCTGCGTGCAGGGAAGGTTTGCCGCGACCGGCGTAGTCGAATACGAGTTCGGCTGGGGCGCGGCTTACATATTTTCCGAGCAATTCGCGGAGGATTCCGCGTGTTGCGATGAAAGCGTTGCGATCTTGAGGGAAGCGGAAGCGATCGGCGCGAGCTTGCTCGGCGGGCGCGAGCGTTGTTTCCAATGCGCGAAGTGATGCGGGTTCGAAATCGAGATTCGCTCGCCAAACGTGAATTTCATCGGGTGCGAGGGTAAACTGCCCGGGATTCGCGGCCCACAAGCTGGCGTCGAACATAGGTCCATTATTATTGCATTTGATTGCAGGCCATGAACATGCGTGGTGCACAGAACGGACGAAGATTACGGCGGGCGGTATACAATCTTTAGCTAGGATTTAGATTGCGGCCCTCTCGTTAGGCGGCTGTGCGTTCTGAGGCGTCTGCTCGCGAAGGAGAATTCGAATGGGATTTGGAGAAGGCTATTCCAAGACGTGGACCTACTACGAGGGCGCATGGCAGGAAGGCAACCTGCCGATTATGGGCGTGCGTTCGCATGCCACGTGGCTTTGCTCGATGGTCTTCGATGGAGCGCGCTGGTTCGAAGGTGTCGCGCCGGATCTCGAGCTGCATTGCGCGCGCGTGAATGAATCCGCGACGAAGCTTTATTTGAAGCCGGTGGTTCCGGTCGAGACCTGGGTCAAACTTGCGCATGAGGGCATCGCCAAATTTGACGGGAACACGGCACTTTACATCCGGCCGATGTATTGGGCAGAGAAAGAGGGCCCGTGGGTTCAGGCGCACGATCCGGAATCGACGCGGTTTTGCCTGGTGATTTACGAAGCGCTGCTGCGCACGCCGAAAGGCTTTTCTGTCGCGTTGTCGCCATTTCGACGGCCAACGCTTGAAACCATGCCGGTGGATTGCAAGGCCGGATGCCTTTATCCCAATAATGCTCGCGCGCTTTTCGAGGCACAGGCTCGAGGCTACGACAATGGCGTCGTCTGCGATATGTTGGGAAATGTGGCCGAGTTGGCGACCTCTAATATTTTTATGGCCAAAGATGGCGTGGTCTTTACCCCTGTCGCGAACGGCACTTTTCTCGCGGGAATCACTCGACAGCGAGTGATGGGTCTTTTGCGAGGGAGCGGTGTGACGGTGGTCGAGAAGACTCTTACTTACAAGGATTTTTTGGCAGCAGACGAAATTTTCTCGACCGGAAATTATTCCAAGGTCGTTCCGATTATTCGGATCGACGAGCGTTCACTCCAGCCGGGACCGATTTACACCGAGGCTCGAAGATTGTACTGGGAATTCGCACATTCCGCTGTGAAGGTGGGCGCGAGATAGATGAACGGGGCAGACAGTCTGATTCGCACGCTCGTGGCGGGCGGCGTCGATGTTTGCTTCGCGAATCCGGGTACGTCGGAGATGCATTTGGTTGCGGCGCTCGACCATGCAGACCAGATGCGTTGTGTGCTTGGCCTGTTTGAAGGGGTGGTTACGGGAGCCGCCGACGGCTACGCGCGAATGGCGGAGAAGCCCGCGTGCACTTTGCTTCATCTGGGTCCAGGATTTTCCAACGGCCTTGCGAACTTGCACAATGCGAGCCGCGCGCAAGTCCCGATGGTGAATCTGATCGGCCAACATCCGGCTTCTCACCTGCGTTATGACACGCCACTCGCTTCCGATATTGAAGCATTCGCCCGTCCACATTCCCGATGGTTGCGGACATCCCAGAAAGCAAGCGAAGCCGGCCGCGATGCCGCCGATGCGATTGTTGCAGCGCGAACCGAACCGGGACAGATTGCTACTCTGATCGTTCCTGCGGATGTCGCTTGGAGCGAGGGCGGGGCTGTGCCCGCGATTCCGCCGGTACCCCGAGCGCCGCTTCCGAGCGCGGAGAACATCGAGCGTGCGGCTGCGATGCTGCGCTCGGGCGTGCGAACGGCGATGCTTCTCGCTGGTGACACGCTCTACGGCAAGGGACTCGCGGCCGCGGGACGGATCGCCGCAGCCACGGGCGCAAAGCTGCTTGCACCCTACCCTTTTGCACGACTTCAGCGCGGCGCCGGAATTCCGGTGGCTGAACGGATTCACTATCCACTTGAGCAAGCGGTGGATCAGCTTAAGGAATTCCGCCAGCTCATTCTGGTTGTGGCGTCAGCTCCCGTTGCCTATTTTGCTTATCCTTACAAGAGCAGCGTACTGACTCAACCTGAGTGCGATATTTTCGCGCTCGTGCGTCCGGGCGAAGATAATGTTGGCGCGCTGGAATCGCTCGAAACCGCTTTATCTTCGCGTGGTAAATCGTCCAGCGGTACATCGCCAAGCAGCACATCGCCCAATGGCTCGCTAGTTACTGCGAAAGCCGAGCGGCCTGGCGTGCCGAGCGGCGAGATTACATTGCAAGGTATCGCGGGCTCTGTAGGGGCCATGCTTCCTGCGAACGCGATTGTCTGCGACGAATCCATGACGTCCGGACGTGGGCTGATGGCGGCGACGCGCGGAGCTCCTGCGCACGATTGGCTGGCATGCACGGGCGGCTCAATCGGGATAGCCATGCCGCTGGCCGTGGGAGCCGCGGTTGCTTGCCCGGATCGGCGCGTGCTGTGCCTCACTGCCGACGGGAGCGGAATGTACACTCTACAAGCGCTATGGACCATGGCGCGCGAAAATCTTAATGTCACGACGGTGGTCTTCGCGAACCGCGTTTACGGAGTGCTGAAGCGCGAGTTTTCGGGTCTCAGACTGGGTGAGCCGGGACCGCGAGCACTCAGTCTCTTTGAGATCGGGCGTCCCGATCTCGATTGGGTATCGCTGGCGAAAGGCATGGGCGTTCCCGCTGCGAGGGCGACTTCGCTGGAAGCGTTTCAACAGGCGCTGCGAAATGGCTTCGAAGGTGCGGGACCGAGTCTGATACAGGTAGACGTTTAAAAAGAATAGTTCGAATCGGCGTCAGGCGGATGGGGTGCTAGAGGCCACCATTTTTGCGAGCGCGTCCTTCGCGACTTTTCCTGTCGGCGTTTCAGGCATGGTGGCGACGAGCTGGATGAGAGTTGGCCTTTTGTATGGCGAAAGATGCCTTTCGGCATGTTCCGCCAACTCTTCGGGCGTGAGTGTTGAACCCGGCGAGGGCTGAACGAAGGCGATGACTTCTTCTCCTCCGTCCACTCCCTCCGCATTTCTTCCAATCACAGCGGAGCGGGCGACACCTGGATAAGTGTTCAACACGGCTTCCACTTCAGCGGGATAGACATTAAATCCAAATCGAACGATTAGCTCTTTTGTACGACCAACGATGAAGAGATTCACACCTTCCAATCGGGCCAGATCGCGCGTGTTGAACCATCCATCCCGGTCGATTACGGCAGATGTCTCGTCCGGAGCGCGGTAATAGCCTTTCATCACGTGCGGGCCGCGCACGCGTAGCTCGCCTACTTCTCCTTCGGCGACCGGCTTGCCGTCAGCGCCAATCAAAGCGATTTCAGAACCAGGAAACGCGCGGCCTACCGAAACGTCTGTGCGCGGGTCTTCCACTCTTGCCTGAGCAATAGTCGGAGAACATTCCGTCACGCCGTACCCATTGTAGAGAACCATTCCGGCGAAGAGTTTCTCGACCGCCGCCTTCAGTGGGGCATGAAGCGGGGCGCCAGAAGACGAAATAATCCGAAGAGAAGGGAACTTCAGGGATTCGAGGCCTTTGGCCTTACAGTATTCGACCAGCAAGGCAAACATCGAAGGGACGCCCAACAGGATCGTTATCCCATCTTTCTGCAGAGACGCGAGCGCAGCCACAGGATCGAAGCGCGGGGACAAATAAAGCGTCGCGCCACTGAACAATGTTCCTAAGAGGACGACCGAAAGACCTACAGCGTGGGACATCGGAAGAACGCCGTACATCCTGTCCTCAGGAGCCAACGAGCGTATTTTTGCGGAGACTGCAGCCAGATACAGGAGGTTTCTGTGCGTCAGCATGACTCCTTTTGGGAGCCCGGTGGTGCCGGAGGTATAAATCATGACGGCCACGCGGCTCAGAGGATTCGAATCGATTGATTCTGGCTCGACTTTCTTGTTCAGCGAACCGACGCCGACCGGGCCGAGGGACTTCACCGTCTCAATGACGGCACCATGCCGTTTGGCGTGCTCCCTGGCGTGATGGGAAACGCTGGTCATGTACAGGACGCGGCGCGCGCCGCAGTGATCGCGGATTAAGTCGATCTCTCGCGCCGAAAGGAGTGCGCTCGTGAGCACGGGCCACGCGTCGAGGCTGGCGAGAGCCAGGAGGATTGCAACGAAGGCGCGGCAGTTCTCGCAGACGATTAGCACCCGATCGCGAGGACGCACGCCGCTCTGGACGAGCCATGCCTGGGTCTCGGTGATCGCCGAGGCCAATTCACGATACGTCCATGTTCCGGAAGTTTCCACGAGCGCGGGATGATCCGGCGAACGATCCGCCCATGGCGTGACGATGTCGCTGATTCGGCCGGGGAGGGATTCTAAAATCTGAGGTACTTGATCTTCGATCATAGGTGCTTTAAGTCTCTTGGCGAGTGCGGCCGGAGCGTATTTGCTCCCAGGAGCAATGCTAAACGATTTGGCTAATGCTTGACGCGTGCGTTCGCGTCGCGATTGGCGGACACACCCGATTCTACGCGGACGACAGTAGCGAACGTCGAACTGTCTGCCTTTCCCTCAGCGATGTATTGCAGCCAGTTCTTATACAAGCGCGAAGCCGATGCCTCCCACGTGTTGTGCAAGGCATCTGATATCGCCGCCTCGGGAAAGGACTCGAGGATTTCCTCGCGCGGCTGAGACAGTGCATTCTGTTGAAAATCTGCCAGAAGCTTTCGCGAGTGCGTATCAAAGTATCCGTGGGGCATCGACGGGTATGTGTCTCTTTCCTGATTGAGAAATCGCCGGATATCGCGCCGGTATTCCTTCAGGAGGCTTCTCAATCCGTATTCCGGATGGCCCTGGAAATGGACGAAGAGGCTTTTTCCAAACTTCTTCACGAACAGGTCCACGCCAGCTTCAGCGGATTTGGTGAGGACCGTGTAGCCGCAGGATGCGAGCGCGTCTTCGCGCAGTTCGTTCCAGCGGGAATGCGGAATTCGCACCGACTCGGCGAGATTCCTGGTTAGCTGATGCTCGGAAGGTTTTTTGTGGTCGAACACGCCGAACTTTTTATCTTCCAGGCGGTGACGCGGAATGCCGTCACTGTGCAAGACGCTGGCGTGGGCGGCCAGGCATGATGCGACTGTCGAGATCGTGTTGTTCGCCGCCCAGTCCAAAGTATCGGTGAGAGTTTGCCAATAGGGCTCAGCGCTCAAGGCGGGTTGGCGCGGCTCCGTTCCCGTGATGATAACGCCGTCAAAACGGGTCTTCCAGAGATCGTCGTAGTTGAAATAGAACTTGTCCAAATGCTGCTGACCTCGTTCGGTTCGCGGGAGTTCAGGCAGCGAGTAAAGCTGAACGTTCACGGGGACATCGCCTGCGGCGAAATCGAGGAGCTCGAAGAATTGCATTTCGGTGTCTTCGAGCGCGGCGTCCGGCATGTTGTTAATCAGCGCGACGTTGATGCTCTGAGCTCGTGAGGCGAAACGGCCGGCTGACTCCGCCGGGCGCGAAGATAACTTCTCCGCCCAACGTGGCGGAACGCGGCCGCCGTCGATTAATAGCGGCACGGTAGGTCTCCGTGGCCCGCGTTACGGGCGTAATTCCTCGACGTCATACCGTGGCCTTGTCCAAAGCTTGAGCGAGGTCGGCCAGGATGTCGTCAATGTGTTCGATGCCGACGCTCAGGCGAAGCATCTCGGGAGTGACGCCTACCTTGACCAATTCTTCGGGCGTGAGTTGCCGGTGAGTGGTTGAGGCGGGATGACAGGCTAGCGATTTGGCATCACCCATGTTGACCATGCGCTTGAACAAGCTGAGCGCGTTGAAACACTTCGTGCCCGCTTCGAAGCCGCCCTTCACTCCGAACGTCAGAAGGGAGACGCAGTTGTCACCCAGGTAGCGTTTGGCCATGGGATACAAAGGGCTGTCAGGAAATCCGGCGTAGTTGACCCAAGCGACTCGAGGGTGATCGCGGAGAAATTCGGCTACCTTTCGCGCGTTTTCGACATGCCGCTCGACGCGTAGCGCCATGGTCTCGACGCCCTGAAGAAACAGAAAACCATTGAACGGCGACATGGTGGCGCCGGTGTTTCGCTGGGCCACTGTGCGGCAACGGGCGACGAATGCGGCAGCGCCATAATGTTCGACGTAAACGACGCCGTGATAAGCGGGCTCCGGGCGGGTGAGCATGTAATAGCGGTCGGGATAGTCGCGCCAGGGAAATTTTCCGCTGTCAACGATCATGCCGCCAATCGAGGTTCCGTGGCCGCCCATGAACTTGGTCATGGAGTGGACGACGATATCGGCGCCGTACTCGATGGGGCGAAGCAGGATTGGCGTTGCCACGGTGTTGTCGACGATCAAAGGCACGCCGTGCTTGTGGGCGACGCGCGCCAACCCTTCGATGTCCGCGACGTTGCCGGCTGGATTCCCGACGCTTTCGCAGAATACAGCTCGAGTATTCTCGTCGATCAGCGCTTCCACATCTTCGGGGCGATCGCTCTTCGCAAAACGTCCCGCGACACCCTGTTTGGGAAAAATGTGCTCGAGCAGCGTGTAAGTGGCGCCGTAGAGCTGAGGAAGAGAAACAATGTTGTTGCCGGCCTCGGTGATGTTCATGAGCGCGTAGTGGATGGCAGCCATTCCGGAACTGACGCTCAGTCCCTCGACGCCGCCCTCGAGTGCGGCAACGCGTTTCTCGAGGACTGTGTTGGTGGGATTGCCGATGCGGGTATAGATGTTTCCCTGAACTTCGAGATTGAACAAAGCAGCGCCATGCTCCGCGCTATCAAACTCGAAGGCAACCGTTTGATAAATGGGCACGGCTACGGCTTTGGTTACGGGGTCACCGTCGTAACCAACATGAATTGCAATCGTTTCTCGCTTCATCAGATGTTATCTCGGAGTGTGAGCGCCGACCTTCGAATACTTGGCGACCTCAGAAGCGGAGGCGGCGGGAACATAAGCGGGATCCCGGGCGAGTGCTTTGGCAACATCTTGTGTGACGCGACGCGCGGCGAAAGTTGCGCCGTAAGCGAAACGCATCAGGGGGCCGAAGCTGTTCGCCGCGGATACGCCCACGAAGTAGAGGCCGGGAAGGGACGATTCAAAACTGGAGGAAAGCGCGGGTGCGTTTTCAACGGTCTTGACGTTGGCGCGAATGTCGTCGCTGAGGAAGTTCAGGCGCTCGAGATTCACCCTGTAACCGGTGGCAACAATCACGTGATCGGCCGAAATCTCGCGAGTGCTGCCGTCGCGTCCGCGGAGAGCCAGACGAACCTTGTCGTCCTTGACTTGTGCGCTTTCGACCGAAAAACCAAGCACGAGAGGCACGCGCCCTTCGATCATTTTCTTCGCGAACCATCCTCCTGCCGGGCCCAAGTGCGTTTTCACCAGCTTCAGCCGGGCATCTTGGGGCAGAAAGTGCACAGCAAGGGGCCAGTTGCTACAGAACCGCGATTTCAACCCGGGGCCAAGGCCTGACTTCGGATGTCGAATTTTTTGCCAGAAGGGCTGTCGTTTATTCTGCTCCTGCCTTTCGTGAAACTTCAGTTGCGGCGCCCGCGCCAGTAGCTGAACATTCGCTCCGTTCTCGGCGAGTAGCGCTGCCATATCAATCGCGGAAGAACCGCCGCCCAAGACCACAACGCTGCGGCCTCGGAATCGTTCGAGGTCGTGGTGGGCAAAGCTATGAGAGACAAATTCCGGCGGCAATTGCGCCAGGTCAGGAGGGGTAAACGCGAAATGGGTGATTCCCACCGCCAGCACCACTCTCCGGGCCGCGACAACCTCTCCGCTATCCAGTTGCAGCTGAAAACCATTCAACGATTTCTCGAGACTGGTCACGAGCTTGTCCTCAAGCTCCGGCAAGAAGCGATCCTTGAACGCGAGACCAAACGCCGCGAAGGTCTCGAGTTTCACCGGAGTGCCGAGGTCGGCGTATTCAATTCCGCGTTCAGCGCAAAAATGTTTTAGGGTAAAACTCTCTTCAGGATCAGAAACTGTCGAGGCGAAGCCGTCAGACTTCAGGAGCATGCCTTTCGGCATGTGCCGCAACCAACTGTCCATGGGACGGCCGAAAATGCGGAAGGGTATACCTTTGCGTTTCAGGTGCGCGGCGACGGAGAGGCCGTAGGGGCCCGCGCCGATGATGGCTATCTCAGTCATGGTTAGACGAGCGCTACTCCTTTGTAGATTGTGGTCTGACGTTTGGGCCTCAATCGGATGAATCGCAGAGGTCATTTCCGCAGCCTATATGCCAAATCGGGCGCCGAAGAATTCGAGCGTGACCGACCCCTAAATTTCGATAGCAATTTTGTGGCCGCCAGCCATCTTGTAACATATTTGATATCAGCGGCGCGGTGCGCCGGGAACACAGATGGGGAGAACTTCGTTGTCCATGAAGGACAAGCGTTTACCCCTTCCGAGAAAAATCCCTCGGAGATTAAGCAAACTTCTACGTCGAATTGGTGAGGCTTCCGTGCATGCTCGTAACAGTGAAGGTTCTTCAAACTCACCGCCTCGTCCGACGGCCGTTATCGATGGACGCGGACCAAGTTGACCGAAAAAGAGATTCTCCCTGCATAGCCGGAGATCCAGCTTATCAAAACGAACGCTCCGACTTAGCCGCGCCTTACCGGCATTCAAGATTATTTCAGAACAGAGCCGCACGCGCGTCACTTTCGGGCTCATGCTCATCATAAGTCATTACCTGTACGGCCGGGCAGGTAGCCGCAGGCACTCCGTCTGCCGGAGCGGTCAGGCAGAAAGCTGAAAGCGCTGTTGGAGCACGCACGCGCTTAGCGCTATGAGCAAGACATGGTCGTTCGCGACACGCAATCCTTCCTGTCCGGCGTGAAGACTGTCGAGCAGGGTCACCACTTTCTGCTGATCAAACAATGGAATTGAGCGAAGAATCGGGCCTCGAAGCACGTCCTGCACTAGTGTATTGAATTTCCCGTTGGGATCGAGCGTGGCCGGCGGACTCTGAAAAACATGCTTCGGCCTGCGGTAGACGGTATCGGTGACAACGTCACGCACAGCCTCTCTGAGCACGTATTTTTGCGTTGATCCGTGGATCTTTTGTGTCACCGGCTGGGAGCGAATGAGCTCGACCAAGCGATGGTCGAGGAAGGGCACACGGCCCTCGATCGAATGGGCCATTTCCATGCGGTCTCCGAGGTTCGTAAGGAGGTAGTTCGGGAGCACCGTTTTCGACCAGAGGTAGAGCGACTGGTTCAAAGGGTGGCGCCCCGTGAGCTGGCCGGCGACATCGATGTCGTTCAACAAACTACGAGACGCTTCTCTTTCTTTAAATTCCTGCAGGAAAGAATCAGCAAAAATGCCGCGTACCTTTGCCGATTGTGCGCCTGCCGTTTGAATCCAGGAGGGGACGAAACCTAGAACGCGCTTTACGCCCTCCAGAGGCCCTTTGCCATTAGCGGGTAGCGAGGCGAAGGGAGTGGGACTCAGTTGATTGGAAAGCATCATGTCACGGCCAAAATGCAGATAGCCGCCCATGATTTCGTCCGAGCCCTCGCCGGTGAGCACCACTTTGTATCCAGCATCGCGCACAGCGCGACTTAGCAGGTATTTGGCAACGCCGTGGGCGTTAACGCACAGCACTTCGGATTGGCTGATCGAATCACAGAAATTGTCCGCGAGGTCATCGAGCCGGACAGGGATCGGGTAGAATTCTGCACCGGCTCTCGCAGCCATTTCTTTGGCGACTTCGCCTTCGTCGTACTCGGGACGATCGAATCTCAGTGTGAATGCCCGGATAGCCTGAGTGTGGTGACGTGCCGCCAGGCCCACAATCGCGCAAGAGTCGATTCCTCCGCTAAGGTAGCAACCAACCGGAACGTCCGCGCGAAGGCGCATGCGGACGGATTCTTCGAAAACATACCGGAATTCTTCAGCGTACTCGGCGTCCGAACGCTCTGGAACGTGATCGGTCGCCCGTGGGTAATCAAAATCCCAGTAGCGGCTCAACTGGATGCGCTTGTCAGTCGCGACCAAGTAATGTCCGGGAGGGATCTGAAAAACACCATCGAATAAGGTTCGCGTCTGGTGCCCACTAAAGTTGGCGACGTCATACAAAGATTGAGGATTCCAGCGAGCGGCCACTCCTGCGGCAAAGAGAGCTTTCACTTCAGAAGCGAAATACAACGCGCCGTCGTGGAGCGCGTAGAAGAGCGGCTTGATGCCGAAGCGATCGCGCGCGGCAAACAGTGTCCGATTCACGCCATCCCAAATCACGATGGCAAACTCGCCGCGCAAACGGTTCAGGCAGTGAGCGCCAAGATCCTCGTAGAGGTGAAGGGCTATTTCGCTGTCCGAGCGGGTCTTCAAATGATGCCCGGCCTGTTCAAGCTCCTTTTGTATGCATTCGTAATCGTAGAACTCGCCGTTTACGATGATTTGCCGGGAGCCGTCCTCGTTAGGGATGGGCTGATCGCCTGTGGTCAGGTCAATGATGCTCAGGCGTGCGTGCCCGAGACCGACGTGTCCGTCAGGAGATACCCAATAGCGCTGGCCGTCAGGGCCTCGATGACGAAGGGCTTTCGTCGCATTTTCGAGAGCCACCCTGGAGACTGGTGCGGCCGGCGAGAAAATGGCAACAATTCCGCACATCTACAAAACTCCTTCGGTAAAAAGATGGACGTTTGACATTAGCACGCAACCGTCCGAAATCTGCCCAATCCAGCACACAACTGTGTAGGCTTATGAGTGGTAGTTAATTGTAAGACCATAGACCGGCGGCCAAGATTTTTATTGTCAAAAGCACACACAAGAAAACAATAGTCAACGAGAAGCCGAGCCCTGCTCGAGAGTAGGGCGCGGACCGACATTCGCACGGCATTGCCTGGCCCGGCTCGATAGAAACTGATTTCCCACGATTGAGAAGTGGCTTTCTGTAAACGTACCAGGAATATGCAAACAGCCACAATTCGTCGGTCGTGAAATCCTTTGTTTTCAGCGGTCTAGCGTCGATCAAACCAGGGCATGCCTGGCACGACTTTGGCTGGTCGATTGCGCCTCTATATTTGCGAACTGGACCGAAATATCTCGCGCGCACAGGATAACGGAGGATCCGGCAAGGTGAAACCGACCGTTCTAGTGGCCACGACGCTGCGATGGTTCTCGACCGCAAGGCTGATGATGGCCCTGACGGACGCGGGATGCATCGTCAAGGCTGTCTGCACTGCCGATCACCCGCTGCGCACAACGAGCGTCGCGCAAGAAATATACGAATATAGCGGTCTTTATCCGGTTGAGTCGTTCGCAAAAGCCATCGAGCGTGCAAAGCCAGATTTTATTATTCCGGGCGACGACCTTGCCGTGCAGCATCTACATGACCTCTACAATCTCGAACGAAGCAAGAGCAGCGATGGAGAAAGCATTTCTGCACTGATTGAGCGGTCCCTCGGTGACCCGAAGAGCTTTCCGATCGTGTATTCCAGAGCCGACTTTATTCATCTCGCCGAAGAAGAGGGCATCCGCACGCCCAAGACACAGATGATCGCGAATATCCGCGAGCTCAGGGAGTGGGGCGCGCAGATGGGCTATCCCGCGGTGATTAAAGCGAACGGCACGTGGGGCGGCGAAGGTGTGCGAGTGGTCCGATCGCAGCGCGAAGCAGAGCGCGCATTTCGAAGGCTGCGAAAGCCGCCCATTGCAGCGCGGGTGGCGAAAAGAGTTCTTCTGGACCGTGACACAACTTTGGTCTGGCCATTCCTCACTCGCCGCCAAAATGTTGTGAATGCGCAGGCGTATGTCGGCGGCCGTGAAGCGACGACTTTGGTGGTTTGCTCGAAAGGCACCGTGCTCGCCGCGCTGCATTTTGAGGTGCTGTGCAAGCAGAGTTCGAATGCGCCGGCGAGTGTCGTGCGGTTGATCGAAGATCCGGACATGATCTCCGCCGCGGAAAAGATGGTGCGCCGCCTGAATCTTACGGGGTTCGTAGGCTTCGACTTCATGCTGGAAGCACAGACAGGGAACGCGTACCTCATCGAAATTAATTCGCGACCGACTCAAGTGGGCCATCTTCGACTGGGACCGGGGCGCGACCTGCCGGCGGCGATGCATGCTGCAATGTCCGGCGGAGTTGTGGGTGAAACGACAAAGGTCACCGAGAACGACACGATCGTTTTCTTTCCGCAGGAATGGCTACGGAATCCGATAAGCCCGTTTCTGCAGTCGGGTTACCACGACGTTCCATGGGAAGAACCCGCGTTGCTTCGCGCGTGCTTGCGGAAGCAGCGAAACTGGCGCTCGTGGTTTTCGCAAAAAGAACCGAGTAAGGCTTTCCTGGAGGCGCGGCTGCCGCGGCCATGAGTATTTTACCCAATGCCCACGACTCTCGCTGGCTCGGTCCGGCCAACAGTTCCGCTGAGACGATTGCCAAGCGGTTGGGGCGTTCAAACGGAAATTCGCGCTCTCAGGTTCACGCGCCAGACGGCGCCGCGACGGCTTCAGAATTGTTACTGGATCCAGTTGCGGTGCGTCCTACGATTCGCGCGCAGACTCAGAAGAATATGCCGCTTCATGTCATAAAATTTGGTGGAACATCCGTTGGCGACGCACATTGCATCGCGCGAGTAATGGAGATCATTCGGCACGCATCGCGCGAGAGCGACCTGGTGGTGGTTGTTTCGGCAATGAGCGGTGTAACGAACAAGTTAGTCGGCGCGGCTCTGCAGTCGGAGGCGGGAAACTATCCCGCGGCCGCAAGTATTCTCGAAGAGCTACGGAGCCAGCACGAGCTGGCGGCTCAGACGCTGATTCATTCAGCCGCCGAACTGGAACGATTGCGTCAGAAAACGAATTTAGTTTTGCAGGAAGGCAGCGATTTATGCCGGCGAACGAGCCTATCGCGTGAGTTGACCCTGCGGGCCCGGGACGCCATTTCCAGCCTGGGCGAGCGTCTCTCCGCGCCTCTTCTTGCGGCGGCTTTGACGGAGCATGGAGTTCCGAGCGAGGCGATCGAAGCTACAGAAGTATTAGTGACTGACGATTGCTTCGGAGGCGCTGAGCCTCTCATGGACCTTACGCGCAAGCGCTGCGAGGCGCGTGTACTGCCGCTGCTGCAAAATGGCATCGTTCCGGTGATAACGGGATTCATCGGGGCTACGGTGAACGGCGAGCTCACGACTTTGGGACGCGGCGGTTCCGATTATTCGGCGACAATTTTGGGTGCGGCGTTCTCTGCTGATGAAGTGACGATTTGGACGGACGTGGATGGCGTGCTAACGTCGGATCCGCGCATGGTGCCCGGCGCGTGTACGATACCCGAGATTTCCTACCGCGAAGCTGCCGAACTCGCGCATTTTGGCGCGAAAGTTCTGCATCCAAAGACTCTTCGTCCCTTGATGCAAACTCATACACCGCTCTGGATCCGCAATACTTTTGCTCCTGAGAAAACCGGGACGAAGGTAACGCCTGAGGGTTCTTTAGACGATGGCGGCGTGAAGGCTCTTACTGCGTTCAGCGATGCGGCCTTGATTCGAGTTGGTGGCCCAGCCATGGCTGGCGTGGTGAACGTTCTCGCACGCACATTCACGGCAATTGCAGCCGCGCAAGCCGATGTGTTGCTCATCCTTCATTCCTCCTCGCAAAACGATGTGAGATTCGTGGTTCCGTCCGCGCTGGCCAAAGCGACAGTTGAAGCTCTGCGCCGCGAGTTCGCACAGGAGCTGGCGGTTGAAATTGAGGACCACATTACGCTCGACTCGACGATCGGAATCATAACCGTCGTCGGCCAAAATATGGGCGAAGTATCCGCGATCATCGGGCGCACTTTTAACGCCTTGCAGCGAGAGAATGTGGATATCATCGCCATCGCGCAGGGTTCTTCGGATTGCAACGTATCCTTTGTGGTGGGCCGGGATGGGGTGAAGGCGGGGCTTATGAGCACCCATCGCGAATTTCAATTGGGCTTGATGGAACCGGAAGAATTTCCCGCGAAGTAAAAAACCGCGAAGAAAAAATCAACGAACAGCAAATCGCCGCACCTAGTTTCCCAGATGCTCGCGCCTAATTTTCCAGATGCTCGCGAAGGATGCCGAGCATTCTCCTGAGCGGTTCCGCAGCTCCCCATAGAAGCTGGTCACCTACCGTGAAGGCACCGAGGAATTCCGGACCGAGCTTCAACTTGTGCAACCGTCCAACCGCAACGTTTAGCGATCCGGAGACTGCTGTTGGTGTGAGGCAACGCACGGTGGATTCCTGATTGTTTGGAATAATGCGCACCCAGGGATTGCTGTTGGCAAGGATTTGCTCGATGTCCTGTTGCGGAATATTTTTTTTGAGCTTTATGCACAATGCCTGGCTATGGCAGCGCATCGTACCCACTCGCACGCAGATGCCATCCACCGGCACAGGAGGATTTAGGCCCATGATCTTATTCGCTTCGGCCATGCTCTTCCATTCTTCGCGGGTTTGCCCATCCGGCATGGGGCGGTCGACCCACGGAATCAGGCTGCCGGCCAGAGGCGCGCCCAATTCCTTAGTGGTGATGCCAGAGTCTCGCTGCGCGTGGGTCACCATGCGATCCAGTTCTAGAGCGCTTTCGGAGGGAGTCGCGCGCGTCGGCACGGTGATGTATTCCATTTGCTTGACCAGTTCGAGCACCTTCGCAGCGCCCGCGCCCGACGCCGCCTGATAGGTCATCGTCGTCATCCACTCGACCATTCGCGCCTTGAAGAGCCCGCCGACGGCCATCAGCATCAGGCTGACGGTGCAATTGCCGCCCGCGAAAGCTTGCACGCCTTTTGTCAGACCGTCTCGAATTACGTCCGCGTTTACGGGATCGAGGATGATCACTGCATCGTCGGCCATGCGAAGAGTGGAGGCGGCGTCGATCCAATAGCCCTTCCATCCGGCCTTGCGCAGCGGACTGTAAATCTCCGTTGTATAGTCGCCGCCCTGGCAACTGATCAAGGCGTCGCAAGCCGCGAGCATCTTTAAATCTTTTGCATCTCTCAGCTTGCTGCCATCGCCCGATTCTTTGGGCGCAGGGCCTCCGATATTGGAAGTGGAGAAGAAGATTGGCTCAATGCCGGAGAAATCATTCTCCTCGCGCATCCTCTGCATGAGGACGCTGCCGACCATGCCTCTCCAACCAATCAGACCCACGCGCAAGATGTAGCCTCCGGGAACCTTAATAGTTTACCTGTATGGGATTCTTGCCGGAATAGAATCTGCAGCTACGGATAACGAAAGTAGCAGCAGTCTGGGCGTTCTCCACTATTTCTTTGCGTACGTCTGCTTGTACCAATCCCACGTGCGTTGAAGGCCGGCGCCGAAATCGACGCTGGGGATATAGCCGAGTAATGTACGGCCGAGGCTGATGTCCGCTTGAGAATGCAAAATATCTCCGGTGCGGGGCGGATCGTATTTTGCTTGAATGGACTTTCCGGAGATTTTTTCGAGCTGCTTCAACACCTGGTTCAGCGTGATCCGTGAGCCGGTGCCGACGTTGAAAACTTTGCCCGATGCGCCTGGGGCTTCGCACGCACGCAACGTAGCGTCCACGACGTTCTCGACGAAAGTGAAATCGCGCGATTGTTCACCGTCGCCATAGACGACGGGCTGAGTGCCCTCGAGCACCGCGAGCATGAATCGCGAAAGCACGCCTGAGTATTGAGACGTTGGGTCCTGGCGCGGCCCGAATACATTGAAGTAGCGAAGAGAAGCGTTTTCGACGCCATAGACGCGCCCAAAGACTTCGGAATACATTTCGCCGACGAATTTCGTCACGCCGTAGGGAGAAATTGGGTGAGGAACCATCGTTTCGACTTTCGGTAATGTCGGAGTTTCGCCATAGGCGGAGGATGACGCCGCGAAAACGATACGCTTCACCTTGGCATCGCGCGCCGCGACGAGGACGTTTAGCGTGCCGTCAATATTCACGCGGTTGGTTTCGATGGGGTCCGCGACCGAACGGGGCACAGAAGTGCGCGCTGCCAAGTGGATTACGTAGTCGGCGCCGTTGCATGCGGATTGCACGGCAGCGAGGTCGATAATGCTGCCTTTGTGGAAATCGATCTTCGAAGCCGCGTTTTGGAGGTTTTTTTCTTTGCCGGACGAAAGGTCGTCAAGAATGGCGACACTCTGGCCGCGGCGAACGAGCTCGTCCACCAAGTTCGACCCGATAAATCCGGCGCCGCCGGTCACAAGGTAACGCATGAATCCACCTTTCCGTAATTCAACAGAGACTCCAATCGGTGAGTCGAGAGGGATCCGGCGATCGGTAGAGCCCCAAGAATCTAGAGGCTAGAATCGCTTCTTCTAGGATATGCGATTGCACGGCCTAACGGAGGAAAGTCTTGGCGCATCCGAAACGTAAAATGCACTACGCCTAGTTGGCCCCTTTTTCCGTCGAAAACTTATAAATCGTCTGCGACTGGAAGGTCGAGCCAGGACGGAGGATGGTTGAGGGGAAGTTGGGGTGATTGATCGAATCGGGGAAGTGCTCCGTTTCAAGGCATACCGCGCCGAACTTGGGATATGCGATGCCGCGCTTGCCAACGATGCTGCCATCGAGACCGACGGTGGTGTAGAGCTGGGCTCCCGGTTCGGTGGTCCAAACTTCCATGACGCGGCCGTTGCCCGGATCGGTGACCCGGGCGGCAAAGCGCATCTCGCCGGGCTTTCCATTTACAACGTAATTGAAATCGTACGCACCGGGCAGCGGATCGAGCGGCGTGGTGCGCGCGCCAACCGCCGTGGGTTTGGTGAAATCGAGCGGAGTGTCCTTGATAGGCGCGATTTCCCCGGTGGGAATCATGGTGGAATCAACCGGCGTGTATGAATCGGCGTTGATTTCGACTGTGTCTTTCAACACATCGCCCGCACCCGCTAGATTGAAATACGTATGGTTGGTTAGATTCACGATCGTCGGCTTATCGGTAGTCGCGGTATATGCAATCTTCAGAGAGTTGTCTGCCGTGAGCGTGTATTGCACGGAGACGGTAAGCTTCCCGGGGAATCCTTCTTCACCGTCCGGGCTGGTGTAGGTCATGCGCACGCCAGCCTCGAAGGTCGCCTCGACCGGCTCAGCTTTCCATACGCGCCGGTCAAAACCAACGTTTCCGCCGTGGAGCGTATTCGGGCCGTTGTTGATCGCGAGCGTGTACTGAGCGCCGTCCAGTGTGAATTTTCCTTTGGCGATGCGGTTCGCAACGCGGCCGATAACTCCCCCGAAATGCGGATGAGGCCCGAGATAGCCTCTTAAATTGTCGAAGCCGAGCACGACGTCGCCGAATTTCCCGTTGCGATCGGGCACCCACAACTCGACGAGAGTGGCTCCATAGGTGATGATCTTGGCGGATGCGCCCGCGGGGTTCTTCAGCGTGTACATCTGAATCTCAGTGCCGTCGTCAAGTTTTCCAAATATGCTGGTTTGCACGCTCGCCCTCATGATTGGTTTTCTTGCCTTGGTGTAGTTGCCCTGCTGTTTTGCACTCGCGCCAGGGGAAATTAGAAGCACAAGGAGAGTGGCAAGCACCAGTCTGACGACCGCCGTGGACTGCTGAAGTCTACCTGTCAGTGGATTGCGCTGAGATTTTTGCGGCGGACTGCCGAGAAGAACAGGTTTAGTAATCATTCGCTCCTGTCACTAGGCGGGCTTAATCAAGGATTCCCGATTTAGTCTCAACCTGGCCGCCAATATACTCTTAGGCGCGCCCGCAGGCAATTCTTCGCTCTTGCTATCGCTCTCTTGCCCAGTCCGGCCTCCAGTAGGTGCATTACGTCCGCTGGAATGCTTGTGACAAAAAATGTCATTTCGGCATTTCCGCCCGCTAGCTCCCTCCGACAATGTCGCGTCGAGCGTCGCGCGGCATAAGGCAACGGGCATCCGCTCCGAAACCGCGTGTCAACGAGGTACAGGTTAGGACAGTTTCACCCTGAACTGTAGTGCCACTTCTACCTGTCCTTTGTTTGTTCCCTCGACCAGTAGATACGTGCCGAGCTCGGTCCATACACTGTTCTCATGATGAGAAGCCGCGGTGACGTTTGCCACTTACTATTGTCTTCATCTGAACCAGTAAACACCAAAAAGCCCGCAATTGGGGCTGTTGTCGCCCTACTTGCGACGCTCGTCCTTCTTGTGGTTTCGATAGGGCTGTCGAGTTGCGCCGGCGTAGTGAGCAAAGGTGCATCGGGTTCAGGCTCGAGTGGGGGTTCAGGATCGGGCGGCGGCTCGGGAACGGGGACGGCGACGCTCTCCGCGAACCCGGCCAGTGTGAGTTTCGGCAGTATTGCGGATGGAACCAAAACGAGCCAGTCCGTTACGCTGACAAACACTGGCACAGCGACAGCTGATATCACGTCGGCGGTGGTATCTGGAGCGGGCTTGTCGATCGCCGGCACGGCACCATCAGAAATCGCAGCGGGATCAAGCGCCACAATCCAAATTCAATTTGCGCCCCTAGCCCCCGGCGCTGTTACCGGCAGTCTTTCAGTGTCGAGTGATGCTTCTAACCCACAGATTGCAATCGGAGTTACCGCAACCGGTTCGGGGCCTCTCTTCGCGATATCTCCGGCCTCAGTGACTTTCACCAACATCATCGCTGGCCAATCCAGTTCGCAGCCCGTCACTATCTCCAATGGCGGAAATGCGCCGCTCACCTTGAGCGCAGCGAGCGTCACCGGTACGGGCTTCGCAACAAACGGACTCTCTGGAACGGCATCAATCGCTGCGGGCCAGAGCATGACGTTCAACGTTGTGTTTACTCCGCCCGCCGCAGCAACGGATGCAGGAATGATCAGCTTCGCTGACAATGTACCGGGTTCGCCGCAAGCATTGGCTCTTTCGGGAACGGCGATTGCTTCCACGGCCACTTTGACTACCACTCCGGCCGTCATTACTTTCGCCAATACATCAGTTGGCGCCACGAGCAAGCAGGCTGTCACGCTGAAGAATTCCGGGGATGAGTCCATAACCGTCAATTCCTTCACGCATACCGGTTCGGAATTCAGCGTCACAGGACTTAGCACGCCGATGACACTCGCGGCTGGCCAGAGTACAAGCTTTACTGTCGCATTCACTCCCACCAAGGCCGGCAGCGCATCCGGCGACGTCAACGTCTCCGGTGAAGTTGGCAGCGCGGATCCTTCGGCAACTGTCGCGATGTCCGGCACGGGAACCGATGGCCAGCTCGGAGCAAGCCCGGCAACCGTTAGCTTCGGGAATATCAACGTCGGCAGCACGGGAAGTTCGACAGTCACGCTGACGAACTCGGGAACTGCAAGCACAACCATCTCCGGAGCCAGCGTTACTGGAACGGGTTTCACCTATACCGGTTTGTCCGCCCCGCTGACACTTAGCGCTGGTCAGAGCACGTCATTTACCGCACAGTTCAAGCCGACTTCAACGGCGAGTTCAAGCGGCAGTATAACGGTGACCAGCGACGCCTCAAATCCGAGCGTCGCGGTAAGCTTGACTGGGACGGGCGCGCAGGGAGCGCTGTCCGCAACTCCGACGAGCGTTGCGTTCGGCAGCGTCGCCACGGGTAGTACAAGTTCGCAAACGATCACCCTGAAGAATACGGGGACTTCAAGCGTAACTGTGTCGGCAATGTCTGCGACAGGCACCGGCTTCAGCGATTCGAGTATGTCACCGTCGTCCACGATCGCCGCGGGCGGCAGCGCGACTTTCACCGCAACGTTCAAGCCCACTGCGGCTGGAGCGGATACCGGCTCAATCTCAGTATCGAGCAACGTGCCAAGTTCTCCCATTACGATTCCTCTGAGCGGCACCGCGACAACTGCCAGTCAGTTGCTAGAAGTGAGTCCGAGCAGCATAAGTTTTGGCACCGTGGATGTGAGTTCTACCGGTTCGGCGAGTGTTACGCTGACGAATAACGGAAGCGCAAGCGTCATCATTTCGAGCGTTGGCGTCACTGGATCTGAATACCGTGCGACCGGCGTGAATGCTAATACGACGCTCACACCCAACCAGACTGCCACACTGGATGTCACGTTTACCCCGACAGCCGCCGGGAGTCAGGCGGGGAGCATTTCTGTAGTCAGCACCGCAACCAACTCTCCTGCGGCGGTCACGTTGTCGGGCACAGGAGCAACATCAGGCGGAGCAGGAGGAGGAGGTGCACCAAGCACTGGCGCCCCTCTATGCGGATTGCCAGATGATGGCAAGGGACATATGCCATCCGATTGGGCGACGTTTACACCGCCTTCTGCTGTTGGGGGAACGTATACGGATGCCCTAGGCTCTGCGACAGGATCGGGCGCAGGCTGTGTGGTAAAGCGCCTAACGGTGGGAGGAGATACGGCGCATTACTATTCCACTCACGAGCCGATGAACAGCAACGATACATATGTCTTCGTTGCCGGGGGAGGAACGTGCGGGAGCGGCGGAGGGTGGTGCGTCATAGACTTAAACGGAAATGTGATTGTGAATGACGCGCACATGCCATCCCCCACTAACCCTACCACGCTGTTCATGTGGTCGGCCACCACACCAGCTCTCTTCTACTATACAAACAACAACTCTCTGATGAGCGCGACGATCATCGGCTCGAATACGATCAGTATCTCGACGGTGTTTACGTTCTCGCAGTATAGCTACATCACGATTCCTGATGAGACACGCATTTCGCTTGACGGGACGACCATCGGACTTGTGGGCGAGCATACAGGCAGCGGTACGGCAAATGCGGATATATTCAGCTTCAATTTGGATAGTCTGAGCCAATCGGCCATTTTCACAACATCGATGAGTGGAAGCTGCACCGTTCATGCCGGTTCGGAATATAGCGGGTCCGGCGCTGCACCATTCCCAATGGGATCGACAGACATCGTAGGCGGCTGCATCCACAAAATCATCATGTCCACCGACAACCGTGTGGAAGTCGAATGGCACTCGAATACGGAACCGAACATGGATGCGGCTTGCAAGTCTGCGTTTGCCGCAGGGGCGTCATGCAAGTCGATTATCACTGCAGGCGGAACTCTATTTAACATGCAGAGTGGAACGACTCACACGGATTCGTACGAGAGCCTTACGGGCGGAGAGAATATGTACATGTCGCTCTGGGACCCGTCACCCAACGGAACACAAGCGAATGACCCTTGCCCGCAGCACGGCGGACACTCGAATATGAACGATGCGAACAACGCCGTCTCTTGCGCCTTTACAACAGTGTTCACCGGAGGACACATCAGCACGGCAGGCACGGGACCGTCACAGCCGTGGTTCTTGATCGCCTATGACGACACGAGCCGTCCGAAGTCGCCGGAATGGTGGACAACGAGCTCAAACTACGTGGCTCCCACGAACACGTCGTGCAATCAATTCACGAGCGCGGGCAGTGCGTTTCCGGGGGACTGCTGGTTCCCCTATGAAAGCGAAATGGTCCTGGTTCGAGCGGACAGCGCCGGGAACGAGTCTGCATTGGGAGGCACGTCCGGAAAAGTGTACCGGTTGGCCTGGTCGCGCACACGAGACGACAGCTCCTCATTCTGGGGACAGCAGCGTGCCGCCCTTAGCCGGGATGGAAGATACGTGATTTTCTCATCGAATATGGCCTATCCGTCAGGGAATTGCTCGAACCCAAGCGACTTGGCATGCGACGACGTCTACCTGGTCGGCCCACTGTTCTAGAGGCGTGGAAGATGCGGCGACTTGGTGTAGGCATGGCCCATACGAGATCCGTCCAATGGGAAGCTTTCTTGGAGCGCATAGTCAGCGCGGCCATGGTTGCATGGAAGCATCCGAGGCGCGGCGAAAGTTCTCTTGATGGGCAAGGACAAGCTCGTCACCCCTATATATCTCGCCACATAGCCGCCCTAAATGAGTAACGAACCAGTTGTTGACTTAATCGGTTCGGGTCGCGTAACGTACAGCAAGCCGAAAGACGCTCCAATCAATCGGACCGGGGACAAATTCCGGTTTCCTGCACAGTCAGCGCTATGAAATTGTTTCGCCTTAACACCGATTATCGAATACGGCCCCAGAATGCCAAGGCAGCGGACAAGCATACGTCCCGACGCGGACTGATCGCTATTCTGTCTGTTCTTGCCCTGATGCTGGCGGTCATCAGCCTTTCCAGATGCCCAGGCGCCGTGAGTAGGAACGCCTCAACTGCCGCATTGACTGGTTTAGCAATTTCGCCCGCCTCGTACAATTTTGGAAACACCGCAGTAGGCCAGAGCAGCACTTCGAACGTAGCTCTCACAAATAACGGAAGCTCGAACGTCATCATTTCAAGCGTAAGCGTCACGGGAAGTGAATTCAGCGCAAGCGGCGTGAGTGCGGGCACGACGCTGGCACCCAACCAGACGGCTACACTCATCGTCACGTTCGCTCCGACAGCTTCGGGAAGTGCGACCGGGAGTGTCTCCGTAGCGAGCAACTCGACAAACTCTCCTACGATCGCCTCTCTGTCAGGTACCGGAGGATCAGGAGGGGGAAGCGCGCAGAGCAGCAGCGCGCCCCTCTGCGGCCTGGCGGATGACGGCAACGGACACATGCCATCCGATTGGGCGAGCTTTGTACCTCCTTCTTCTGTTGGTGGAACGTATACGGATGCGCTAGGCAGCGTATCTGGAGGCTCAGGCTGCGTCGTAAAGCGCTTAACCGTGGGAGGAGATACCTCGCATTACTATTCCACACACGAGCCCATGAACAGCAATGACACATATATTTTCATTGCCGGGGCGGGAACATGCGGGAACGGCGGTGGATGGTGCGTGATAGACACAAACGGGAAGGTGATCGTCAACGATGCGCACATCCCCGCTGGGGGATTGCTTATGTGGTCTGCGAACCCCGCTACTCCAAACCTTTTCTATTACACGAAAAACAATGCTTTGATGAGCGCGACGATAACCGGCGCGAATGCACTCAAGACTTCTCTCGTTCACACTTTCAATCAGTACAGTTACATCACGATCCCAGACGAAACTCGGATTTCCTATGATGGTTCAACCATCGGCCTGATTGGAGAGCATGCGGGCTCGGGCACCGTTGCGCTCGACGCTTTCAGCTACAACCTGAATACGCTAGCGCAGTCCAACGTGTTTACGACCCAGACCGGCGGCAGTAACGGAATCGCGGCTTCAGGCGCAGGACTTTGCGTAATAACCGGAGCACCAACACCACTGGGTTCGACGGACATCGGGGGTTGCTTTCACAAAGTCATAATGACAACAGAGAACGCGTTGGAACTAGAGCTGCACCCGAACCTCGATACGGGAATGCCGTTGGGTTGCATTTCAGCTTTTAACGCCGGTTATTCGTGCAAGGCTCTGATTGGGTCTGGCGGATCGCTATCGTTGATTGTGAGTGGCACGACGCACAGCGATACCTTCTTGAGCCTCACGGGTAACCAGAACATGCGCGTTCAGCTCTGGGACTCCTCACCGAATGGAACGAATGCGAATGATCCCTGCTACAACAACGGCGGGCATTCGGAGATGAATGAGGACACACTGGCTGTGAATTGCGTCTTCACGACGATCTTTACCGGCGGACATTTAAGCACGGCAGGCACAGGACCGTCACAGCCCTGGTTCTTGATCGCCTATGACGACACGAGCCGCCCGGCATCACCAGAATGGTGGACAACTAGTTCAAACTACGTGATCCCTGCCCATACGTCGTGCAGCCAATTGACGAGCGCCGGTAGTGCACTTCCGGGGGATTGCTGGTTCCCCTATGAAAGCGAAATGATCCTAGTTCGAGCGGATAGCGCCGGGAATGAGTCTACGCTGGGAGGCACGCCCGGGAAAGTCTACCGGCTGGCCTGGTCGCGGACGCGAGATGACAGCTCCTCGTTCTGGGGACAGCAGCGTGCCGCCCTTAGCCGGGATGGAAGATACGTGATCTTCTCCTCGAATATGGCCTATCCGTCAGGGAACTGCTCGAACCCAGGCGACTTGGCATGCGATGACGTCTATATGATCGGCCCACTGTTTTAAGGCCGCGGCACCAAACGCGGAAACGTTATTGCCGGACGATCACGCCGTTGGACTCTCGAGGAAGATCTTACCGCAGACAGATTTCTTCCGGGACCGTGCACATCTCTTCTCAGTAAGCCACCCGAAATACCTCATAAATCTGACCTGAGTAAACGCAACGATACTTTGCTCCGTCCAGATCTATAGGGGCGTCAGAACAACTGGTGAGAGGCAAATACGGCCTTAAACTTCCCAATGGATAGTACACAACATATTCCGGTTGGTGAAGTTTGATGAATTCGTGCAGGTCTTGCTGTTGCGCAGTTATCTCGCCAGCCGAGAATCCGCCTGGGGCATCGCATTCATAACTGTGAATCCTAGCGGACGTTAAAAACGCCCGATTACCGGGGGGCAGGGGCAAATCGATCGCGCGGGCAATGATGCCTGATTCGCAATTGTAATTATCGATGACAATCGCGCTGTCTTGACTCATCGCCGCTTTAAGAAACTTGGATACCTCCTGAACATGCGTTGGATACTGAACCAGCGGAGACACAGAGCGAAACTTATCGGCGAACCGCCAATTCATTTGGCTAAACAACAGGACCAGAGCAAAGTTTGCGATCAGTCCGCCGATGAAAACCGTCACGACGGCTGTTCGAAATTGACCTGAAGTTTTTGCCAGAAGAGTTTTGACGCCATAGCCGCCCGCGAGCGCCAGAAGTGTCGCGAGCGTCATGGAGTAGCGAGCTGAGGGCCATGTCGCGCCGGAAATGAGATCGTAGAATTGGACAATCGTGAAAGCCAACACGATGACGAAATAATCCCGTACGGGCGGACCATCATGCCTAGCGACCCAAAGTCCGTAAAGGATGGCTGCAATCCCAAAAGGCGATAACGTGATTAGCATCACGCCCGGATGAAAGGTCAAAATGTACAGGAAACTGTGCTGAGCGAAAGTCCCAATTTCCGCAGTCCACGCCTTCTGCGCGGTCAAATAATGGACCGGATCTCGAAATTTCATCCAGCAGTAAATCATAAAGATGACCGGCCAAACTGCAGCGGCAGCGGCGAATACCAAAACGGGCTGGAGCTCACTGAGGCGCCAAAAAGTTCGACGAGCGATTCTTGTTAAAGGCCAAAGCAAGCTCAATCCAATCGCTAAGATCAATACCCAGGCTTCGTATCGTATTGCCGCAGCGCACGTCACCGCCAGGCCGCTCAATATCAGTAGCCCAAATCGACCGGTTCTTCTGAAGCGAAAAAGCAAAGCAAGGCCCACCAATAAGAAGAACAAGTAGGGCACTTCAGACGAAGACGTTGTGCTATATCCGACGTGGAGCGAGTAAAAAGCATACAGAATCAGCGAGTAATCCGCCGCAGTACCATCAAACAGTTCATATGCGCTGAGCCAAAGGAAATAGAGCGAGGCGATGCCCAACACCAGGCTCAAGATCCTCGTGCCAAGAAGTACGTTACCCAGCAAAGAAGAGGGAACCGCCATCAGCCAAAAATGCAGCGGCAGGTATGGGCCGAATGCGTCCAGGTGCCAGTCTTTGTGCTGAAGCCAGATTGCCGTTCCCACAGCGCGAGAAACGGCGTCTCCACCGTCATTGCAGGAAAAAAAGAAACAAATGATCCTGAGCACCGCACCAATCAGTAGAAATGAAAGCGAAGTGCTGGAAAAACCCGGAAGATCTGAACTTCGGGGAGCGTAACTTCCCGAGAAGGCCGCCTCAGTACGCGTTGTATTCACGACCAATTTCTTTTTGCGGGACGATCTCGAAACACGATCGAGCCCAATCCGTTTGAAAGGAAGAGCCAGCATTTCCTGGCCGCGATTTTGACCTGAGTGCACCCATGTTATTTCTCTCAAGTAGATGGGATAGAACCGGTTCGCGCTCCGAGTATTCGCGTGTTTTGTTCCACGCTCGCTTGCAGGACCGCTTACCTGCATCGAAGGGGCACAAAATCAGGAATTATCGAGTCCTGACACCTTTGCCCATGCCGAGGAGCAATTCGCCGGCAAGGATCTGGGAATTCGGAGCTTTCAGTAAATCCATGTGGTCGCCTGGAATCACTTTTACTTCGCTCCCGCCGTTCGAGAGCTTGCACCAGTACAGCCGGGGATCCAAGGAACGGACAACACCGCTGTATTTCCAGGATTCTTCACCGATTATTACGACAGTTTTTCCAGGGTAAGTCGTGGGGTGATAACGATACACATTGCGCCAAGCCCGTTCGTCAACTTCATCCATTAACTCGATTGGTAACGGTATGAGTTGATTTTCAAGCTTGATGGGCTTCGTCTGTTTTGAAATCAGGCCAATGCGTTCTCCCGCCCATCGCGCGATACCCTTTGGGCCGCGCTTCAAAAAGTTCCGGGCGCGCCAGACTGCCCGCTGAGCGCGGAATCCTATCCCTTCCCACAAGGTTCTTGGATGCTGAGGATCAGCGCATTCAATGATGCCGAGAAAAGCGACTTGCTGCCCCGCTGACACAAGAATTTGCGCCATTTCGAATGCAACATATCCGCCTCCACACCAGCCGAGGAGGTAGTACGGCCCGTTCGGTTGTTTCGCGCGCAACTCGTTGACGAACCGAGCCGCTCTCACGGGAATCGGCTCCATATCTTCATTGGGCGCTGGCATTTGGGCTTCGAGACCATACACCGGCTGGTCCGGGCCGAGGAGCAGCGAAACTTCGCGGAATGGAAGGACTGTGGTGCCATATCCTCCGGGGATTAAATAAAGGGGCGGACGTGATCCGTTAGCTTGAATGGGCACGACTGGCGACCAGGGCTCGGGTTCAGTCCTGGAAGGCTTGCTTGCCATGGTGATAACTTCAGCCATCTGTCTGATTGTCCGGGCATCGAATAGCGTTGAAAGACCAAGCTCGACGCCATATGTTTGCTTGATTCTGCTGAAGAGTTGCACGCCGATCAGCGAGTGGCCACCGAGGTCGAAGAAGTCTTCGTCCAGACCGGCCGAATCAATTCCCAGCAGGTCCTGCCACCAGCTGGTCAGTACGGTTTCAACTTCATTGGAAGCCGGGGCGAGTATTCCAGCGGAAGGCGGACAAGGCGGCTCCTCGTACCCAACAGCGCTCTGTTTGTATCCCAACGGCGTTTCAGGTTGATGACTCATAATTGCCTTCGCTCGCGGGTTTTGCGACTGGTGCTGCGCCTGGGAGCTCTTATCACGAAGAATGAACCGCTTTTATGTGTAAGCCAAGTACCAAATCGTTCTTTAGTAATATATTTATAACTTGCGGATTTGATGCTTGCTCTCGCGAAGACTCCGCGGGCATTCGCGATAAAAAGTCGTCCTAGCTGTACCCGTACCCATAGCCGTAGCTCTGGTAATACGTCGAGCCGTAGGCATGGGTATCTTCGACTGCATTGAGCACAACACCGAGAATATTCCGCCCTTTAAGTTCTTGAAACGCCCTTTGTGCAACGGCTCCGGGTGTCGATCCCGCTCTCACCACGAACAGAATACCGTCGCAGGAATCGGCGATCACGGTAGCGTCCGCAACAGGGAGGCAGGGCGGGGCGTCGATAAGAACCCAATCGAAAGCGTGTGCGACGCGTTTGAGCAGAACATTCAGGCGGCCGTTCGAAAGCAGCTCGCTCGGGTTTGACACCTTCGTGCCGCCGCCGATGAAGAATAGGTTCCCTTCGCCGCCGCTCTGAATGACGGACATTTCATCGGCATCGCCGCGCAGATAATCCGTCAGGCCCGGCGTTTGCGGCGCGCCGAGCGCCTGGTGCAGACGAGGGCAGCGCATGTCGCCATCAATGATCAGAGCGTGACGATCGGGCTGGCGAACGATTGACTGAGCCAGATTGGATGTGACGAACGTCTTGCCCTCGGCCGGGACTGAACTCGTCACGAGCACGACGGAGAGCGGTTGAGCTGACCGAATTTGATAGAGCCGCGAGCGCAGCGTGCGGAATTGCTCCGCGCCTCGACCACTGCCCTCCGAATTGATGAAGACATTTACATCCGGGTCGACATGCCATGCGGGACGTGCGCAGTGCAACCGCAAATCTTCAAAGCGCAGCGCGCCGTCAGGCGGCGGGGGCAGTATAGCTGGGTTCGGAAGCCTGTTTTCAGGCGCCGCGACTGCGGCGCTAGGCATGCGCACCGTGGAGTGACGGGGCGGTTCGGCCGGTACAACCGCCGCCGGATGTTGCGATTGTGAGGTCGCACGCTCCTGCTCGGCTTTCTTTAGTGCTTCATGGATGCGGCTCATGGCTTCCTTTCGCGAGTCGGGACAACAGCGGACTGGCGCAATCGCTCGAGAATCTGGTCCAAATCTTTGAGCAGCGACTGCGTGTTGGCAGCCTGCTCTGCGCGAAATAGAGATCCGACAGGCGCGGTGGGGGCAATCTCATCGAGCTGAAATTCTCTGGCAACGTCTTCAACGAGCTGGGCGGGCACCGGGCGCACACCATCCACATAGGCGTTGATCAAAGAATGCTCGCACAAGGAATTGACGACGCGGGGAATCCCGCGGGAATAGACATGCACCGCGTGGACGGCTTCCTTCGAGAAAATCGGCTCGCCGTTTCCACCGCCAATGCGCAGGCGCTCGGCGATGTACTTGAAGGTTTCATCGAGCGTGAGCGGGGACGTGTGGCAGCGGAGAGTCATGCGCTGGCGAAGCTGCCGCAATTGCGGCTGCTTCAGTTTTTCTTCGAGCTCCGGCTGTCCGCAAAGCACGATCTGAAGAAGTTTCTCAGTCGAGGTTTCGAGATTCGTCAGCAGACGAATCTCCTCGAGCACATCGGTGGAAAGATTTTGCGCTTCGTCCACGATCAAGACGGCGGTTCCCCCCGTTCGATACCGCTCCAAAAGCCAATGGTTGAGCCGCAGCAGAACCTGGCTTTTCTCGCGCGAGTCGCACGGGATTTCAAAATCAGCCATGATGAAATCGAACAACTGGTTGACTTCGAGCCGCGAATTGAAGATGAAAGCGGTTGACATCCGTTGGGCGCGCAACCAATCGAGAAGCTGATTGATTAAAGTGGTTTTGCCGGTACCAACCTCGCCCGTCAGCAGGATGAAACCTTTGCGGTTTTGAATGCCATAGGTCAGGCCCGCAAGCGCTTCCTGCGTTTGCTTGGTCATGTAGAGATAGCGCGGGTCCGGATTTACGTTGAACGGGCTCTCGCGAAGCCCAAAAAATTTCTGGTACATGATCTCCTCAGGCGCGCAATCCGGCGTTCAGTCCTGCGCCGGCTGATGTCGGGCCACCGTCAATCTGCGCCCGTTTGCCGTCTGCGCTCTTGATTGCCGGAACCATTGCCAGAACCGGCAAGCGCAAAGTGAATTCGACGTCGCTCTCGGTCTTCAAAGACGTGTCACGTACTTCGATCAAGTAGGCCAAACCGAAGCCTAGCGCCAGCCCTCCGGCAAATCCGCCCAACGCAAATAACCGGCGATTCGGGAAAGTGGGCTTGTCAGGTAGATTAGCAGGATCGAGAATGCGGAACTGCTCGCCTTGCTGTTGATGTTCCAAATCCGTGGCCATGGCTGATTGATCGCGCTTTTTCAGCAGGTCATTGTAGAAATCGAGAGCAGTCTGATAGTCCCTGGTAAGCTCCTTATATTGCTGCTCAATCGCCGGACTGGATTGAACCCGAGCCTGATAAACATTTATCTGTTGTTTGATCTGGTCCTGTTCGGCTTGTTTCGCTGCGATAGCCTGCTCGTAGGTATGGATCTGGGCGCGCAGTTGCTGGATTTGAGGAGGCTCAACCGCGGACGTCGTGTCCTTGGCGGTGTCCGGATTGGCTCTCGGAGCATCTGTATCGGCTATCTGCTTTTTCAGCGCCGCGATATCGTTCTTGGTCTTGATCACGTCAGGATAATCATCCGTGTATCTGGCTCGGAGACCTGTAAGCTGAGACTCGAGCGCTTTGAGTTGCTGCTGAAGCGTGGTTGGGCTGTGCCCGGATTGTGTGGCTTTCCATTCCTCGACCTGGGGTGCGAGCATGGACTCTGCAAAGCTTTTGTCCTGTTGCGCACGGGCGAGCGCCTGGGATGCGGCGTCGAGTTGCGTGGTCAGGTTATTCAAGAGATTTAGATTTGTCTGCTCCTCGTCGGGCAGCGCGTTCATGTGGAGGCTCTTAAACGCGGCCAGCCTTGAATCCTGCGCGTCAAGTTTTGCCTTGGCATCCGCAAGCTGTTCGCTTAGGAACTGCGTGGTGTTTTCGGAGCGTTGCTCGCGCAGGTGGACACTTTCCTGGATGAACATAGAGGTGATCGTGGCGCACACGTTTTGTGCCGTCGTCGGGCTATCCGATGTCACGCTCACGTGGAAGCCGGGCAATTCCTGCGAGCGAGTCTCTGCCATGGCTTCGACAGGCGTGACTTCGACGTCTTTGCGCAGCCTCGTCACGAGCTCTTCCATGGGCTTCACGTTGATGTCTTTCGGATAAAGCCCGAACTGGCGGATGACCGGCTCAAGCCGCGTGCGGCTGAGGATCTGTTCCTGCATGCTCGAAAGGCGCTGGTTGAGATCGGCAGTGACAACTGGTCTGACGACGTCGGAAGGCACCGTGGGTGCATCCACCAATACAAGAGTTTGCGATTTGTACCGATTCGGCAAGAACTTCGAAACTCCGTAGGCAAGCGGGCCGCCCACAAGTGTCAGGACGGCGATCAATACCCATCGACGGCGAAGCATCGCCAGATAATCGGCGGGGGTTAGTTGGCGCTGAGTCATTCTGACCTCTTTTCTTTCCAAAACTTGATATCGATCAATCGATCGGGAACGGCCGCGTGTGCAAGTTCAATCCCAGCGAGACTTGTTGCCGGAGGATCGTCGAGCCACACACAGTTCCGACACAATATGTTCCATTCACATGCTGATACTGGGAAAGGTAGCTGAGCGACAACGTGACCGAATGTCCAAATGGATGGCTAATTCCCGCAGTCCCGTAGTAATAGTCAAAAGTTGAAGTCAAGGCTGAACCCGTCGTTGTGCCGATGGATAGCGGCTCATTCCGTGCATACCCCACTGATAGGTCGCCGTGGAAGGTGCGCGACAGCTGTGAAGAGATCGAGCCGATGACTGTGTTGGCGATCGAACCGGAAAGTACTCCTGATCCGCCAGCAACTCCGTGATCGTAGCTCAAACCAAACGACGTGCGGCGCAAATCATAGGTGAGCGAGGCATCGCCGACCCAATATATGTTGGTCGTCGAACTCGTACCGGTTCCCGTTGAAGCCGGGAGCCGGAAGATTGCGTACTCTGGTCCGGCACCGAGTTCGAATGCGAGCCTTCCGGTGATTCGGCGCGCGTACGTGAGTTCGGCGATGTGACCCTGAAGCGTCGCGTTGGCATTGGTGAAACGGAAGCTATCGAAACGATAGAGGACGGCGATCGCATCGTGCCGCGATACTTGATAGCTGAAACCAGCCTGACCGATTGTGTTATTGAAATCCAAGGCGTCTGCATTGAAGTTGTGAAGGAACGCGTATCCACCAGCGACCGTGAATGTCGCTCGCGGAGTCAAGAGTGCGTCAAACTCGACGAGCGACGAATTGAGCAAGCGCTGCCCGCGGGCCGAGAGAATTGTTTCTGTGGGAACGAGCAACGGTTGCAAGCCGAGCGCGCCGCCACCAGGCAGCGACAATGCATTCAATCCGCCGTAGCCGAAAGATGTCTCAGGGATATAGGCCACTTGGTCGAGCAATGAAAGCGTAGCGCGACGTCCCTTGATTCGCTCGCCCACTTGCATCTCCTGCACAATTGCATTCTGCACGGTAGCGTCGTTGGAGATCGATCCGCCGCCGACATAATCCATCGAGAATTCTGAATGGCTTGAATTCGCGCGGACGTCAAGGGCTCCGAGGAGCGTAGTCCACGTTGACCATGAGGACGTACCTGGAGTAAGCAACGGATTGGAGTCGCCGGCGACGGTCGCGAAGAAGGAAGGCTGCCAGTAGCTGTGCTCCAGCGCCGGGACGCCCAGAGACACAGTCTGCACCCCGGCAAGTGAGCGCGTGTCGGGATTTAATCTTTGCCCGTTGACATCAGTTGGCTCGGTTTCCTCCGGGCTCGGCGATTCATTAGGCTGCGCAGCTTGACTTGGCGGCGCCGATTGATCTGCCGGTTGCTGCTGAGCGCGAGCCGCCGGAACGGCCAGCAAAGCCGAGCACAGGACTATCAGCAGGTTGAGATGGAATCGTCGCATCATTTTCTCTTAGAGTCCTCTTAAGGCACCACGATCTGATCGCCGGCCTTCATCAAAAAGTTCTGGTCCACCTGTTTCCCGTTAATTGCAGCTTTATAATTGAATGGATGCTTAGTTTGCTTTCCGTCCTCGTTCCGCAAGATGTAGATCTTGCTCAGCGAGGCGAATTGAGTGAAGCCGCCGGCGCTCGAAAGCGCTTGCAGTACCGTCATGCCGGGGAGAAGCGGAAACGCGCCCGGGCGAAGCACTTCACCAATGATAAAAACACGTTGGCTGTTGATCGCAGTCACGATTACGGTGACCTGCGGCGCGGTCACAAACTTCTTTAGATTCGTAGTGATCAGCGCGGCGAGCTGAGAAGGAGTTAGTCCGGCCGCCTGAACATCATTCAGCAAGGGCAGCGAAATCTTGCCGTCGGGCCGGACAGGCACACTGCGCGTCAGCTCGGGTTCTTTCCAGACGCTGATATCCAGAACGTCCTGCGGGCCGATGGTGTAGTTCGGATCTGCGGTGGCAGCTTTACGGGCTAAGGCCGTCGGATCGCCGGGAGTCTGCGTCTGCGAATCGCTTTTTTGCTTGTCTTGATTCTGCGCGCGCGCCGGCACGGCCAGAACCACGATGCCGAGAGCCAGACAAATCATCGATTGCTTAAACATCTGAGTCTCCTGCGTTGCTAGGCTGCGCCTGAATCGTCCAAACCGATCTGTTTCAACTTGTAGAGCAGCGATTTATAGCTAATCTGCAATTCCTGAGCCGCGCGCTTGCGATTCCAGCGCGTCCGCGCGAGAGCCTTCAAAATCAACTCGCGCTCAGCCTCGCGCGATGCAGCGCGAGAAGCGGCCTTCAGCGAATGGGACTGGCCGTCTGGCGGCGCCG